>Ga0065711_1026626_pt1 | contig 64179 bp, 45 predicted proteins | sample Hoacrofraction12_FD_59098 | JGI IMG/M metagenome (GOLD analysis project Ga0065711, IMG submission 59098) | Hoatzin crop microbial communities from Cojedes, Venezuela - Epithelial fraction 12 v2 (version 2) | ecosystem: Host-associated > Birds > Digestive system > Esophagus > Crop | place... | reverse complement strand
CTGAGGGTGACGGAGCACTGGAACAGGCTGCCCAGGGAGGTTGTGGAGTCTCCTTCTCTGGAGATATTCAAGACCCTCCTGGACAAGGTCCTGTGCAGCCTGCTCTAGGTGACCCTGCTTCAGCAGGAGGGTTGGACTAGATGATCCCCAGAGGTCCTTTCCAACCCCGAACTTTCTGTGATTTTGTGATTCTGTGATTCTGTGATTCTGTGGCGGGTGTGGATTGGAATCTGGCTGGAGATCGTGGTTTGCCACGGCTAAAGCTTCTCTCCATTATTTAACCTCTGGAAGCACCTTCTAATTAGCTGCAGCACAGGGAGTTGGGTTTGCTCCAAATTCAGCTCAACGTGCCCATGCAGAGCCGGCCCCACTGGCTGTGTCTGAAACCACAGGCCAAGAGCATGAGACTGCGCTGCATTTCTGGATATAGTATGGGTAACAAAAGAATTATCTTGGTAGTTACCATCCTTCCTAAAAAGTCACAGAGGACACGTGTGAGAAAGCAGCTCTGTGTCCCAAACCATGCGATACATCATGCCTGGGGACACCGTAGGGATGAATTGCCGTGGGCAGCCTCGAATCTGCCTTTCAACTGGCCACAGCCCTTTCAAGTAAGGTGAAAGGAACCTTTCTGTGTGAAATATCCACCACCTTCTTTGCTCATCCCCAGCCAAGGCTGTCTTTGCACTTTATCCCCAAGCAGCCGCTGTAAGGGAGCACCGGCACCCCCATCACGTGCCTTCATGGGATCCCAGGGATGCAGGGATGCTTTGGGAGCAGGTGCAGCTTGTATCAGCCAGAAACAGTGGCCAAAAATGTTAGGAGGTGTTTGACTACATTTTCTAGATATGAAAATGGACGGGACCATGTGTGATTTTGTCACTGCCGGGACTGGGTTCTGTGGCTGTGATTTTGAGCTTTCATCACAATTTGGAATAAGAGTGTGTTTATTTCATCATCTTGAGCATTCTGATGATGGGAAAACTCACTTTCTGCCCAGCTTTACTGCCCTCATTCTTAAAGATCCCACTGATGTCGAAATGTCTATAGATGTTAAAAACAAGGGAGAGGATGCCATGGGGTCAACAGCTACACTAAGTGTTTATACAAATACATGTAGTTTCATGACTTCAGCCAATAATAGTAGTATTAATGCCTTTCCAAGCCAGAAGTTTTCCTTTGATCACTTATATTTACTTCACATATAAAATAGGCTACAGCAATTTGGCCAGTTATCTTGTACTGAATCCAGTAACTTGTACATCATTAATATCTCCAAATATGAAAAATTAGTAGTATAAATTTTGCACAGCCCTTCCAGGATTACAAATCTTCATCAAAGGCAAGAGGAATTGTCTGAGGAATAAGGACTTCAGGACTCAATGAATGCATTTTGTGCCAGAGAGGAAGAAACTAAGTGAAATCTTTGCAACAAATGATGATATTATGGATATATGCTTGCACAGAAAGCCAGTACAAAGGCACTGCACCACCTCAGTTATATTTTGGTGGCATTACTGACAGCCCGGGTTGCACAGCTCTTCGCTCAGATGTAAGCATGCTCTCCTTTCCCACCTTCACCCTTAGGAAACAAGATTGCAAACCGATAAGCACAGGCGAGGATTTTTGGAAGGGGGTTTGGCTGACTGCAAGTTATTTTGCAGCACAGAAACATCTGAGCAGAAATGCCTTTTGATTAGCAAAGATTTTTTATGTTGATCCTTGCAAAACACACAAGGATTACTCATGAAGAGTATCACATAGACCATGTGTAAGTATCTACACAAGAGTTCCAGAAACAGCCTTTGTATAAAACACAGTAATAAGCGAAGAGTAAATTCACCCTTTGAGAGAAAGATAGAAGGTTTTTTATGTGGTAGCATCCAAAGGCCATTGTATCCCAATGCCACACTGTACGTGCTCTACTAATCCCAGATCCATAGACATAAGAACTTTGTATAGTCTAGCCCGAGCTCGTGCACAACCAGACACCCAGGGCTGATGCAACCCCGACCCCCAGCTCACACACTGCACTTTGAGTCGTGTGGCTGTGACTCATGAGTGGAACTGGGGGGCTGGGGATGTGTGGGAGGGCCTGGGGCTCTGGGCTGTTGGTCAGGGGTGAAATGTTTTAGCTACCCGAGCGTGGGACTGTCGCTTTGCTCTGGCATCCTGCAACCCAAGTGGAACTCTCTTTGCGCACAGGATACAGAGCGAGCTGTACCAGCAAATGTCTGAGGTGCACAGAGAGCATCAGGGCAGGGGAAGGTCGTAAGGGCAGTGGTGGGATTAGAGTCACCTCATATCAGATATTTACAGAGTAGACTGCTACACGCACGCTGTCACACTGGACTTTCCAGGCAGTGAGAAGAAAGAAGTGTTTTTATTATGCAATTCATCTGCTCTGTTTTAACCATCTACTTTAAGAAGAGATGAATCACCGTAGACTCCATCGACTGTATTGACTGGCTCTCCATTGACTAGCAGGGGAGCCACGGGTGACTAGCTCAGGTGCAGATTCCTGCTTTAGTCGGGTGAATCTACCAAGTGCTTCGTGCCCGTAGCGTAAGACTTGGCTGCTCTGAGCAGCTCACACTGTGGCATTTCAGTCAATAACTTCTGCAGCCAGCACAGTATTTTTGGAGAAGCGGCACCCATCAGGAGGAGTTTGCAACATAAGTAGACAGAAGAAATAGCATGAGGGAAACAGAGGTGCCCCATGATCAGTAGGAAAGAAGTCTGTACCTCCTGCTCCTGCACCATGTCCCTCAAACCCTGCGTCTCTTTTATAGCAGGTTTCCATGTCTTCACAGAGAGATTAGTGCAGTTATGAACTAATCATACTGATTATTAGTTCATGAGGATTGCTGCCATCTCTCTCCCTCCAAACTGAAGGGGTCCTGCTGAAGCCATATCTCATCCCCCTATGGCTGCACTTTATCCTCAGTGCATCAGCCACTTCTGAGAGTCTCAGGTCATCAGGAGAGAAACTGGCTGGGTCATCAAGAAAGCGTTACGCCTGAAAGAGAGAAAAAACCCGCAGCAGCCTGTAGGAGCGTATGCCATTAAAAGAAAAACCAGCCTACACGTGTAAGAGCGGCAGCCTCTACAGTGTGGTGTACATCCACACGCTTCGCCCGTTGTTTCAGAAACTCCGGCTCCCTTCGGCTGTGATCACTCTCGACTGTTTGCAGTCTGTGTGGGGTGACGTGCATGGAATATTACTATGAAAATGTGCATTCTTGTTAATAGGTATAGTTTAGGATGATTGTTAGCAGAGCATAAGGCCTTATTGATTGAAAGTGGCATATGGCAAGGATGTATAATGATTCACTTTGGCTGCTAGTTTGAAATCCTATTCACGGGCAAAAAACCCCCACTCTCCTTTGCAGTCAGGCTTCATTCTTTCTGCAGGGTGTTTTTCAAACCAGGCCTTTTTACAAGCGATCCATAGGAGAGATTTCCTGCTCTCCCGGGTGTGTGCTCAAAGCTCTTTTCAGTCCTGCAAGGGCAGGTCACAGGAACAAAAGCTGAAGTTATCATACGCCTCCCTTTGAGGGAAAGGTTGGTTGTCTTGCAGCTTTCTCCTCTAAAACTCTTTTTCAGGACATTTAGTTTTTATGAAAGGTGGTGGACTTGAAGACGTGGTGCAAGGTAAATGCCAGGGAGAGGTATGGCCCGAGCAATGCCCCTTTTCCAGCAGCGCACCTCAGTGCCTGGTCGGAGAGCGTGTGAATCCCCACCTGCAGCAACAGCCTCCTGGAAATGTTTTGACATTTTTACCAATTTGAAAGACATTTTTTACCACTTTTGAAAGACTAAGGTGCCAACGCTCCAGCAAGCTGCAATAAAGATGAGCACTTCTCTGGATCCAGCTTCTCTTTATCAGGGGGAAAAAAATGCGTGTTCCTACATGGCATTAGCAAATACAGAGTAATTAACCTGAGGTAAAATCCCGGTGAAGGCAAAGCAGCCAAAGTATTAATACATGTGAACTGACAGCGATAAGCCCTGAGGACCTCATCCATCTTCCGTGTGTGTTAGCAGATCCAAGTGAAGCTCGGGTTGTCTCATCTGGTTTGCCGTGTGTAGACTGACACGGTAATCACAGAACTTGCGGCTGGGTAAAGGTGCTACCTTGTGAGTCCTGAAAGCCCCCACCTCACCTCACCCTACCACTGGTACCTATGAGGGATGTGTTGAACCTCTGGAGGGAAAAAACATGATCTCTGCCCATTCTCAGGGCCACAAAGATGATGAGGGGACTGGAGCATCTCTCCTACAAGGAAAGGCTGAGGGACCTGGGCTTGTTCAGCCTGAAAAAGAGAAGGCTGAGAGGGAACCTTATAAATGCTTATAAATATCCTAAGGATGGGTGCCAAGCGGATGGGGCCAGACTCTTTTCAGTGGTGCCCAGTGACAGGACAAGGGGCAACGAGCACAAACTGAAGCATAGAATGTTCTGTCTGAACATGAGGAAGAACTTCTTCACTTTGAGGGTGATGGAGCCCTGGAACCGGTTGCCCAGGTAGGTTGTGGAATCTCTTTCTCTGGAGATATTCAAGACCCACCTGGATGAGGTCCTGTGCAGCCTTCTCTAGGTGAATCTGCTTTGACAGAGGGGTTGGATTAGAAGATCCACAGAGGTCCCTTCTAACCCCTACCATTTTGTGATTCTGTGATGATTATTGCCATACAAACCTCCCTGATCTTTATCTAGCTGATTTAGTAGCATGATGTTCAGTGGTATCTGGACGCTTTTCTTGGCAACAGCACCACAAAGGATTCAACTGGCATTCTCCTCACCACTGGAGGTACAGCCCTTGTGTTTCCTCACCAGCAAATAAGGAGCAGAGCCTTCATATATGTCTCTTCTGGGAACCAATGCTTTCTAGGAATTGCTTGCAAAGAATTAAGTAACCGATTTGATTGCCATCCAGAAGTCCTGGACTTGCTACATGATCTTGCATGATTCATTTTTTCCAGGGAGATACTTCTATGGGACCATGTCAAGGATTTGCCTGTAGCAGGCAAAACAGAGCTCCCTTGAATAAAATAACTCTGAACAAGCAAATAAACTGAACGCCTTTCATTATACCTGTCACTGGTTTATTTACTCCATGGCCTCTTTCTGTGATAAAAGTCTTGAGTGATTTCAGCATACTAAAACATCTGCACTCATTTTCAGAAAATAACAACAACTGCCAATGTATGAACTCACTATTTTCTCAGAATGCCTATTGTTCAGTGTCCGACCCTTATTGTTTCTCATCTCCTGTGAGTGGGTTACAATGAGATCTACTTTATTTACAGTGGAAAGCAAAATATGTTGGAGCAAGACAATCGACTATAAGCTTTCAGTCAATAACAGCTTATTGTTGTGCATGCTAAAATGTAGTCATTTCTTGCGTTCATTGAAAGCAGTGGCAAAATTCCCATTTGGAGGTGTCTGTTCAGTCCTGTGCCAGATTCTGGGCTCCTGCTAAGCATGAGCTGATACACCTTACCGTGCACCTTTTAAAACTGGATCCAGCATGCACAGACTGCCTTTTCACAGGGTCCATAAGCCATCCTGCAGTGCGCGCTCACGGTTTAAGACCTTGTATCAGGACAATTCTTCTAGCATTGCTCAATTGGTTTGCTGATTAGGAACCTTTGTAAGAGATTGAGCTGTTGACAGGTGAATCATCTCTGTCCCACAGTGTCTCAGTCTTTACTCTTGATTTGTGGCCAACATCAACTCCCACTGAAGGCCTTTCTTGCGTAGTTTTCCAGTGAATGCTGTACATAGGGTCATCACATCTCACAGATAAACACTGAAAAGCTGAAGCATGCTATTAAGCTTCTTAAAACATTAGAAAGACAATCACTTTGACAGAATAGATGTTAATCACACTTGTATAAAAGCTTTTCATCTTCAAAGCATTTAACCAACATTAATTACATGTAATTGGCTTTTCCATGTACGTCATGCAAAGCGCACCTTTCATGTCACTTGTCACTGCTAGCTTACTCAGGATTACTGAGAGAAAGCTGTGCCATGGCTTCCTGAAGCCACCTGAGGCCTTGATGTTGCAAATCGCAAAGGGCAACGTTTAAAACAGCAGTTGCACGGAGTATAGACACCTTAGCTGAACTGACAGATCTGTGAAAAAATAATGCCACCCCACTTGGGTGCCTGCAAAGTTGTAAGTGTCTCCATTTCTCTGGGAAAAGCTTCCGAGGAGAGTCTTTGAAATTTTGCTGGTCCCCATGCCTGGGATGCCCCTGTATTCACTAAGCCCATCCAGGTCCCATACCTACACTCTGGTGTCCACAAGCACTGCTGCTTGCCTGCAATGCCCTCACCAGAAGGCAAGACACTCCAGCGCAGCAGCACTGCGTTTGAAAGGGTACAGTGACAAGAGAAGGGACCACGTTTTCGATTGTAGCCTCGTCTTCAAGCCCTTACCCAAGAAGTTGAAAACTTGGGTCCATTCGCTTCCTCTGTCTGAGGAGGGCTGAAACCCCGGCTGCTGCCATCCTGTCGTGCTTTTCTTGCACGACCTTTTCATTGAAACAACTGCTACATTCAGCCACAAGCAGCTTGAAAAAGTTAAGATTTTTTATTCCAGTTTACAGCGTGTTGGAGACGAAAAAGAGATTTCTAGCCAGTTAACTGTTAGGATTCAGCTAGGAAATACGAGTTCCACGTGTCCTTGGAAGAGCTGGCTAGTGTTCAGGTTCTCTAGCGCTCAGGGCTGAAAGAAAAGGATTTTGGAAGCATTAGTCACAGAAAAAAATAAAATCCACCAAAAATGATAAATCAAGATAATTTGCATGAAAAGAAAAAAAAAAAATTATACAGGGGCTAGATCATGGGGAACGTTTCCTGGAGATGAGCACTGAATGGAGGATAAGGTTCACAACAGGTAAGAAACTAAACCCAAGCACTATCTGTGATCAACAGCACCACCCAGGTCAGAAGCACAGGACCTTTCATGTTGATCAGAGATCGGTGAAGGTCCTGATAGGTGTCTTCACCTTGTTTGGCTGTCTTTCAGAAGGCAATATTGAAGGTGGTATTATGCCTGTTTTCCGACCTAATGTAGTGCCATTTACAAGCTGATTATCTCTATCTCTGTTCTCATACATAGCTAATAGAGCTAAAAAATGTGCTGTTAGTTCAATGGCTTATAAATAGTTGAAAGCTCCACCTGGCATTCCTGCTTTGTGTTGAAAGAAATAAACAAACGTGCTTCCCCAAAAGCCCAGGATTTTCTTAACTTTTATTCTTAACCCTCAAATTTTATTCTTAACCCTAGATGGCTACAAAGGACAGAGACTGAGTTTCCTACAGAGCTGTTTGGGCCTGGGATAATGAAGTGCAAAGCTCTTGAACTGTCTTGCAAGTTTGAAGACTCTCCATCCTTTATTAGCATATATTGGAGAGAGGGAGACCTGCGTGGTATGGTCAGGATGAGCAGAAAAACAGTCCTGCTGTGCAAAAGAGAGTTCAAGGAGCCCAGGGACCTAACCCCAAATCACAGGGAGGTGATTTTTTAGAAAAGCATTTAAGTGGCAGGTTCCAGTGCAAGCTATAATTGTGCTCATAAATCAACAAAATCCTTTAAAAATCCCACACAGTGTCACCTGCCCTCGATAGCTAGAGTGGCTGTTTATTTTGAAGACACCTTCACAATTTCATTCTCAAGATTATAATTCAGTTAGTGGTAACGCAGTTCTTGGAGACTACTCCCACCCTTGAAGTTAAGTAAATGGTTAAGTGTTTTATTGGTTCAGAGCTAGAAGACTCTCCACCTTGCAGGACTGAGCCCTGTAATCTATTCGTATTTCCTTTTCAACTTCTGCAAGTAACCCCAAACAGGCTGGGAACACTAAGCACAAAGTTATGGGAGATGGCTGTGGCAATTTCTGAATGACAAGAGCATTTAAAAGAAATGTCAAGAGTCTGTGGGCTGCAAGCTTTTATGTTTCAAGGAGAAACAAGAAGAAAGCAGGGACAATAAATCAAACGCAACAGCTTAGCATGCTCCATCTCTGAGTGTTAACCTCTTGAAAGCCATGTCCCCAACACAGCGCAGGCCACACTCCTTTGATCGGGTCCATTATTTTCTGCAAAGTGATGAACGCAGCAGGGTGGGCTCCTCCATCCATGCCCAGGGGCCATGTATGCTATGCTTTGCTTAACGTGTGCTATGCATTTATGGGTTAACATCAAACATGAGCTGATTTATAATTTTTAATCAAAAAAGGATTATAACCTAATAAATCCTAATAACATATTCTGTCTGGAGGTTACGTGATGTAACGTAACCTGAGTCTGGAAGACGGGGTAAAGTTTTTTACTTGTCAGTAAGCTGTTCCTTGGAAATGCTTGAACGGATCAAGACCCTCTAAGCACCATGATGCAAATGGTCATAGCCATTGGGTGGAGCCTTTCCTGCTGTCACAGATTTTGAAGTACCTAGACAGAAACACACTGGAAAGCTTGCAGCATCCCTGCGTGCTACGTATCTCCTCTCACTTTCAAAGACAGAGTATTACTGGTTAATGGCTAATTATTGGTTGTTAGCTAGTTGAATCTCAGCATTAAACATATCAAACACATCATCAATGATAGTCAGAGCCCTAAGAAACCCGCGACAGCAAACAGCTAGGAGGGCCCATCATTTTCTGAAGTTAAAAAATTATGAGCACAGAAAGGAAGACTTAACCCTCTCTATTGGATTTCCTAGATTTTGGTTCTCCCACCCAGATAGATGTGTATTTTCATGGGGAATCTGCAACTAAGCCAGACGTGCCAACTATCAGAGGGGATTTCTGAGCCTTCTGTTCCCAAAGAATAATCATCTTCCCTCCAATCCATACTCTGACTCCCAGCAAAAGGCTGTCCTGGAAGAACATTTGCTTCCCAGGAGACCTAATTAATATTACAAAACTAATGGAGGCTAAGCGTAAAGAATTTTTAAAAAGTTCTTTGACTGTAGTGCCATTTTTAAAGCTTCTCCTCCCTATTATTTGTTTGCACACAATAGCTAAGACTCCACAGTGGGGATGTGGTAGAGGTCAAGAGGTCCGAGGTAATTTCAAGCTAGTTTTAACTGTCTTGCTGTTGCCTCATGCTTCCCTGTTGTTTGCACCCATCTGGGTTTTTTTAGCCTCCTGCTATTACTGCCTTCTAGCCAGGGGTGTTCTCTTTGTATGTATGTGTGTGCATGGCATGATGAGGCTCAACAGGTGGTTGATGAGCAAGACCTCAACAGAAACTCCTAGTCTTGCCTCATCTGTACCACTCCTGTAGAAGAATGCCCATGAGAGCCAGACCATAGCAACCTTGGAAGGAGTTTGGAGCAATTCCTTTGTGCATTGATTTACTATTTAAGGAAAGATTTTCAAACCAATCAGAGAAATCATTCAGGACCATCAAGTCTACGTCAGTAGAATTGCTCTCACTCAGGTGTCAGGAGTGTGGAGAGGACATTTCTCAGAGGTGATCCACTTACATCTCTTTGGTTTGGAAATTTTTTACAGGACAGCTACAATCTTGAAGATATATGGAGTCATAGAATCATAGAATGGTTCGGGTTGGAAGGGACCTTATAGATCATCTAGTTCCACCCCCCTGCCATGGGCAGGGACACCTTGCACCAGACGAGGGTGCTCAGAGCTCCGTCCAACCTGACCTTGACATAGTTGGAAATGGCAACTCTTTGGACTGTTTTCCACTAGGCTACAGTTAAAAACCTTAGTTTCTGCAGGGTTCAGACAAAACTAGCCTGGGCTGGCAGACCTCAGTTGCAATCTTTTGTAATACTCACAAAGAGTGCTTTGCAATAGGTCTTGGATACAGAAATTCATACACTTTTGTCTTAATCCATTGCTTTTCAAAGCATCCTAAAGTACTGCTCCTTCCACCAGTGCCTGTGGAAAGAGGGCACACAAAGAGTGTCTCCTCTCTCTCCCTGGCCCAGAGGAAAAGGCTGCCTTTAATTTTTATTGTGCTAGCATTGGCTGTATTACTATAACAAAAGCATCTACCCACGATTTCCAAACTCCTCTTTTGGGAAATAATAGCTGTCCTTTCAGTCTCATTGAAATTCAGGGTGAAAAGGGGTGTCTGTCTCTCCACCTAGGCCCAGACACCCTCACCATTTCTTTCCTTCCACAGTTCGAAAACATCTTCTGCTCTTCATTTCTCAACTTGTCAGAGCATTGAGACTCTAGTATAAAAGCAGTAAATGCAGCCAGCACACTGTTCCTATCAGCCCAGAGAGCCAACCAGGCTGTTCGCAGAAGAAGACGTTAGATCCGAACGCATTTCCTGGGAGAGAGGGATGACTGTGCAAACAAACAAAAGCTCAGCCAACTTCTCAAAAGAGAAAGTTTTCTGAAACCAGAGTGAGATTTATACAAAACTCTGCCAAAAAAAACAGATTTCCAAGAACAGGACTTGTTGGACCTGACAGAACCCACCCAAAATTACTCCAATTAAAAAATTGATGTAATCAAAAAGTAAAAAAAAAAAAAATCCCAGTTGCAAGCAATGCCCAGCTACAAAAAAATGAAATGAGAAGCAGAAAAATGTGCCCGATTCAGGGGAAGATCTACAAACACAGAGCAGCCTTGCTCACTGATGTCCTTCCCCTTCATCCACAGCTTCGTGGTACGAATAAATTGGATTTTGGAGCACAGGTAATTCACAGATCCAACTCAACTTTTAATTCTGCTTAGCTCTTAGCACAACTGAACCCTCACCCTGATGCAAAAAAGTGGATGTTCCTAACGGGTGCATTCAACAGACAGCTTCCTAATCTCCTTCTTTCCCTCCGGCCAGCCTTTGCTGTATCTGCAGCATCAGACTGTGGCCTTAATAGGTAGCTGGATAGGTATTACAACCACCATCTTTGCCAAACCTGGAGGCTTTCAAACCTAAAATAGTGAGCTGCCACAGTTTGGAGTAAAGACACCAAAGGCTGTCTGGATGGAGATGCGATAGATGTTTTCTCTAAAAATGAGCTAGGAAGAGAGGCATGCAGCACACACCTATGGCTTACATCACCCAGCCTCCCTATTCAGCCTCTTAGAGGCATTGCACAGCCGGTGATTGAGGGAGCTGGAGCTGGAGATGCTGTTCTAGGGTGCAAAACAATTGCTGCCATCCTGCCCGGTGAGATACGACGAGTTGGGAATTTCTCACGGCGGTTGATTCTGCACCCAGTGATGTCCCTGGCAAAAGCACCTACAAGGTTTAATACTCCAGTTTTAGGTTCATAGTCAAAGTCTGCAACTGTATTGCAGATCTTAAGGAGTATATACCTGGTTTTATAAAGGTAAAACAACCATCAAAGACTTCTTTAATTGCACATAAGCCCTGATATTTGCAGCTCCATTTTTATAAAATCTGTTCAGCTCTTATTGCCTGAAACCATCTGAGGCTACAGAATTGTCCCCAGTTTTTTAAAGCCCTGATTTTTCAGTTGGGTTTTAGAGTGTCCTGAGACTTTTTGGAAAAATGAGATTTTAGCCTTGCTAATAAAGAAGCGATAATAATTAGAAAATCTCTTGCTCAGTGCAGATTTTATAACTCCACAGATACCATGGTATTAACATTCTGTTTGTCCACCTGTTAGCAGAAACAGATCTGAAGAGTCATAACTCTAAAACAGTGGGTGACAATTTAATGAAAAATTGAGCTCTGCATTTAATTTCCTTTTAAGTTCAGTTGAGCATTCTGCAAGATCAAAGGGGCTTTGTGGTTTGCAAATGATCTATGATATCAGAGAAACAGATTATAACCCAGGCACAGTTTGGTATTTAAGTAAGTATCAGCTTTTAATACCAATGTTTAAAGTAGGCTAATGGAACTAAAGCGCAAGTATAATTTCCTACGATACAAGTTTATAATCCAGTTTAATATATCAGTTGAACACTAAAAGCATATTGCAAATTTATTTCAATGGTTTGGCCCCTTTTGGAAAGTATCCTGAGAAGTCATAAAATATTTTTAACAAAACAAGGAGTGGTGCCTCAGTTTGTAAGCTTTTGGGGCAGGGACTGCACCTATGCACTTGCCAAATGCCTGGAGAAGTGCGTCTTTTGAGTTTAGCATATGAAGAATAGTTGAGCAAAAGCAACACTACATGTCAGTGAGGCAGATTCCATATTTCCCCTTTCAGAAACGATCATGCTCCAACTTCAGCCTAACCAGGTTTTTCACCTCCATGGTTCAGAGAAGAGGCTGCTACAAACTCGCTTCCCCTGTCACTTGCACACTTGTTCCTAGTTACTAGCTTAAATTTATGGCCAATTCATTCTTGTTTATTCTTGTGCCAATGTTGTCCTTCAGGCTAATATGTCTATCCCCCCTTTGATGTTTACCTCCCTGATATGTTTATAAGCAGTCATTATATACACTTGTCTTTCCCAGACTGAAGGAGTCAAATTTGTCATCTCCTCTTGCAAGTGGTTTGTTCGTTTCCGTTATCAGTGGTCCTTCCTGCTTCCATCTGAATTCATCAGTTTTGAACACCAGTGACGGGAATTCTACGTGCTGTTCCAGAAGAGGCCTCACCAGCCGTCTGTACGACGGCATTAATACAGCTGTATCTTTGCTGGAAATGTGTCTCTTCATGCATCTCAGGATTACACTAGTCTGACATGACGTGACATGATGTTGGTAGCTCAGACATCTCATGATTAACCAATACTTCTGGGTCTTTTGCCTCTGTGTTCTCAGTGAGTCCACAGAATTTCTGATTATGACAGGAACTAATGCGAAGTGCAAGGTCATGCATTCAGGATTTTAGTTTCATCCCTTTTCTGCTATTTCAGTCTGTGAGGTCATCCAGGCTTTCCTGTGGGATATCTGGAGCCCCCTCAATACTACCAATGCTTCTCAACTTCATGTCACCAGCACATTTGCTTTTCCCCCCTCCTACCTTTGGTGTCAAGCTCTATCTGTGTCTTTTGTCCTCTGGAAGAGAACACTGCTCAGCACAATTGATGGTCATTTCTCCTCAAGCTAGTTCCTTGCCCTTCTTATAGTCTACTGCTTGTTCTTGTTTTCTCCAACTAATTCACCATTTCCCATGTGTCACTGCATGAAAAACAAAATGAAAGGACTGTTTAGGTTGATGGGGAACGCTCGAAGCCCTTTGATGAAAGTCCCACTCAAATTGGCACCAAATTTGGCATAAGATCCATTTTACTATTGCCCGTAAGGACTAGTCCTCTGCATGTCATTAATGTAGAATATCAGCTGTCTTTTCCACGAAAACAACAGCAAAATCCACCACAGTTCCTTGGTTAGATGAAGATTAGAGATTTTGATTTCCTTGTCACTGCAGAGGTGAACTTTTTTGCTGGATTTGTGATTAAAGCAGCTCTTCAAGACTGGCTCAAGCAAGACTACCACGACTAGTTTGGGATTTCGTGCTCTTGATGCTATGTGTAGCGCTGCTACCTGTGAAATCTGAGGAACATGGCTGGTATTTTCAGACAAACTCAGGGAATATGCTGAAAGTCAACAAGAACTCACACTTAGCTCCTTTGCTGAATTTACCACCATAATGCTTTTACATCCTCATTTCTTTTTCTCACATCCCAAAGTGAAGGAGGAGGCATCCAATTAGGCACAAAAATACAGCACTCGGTTGCCAAAAACCAGGTATGTGGTAAATGGATGTAGGGATATCCAGGACATCTGGGGCAGGTATATAAGAGATAAAATCTACTTGTGCTTCTCTGTGGCAGTGACTGGGAGATGCTGGACCATCTCCGATGGCACTAGACTCCTATCTTCTGTCAACAGAGGCATGCTCAGTGCAACCATGAATCGCTTCCTCTGGATAATGGAAAGAATTTGTTCTGGAGGAACATTATTGGACAAATGAATACAAACCTACCACAACAGAAAGTCTCAAGTTTCAGAAGCAGCTGCAGCGCAGAGATTTGAGATCTGTAGAGAGCCTGTAGATAGGAGGAGGACGGGTTCCTGGGAGCAGGGCAAGAAGAAGGAAGAGTGAGGAAGACCCAGACCGCATCCAAAAGACTCCTTTAATATCATTGACCTCACTGACACATTTTTAACTGAGTTCTCCATTCCGAAGCTGGAAAAACTGAGGTCAGAACCTTCGCCTAGACAGGAGGAGCAGGAGAAGCATAAGGAGAAGTGACTGAGAGTAAATCGAAATACCAAAGTATCAAAACCAGGTCATCAGTTGTGTATAATACAATAGGTGCTTCGGTTTTCACCTCGTTAATCTGGTTGCCCCACTGGATAAAAAACTCTAACTTGTAGCTAATCTTCAAATAAATATGCTCTTAAAACCCAGTGGGTAGATATCTAATATAGGATAACTGTCTTTGTGAAGCTAAATTAAATGTTTGCGGGTAAATTTAATTTAGCTTCTTGCTGGAATGTTTTCCTGAATGAGGTGAGGGAGAGAAAATGCTAAACTCCTGTCTGGAGCAAGGATGGTGACACCAAAGGCAGCTGAAGCGTCTTGCTGGGAAAAAATTTCTCCCATGGAGCCAAGCACGCATTATGTGACCAAAAAATATAGGTTATTGGCACTTGTGTGGCAGTTTTTAGTAGTAGATCATCAAACTTTTCGAGTGTGGTCAAAGTCACTGATGCCATTTTGCATGTGAGGAAACCATAATATGGAGAAGAGCACTTAAGGTGCCAGTGGTGAAGCTGTGATGCCAAGCCGCCCTGCTTTCTCCAAGCCATAAAAGAAAAGATAATTGCATGAGGGCTGACCTCCTTGGAGGACAGCCCGTCTCACACACACTGTCTCAGGAACAGGCGACTGGCAACAGTGCAACCAGCCTGTCTTCATCCTGCCCTGGCCCTTGTTTCAGGCTACGTCAGGCTGTGTGCAAGGAAACCCTCTGGTGACCACGTTCACATGAAGACCTCATCTCACCTCCTGATAGGAGATGGTGTAACCCCTGGAGCTGGAGAACGCCTGTTTGCTCCAAGTAGTCTGTCCATGTTCACTGTGGCAGTACTGGGTTTTAATTCCTCACGAGAATGGTCAGTCCCTCTTTGAATATCTTCAAGTCCTCAGCCATTACAACATCCAGTGGAACCAAGCTTCACAAACCCATCCTGTTTTCCACAGTGGCAGTTCTTACTAATCTTGACTTTCCTGCCTTCTACTCTTTTGTTTTATGCATTGTGTTGGGAGACACGAAAAAAATGCTGAGCCAGCCTCCTTTTCACTGTTTCTAGTAGTGCACAGAGTTAGGGCGGGAAGCTTTGGCAGTCAGCGTGTGTCCCTTCCCTTGGGAGCCCAAGTCACTTCCTCAGCCCTAGCAGGATTTCTGGCTGCTTCCCGATGCCCCTGCCTCTGCCACCACCCTGCCTGACGTCTTCCTGAGCAGGCTCGGCAGCACCACTGCCCACAGGCTCTGGCAAGCTCACACCTCCTGGGTTCCTTCTCACCATTCCCCCTCTGTCCCTTGCCACAGCCCTGACAGCACGAGGTTTTATCACAGCCCTTCTTATTTAGCTCCCTTCCACCATAAACACCACTTATCTTTTCAGTCTCTCTCCGCATAAAGGTTTTTTTTTCGCCAGGTCTCAAATTATTCTTGTCATCCTTATCTGAACATCCTTTAATTCCCTTGGCAGTGACATATAGCATTCCAGATGAGAGAGAAGCCTTGGTTTTATACCATGCTGAAATTTACTCCACCCCATTTCTTACACATCCCAACCTTTCATTTGCCTGTTTGACAGAAGCTGCAGCCTGAGCTGAAAACTTAAGTGAGAAGGGTGCAATAATGATTCAGAGATATTTCCTGCTGGCCAGTGCTGTTACTAAGGTGCTTCATTGTTTCTCGAGCTTTCTGCAAGTGCATTCCCCTTTGAGTTCATCTTTTCTTGTGCAATGCTCCAAACAGGGAGCCACTAACTAGCTTTCACTGCTCCCAGCAGCTCAGGTTCTCCAGTGTGGAAGAGGTACCTGTAATTAGTGGCTGCAGAGATAAAACACTCACGAGCCCCTACAGAGGACTTCTGTTGAGCTACTGTAAGTCAACATAACACAGTTTATTTTGCCTTAACTAATATTTTTCTTAATTAATAGAAGATTTTTGTAAAGCTTATGAAGTCCCTTTAAATTATCCTGAGATCCTCTGCCATCTATCCTTGCATCAGACTTACGATAGCGTTGCATCTGCAACAAATAAGTGTACCCAAATTCCTTTCCACTCTTTTTACAAGGATTGTTTTACATTCACCAGCAATGGTTTAACTGAAGGATAACAGGGCAAGGACTCTCACCTTCATCTGGGTTTATATGGTGCTAACAAACTAAGACCTTGATCCACATCTAAGCCCACAAAAGAATACTACTGCTAATACTAACTTGTCACGTACCTTCACGCTGTCCACTCACCTAATTCAGTTATGACCTTCAGAAATTTTTTATCACCAATTCGGGATATAGGAGTGATACTAGCTATAAATTTTACTACCTTGCTTGTCCATCTTTTTTCTCTATCGCTCTTTCTTCTCTTTTAGTTTGTATCTTCTTGCCTGTTGGTTTTAGATTTCAAATTATTTTGGACATGAATGTTCCCTCATTGACTATGTGGTCTAAACTTTATTCACTCTTCCAAAAATAAATACAAATTAATAGTATCTTATCACATGAGCCATCCCAATGTAGTTCAGGAAACTCCTTGCGGGAAAAGACACAAGATCAATAACAGTAGTAGAATCTGTCCCTAAGAGTTTGTCTTAATTAAAAGTTTAAATACACACATTAATAATTTATAACTGAAAAGGTTATGAATGTGTAATGTTTAATAACAGTAATGCAAAAAGGTGATATTTAGTTTCTAGCACCCGCATGAATGCTCAGCCGGTGAATTCAGAAATAATTGTAGCTGTGTGGTTTGGTCTGTAATTAAGATTTGATTAATCCCTAAAGCTCAGTTTAACTTAGATTAGATCTATATTGATTTGAATTTCTTTACAATTACACTCCTAGTATGGCAAAACTTACCTGCTCATCAGGATGCTGTTCAGAGTGCTAGCAATGGATTTAAGGGGTCTGTCTGATCTTTGATTAGGGTGCCACTAAGCATCATATGGAAGAAGTGTCCACATCAAGGAAAATCATCCAACTCACTAGAGTTACCATAACGAGAAATGACTGACACGATATCAACACAGGAAACACATGGACCCATTGGAGCAGGGCCAGAGGAGGCCACAGCACTGATCCAAGGACTGGAACCGCTCTGCTGTGAGGAAAGCCTGAGAGAGTTGGGGCTGTTTAGCCTGGAGAAGAGAAGGCTCCGGGGTGACCTTAGAGCAGCCTTCCAGTACCTGAAGGGACCTACAAGAAAGCCGGAGATGGACCTTTGACAAGGGCATGGAGTGACAGGACAAGGGGCAATGGCTTTAAACTGAAAAAGGGTAGACTTATATTAGATAAAAGAAAGAAATTCTTTAATCTGAGGGCTGCGAGACACTGGCGCAGGTTGCCCAAAGAAGCTGTGGATGCCCCCTCCCTGGCAGTGTTCAAGGCCAAGTTGGATGGAGCTCTGAGGAACCTGGTCGAGTGGAAGATGTCCCTGCTCATGGCAGGGGGTTGGAACTAGATGATCTTCAAGGTCTCTTCCAACCCAAACCATTCTACGATTCTATAACATCAAACATCATTTCTTCCAGAATTAGCTTCTTCCCTCTTGAGCTGCATGACACAAAACACAAACCAATGTCCATCAAAGCTGATGAAAACTCTTTCCACTTAATCACCAAGACGCATCTGTGAGTCTCCCCATGAGTTTGCTTTCTCACAGAGAAGGCAAAAATCCCACCATGGTGCAAGGATCTCATTGCCAATGAGAAGTGGTTACCAGAACTGGAGCAAATAAGGGCACAGCTGTATGGGTGTGAGGTTCAACCTTGGGACTTCACAAGGTAGAAGTACACCAAAAGTCTTCACATAGCCTCTGCTGAAAATTTCAGTAATAGATGGTATGATTCCCTTGGGGACCCACATCCTCTCAGTCATTACAAAACCAAGAAATCTTGAACCTGGGTTGAGCAAGTCCAACTTTTCCAGCTTTAACAGAACTGCGGATGATTGCAATGACTCTACCCCAGTGACCTCAGTACTCAATCATTCAGAATAAATATACCAGGATGCAGATATCTACTATACTAAAAAGAAACAGGGAATGATGTGGTGTTTTTCCCAGACTTTACAATAATTATCCCATGATAAGATCAGGGAATCACAGAAAGGAAGTTTCTTCTAACCCTGACTGAGGACTTGGAGAGCAGCACTGTCCCCAGAGTCTACAGCTGCCTACATCTTGATGGAAGACTTTTGGCCCTAGTCTTTTCTGCCATGCCTAACCTTGCTATCTTAGACTTAAAGGAGCCCTCCATACACTGTTTCTGTATCCTATCCTCTTCCAAAAGTCAGAGATCTTCTGCCTGAACACAAGTTGTACTGTTCCTGGACCTATATAATTCCATATTAACCATTACCATCACTCAGTCAGGCTTAGCAACTAAATTCAGAGGTGTGCTGAGCTGGAAGGCTACCTGAACACTCAGAAAATCCTCACACAGCTGCTTACCCTGTGTCTAACAGGCAACTCTGCTTCTCCAGCTTCCGAAAGGAGCCATCTGTTAAACAACTCCCCAGATCCACATCAGCCCTACAGGTGCTCTGAAATTACAACTGCAGTGAACCAATGCAGCCAGGCTTAAAATGCATTATTGGGAGGATTCATGGTGACTCCATAACATCCAGAGGAGTTCTGTTTTCTAGAATTATTTGGCTGAATATTTATTTTTTGGGACCTGCTGGCTACCTGTTAGCAGCGTATTACCGTAAAGTGGGACTTCTAAATAGCCAATTAACCTCCACAAGGCAGTCAGAATCATGCCCACAAGAGGATACCTGGAAGGTGAAGAACATTCGTTTCACATGTAACACAGCCTGGTAATGAACGACGACCTGTTGGAGCCATTACAGTCGGAGCAGCTGAGTTTAGACTCACCTGTCTGTTGCGGTGTCTTCTTTCCCCTGATTCCCTCCACATTTTAGGGGAGATTTCAGAACAAGGTAGCAAAAGTCAAAGTCACTGCTTAGCAAAGGCAATGTGGCTGCTGGGTAGGGATGATCCAAAGGCAAAATCCTGGGATCCAGCCCCTGAAGTACAAGGAGGGGAGTTTCAAAGGCACCTGCCTGAGACTGCCCCGGCTTTGAAGAGGGGTCAATGTTCACCTGTCACTGCAAATGCAAGTACAAAACATGGACTAAGAAAGCCAAGAATTGCCGTTGTTTAAGTATGCTCTGCTTTCCAGACAGGAGCCTCTCTACAGGTGAGGGTGATGACTTTCTTGCAGGTCACCAGCTCCTAGAAATGGGAAATGCTGTGGCAAGAAGATCCCAGAGGCTGCATTACATGGCTTCCTGAGGTCTGGGCTCTTCATTTCTGTTCCTTTTTATAAGGAAGGGGCACGTCTGAGGAAATGAAGAACAAGAAGACTATAGCAGCTTCTTTAATCTTGCTGGTGATTCACCCTGTGGCTCTGCCTCAGAGACAGCAGGAGAGACAATTCTGAGGAGATCATATAGACAATATGTACTGTTGGTTATAAAAGGAAATTCTGGTAACTATAGACAAGTCAAAGTAGTGTGCGCAGAGTAGCTTTATAAACGAACGCAGTGTGCCGTGCAGTCTGCTGCTGTAGCCACAAAGGAGAAGGCTACATGTGGGGTATGACAGATCTCAGCTTGCACCCCAGCACCTTAACCTGGACAGGCAGAGAGCTACATCTCCAATAACTGGGTAAATACTTTTTCTTCCCCCCCTCTGCCTCCCCCCCCAATGATATCCAGCAGACATGGTCACGGGGATATCAGCACACATTGCCTTCCACGCTTTTCTTAACCTCAAAGGTCTTTTCTGTTTGGGAGGATGATTTAAATGCTCCCAGCTCGGGTTATGTAGAGTACTGCGAGGATTAAAGCATTCAAGCCTAAAGAGTTTCAGTCTGGGTTCCCTATATTCCTGTGGAGTCTGAAAATGGTGCTGTTACAAGGTTGTCACTTTACCGCTCCTGCTGCTTCAGGGTCTGACTGAAACAGATTACCCTATACACAGATGCTGCATCCATGGTTGCTTTCCCTCACTGATGTGACCTGCAAGGTTCACAATTTCTGCTGCTACTCAGGACAGGAGAAACTGGGGTCTGAAAGTTTTATTTAGCATTCAGAGATGAACAGTCAGAGTAGGTCTCCGGATATCTCCAAATTTCACTTGAAGCAAGGCAGCTGGTAGAGCTTCACTAAGAACTGTCATCATGATGTTATATTAAACCCAAGCTTTGGTGCAGGAATTTTGATCCTGGTGAGTTTAAGATCTGTTTAGACACTAGCTCCAAAGGTGGCCTTTAAGGCTTATATCCCTTCTTGCTCCATGTGAGCTCTGAAGACCAGCTTCCATAGACCTCAGAAACAACAGGAACATTCCCCCTCATAGAAAACACTTGCATACTATCAGCAGAGATCCTGGTCACCTTGAAAGCGTGAAAACAGCTGAAAATGCTAATGTCACATTTTAACAGCACTCCTAAGCCCTGTGCACAGTTGACTCAGACACATCACGATAGTTACAGACCTGCAGGAACACGCACGGACACGCAGGAGCATGCTGAAGAAGTGAGTAGCGTCCTTCCAGCGAGATCCCAAAACTTCCACATCTTCCCCTTGATCTTTTGTTATGCCTTCTCTAAGTTGTGTTCACTGGAAAGAGTTTTGCTTGTGCAGTAGTTCACTTATAGTAGTGCCCTCTGTTAGATACTCGAGATAATTCGAGGCCCTTCTTTGGTAGCTTGTTGCTGATGTCCATCACAGTAGTCCAAGCCTGGAAGAACAATGGTCCTGTGGGTGGTAGCTGGATCTCCACCTGCAGAGACTTTCCTCTGAATAGACTGCCCTGACTGGCCATGGTTATTCACTTTCTGTTCTGTTCAGGGTATTCTCCAGTGTTTTCTCTAACATTTCAGATCAAGTCCCCTGCATTTTCCAGAGCAGTTCAGATCAAGGGAGGGGCATTTCAGCAGGAGTGAAGACACAGTGTCATTTGGCAGGTAAATAGCATTCACAAAAGAAGTGAGTTTCCCAGCACACATTTATGTGCTGCTATCACTAATATCTATGTTGACCAAAACAGACTCCGAGGGGACAATAAGGGACAACATGGAATATCCATTCTTACTTCTGTGTCCGTGCCCTTTAAGTCATCAAAACTTCTGCACAGCGCAATGAATATGTGAGAGCAAATGGATAGAAAGCCATTCCTAGGAAAGGGAGACCTAAAAGCATCCAAAATGACAAATTCCTCATTTTTTTAATTCATTTCCTTGCTGAGAATTTGGAGCTCCAGAATATGTACCCGTTGGTGATGAGAGTGAAGGTAATAAACACTGCCACGTAACCTTGGCTGTTCCCTGAAAACTGCAGTTACCCAGAAGCCCAGCCACCTAACATAAAAGGAAACTATCCACTTTAATTAGGAGAGCAATCAAAAGACTCTTACGCAGGAAAGCATTTATCACCAAATAGAAAATGAATGATACTTTAAAATTAGAATATGCAGAATTCGTAGCCAAAGGCACTCAGGGGAAAAAGAGCTTTGCACCAAACCAGACGGGGATTTTTTTTGGCTTCAGTCTAATGAACTTTAACAATAGATATCAAATTCTGTCTGGCAGCACATTTTAGCAATGGATCTGATTTTTCAGAAATACTAGGCAACCCTCACTAGTGACAGGAGGAGAAGACTGACATTTAGGAAACCCTTATTAACCTGTATTCAGGCCTCAAAGACAGATTCTCCAAAATCCAGTTTTAAAAAAATATCTTCACCTATACTTGCAAAATACAGTACAAACAAGCAACAGGCATGTTTTACTTTAATTGTTCATGTTGATGAATGCTTCCTTGTATCCCACCTACAGATAAAAATGCTGTTCGTGGAAAAACCAGACAACAGTGTATTTCATGATTAAGGGGATGGGGAAAGCTGGAATTGGAAGATGAGAGCAATCTTCTCTGGGTCTTCACTGCACTTAATGAAAAAATTGAAATGCCCGAAAGTCAGAAAAAGGCTAGAGATAAAATACCTTTCTGTCACCTTGGAAGCTCACAGGGAGTTTGAAGTATAGGAGATGGGAGATGTTTTGAAGCAGGTGGAGATGCTCTGACTAAGTGGTCAGTGTTCCTAGAGCCTGTTAAAGTGCAAAATGCAGAATTTTCCACTGGTTTTACGAATCTTACCTTGTGAGGAAGCCAAAAGTTGAGAGGATGGAGGTTCAGCTCAGCCGAAATGCTTCCTGCCAAGGAAGTTCCATAATTACTGCAAAAAAGGCAACTGTAAGTCAGCCTGCTACAGACTCCCAAGTACAGATGGGATTATTTGATTGTAACATTTCAAAACGCACAAGCTTCTGTTCATACGAACACAAATTACACAAGCTCTCTTAGGTCTGCAAAGTTAGGATCCCACAAGTTGCATTCAGCAGGAAAGTCGGTCTGAATGCCAAGTAAGGCTGTAATGATGGATTTACTCCCAGTAGGTATTCAGCCATTTGATGTATAAAGAGCATCAAGGGAGTGAGACAGGGTGTGGGCCCTGATAGACAGGAGGGAGACAAATCAGGAAGTCAACCCATATTCAGCCTATTTGTTTCTGCTTTCTTCAAAGGCCCTGCTGTGTTCTAAGAAGATCTGTGATTTCTTAGACCCACTGGAGCTGCCATGATCTGCAGACTGTAACTTCTAGGCTTAAGACATATAAAAATTGTTTTGTCCAGGGAATTTAAGATGGGTCCCCAGTGTATTGCTCCAGCTGCATATTCCTCAGACATAGCAGGTCTAGGAGTGGTCAGGCGATGTCAGTGCCCTCGGTTACTGCTGAACTCTCTCAATTCTGCTTTTACCAATTATTATAAGCAGGCACACATGTGGTTTAACTACAACAGATTTTCTGGATCAGAAAGAGGTAATGCAGAACAGTGTAAATAAGAAAACCGCAGTCCGACAACAAGAAGGTCCTTGTCTGAACCCAGCCTCACTTCACATCTCCACATAACTAAACAACCCTAATTCCATCTATTTCCAGTTCGTACTTGCCTTTTGCATTTGGTATCCAGGCTGTTCTACGCTTCAAAGACACAATAATCACTGAGATAATTCTTGAATCTCTGTGCGCTAAGAAATTAAATTTGTCTGCAGAGATTTTAGAAGCACTTGATAAAACCTGTCTATTACCCTGCTGTTTGCCTAAAAAACCCTCTTAATGCTGGAGTGCCCTTGGATGTCATAGTAGCAGGGCCAACACAGAAATGCACAGAAAAATCTAAACCATCCCTTGTCACATCCTGGTGGAACTATGACTTCCTCTTGGCTCAGCAAAAGATTTGAACACCTTCATTCACCTTGCATAAGAAATGTGGGTTACGTACTAGCTGGTAGCAGTCATAAGCTAATATCCTGTAGTGGAGTAAGGAGGGTGGTGTCTGGGTAGAGTCCTGCAGAGCAGGTTCAGTGCCATCTGCTGGGAATGGCCTCAGAAATGGTCAGGAAAATCCATTACCGTTTTTCCGTTCATGGTTTCAATGGAAGTGGAGCTGGAGAATGTCTTTTGGATGATCGTATCCTATTGCTGATTTTTATTGTTTCCAGATGTGGATTTAAACATCCCAAGCAATAGGTCTGCCAATGGACATCATTCCATAATGTAAGAGATCTTCTTGTTGAGAAATTATCCTGATTTCTAGGATACCATTCCTTTGGCCTAGTCTTAGTCCTTTTTAGATAGTCTTACAAATACTATAGTATGGACATATGGTGTAATGTGAGATGCCTGGTCTAATTCTGAATAGTCTGGCTTGACTCTACAGCACTGTGCAACACCACATTGGTGCACTAGCTTGAACCAAGCTTACAGTACCCACAGGAATGCAGTGGTCTGCCCAAGCTAATTAGGCCTCCATCTCAGTTGCAGTCACATCTCCAGATTTGGTATAGACACTCTTTATCCTTCCAAACTTCCACTCTGCTTTATCAAAGTCTTCAAGATTATCAGTGTAGGGACAGTACAAAGGACACACCTTTGCACCAAAATCAGATGCAGTTGTAGCTTGAATGATTCCTACCTCATCGTAAAGTGTTGTGTGTATCTTCGTCATGAGTTCACACTTATTTGATAACAGCCTGAAATAAAGAGAATAAAGATACATGAGAGCAACCTTCAGTAAGTATCTAGGCCAAACACAGCCATGGAACTAGCAGGCTGTCTATTTACAGCATTACAGGAAACACTGAGCATCTGATGATGATTTACACATGTGGAAAGGAAAAGAGAAAGACAGTTTTCACAGAGGACTGGAGGTAGCTGGTACTACAGGTAAGTCTTGAGTTGCCCATACACACAGCCATCACAGTTCCTGCAATTGCAGGGAACTGTGCTTCTAGGAAGTGGTCTCCTCTTGACAGCCCTCAGCACCTAGCCCTCAAGCTGGACCTGTGCAGAGAACTGGATTAGAAGTTGCAGCTAACCTGTATTTACCTTGGAGCCTACTGCTCCTTGTCAGGCCTGGTGAAGGAACACAACTCAGAGAAGCTTATCTGGGTTTAGCTTAGAGATGTCATAGAATCACAGAATCATAGAATGTTTTGAATTGCAAGGGACCCGCCTGCAATGAGCGGAGACATCTACCACTAGATCAGATTGCTCAGAGCCTCATCCAGCCTGACCTTGAATGTTTCCAGGAATGGGGCATCTACCACCTCTCTGGGCAACCTGTGCCAGTGTTTGACCACCCTCATTACAAAATATTTCTTCCTTATATCCAACCTGTATCTCCCTTCTTTTAGTTTAAAACCATTGCCCCTTGTCCTACCGCAACAGACCTTGCTAAAATGTTTGCCCCCATCTTTCTTATAATCCCCCTTTAAGTACTGAAAGGCCATAATAAGGTCTCCCATGAAGCCTTCTCAGCAGGTCTAATGAAAAATTGCCACCACCACCTCCCCCTTCCAACTTGGCTGCACTAAATTCTCCTCTGGAGATAGATTGTTTCAAGATATAAGCAACACCGTTTTGGTTCTGAATCTACCTGAGCTCATCACCCTCAGATCCTCCTATGCTCCAGTTGGTAGAGCCAAGAGAGTCCAGGGAACTTTTCACATCCTAACATTGGTCAGTAAAGTCACTCTTTACAAAGGCTTTTGTCTCTTCTTCTACTATACATTCTGACTGGGTCAGGTGCACATCAGCAATGTAGACAACTCCAAAGGTAGTTTGGGTGGGTTTCATCGTATCTGTCATCTTGGAAGTAGATTTAGAAAAGGATGCAGTCTGAAGGTTTTAGGGATGAGTTCCAGGCATGAGGAAGAAATGAGACTTTAATAAAACCAGCTCCATGTTTTCAAACCTGCTATCATATTTGCACTTCAGCCATAGGCGAAGGTTTTGGGCCCCTACAACATTCCTTTTGAGAAAGCCCCAGAGTTGAAAAAAATGGTTGATACAGAAAGGAAAAAAAGGCAATTTATTAAAGGTATTCACTCTACAGGCAGATGCAGTTGGTTGGGATTGGTGTGGGACATGTCGTTCATTGGCTTCAGCAACTCTAAGACCATTCTGCTCTCTTGGTCTCACCTCCCTCATAGTGTAGGCTGTAGACCTTCCTTGCAGGAATCACGCATCAGGCTCTTGACTTTCAGCTGATTTAGAATCTATTTTCTAGGAACACATCCAGACTTGATTTAAAGCCATCAGATGATGGGGAAATTAGGTAAGTTGTTCCAGGAGCTAAAAATGGCTTTGGTTAAGAGTGTATGCTCATTTTTAGGTTGAATTTTGAGAGATTCAGCTTTCAGCTACTATCTGTCATTATGTTTTTGACCCTTTCTGTGGGGAAAAATCAACCCTATCCCAAATGCAATTTATAAACATACAGTGAACTGTACTAATGCTCCTTGTAGTTTCTCTCCTCATGAGAGAAAATTTACTCCACTTTGAAAAGGAAATGGCCCACCTTGTACTTACTGAGCCAGGAGAGTTAATGCACCCTTTACCTTGCTATGCAACGGCTTCCCCAGGTAGCCTTTAATCTGCAAGATGAAAGAGCCTTCTAACAAAGTATCAGGAAATTTACCTGCACAGTGTGATTAAGTCTCACTTCAATTTCTGTTTGTAAAGTTAAACAGAATAAACATTTCTTCCCTTCCCTCCCCCTTTATGGCTGGTGCAGAAGCTATGGGATGTTCCAAATCCCAGAAAACTCTGATCATCTTCTGTCCAAAAGGCATCTAGTTCTTTATTCCCTAAGTCAGAAATTGCTAAAGATGTACAATTTAAGATATGCTGCAGACAGGGATTATTATTTTTTTCTACACTACATAAAATAAGGAGACATGAACAGAATGTCTATTAGGAACCCATATAATATGAAAGCATAAAAATCTTGTTGTTAAAGACTTTTATAAGACGCTGTAGGATGGCAGGCTATTTACTCTGACATCTCTGTAAATGTTGCTGAAGCTGCCAACATTAAAAAAAACCCTAGCAAAAACAGCATCTTTAGGGACTTCTCCAACGATAGTTCTTTATTTATGACTCCTTTTAAAAAATTTAACTCAGTGCATTTGTTTACTTATGATGGGACTGGCTTCTCCCCATCCCACATGCTTTGTAGGGGAACAAAGGAGTGCCAAGAGCTAGCCCTATAGCAAGCAGCCCCGTGGGATGTGTTAGTACTCTCTCTCCAGAATTTTTCCCGTTATGCCCTGGGCAGGGAGAGAGTCACAGCATGGCATGTGGGAAGATGAGAGGAAATTCCTTGGGCCGATCTGGGGGGCTCAGGCCCAGCACTTGTGACAAGTGAGACAGCATCATGTGGTCCTGTGTGGGTAAAGTCAACTTTCAGCATTGGAAGGGGCCCGGAGAAAATTTCTACACAGGGAAGAACAACAGTCACACCTTGACTCCCCAACAGGGAGCAAACCCAGACCCTACCAGCACCCCCATCATCCCCAGAAAGAACACGCCTTTTCAATCTCACCCCACCATGGAAGCAGATCACTGCTGCAGCCACAAAGAGTGGGCTGCTCCTTCTCCTTGCCCCCATGTGGAAAAGCCTCAGGCCATTTGGGGGGGACTTTGAGCTAAAATTCAGGCTGGAAGTCAAAAGTGAGCCAGTATGCGACAGGGAACAACAGAGATATGCTCGGTCAGCAGGCAGTGGATCACCAAAACCTGCACCCATTTGGATTTCCACATCAACTAGTCCATACGGCAAGGAGTGACTGCCGTCATCATTTGGTGCTTAAAATGTCCAGAGGTGCTCATCAGAGAGACCCCAAAGCCCGTTGTATCTTCTTGTACGTTAATACCTCTGCAGTTTGTGGTAGTAAATGGGTGCACAGTTTTTAAATATGGAATGAAAAACTTTCGAAGGGGCTGGATTTCTGCCTGGCTGCAGGACTGGATTGTGTTATAGAAACTTCACAGTACTTTAAAAGGGATTGTGTAAGGGCAGCCATGCCCCTCCGAAAAACAAATGTCTCTCCGGCCTGAGTTTTGTTTCCCCATTGTCTCCCTTCAGCAGCCCAGTAATCCCGCTGCTTCGCTGTTTGGCTTTGTCCTATTCAGAAGGGAAACCCTTACACAATGAGACCCCTTTGGCACAGGCAAAACATCAGGGGTGTTGAGCTGTGAAGAGTTGTGTCATTTGTAGGCCTGGTCAGAAGCGGCGTGGGGTTTTTGTCCCCAAAAGTGGATAGAAACAAGGGAAGAAAGGAAGGAAAAAAGAAAAAAAAAAGAGGGCAGGGGCCGGAGGAGTATGTGCAGACCTCCCGAAGTCTCAAAGATAGTAGGAATGTCCCATTTCCAAGCGCCGCTTGTGAGTGCAGCAATGCGTATGAGCGAGGGGAGCTGGAAATCCTACTGCTCGCCTCCACGGGCAAGGTCTGGCCGGGCAGACAGCTCCCAGGATCACAAAGCCCCAGGCTGCAGGGACAGGAGGATGCTGAGCCCTGCTGCAGCCTCCCACAGACCCGGACATGCTGTCACCAGGGAGAGCATCAGCATACGATGCCCTTTTCCCATCCATCCTCGCTGGCAGTCCTCTTCGAGGATGCGTTTTTGCCACTGCAGGACTGAATGTGAACCTTGAATGTCTTCTCAGAGCAACAGTGATTTACCATATTGGAATAAGTCTGTAAAGGGGCTGTTGCAGAGCAGCAGGCCACAAGCCAAGGGGCCATTTGTTTGTACATTATTTGTGAATGGCAGAAATTGGCATTCATCTCTCCAGGCAGGTTTCTGAAATGTATACTGTCCGTTAAATGATTCTTTAATATTTAATATCATGGTAGGATGAAGTCTGATTTTATGGTTAAAAATGTCAATTTTCACAGCTGATTGAACTTGTTTAAATGGCAAGCAGTTTAGTTGTATTGAAAACCATATAAACAGATCAACTTATTTACTGACATTCAAAGAAGAGGGTACTTTATACTCCAAAGCCTTTCAGGTTTTGAAACTGAAAATGAGCTCAGATGACTAAGTTCATTTTGCAGTTTTTCCCCCAATGGCAGATTGATCGTAGTTTATAAAACAAGCCCATGTATCTGGCAGCAAAAGGAATTGCTTAAGATGCTAAGCCACCCTTTCAAAAGTTCTCCATAATTAATTATCAGCTGCTTGCAAGTCCGTTCTGTTTTTCCTTTTGTTTGTACTATTTTAATGGTGACTATAATGTACATATAATGAGAAAAGCAGCATCTTATAAACATACAAATAAATCTTAAGACTTTAAGCAGGATTAGGCAAGCTAAAAAAAACCCCCCCTGAAATCCAGATGCGTGGAATTGCAGAAATCAGCTTTGTTAATGCTTTCCTGACTCGGAAGCCAATTAAAGCATTCATTGACATGAAGGAACCAGGGTTCATCCTGGCACAGATTACCTCTGCCTTTTCTTAAAAATAGCTGCAACGTTCAGTCCCATGTCTGTGCTATTAAAAAAGAAAAGTATTTTATTTTGATTCAAGAGAAGCAGGGGATAGAAAGTGGCCTGGATGTGGATATCGAGTCTCCTGCCTCATTAGTGAATTGAAGGATCTTACCAATAGTTCTGGTTGGTCGAGGAGCTCAGTTTGAAATCTGTCCATTAGGGGGCAATGCACTATCCATAGTGGTGTCCTGGAGACAGAGAGCAGAAGCAGGAGTTTCAGGAGGGGGCAAAGAGAAGGGCAGAAGCAATAGCAGAAGAGCAAATTCAAGAATTAGGTCTGTGATGTGTGTGGTGCCTGGAAGATGTGCCAGAAAGTGGATGATGCAAGGCAAAAGCGAATGCAGACAAACAGAGGGTAACACGGAGCACCGGACCCGTGAAAACTCGTGGCTTAAGGGATCTATGGGTTTGTCTTCAAAGGAGGGTAGGCCAAGAGGGTACTTCTTTACAGACCACTTGTCATCACCAGCTGGGTGACCCTACATGTAGTATCTTTAGGCAATGACCACTGGGAACTCGGGGTTTAACTGATAACTGAAAGAAGTCCTTAATATCAGAAATGCCTTAAAAATTTGAGCTTGCAAGAGTAATCACCATCTGTCTCTGAAAGCTGCAAACATGATGAAAAAGTTCATTTCTACCAAAGTGTGCCCAGGGACTTGATGTTTTTCAGGAGCATGTTTGCCTTCCATTTTTTGCCCCCAAGGCAACTGCTGATATTGTTGTCTGAGGCAATCCCTAAGGCTTCCCCCGAGGACATCAATTCCCCATCTCCTTCCCACAGTGCTGATGGATCTGCTTCTTTGGAGACTTTCCTGGGAGCAGCCCCAAGGTCAGGGAATCAATCCACCCTGCTGTGCCTGGAGAACCCCAATGCCACCCATTCCAGAGTGGACACTGGTCCACAGCCTGGCTTGAGCCCCAGCCAGACGACATCGACACTGTCCCTGCGAGCATCCTTCCCGGCAGGGATCTGGCTGGAGCCAGCAGGGCTGCTCTCAGTGGGCAGCTGGTATGTGGCCACCCTGTTTTGTCAGAAGACGACGGTTTGTCCACGTGGGTGCCAGCCTGGCCATGCCAGCTGGCAGGAAGATCAGAGGATGGACAGCAGCCTGCTGCGGTCGCTGGTACAGGAATAGCCTTGGGAAGTTCTGCCTGGGAGCTGAGGAGCTGCACTGTAATTCTTGCTTACCAACCACCTTTTTATTGCAAAGAGCTTTGAATGATGGTGCAGAAATTGTTCAGTGAAGAGAGAGTGAAGAAGTCTCTTGGATATCACTGTGACTGCTGCTTTCGAGAGAAGAGTAATTTGTCTAATATACAATCTGTCATCCTCCATTCGTGCTGGAAAAGCGAGGAGCTGCTGGAAACTAACCACACATATGGTGACATGGCTCCATCATTAGCTTGGGTAGGAGACAAATCTCCCTGCACTGCTTTGGCATGCTGTATTGGAAACACTTATCTCTTGGGCTTGTGTGAAAGACTGGCCAAGACGGACCCTTCCTTCCACCTGCTTTGCCTCACAGGCTGTGTTGTCACCACACAGCCTCCATCAGTAGATAAATGTTTCTCATAACTCAAAGCAACTTGTCCATGAAAAAGTTAACCAGTTATACTGGGGGCCTCTATGGCATGTATTTGACAAAGCAAAAGCCAATACATAAACGTACATTTAAATCAACGATTTCAGCTCCCAGTGTAACTCCTCCCTGAAACCAAAATACACCTCTGGTGTATTTTACAATGTGCAGAAATTGCCTTCTGGGTGGCTGTAGATATCTTCTCCAGTTCCTCCTTCACTCCAGTGTTTTTCTAATAGATGTCTCCAAATGGAGCTCATCCCTCTTACTGCGATTTCCTCAGGCTGCATTTTGCAGGACCAAGGAGGGCAAGAAATATTTATTACATTAATAATAACAATAATTAAATGACTACTAGTTCATCTACCATCTCTAATAATGATAAAAACTCTCTGCAAATTGTTGTTTCAGGGCCTTCCCTGCAGCAGCAGAAAATTTATGAGGACTCTTCCAAAGATGCCTAAGGTGTCCTGCATAAATATTAATAGGAAGGGAGGTATGGGTCTTCCTGCCTGAAATGCTCATCCCCACTGGACAGAAGCTCTTATGCACGAGCCTTAGGGTGATGTAACTTTGGCATTGGCAGAGTTATTCCAGATTTACACCACTGCAGCTGGGAGCAGAGTCAGGCTCTGATCATTGAGCAGAGCCTATAAAAAAGCAATACGTACACCTGACTTTGCGTGAGCCTTGGCACCTTCGTGTCAATATTTATTCCAGCCCTTCTCACTTTCTGCTGGCATTCAGATGTAGAGCCAGCCTCTGCTAAATATTTTATTTGCATTGCATCTAGCTGAAACGAGTTTATGTTAGGTGAGAAAAGGTGGGGCATTTGAACACATGCTGTCTACAAAGGACTTCTGTGCTCTGCGGCGGGCACTGCTCAGCTCCCCACCATCAGCTGCAGTCCCAGCTGAGGATGCGACTGAGGTGTGCACAAACAACGCACTCACACGGCGATCCTGCCACATATGTTTGTCAAAGCCAGCAACGAGACATTAAAAGGACCATGGGGTGCAGGCCCCAAATGAGAAATCCCCGCAGAAGGTGTCATTTTAAGAGAGCTAGTTGTTGCTATTTCCTTCTGCAGCCACCAGGTTTTTGCTTCTGGGGTGGACCACTGGAAGTTATGAGGGCACAGGACCACTTTAGGAGCTCAATAATTTTCAGGACTAAATGGATGATGCTTTTTGGAATAAAGGACGAGGCATTATGTGGTAAAATAGCACCATCTTTCCATGCCCCCAGTCGTATCCCAGCCTTTCCTCTTTCCCAAAGCCCAGGTCAGCAGACTGCTTTGCTGGTTGCCTACGAAAACCAGGTCTCAGGTTGCTATCCTGGCGCACAAGCAAGCTGTGAGGCCTGTGGAGCTTGCTTGGCTGCCTAAATCATGGATGAATTTTTATTCCAGTGACACCGAGGCAGGTTTCTCTTTATGCTAATGCCTCCTGCTGCAGGGTGTCACAGTGCACGGGAAGCACAAAATCATGTTTTATGAGTGTGATCTGTCTGCAGATTCAGTAGCACGTCCCTCCCAATCTTACCTGCCACAGTCAGCTAGAGATCATAAATACACCCCGAATGCCACAATTAGCATACGCTCTTGAAAGAAAATTGTGCTTGTAGCAAGAGTCCCCAAGGGCCAATATCAACAGAGAGACATCACAGAGCAGAAACCGAAGATCAAGCCTGGGCTTTCAAGTCCGTGCTCCCTCGCTAGGCAGTGGTCTCTGCAGAGATTGCTCCTGCTTTTAGCAGGAATGGGCGATACAAAAGGGCTGCACATGCTAACTCTGCTTTGACTTGTGGGTAGACCATCTTTTTGGTGGGGCAGGAACCAACGCCAGACTTTCAGCTCCCCATTTTACTAAATCTGACTGAATAATTGGAAAAAAAAAAACCTAACCACCCCAATGTTTAGCTTCATTTTTTGTTCTTGCTCTTTTCCTTCAGTTTTCTAAGCTGCTCCTGGCAAAGATGACCAACTCTCTTGCCAGCTCTGATGAGATAGACTGACAGGGTTCCTGCTCAAAGCAAGAAGGACAAATGAAGGAGACTTTTTAGAAAGCAAAGGTAACGAATAAGGCCCGCTCCATTGATTTGTGTGTTTGTCTTATCAAAGTGGGACCCCATCTTGCAGGGATGTGCACGCCTTTTTTCCTAGGAGCAGAGTGAATGCCTGCTTACGGGTCTGCAGCAGGGATAAGGTACACTGCAAACCCTCCCGAGCAGGCAGGAAAGAATATGGGATTGTCTACTGCCTGCTCTAACAAGCCTTTGATCTTACTGAGACTTCTAATGGGATACAATTGCAACCATAATCAGAAATAAGTGAAAAATATGAAATGGGTAACAAAAGCAGTATAAATGTGCTGCCACTTGAAGATTTCGAATTCCTCCCTTGCTCAGCGTGGTTCACTGAAATAAATGGAAACAGCAGACCTGCTGAGGAAGAATACTGACATTTTGTGGTGCCTGATTTGTGATGCAATGGGAATGCTGGGGGGCAGTGGGGACAAATTTTCACTTTATATTCTGCTCAAATGAGACAAAGATTACAGTTAGGAGTCAAGTACTATCAAATTATTTATTGAATTCTGTTGGGGTGGAGAGAGTATTTGCTCTTTTTTCCAGAAAAAAATATTGATTTTAAGGATGGCTTTGGTATCAATTAGGCTCAACAAGAGAGACAGGCAGTCACTTTGTATAGGGAATTTAATTAAAAGCTCTGTACTTAGTCAGAAGAGTGTTCTAAGGATAAAATTGTTTTCCCCTTTTGGGTCAATTTTCTGTTATGTTTGTATAATGCAATTAAAGAAGGACCCATGCCAGGCAATACTTATGTCTGGTATAAAACTGTCCATACGTAATGACTGGCTCGTCGGACTTCCAACAGATTAACAAGTGTTAGCTGCTTTTTTGGATTTTGTCGTCTTTTGTTTCATTGCTACGAGAACACACCCTTACATGTGTGCACCTCTTATAAGGGTCTCTGAGGGCCAGTTAAGCACACGCAAATAAGTGAAGAGAAGGGTTATATTCCACACAGCTCTTTTCTTTTGAAAATTAGAAGTAACAACTGATTTGACCTGAACCAGTTCAAGTTCATAGGTGGTTACTAATGAGAAGTCCATGCCAGAGCTTGTAACTAACATTGCTCTTTAATATAAGGGCACATAAATTGGCAGCTTTTCGGGAAAGAGCTCTGAGGCGCAAAAAGTTAATGTCTGTCTGTCATCCTGGAGCTGAATCGCTAGCACTGGTTAGACGAAAATCTTGTACAGAGCTGGATTTCAGCCCAAGACTCCCTGTTGCTTCAGTGGGTTTTGGAGCATTAGTTGTCTGGTTTTCATAGAATCATAAAATCATAGAATCATAGAATGATTTGGGTTGCAAGGGACCTTGAAGATCATCTGGTTCCAACCTCCCTGCCATGGGCAGGGCCACCTTCCACCAGACCAGGTTGCTCAAATCCACATCCAACCTGGCCTTGAACACTGCCAGGGAGGGGGCAGCCACAGCTTCTCTGGGCAATCAGGGCCAGGGCCTCACAGCCCTCAGAGCAGAGAATTTCTTTGTTAAAGCTGATCTAAATCTACCCTTTTTCAGTTCAAAGCCCTGCGAAGGAGCTTGGGAAGGACTGCAGCAACTGGCTGGCAAGAGGCTGAACATGGGCTAAACCAGAGCTGGCCTTGGAGGTCTTGCAAGAGCTGCAGTCCTGAGACTGCTCCACAGCCTCCTCTCGGCACCCTGAATGTGGACAAATGGATTGTTCCCTTGACTTACTTCTATACGTGGGAGTTTGGGGCTGTGGATATGATTCAAAAAAAGATCTGGATGCAGCTAGTTTCCTTTTTGTGCATGATATTCTGTTCTCAAAACATATATCCATCTCAGCTACTTTAACTCCCAATTAGAGATGCAACAACTGACATTTAAGCCTGTCCAGTTGGGAAAGGAGCTGCTCTGATTTTCTGGGAAAGAGGTGGTCCACTACCTTTTGTTTGTCAGAGAACACACTGCAACTCCAGGCTAGTTCTGTTGTACATGTAGGGCAGGATACCCAGAAAAACTCTGCCCTGCTCGGAGTCTAGTCCCACTGAAGCTGGCGGTGGACTCTTCATCTGAGCAGACTTAGAGCAACATTGCAGAACAACTGAGAATCCTAGCCGTAACTTTAGAGGAAAAGTGCAAAGCCAAACATGCACAGGAAAGAAGCCAAAAGAAATTGGCATTGTGGAGGATGATTCCTGCCTTATATATTGCAGTGGTGGGTACTAGGGAAAATAAATACATAAGACAGACACGTAAACAGCTAGGAGAATTACAGAGACAGATACATGCGTACACAGGGCTGATGCCAAACCTGCTGAAGTCAATGAAAAGCCAAAGATGGATGTACCAGATGACTCCAGAACAGGTTTAGATAATGTAGGGTATAAGAGAAAAGACTGTGCTCAAAGTCAGTCTTTGGCATTCGAGTAGCTGCTCAGACGACTTGAGCAAACTACTGAGCCACTCGGAACAACGCACAGATGTCTGTTTTCTCTGCTCATGATGCTGCTGTAGCACCTGCAGTCCTCACACGTCCTTCTGGTAAGACAGAAAGCCCACACGAGGCTCCTGTATCACTTCAACCCTCCCCGCACGGCGCACAGCATCCTCTGCAGATCCTCCGTGCTGGAGAGGGTTTCACTCAGATGGAGTTTATTATGCATGATAAAGCCGGCATATATTTGCTCTGATGTAATTATCGTTTTACAGCAAGAGGCTGCAAATCATTCAAAAGCACTCAGGCCTGGCTTTCTCAACAGTGCCTGAGATTTCAGGGGCAGATAGGTAACGAAACACCTTGGGGGTTGTTCACATGTCTTGTCTCCCCTCCCTCTCTGTCAGGGATTTTCAGCCTGTGCTATACCAACCCCATTCCCCCGCTGTTACAGCAGCAACAAGTTTCAGGACCCTTTGCACCCATCAAAGAACGTATGGAGGCTGTGACCCCACATGAGGCCCCATGTTCCAAGTGATTTCTCACTTGAATGCCATATGGATATGCCAGCACATACAGTCTTTTTTTTTTTTTCCTCCAATTTCCATCTGCTAAGAGGGAGCTAGAGTGTAGGGCTTTGCAAGTAGTAGATGAAAATGTTAAAAGCCTGAAAAAAAACCCAATGTTATCCAGGGGACATAAAAATAATGTTGTTTATTGGATCTGATCTTTATGTTGTACACAAGGAAAATGGCTTTCCTTCTCTCCTTGTACCCTGTTCTGCAAATCTTTCTGTCTAGCAGAAGCAGTTGCCTCAGGGACATTCCAAGGCACACACAAATCTTTTGATTTTAGTGAGGCCTTCCAAACATGGCCTTTGTGAGGGCTGAAATGTGGCTTCACTGGCTTCCACTGATTTCCCTGGAACCACAAGCTGGACTGTTGTCCTGATGACCCAGAGTAACACAAATCTCTCAACTATTAATATTTTGATATTGCCTTTGGGTCCCACAATCTTATTTGTACTCACTTCTATTATTTCACAAAAATTATTAAACAGACAGCCTTGGCATTACAGACTTATGCTTTCCCATCACAACATGGATCCTGCAGCAAGCTTAAACCATGGTTTAATGACACACCATTTCTGGCTTTGGGGTCAAAGTGCTGGATCTAAAAGACCATGTGGCACACAGCATTGGTCTGATAGTGGCTTACTAGTTTGAAACTACTCACAGGTTCCCCCATATCAGGAACTGCTCTGACAGATCAGGTGTTTAGTCTTCCCACAACTGGGAGTGTAATTTCTATCCTGTCCCATTCCTGCCAATTCATGCAAGTGCAGATATGCGGTTACCCATACTCAGGTCTGTGGAGGTGGCTGATCTGGCATTGCAGAGACCAGACATTAGCGATCATGGAAGCGTGGGTTTAAATTTCTAGCAGCAGAGTTCCCCTTCACAAGATGCACTTTCAGCATGTTAAGTTTCAAATATTTTGTAAAAGGAGAGGTGTGGGAGCAGAGGCAGCACCCGAAGGCATTTGCAGCCTTGTGCATTTAACTGGCCTTTGAAGTGAAGGAAAGATGAGCAGATTTCTAATGACAGGCAATATGCTCAGTGAAAAAGCGTGAGATGATCCTCTGCGACCCAGACTGCACTAAAAAGTGAAGATGCCCATTACTTACCAGGAAGAACAGACTCATTTACCTAATCATCATATGCAGTTAAGACAGCAAGAAGGAGGTTGCACAAGACAAAACAGACCAACACAGAAGCCCTCCCTTGTGGAATAATGTTCAGCAATATAAACGGAGTGTTATGTACAGGCTTTCAGTGCATTTTAGCTGGGCCCTTCAATCAGAGAGCTAGATGAAGGGAAAACATCTCACTACCAGTAATCTTAGGAGCTAGAAATTCCCCACAATGACCATCAAGCATTATGGGTTAGTACTAGCTGGCATGTTAACTGCTGCAGGAAGCAGCACCAACAGCCTCAGCAGCCCCTTTGCACTGGGACCTGCCCTGTCCCTCCCGTTGCCACTGTGCTAAGTCCCCACTGCTGAGCCCAGCTTTATCCTAGCTGCACAGAAACGTTTCCTTACACACATGGTCCTAATCCCACTGATGGGAGAACCCATTCTTTTTGCCATCTAACTCCTCCACACATGCAGCTCGGCACAACTCACCCCCTTAGTGTGGGACCTCACACACAGAGGGATGGGTCCGTTGACATATGGATGCTCACAGCTTTCTGGCTGTAACTTTACATCCATTTCACCCAACGCTCAGACCCTTTCCACTCTCTGAGCCCAAAGCAGCATTAACAGAGGTACCTTCCTCATGGCAAATGGGAAGCCACTGCTGGAAAGGGAAGCCCCATTATGCTGTTTTAAAAGGCACATTTCTACCAGGCTCACACGCTAGCCTGTAGATTGTGTCCCCTTTTTCTGCTATCCAGTAAGAAATCCTGCAGAGACAGTGATGGTCGCTGTGTCTTTGAGTAATGCAGCTCCTGCTGGCAGCAGTACCGCATCCAGCACCCAGCAGAGCATCCTTCCCGAGCCCTGTACTGACCACCCGGGGAGGGCTCAGCCCCACTAGCTCTGCTGCCACCCGCCTCAGGGTCACCCCAGCACCTCACCCCAACATGAAGCACTGAGCTCGGCATACGGCTATGCAACTTTTTATCCTTTGAGTCTGCAAGAACCATGTTGGGAAGCAACAGCAGGGCTCTCCTCAGGCCCTGTCCAAGCCCACGCAAGTCAATGGGGGTTCTCCCATTAAACTGGGACCCCAGGCATATGTCTCAATGGCCAATAACCTTGCAAATGAATTACTTTCCTATGCTGGTTTCAGAAGGGCTAGCTAGTACATTTATTTCAAAAGACACTGCTACAGGCATGATCTTAACATTTAATTACATAACATTTTAATAAGCACTTGAGAGCATATGAATATGTCTCCCACCCTTTCTGATTCTGCCAGGTTTGTTTCTCTTAAAAAAAAATAAATGAACAAACACAGTGCAAACCAGGTTCTAGTTGTTTCCAGCTACTAAAAATCTCCTTAAATTTCCCCAATGAGTACAGCTTCTATGCATCAGACAGATCCTCATTCATTTAGGGAAGAAACTGGGAGGGAGAGAGTGGGGGAGAAGAAAAGACAGGGGAAAAAAAAGAGACTTATGTTTCAAAGATCACTACAGGCCAAATATTCTCAGGCACCCCAGCTTTTACAGAGAAATCCTTAACAGTATAAAAATGGAAACACTTCAAAGATAAAATAAATAATTTAATAATAGTCTGCTTCTCCAAAGGGTTTTGAACAAGTTTTAGATTTGCCAGTGAATGTTTCCCTTAGGCAGTAGGCCAGTGGAAAAAAAGGCACAGTATGACTCTCTTTCGTAAGACGTACTTTGTGTTATTTCATTTCTTGATAAGATTCAGAAACAACTCTTTCCCCATCACCCTCCCTCCACAATAAAGCCTTTTTTTTTTTTTTTCAAAGAAAAGCCAAAGATGGTGCAGATGCAAATGGTCTCTTCTAACACACACCGAAAAAGTTGTTGAAATAAATCCAACACCATCCAGATTGCGTCTTTCTTTTCTGGTTGTTTCACTTACTATCACACGCTGAGAAGCACCCCAAATACTACAGTGAGGTATGTTTACAAGGAAGCCATTTGAAGACCCCTATCGCTTTCTGTGTAATTAACACTCTACAGTACTTTTAGACAATACTTTACGGTATTTATAGGCTTGTAAGGAAAATGTACAAGACAAAGCTATGGAATTAGTGGTTACAACATTCTTGATAGGTCAAAGAGGCTGATATTCTAGTAAAAAAGTGTTTATTTGGCAATCACATGAACACTAGGAAGGACCGAGCTGCATTAGTATCTTCTTCGGATTGGCCTCTGCATGCTACCTAGTTTCATCTCAGTTTATACACTATTTCTTATAATTATTGACAAGGAAAAAAAGATTGGAGACTGCCTTGTTATTTGTTGCTGGATGTTGTACTGGTTTTTACTTGTCTTTACTGAGAAGTCTTGCCTTCAGGAATCCCAGGACCCTGTGACCTGTATCAAAGTATGAGGCAATGAAGCTTGTCCTCAGTACAGTAGGATCGGGTTAAGGAACATCTGAAAAAGCTGAACATACAGAAGTCCGTGGGACCTCATGGGCTGCACCCATGAGCACTGAAGGACCTGGCCAATGGCACTGTGAAGCCACTCTCAATTATTTTTGAAAGGTCATGACAACTGGGAGTGGCTCCTGAGAACTGGATAAAAAGCAATTGTCACTGTGGTCTTCAAGAAGGGCAAGAAGGAGTATCTGGGGAACTACAAGACAGTCAGCCCGACCTTGATCCTTGGGATGATGGTGGAGCAAATCCTCCTGGAAACCTTTTCCAAACACATGAGTGACAAGAAGGTGATTAGGAGAAGTCAACAAGGAATTCTGAAGGGGAAATCATGCCTGATCAACCTGACAGCCTTTTATGATGAGGTGACTGGTTTGGTGGATGAGGGGAGAGCAGTGGATGTTGTTCACCTTCATTTTAACAAGGCTTATGACAGTGTCCCTCATAACGTCCTCATTGACAAATTGATGAAGTACAAGCTAGATAAGGGGACAGTGAGGTGGACTGAAAACTGGCTGAGCTGCTGAACTCAAAGGGTGAGCAGCAGCACAAAATGCAGCTGCAGGACAGTCACTAGCGGTGTATCCCAGGGGTCAATACTGGGGCTGATACTCTTCAACATGTACAATAATTGCCTAGACAGAATGACACTCTCAGCAAGTTTGCAGATGTTGGAAAGCTGGGAGGAGTAGCTGACAGTCGTGCTGCCATGTAGAGGGACCTCAACAGGCTGAAGAAGTAGCCCAACAGGAATCTCATGAAGTTCAACATGGGGAAACGCCAGTTCCTGAGCCTGGGGAGTAAAAAGCCCATGCACCAGTACGTACTGGGGGCCAACTGTCTGAAAAGAATCTTTGCAGAAAAGGCACAGGTGTCTAAGTCAAACATGAGCCAGTAATGTGCCATTACGGCAAAGAAAGCCAACAGGCTTCTTTGAGCTGCATTAGGAGGAGCATCACCAGCACATTGAACTAGTTGATCCTTGTCCTCTGCTTAGCACCACTGAGACACATCTGGAGCGCTGAGTCCAGTTCTGGGCTCCACAGTACCAAAGGACATGGACATACTAGAGTGAGTCCACTGTAGGGCCAGAAAGATGATTAAGGGGTTGGAACATGCGATGTAAGAGGAGAGGCTGTGAGAGCTTGGACTGTTCAGCCTGAAGAAGAAAAGACTCAGAGGGGATCTTATCAATGTGGATAAACACGTGACTGGAGGTGTAAAGAAGATGGAGCCACATTCTTCCCAGCGCTATCCAGTGACAGGGCAAAGGGCAACGGACGTAAATTGAAATACAGATAATTCTATTTAAACTCAAAAAAATCTTTTTTACAGTGAAGGCGATCAAACACTGAAACAGATTGCTCATGAAGTTTGCTGCATCTCCTCAGCTAGAACAGGTCCTGGGCAACCTGCTCCTGCTCATCCTGCTCTGAGTGGGGTGGCTGCACTGGGTTGTCTCCAGAGGCACCTTCCAGCCTCAGCACCTCAGTGATTCTGTGCTGGGTGGTGGTACGATATCTCCATCCATCACAGAGCACAACTCCACCATGCTGGATGCATGGAGCTCTCTCACTAGAAGTGGACCAGCTGCTTCTGTCATTTCGGGCATTACAGGCTCTGGTACAGACTCCAACAAAGACGATAATAAAACCGGTCCTTTCCAATGATTTCACCACCTCTTTATTTTATTCTGTAGTTTTCCCATGTTTTCCAAGCACGGACGCCTGTGATTGCTTTTTCTGCTCTGTTATCCTACCCAGAATCTTTCCTTTACCAAGGAGTGCTTGGAGACACCTGGGAAGTAAAAAATGTAAGCCAAATTATAATATACCTGAAATCAAGGGTGAAGTTTAGGTTCACAGTTTGGCCTGACTCCTTTCTCAGGGATGCTAATGTAGTGCAGGAGGATCTTCCTGCTGATGGCCAGTCCTGCAGCACTGGAGCTGTCAGAGCAGGAAGCCCACGGGCTTCAGGAATGGCAGCTTTGGGAAGAAAGAGGTCAGATTGTGGCAAAAGGAAATGAGAGGGCTGGACTAAGAAATTTGGGTAACTGCTTGACCCTCCTGAAGCAGCACAAATCAAGGATTATTCTGTTGCCCTCTGGTGAGTTATATGGCTGTATAACTGGTACGAGTGGCGAAACAGGCTCTACATCTTGCTGACACCGTGTCAGTGAAAAGGATTTTGAGTTATTTCTTCTGTGTCACACTGATATTTAACACCATAACTGCTTCCTTTGACTTTTTTTATTTCTAGTTCACTTTAAGCTGTTCTATACAGATACACAATATTACCTCTAATGCGCAAGATCATCCTCCGGTCAACGCATCTTTCACCGGGAAGAAGACATACAGCTAAAATGAGAAATTTTCTCTTCTCTCTTTCCTGCCTCTTGCTTCCTACCAAGCACGGGATATGCATGGAGATAACATACTGGGCCCAATCTCATATCTTTTGCAGCCTTGGAATTGATCTGGATTCACACAGATGTAGCAGAACAGAATTGAGCTTGCTGTCTGTCTTTTTTTCATGCACACACATCACGATTCAGGATTTTGTTCTGACTTCAAAGCAAATGCGGTGTGTAGATTAATATGCTCTGCCTCAAACGAAGTTGTCACCAGGCACACAAAGTGCTTCTTCTTTTATGATAACTCATAATTTATCAAAGAAAATCAAATCAATTTGTTGGTAAAAGAAACATGTTTTTCATGAATTTAGACAACACCAAAGGTTTTGATGACAAAGCAAGAGAAGGCTGTATTAATCAGATTTAGCATCTAACACTTAGTGGGGAAGAGCACAAAGCTAAGCTGGAACGTGTATTCTCTCAGGACCTCAGTCCCCAGATGGCAGCTTTGTCCCCTGGTGTCACTCACCCTCTCCTCCCATCTCCCTATATAATATAGGGAGCAGAGGGCTGCTGGTGGATGTAAAATGTTAGTACACCCTGGTGCAAATAACTGCTCAAGGTACAGGTGGCTGGGAAATTAACCCACAAACTTGACATACACAGACTAGTCTCTGTCCTTGTGCTTCCCAGGTGGTCTCCCTTGCCACAGGCACGAAAATGAAGGCCAATCTCATAACATATCCTAACAACCAGAAGTTGTCCCTCAAAGCTGGGCAGAGTTTTTCTCTCGCTTCCCAGTGTTTCGGATGCAGGGTTTCCATTAGTGACCTCTCTATTCAGTTCAGAATCAAGGAACATTCCTCAAACACAAAACAAACAAAAAGCTGGAAGAAGAATAGGACAGATGACGCCATCAAATGAAAGGAAGAGCAGAGCAGCATCCTAGAACTTGAATAGAAAAGTGATGGCGAAAATAGTCATGTCTAGTACACATCCAGTACCGGGGCTGGATCCCAAGGGACATTGTGTGCAGACATACAATACAAAGACTGTTATGAACAAGGATTACTTCACCACCTCCTGCAGTCACTTCAGAAGTCAGTTAAAGGTAAGACTTGAAAAATGCTGAGAAAAATTGTAGCACATCTTAGGGCAAGAAGTGATATATTTATAAAGTAACAGCACTGAAAGCACTGGGGTTGGAAGGAAGATACGGAGTCTCAGTCCTAAGGCAGGTTCAGGTAGAGCTTAACTATTCCTGACGTTTTTTAACCAGTTCTCTAAACTCCCCAGTAATGAAGGTGCTACACCTTCCTCAGGACAGATCAAGATGGGAATTGCCAAGAGGCAGCAGGGACCAGACCCACCTGTTTTTATTCAGAAGAGAAGTTCAGCTATACACAAGAAAGCTGTGCTGGGCTACCTGTCCTCAGGGCCCCAGACCATTTTGTTGACCAGCACAGATATAGCCTCCTTGTAACAAAGTCTTTTTATGTTTGTAAACAACCTTCTTACCTTTTCAGCACCATTTATTGGTAGTTCTAACGGATCCTTCTCGAGATGGAGAGGTTGGAACGCCAGGGCTGTACACTGTATAAAAGGTGTGACCAAACACCTCTGCTTCAGCATCCAATTTTTGGAAAGCTTTCATTTTTCTGTCAAGAGCACCTGAGACACCCGGTAAGTTGTTGGCAACACCAGACAGTATTGCTGGAATGTTGATAAGATTAAATTTACCAACTGGGCACGTTCTTGGGAACTCTGTAATTGAAAGAGTCTGATTACAGCAACCTGAGAAAAGAAAGGATGATTTTCCCTGCTGGCATGGTTTTGCGTCTTTGTATTATTAGTATTTTCCTTTTTTAAACTAAGTCAAATGAAATGTGCCCTCTCATGATGCATTTTTAACATGCTGCTATAATTCCTTAAGTACAGTATTCATGGCACCAAAATGCTCTTCAACATTAATTACTGTGACAGCGACATGGAGTTTTTTTGTCAAATGCCTTTGCAGCATAGCTGGTCAAGGCTTCTTTTAATCATTCATGTTCTCTCTTCACAGTAATTCCTGCTAAGCTTGTGATGCAGCCTGAACTCAGCAGATGGGCCAGGTTACATCATGGAAGAGCAGAAATACAGAACTCTTTCGCTCCAAAGCCTGCTCTGGAGACAGACACGATGTAAGAACCTTGTCAGGGTGAGCACAAACCACATCCTCTCAAATTTGTTCTTGCTAATAAGAAGTAACAAGACCGGATGTAATTCATATATGCTGGTTGGTCATTATTTTGTTTATACAAAACAGCCAACATATGCTTTCAGTCTAACATCACCTAGTTCAAAGAAAACAATAAAAAAAGGACAAATATCGAATGACAGTGAATGTCAGATTAGCAAGTGTGCCTTGTCCGTAGCGGGCAGAGGCTGTGCCAAGGTTTCAGCGACAGCCTCTTGCAACATAGGCAGCGATCTTGGAGATGCAGAGGAGTGGTACGGAGAAGACAAGATGCTGTAATTTCAGCCAGGGCCTGGAACAGTCTCTCTCTCCTTCCATGATGAGATGATAATCACTACCATGTAGTTCTTAAACTTCAGGCAGTAATAATAAGGCCAAGATCAGTTTTGTGCCAAGATCAGTTTTGTTTGTTTTTAAATGGGAGTGCAAGTCTCCTCACTATTTTCCTTCTGTGAGATCGAGCCTGCTGATTACCTTTCACTTGTCTGGGCTTGGGGCTCCAGCCATTTCCTTTTAGGTTCCCCAGTGCAAGTTTCTACCCCGTGATTACTTGTGGCAAATTTTCCTTCAAAAATATCCACATTTACACATAGCAATAATAATGTTTGTATTCTTTCACCTCCTCTCTGGGCTTCATTTCAATTCTCAAGTCTTGCTTAAAGCAACAAACAAGTTGCAGATATGTTAAAAAACCTTGGGTGTTTTGTTCTCCTCCTTTCCTTGTGCTGGTGTTGATTTGCCATGTGAAAATACTCGTCTCTTCATTTTGTCTTTCAACATGTTTAGCAGCGTCTTCCAAATTGCCCTGTGTGAAGGTGAAAGGCGTAATCTGTGTCTTATTAACACTCAGATCTCTCAGAGAGGTGTCTCTCCCTCAGCTGAACTAGCTGATGCTTTAAGAGGCAGGCAGCACCCTGGGGCCTAGTAGAGAGGACACAGTGAAATTTCAGCATTGGTGTATTGAAGAAGCAAGTAAACAACACGTTGCCCAAATAACATGTGAGAACTACATTTTCTTGGACTTATCTTTGCCTGGACCACTGCAAAGCTCTACTAGCTTTGCAGCACAAATGCTAAGCAGTTCAGGAATAGCTACCAGGCATTTCCAGATGCCAGGGCCATCAATGTGAGCACAGTTTTAAGAAAATCTCTGGGTGCTACTATGCTCACCATTTCAGGCTCTGAATTAACACGATCTTGAAGTTGCACTGAACTAGTCCTTCTGAATGCAGTCAGAGTCATGCTAATATGGTTTCCAGACAGAGATGAAGAACCAGGAGATAAGTTTTAAATAAAAGCCATCACATATGTTAACCTGTTGCTCTTCAATATCCACCCTTTCTTCTGTGCATTCCCTTTGAAATTTTTGTTCCTAAAATACATATGCATGTAAGTTACTAGATCAGCTCCTGCCCACTGCACAATAAGATACTGCATAATAAATACTCAAAAAAAACCAAACTAGAGTCCAAATATCTAATTTATTACTTACCCTGATGACTCTCACACACTTCTTGCACCTTGTGTTCTTTATACCCTTTTGTTGCCATCCATCTTCTCCTCAAGAAGACAAAGTAATGGAACACATATGTAAACGCAGAGTGTAAAAGTCAAAACCACCGAACAGCTTTTTGACAGTGCGCTCCTTGCTTCAAGCTCAAATGCAACAAGGTCATTTGCAGTCCTCAAGCTTCTGAGATTATTTATGAAGCAACAGCTACTACACTCATAGTACCTCCTGCTCTCAATGGGACTCATCGTTCAGAGCTGTTGAGCAGTTGGGAACAATTACAGAGGATAAACTGAATGAAATATGTGATGCTGTGAATGTGTCAAGATTTCGACCAGTGGAATTTACATACATGAATAAATATTGAATACTGTTTAGTAATGAGACTCCTGCATAGCCTTTGTACTGAGCATCCTGCAATGTAAAAATAATTGCTACCTTTATTATCAGTTACCGGCTTTAACAGCAAGCAAGCAGCAGCTTCAAGTCTGTGAGGCAAAGAGGGAATTAGGAGATGTATCTCCATTAGCTTCTGCAAATAGTAAAAGCTCCCTTTTAGTCTCTCTTTCAGGAAGGAGAATAAGTGGACTGTAGTTTTCTCTTCGCCTAAATTTAGATTATGACAAAGAGAAACATGAGCATGTTGTGGATTAAGATAAATTCCCCCAAAATGTTGTTGTAGAATTATTAGGACAAAAAAGACAGATTCCAAAAGTCAACTGAGCTAAGCTGTTATTCATGGAAGAGGAGAGATCTCCAGACACACAGCAATTTCACAATCCTGGCTGGGGCCTCAAGGTTCGGGGAGGTTCATTTCCACCACGGCTCAAGCTCCAAATAACTCTTTTGCTCAGCCAAGTGCTTCCTTGGCTCACAGGAACCTGGCTAAGTGTCTGGTGGGTATGAGCACAACATCTGAACGGGAATCACCCAGATACATGCCAGGAAAAGCATGAAAACTTTGCCCTCCCCAAAGAGCATGTGGTTTGTAAGATGGGAAGTCCTGAGGGGTCTCTAAAGCTCACGGCTTTTCAAAGGGTAACATTTTGTCTACCAAAACCTGAAGTGGCAATGGATTGCTTTCAATTTCAGGCTCAGTCATGAACACAAGTTTCCCTGACTCTTTCCGTCACAGAGAAGGAGATGTATGACACCGTATGAACGTGTTCAGTGTCCTAGCCTAGAGTGCTTCCCAGCAGTGTAAGCTTAGCAATAACGGGAATAAGAATAATATGTAAAAGAAAAGGATGAAAATGAATCAGAGAGAAGATTTTATGATAAAAATCACACAGTCCCAACTCAGGGCAGTGTCCTTGTCCAGGGCAAGCTGGAGAGCATTCCTGATATAAAAGCATCCAGGCAGAGGTGGCCAAGAATGGAATTAAGCAAAGTATCCAGTGGGCCAAAGATGGCTTTAAACCAGTTTCTGAAAGAGGTGTGGTCACTTAAAAAGGCAGGGAACTGTATTTGTGGTTTCTGAGTTCCTAGGACAGCTCTTAAGCACCCAAAGGGAAATTCAGCACACAGGTAAAGTTAAACACCTGTCTACAAGTTGTCCTAAATGTGGAGCTGTGGGTTCAGTTCAAGGCTCTGCCATGCATCTCCTGCACAAAAAAGTGCAAGTTCGTGCATTCAACTGGGGCTTCAAGGAGCTATGGTGAAAACAATACTGCACTTCTCCCATGCCATCCATCTCTGCTCCGTTATCTACTGCAGGTTCTTCAGTGTAAGGTTTGTTTCCTGTGATGTGTCTCAAATCTTGTAGGAGCTCTCCTCTTTGCCTGTTAACCTTTCCAGCTCCTGAGGACTGGAAGGTAAGCTGTGTGGGTGGGAACATTTGTTCTTTCCTGCTTTTCTTTCCTTCTCTTTCACATCGCAACGTCAGTCATACGGCTCTGAAAGCCACATTATGTTCTCTTGATCATCTCTTGCCAACTCATTAATTCATCAGTTGCTATTGTTTGGTCCTGTGATTAGATGTAACTAATTGCAAGAGCTGATGAAGCAACACAGTTGGGTTCCCCTTGCCACAGTCGGTACAGACCTAGCAGGAACACACCAGCACCAGCCTCTGTGCATACACCCACCTCTGCTGAGACACTTCTGCCCTGACAGCAACTGTTATGGAGGCGATAAATGCAGGGCTTAAAGGTTTTCCAGCCTCAGATTGTAGTTTATTATGAAACTGGGCTCCCAAAAGATGACCTGACATCTCCTGGCCCATGAACTACTGCCTAGGCAAGTTGAAAACCACCCATGTTACCGCTCTGTCTGTCAGATGTGCCACCTGCAGGTTTAGACCGTGGGAGTCTAAAGCTAGGATTAGCTTGCCACATCTTGTGTTTAATGAGGATATCCTCATCAAACCTCTAAATAACAATTTTCTCATAAGTCATGTAACCTCTCTGTTTCTACATGTACTTTTCATCCTTTTTCTTCCGAAACTGAGGTGAAGGAATTTTTCCCTTTCTCCTGTTCCCATGGGTACCTATAATGTATAGATGCATATAGATGTATGATAGATGCATACATATACTTTGCTGTGCAACCTTCAGCAGCAGCGGAATGGATTTGACCTGATTGTTGGCTTAGTGTTACGTGCTGGATCAGAGAGAACTGATGAGGCTCTGGACAGTTTGAAATCCTCCCAACTTTGAAAAAACCAGGAACAGCAGGAAAAGCACCCAAGCTACTTATTTGACTCGTGGGCTGGGAATATTATCAGGTCCCTAGTAACAGTTCAGGTTTCAAAAGGACTTCCTAGCAACCTGTGGGTCGAGGGATTTCTTCCCTTTTTAATGAATGTTTTGTTGGGTGGAATCCAAAGGCAATTTACAGAGAGAAACTTCCTACTTGCTACAAGATATTGGCGTTTTCATGTCCTGTTTGTATGTAAGCTGGATACTCAGAAGTATTATTTAGGATTTGAGGGAGAGGCATGCTGTTTAAGAAGCACAGTTTTTACGGAGGAGGAGTGCTCCATGCTTTCTGAAAATCAACTCTCTAAGGTGTTTTAGTTTGCAAACCGAGAAATTATGGCATCCAACCACATTGAAATCACTGTATTTGTAAATCTTGGCCAGGTCTTTGCTTAGTAATTATTTTAATGCTGCCTTTTATTCCCTTTTTTTTTTTTTCCCTTCCTTCATCTGGTACGTACAACTACCATATATGTTAGACTATAGAGACAAAAGATTACATGGGCCACACACTGGATCTTTCCCTCCATATATTTTCTTTCATCTCAGTCTGGTCCAAAACAGGTTTGAAACATATTAGCATGACGGTGTCTCACCCTGCCTGCAGTCTATGCTGTCACTATTCTGGCAACAAGCAGAGTTGTCAATCTGGCACTTTATACCAGTTCGGAGAACACTTAAAAATGTATAAACAACAGCAAGATAGAGAAACTTCATTCAGTATTTATTTACCAGATAGGATGGGAGATGCCCCCTTCATTTCAGTAAGCAATATGCATTTTACGACCCTCTCATGACGGTTTTATGTCTATTATGATCGGTTTGCCATTTTTATTAAAGAAAGAAAAGTAAATGTGAAGAGCTAACATTCAAATAACATTTAAAACAGAGATAAAGTGACAAAGCTCTGCTGAGTCGAAGTTATGACTGACATTTTGTCCTTTGTTGGGGGTGGCAAAAGGATACAAATGCAAAAAAAAAAGGGAAAATAATTTTCAACCTTCCATTTAATTATCAGGACCTCTGTCAATTAGTGTCACAATTCATCATTTTAAGGGTAGGCCCCTAAAGCTGCAACAACAGTTCCTCTCTGAGCATTGCTGTGCCACTGTTGACGATCTCCTCACTCTGAAAGCTGTGAGTGCAGCTTGGGGTTTTCAGAGGGGAGGATTTGGGTCCAGAGGCTCCCTGGGGTGGAGGGCTGTTTTTTAATCGTAGCACAATTTTTTTGTGCAGTTTTGTAGGGTGGAAATGTTAACCACAGTCGGAAAGATCATTTTTATCCCTGGCTTCTTGAACAAGTCACTATTCCTGTCCTTAAAACAGGGATAAGGATCTCTGGCTGTGAAAGGGTAAAATAAGGATCACACTAAAGATATTGATAACTCTGGAAAAAGTTATATTGATTCATGCATTTTTCCCTCCTCCCCTGCTTTCATAATTGAATAGTTATGAAATAAAGTGTTCTTCCCCCTCTTCTGTACTTGGAACATGGTGATTTATCAACATAGACAGTCTGAGGCCCAGCAGATAAAATGCAAAGCGTGAACTGAAGTAAATAACTGAAGTTCACAGCATGAATTAAATCATGTTTTATTACCTTTAATATTTCAATTGCTTCTTAGCATGAGAAGCAGAGACCAGGGTGCATTCAGCAGCTCTTTAAACCTCCCTTTCCTTTGCATCACTTTAGCCTTCCTCCACCCTCTCCCATGGAGCCGTCTTTCGCTGCATGGAAAAGCAATGATCTAAAATCACCCTCCCCAGGAACCAACTCTGGGATGTGGCAATTTCAAGATTCCTCACTGGGCATCTCATTAAGGCATCTAAGTTGGAAACTTCATCACCACAGGCTGCTTCTGTAACTGAGGGAGACAGGACTCTCCATTAAGGCATTCAGATCTCACATACATCAAATTTTTCCCCAGCAGGTGCATTTTTCTCTCTGACTTTTATGGAGAGCATCTGAGGCACTTTGGCCATCCTACAAACAAGTATACATGCTTGGCAAGACCAAAAATCATCTTTTCTCCTGCCTTTCTCCTGATAGTTTATTAACTAAAATCAGCTGTGATTTCCATTTTGAATCTGATTGACCCTGGACTTTCTCTCAGTGTTTTAATATATTCTCACCTCTCCAGCACACCATCCCTAATGTGTTCAATCCTCTTGAATAAATCCCTGTCTCCTGGATGGGCTGATTCAGACCAAAGTCCGCAGCTGCGTGCAGGCTGAATGGCAGAAGGTCTTCTCACCTGGCTCTTCCACAGTCCCTCAAGAGAAATGAAACGCGTGGGAATTCAAAGCGTGCTGGATGACAAATTGCAGGATGTAGATCATGAGCAGGGGACATGACTTGACGACCTGCTACAGAGAATTTCAGCATGGAGCAGTTTCTTGCAGAGTGGACAACTCTTCCCTCATTCTCATTCATGAATCCTTCATTTTCATGTTCTACCACCACTAAGACCCTCAATGTGTTATTGAATCCATGGAGAAATAACCACAGGAAATGTTTAATATACTAATTTTCACCTTTGAGCACCTGAAAGAATCACTGCACTTAACATTGGTATATGACCTCTGCACAACATTTTAAGCACTTCTGCTCCAATATTTTCCATTTTTTATATTTAGGAATTGCTTCAGTTCCTAGAAGATATTGTGTCAAGCAGACAGATCATCAATTTTCTCAATTACTTAAAATGACCAACTTCTGGACCAACAGGAAAAAGGGGAGGAGAGGATTATAGCACAATGTATTTGGGAAAATACTCTGTCTCACAAACCAACTGCAAAATTTAACTGCTCTCTCAAAAGGCTTTACAATCTCACACACAAGTGTATTGACAGTCTCTGGTGAATGTATATGAGGATAATTCTTTTAAAAAGTTTCCTGGAAAATGCTACCTTTGGTTGGTATTCTTCTTTTCCAGGAATGCTGAGAATTTACACAAAAGATGCAGTGGAGCTCTGCACATACAGAAGCGAATGTATTATTCTCAAACCACTCTGCTTCTACTTTCTCACCATTTTAGGCTTTTTACGCAGCCATTCTGATCATCTTTTCATTATCACACAAATCCTGAAGAATTTCCTCTGGCAACTTATCCACTGCAACCAGAGAATATTTTCCTTGAGCAAGGACAAATCATCGTTAGGTAAAAAATCCAGGGTTTCGCCGAGGCTTTAAAAGGCTGGAGAGTACCAAGCTAAAGCACATGTGCCTTTTAAACATCATTCTCCTTTCACCTACCATGTTTAATGCAGTCCTTCTGGTCTTGTAACCAGCATCCCAAGAAGCAAACCTTGATTCTGTAGAAATGCCAAGTGTTTGCAAATCCAGCTGAAGTCATTAGGCTGGAGGATCTTAGCAATTTTGAAATTCAGGGTGTGCCTTTTATTACTTCCTTTTGCTTCCCTGGTTACTAGAAAGGGAATCTTCAGACTTATAACACCTCCTGCATTATGCATCGCTCACAACTCGCAGGCTGGTACCTTGGCACTGCTGCCATCTCCTAAACAAGGTGCCCTTGAAATAAGTGCAATTGCTTGGGATACATTGTCATTCGTGAACCCTTCATTCTCATGGGTTTGGATAGTTCAGCAAGGAAAACCAGTCAAAGCTCTCCAGTAACCTCTGCAAAAAACAGGTTTTCACACAGGTTGCTCACCTGTGCGTGCTGCCCGGGTCTCAGCGCAGGAGGAAGACGGCAGCACTGGAGCTGCGGGCATTGCAGCAGGGACCAGGCAGAGGATGGATGCCGAGTCTGTCCATCTTCTCCTGACCGTTGTATAGCCAGCTGCTACAGAGATGGATCGCATTGCCAGCGACAAATGAACTCTTCTCTGGGAGGGTTCCTTTCCATTCACGTCAGTGGCTTTTTTTTTCCTTACAAAATCATTCATCTCCCCAGTCCCAATGTGTATTTTCTCCCCCCTCTCACCTTTCTCCAAGGAGAAAATTATTGCAATGATGAACAGTTCTTCCCATGCACAGGTATAGATGAATACCAGAGTACTGGCTTAAAAACTGCATTATGCATTAAGCATTATGTTATTTTAACAGTGCTCGGTATCAGTTTGCTTCCAATCAGCCAGAGATCCAGGTATTCCCCTGCACTGGGAGCACCGGTAAATATTTGATCTTTTCAATCTGCAGCCAGCCAGCCAAACAGGGACTTACTGTTCCACTAGTCTCCTTATTTTCTTATCCCATGCTCTTTGGAGGGATTCTTAAGTCAACAGACTCTCTCTCCCTCCTTCCTTCCCCCTCTTTCTCTCAGACAATGTCTCTCAGCCCTGATTTTGTATTGCTGTTAAACTCCATCTCACGACAGAAAATGCCAGCCACAGATGTTGCCACGTCATTACGTTGCATGTACATAACAAATTCCTCACCAAAAATCTCCAGGGTTGCAGTGTAGCTTATTCCAGAATGAAGGTAAAGAGTTAAAGCAGGGGGCTGGTAGCTCAAGTGAGCTCTCCGACACACGTACACCCTGTGCACAGACCCTCTGAATTGTTTCTTAGCGTGGAGAAGCACTCGTACCTTGAAGTTGTGGTAGGAGTGGCAATAATTTCCCACAATATAAATTCCCCACAGTACAAATTTAGCAATTCATTCTCCTTTGAGTGGTCAAAAGAAGCTCACCAACTGGAAGATTTTATAATTAAAGAGCAGGAATAAGATTTGAAAGAGGTAGGCTGATTTCTCTTCTTAAAACTCGCATAGTCTCGGCAAACACTTCACTTTTTCCAGACAATGCTAGCTGATGTGACTAGTGATTTTGAATGTTCCTCTCAACATACATAGCTTTTCAGAAACTGCTAAGCACCTGGAAAGTTAAGTCCCTGCCTGGCATCCGCAGGGTTCTACTACAGTAAAAATGAAGAAGTTCAAAACATCTAGCCACTGGAAATGCCACACTGCTTCCACAGCAGCTCTGTCCAGCAAAGGATTAAATGTGCCTTTGGATTAGGACCCAGGAAGCATCCAAACTCCATGTGTGCCCATAAATAAAATCACGGCTTCATGCACTGGGCTGGCCTGCCGTGACCCACACGGCTGCACTGTCCCTGGGGTGGCTTTTGGCTCGCACTCTCTGGCTCTGTCCTTGGCGTGGCTCAGGGGTTCGTGCACCCAGCTATGGGTAGGAGGCAGTTCGGACACAACCACCGTGAGGCTGGAAGGAGAAAAGAGAAAAAAAATGTTCAGCAACACAGATATAAAGTATGTCACTGCTCTTGGCTTCAGGATGAGGGAGCAGTCCGTTCTTGACATCAGCTTCAGCCACAGCCACCATCCATGGGCTTGGGGACAGCTTCCTGGAGCCCATGGGATCCCAGCAGGCATCAAGAGGGGCTGGGTCAGAGCTTTCTCTTCAGAATGCTCATGCATGGCCGAGCAAGAGGCCGTGAGGTCAGAAAATACATCTGGGCCAAGATCATGGTTTTAAGGTCTTTACCTTCCTGGGAGCTATCAGGAAGATCTCTTCCTGGGAAGATATTTTAATGTCCCCATTTCTACCATGCCTCTTTTCCCTCTCTATGAATGAACAAATAACAATAAATAAATAAATAGATAAAGCTTCCGTCTGATACTTTTCGTCAGGACACAAAAAGTTAAAAAGCTGGGAGATGTTACACGTACAGACAGCTGGTACATTCTTTTGCTGTCAGTTCTCTCCGGCAATCAATATTATGAAATGTTATGATTATTATCAAATATCATTATGTTAATTCTGAATCTGTTACAAGTCCCATCTACTGCAGTCATTACACTTAGAATAAATGATCTTCTGAATTAAAAAAAAATAAAAAAAATATATGCAAGACGAAACTCCCTGCCTATCTATTAACTAGCAAGGAAGATTTAGGTAGGCAGACGGATCCGCTCCTAGTGGTGTTCAGCTTGATAAATTGTGGCTTTCCTCCAAAGAGAGGCAGAGTTCAGTATTTCACACCATGACAGGTTCTCTCTGTACTTTGTGGATAAGGTTGCTTGGATCAGAACCAAACTTGCAGCTATTCACGGAAGGTGGTAGAGTTTCTAAAGGAGCGTGTCTTTATTGTATGATGGTGATGCTTGCTAAAGGCTCAGCTGAGACCCCAGCCCTGTAGTGCTAGCCACTGCATAAACACGGAGGAAGAGACAAGACAGCTAAAGAGTGGTGAGGAAAACAAGCTCTATGGTGAAGCTGGAGAAAGACTGTAGCTGGGCTTCTGCTGCTCAGTGCCGTGCTCTGTATCTCCTAGGCCAGGCTCCTTCATAAAAAAGCTTCTCAGATCTCTAGTAGGCAAACATAGCAATCATTGCAATGGTGACAAGAATATGCCAGGTTTACCAAGTGGCTGCTGTTTTCAGATTCTGGAATATCTGGACACGGGAACTAGCAGAGGGGAATTTTAGGAAGTCATGAAGAGCAAAGGCTGCTCGCTCAAAGATGCTTTTCTTCACACTTAGGGATCTGGAGCTTCATGGGGTTGTTTCTGCAGCCCTCTAACTCACCTGGATTTCATTTCACACTTGAAGCTCAGCTGTGTTTTGTCAGGAGGGTGGTGGAACCCGAGGGTCACTGGTGGGTCCCACAGCTGATTTATGGCTTAGCAGTGCAGAAGCCAGGTGCAGACTTGCCAGGGGGTTGAGGGTCTGCCTGCTCCCTGACTCACTCCTGGCCATGTGAGACAGGAATGCCGGCACAGCCTCCTTGCAAATCTGTGCTGCATCCACTGCTCATGAGCTGGGTGAAGCTTGCAGTTTCCTGGTACTTGCATGCCAACACAGGAAAAACACAGAGGTTAGAGCTGAGATTTGCTGTGAGTTTGGGATTTGCAAGAATGCCAGATTCAGAGATGCTCTAAAGGGCAGACAGAGGGCAAAGGCACAAAGGTTAAATGAAAAAAAATAAAAGCACTTGCACCAAACCCTGCAAGGAAAAACCACCCAGCTAACTTCAGCTCTGAGGTGCAAGCATGAGGCTTGCTTCCCAGGATTAAAAACTACACAGTCTGCTATTTCAGACGGAGAACTAAATAAAGCCACTCCTGCTCTTCTTGTCTCAGACACTAGCGAAATTAACGGCAGCATTTTTTTTTTGGCAAATCATTCCTTAGCCTCTTTTTCCTGCTCCCTAAACCTTCATAAACACAAGCCGAAATTCTCCCTGAGAGAGATCTTGACTACAGTCAGGTTTTGCTTCTCTCCGGGCTGCTGTGAGATTATAATGCATCTCAAGGTGTTCCCTTCCTCATAATGAAGCTCCATCTGTTCTACAGATGGTAAAGATCACAAGCACCAGCACTAAATATCCCTCCCCCACCAAAGAGTTTTTACCTTATGGTAATGTTGCTCTTTGTTTTCCCTCTCTTTCCCAGGAGCAGAGGAGCGTGTTGCAGAGCACAGGGACTAAGCTATTGCCCCAGCTACTCTGCACTGTGGTGGTTGTCTCTCCATGAGGAGGGGTTCGTAGATTTTGGCTAGTGGAAAGGGAAACCTTTTCCACTGACTTTTCAGGAAACTGTGTACCGGCCACCTTTGAATACTTCAGCTGTATTTTTCATCCCATCCCCTCTCGACTGCTACTTGTACCAGTCCCAGTTTTACCCCCCAGCAGACAGCTCCTTCTCGCTGTCACATATGTTACTTCAAGGGCAAACTGAAATATGTTGCAGTGAGGACCTGCCAGCTGAGACACAAGAGAGAGAGGTCAGGTCCCAAACGAAGGGAAAGAAATTTATAGATGTTTATTGCTCGTTCGCTGCCCTACACATTTCTGCGTGCCTTTGGCTCAGGAACCAAAGCTTTTTTCCAGATATCTGCACAAGAATTTGAGCTTTTAGAGCGCTCGCTGAGGGCAGAGCTCCTGGGTATGCTGCCAGCCTCCAAATATTGTCCTCCTCCAGTGTAACCTTGCTGAGCACCCAATGAAGCACAGAAAATGGAGTCATCTTTGACTACCTTGCCCTCCGTACATAACCCATATAATTAAATTCACTTAGCTAGATAAACAAGTTTTCATTCTGAAACTGGATAACCACTGTGGATCTTTAGACAATCCTCTAAGGCAGCTGGCAATGGACTAACTTCATTTATGTGGTTTAACATTTGCCTGAAAGAAAACTTTTCTCTGCTTGACAGGTAGATAATCCTAAGAGGTTTGACTACCACATTAACATCCAAACCGCAAATGATGGGTAATCTGAAAAGCTGGATTTTCTGACACGCATACACCCTTTACATCTGCTTTCGACATCAGAGCCAGAATTAGTTCTAGTGTTGTGTTTGTATTAAACATGTGGATTAATGGAGCTCAGTAAGAGTGCTGAATTAGCTCTTCCTGTCTCCAGTGGATTTGGACTGCATCTCTCGATGCAGAGACAGATGTGTAGCTTGTTATATTTTGTGTTTTGCACTTGGAAAAACTGTGGCTTGGTACTAAATCAACAGTTGCTTGTTCAAAAGAAGTGATTCCAAGAATCTATTTGAGCTAGGCTGGGGAGAAGGCAGGGATAAAGTCCTACAAGGAAATGTTTTGGGCTATTGGCTCAGACTATAGCCCACCAACAGTGCCATTGCTTCTGGAGAACTGGGCCCTTTGATGCATAGTAAAAGATCAGAGTCCTGATCCAGGAATATTTGATGGAGCTGGTGAACCTAAACAATGAAGATATTTTGTTCCAGTGTCCTGGCTCAGTCCCAGCTCAGGTAATTATGTCCCACTTATCTAAATTTCTTCCTCAGTTTTCCCTGGCATTTAGCGATTTTCTTCCTGTCCAAAAGAACAGTTTAACAGTCCAGCTGGCTGCTGAATAGTTACAGTCCTTTGAATGATGGCTAAAGGTCTCCTCTGTACAGATGTACACACAGTTTGCACAACACCTTGGGACTTTATGGATTGGGGAAAGGAGACAAGCAATATGAAAGTGATGGCTTTTGTTCTTTTTTGTTGGTCTTTCAACTGGGAGCAACAGTTGGCACAAGATCTTAGAAACCGAGAACAGGTAAAGCAGTGTTTCCCCAAATTAACAACTCCACGAAAATAAAGCCAAAATCACAATGAACTTTTCCATAACCAATTCCATTTGGCAAATACTTTGCTGAAATAATAGTTTCAGCAAGACTGGGGCCCGGAGGAACTCTAAGTCCCAGAAAGGATGTGCGTGCCCACAGCTGATGTTCATGGTGATACGCTTCTGGGTGGCTGGCCGTGGTGTGGAAGCCACAGTACAGAGCTGGGCTTCAGCCTCACTCAGCTCGAGCCTGGAGGTATTTCAAGCTCCAAAAAGATGGAGTGGGGCACCATGAAAGGAGGTCTGGAATTGCACTGGGCTGCAGATGTTGATGCCTGAATTAGAGCAATGAACAAGGTGACAGCAAAACCACCCTTCGGATTATGCATCTACAGCTGGCTGTAGGCTCAGAGACTGATCTGAGGAGGACCTGCAGACAGGGGAAAGGAGCTGGGAGAAAACCTGGCTTCCAAGCCTTCTTCTGCAAAACTGAGCCTGCAGCTCCCTATTCTCCAGGCTATAGCAAGACTGGGCTGATGGCCTCTCCTTCTCCTTCTTTTAAATACAGATATAAGTGCAGGAATCACGGGACCAAGCAAAAGGGGCTTTGGCTTTGTAGCCCAACAGTTGGGAGGGACAGATCTGCATTGTCATGACTCATTCCCTAAAAATACCTGTGTCTCTCCATTGACTGTGCAGGCAGCCCAGGGTGACCAGCTTGATCTAGATGTGTTCTGCGGAGATGTCTGAAATTAGACGAAGTGAATCCCATCCCTAAAGCCAGCCTGGGTAGGAGGTAGTGTAGGATGGTGCAATGCAAGAGTCTACATGTGAGCTGGAAGTCTGCACTCCCACTGCCGGCACTGGGGATCTAGTCAACGTGGTCGGCGGAGCCTAGGAAGCGATTTGTCTCACTGTAAAGCAGACTCCTACGTTTGGTCAGTGAATCACTCTCTATACGCCCACATTTCAGTAAGATGGATCCTATCCCTGGAGTTAGGAGAGATGAATCTCACCCCTAAGTCTTTTTCCTCCTTTTTGTATCTGCTGCTAAGTTTCCAGTGTGCTATAACACTAAATTGCTTGCTTGAGTTAGCTGTTACTTCACTTTTCCTCCATCTCCAACTGAACTAACATAAACTAATGCATTTTGGTGTTTATTTTCCAAATTCCATTTCCAAACAGGAGTCAAACTCAAAATCTTCCAACCCTTCCTCAGTTTCAGTCAAACCCTTCGGTATATACATACCTCAGCAGTGCATAAGGACCTTCTTCCTCCTCCAATTTCCTTATAAAGCTTTTTAAGCTCTTTATTATTGCAGACAGCTCAACTTGGCTGTCTTTCTCAGACTGCGAGGGAAATATCCCACATCTTTCCACCATTTTTTCCTTTCCCATCTAGATACTGTGAAATATTGCAAGTGGAGAGTTTCTGTCAATATTACTACCAGTGTAGTTCTCAAATAACTGCATGTCAGGTGCACAAATTACAGAACTAATATAGGCTGTGATTACATTTTGCGTATGGGTTTTCAAGACATATGATAATGAATATTAATAGAAACTATTTCTCCAATAAATGATTATCTTCTCAATAGTTGGTATAAATAAAACCACTCGGATATGAAACAGATTTTTTGATGTCTATATCAGAAACGCAATGATGCATTTCCACAAGAAAAGGCACATCTGCCAGTATACACTAGTAGAAATGTAAATATTTGCAACTTTTGCAATAATTAAATCCAATCCTCCAAGGCCCATCTCGCAGCATCCGAAGACAGAATTTCATTAGCTAACAAAGAATGAATGAAGTGGCACAAAACCATATAGAATGAAATTAAACCTCAGAAATCAGTTACAGAAGGCAGGGTCTGCTTTACCAGCCTTCAGATATCTATAAGCAGATGGCTGCAGGTGAGTTAGTCACTCGGCCAGTCATTTCCTCATAGCCAATGGAGACAAACAGGCACCTAAGGCACGATTCTCTCATCCATTTTAAGTATCTAATTTAGGATGAAATGAATCATTGACTCCCTGGACTAGAACTCCACTGACTGCAGAGGGAGCTGAGGGTGACTAGCTGAGATTCAGATAATTAGTCAGATAAACTGAAGGTATAATAGCTTACCTTAGAAATATACCTTTTAGAATAAATGCACAGAAAGCAAGCGTTATGAATTTTGAAAGAAGGGAAGAGTCATAAACCCCAAACTTTGCTTATCTATCCATTTGGGAGACTATATCACAGCCACTTTCATCCTACTGCAAGGTCAGAGCAGCCAGAGCTGTACCCTCCTCTGAACTGCTTCACTTGGAATCTAAACCTTATGTAAGGATGAAGCTATGGGTAATGTGCAACAACATCAATTTCATTAGGATATCAAGAGAAAAATTCATAACAGGAAGTCAAGGCAAGGCAGGGCAAGGGAGGAAAAGGGAAGAGAAAAGGTATCTGCCTGTAAATGCCTGTGCTTCTCTTCCACAGTGGAAGTCTTCTTCAGAAAGCAGATGTTATCCCTAAAGAGCTGTGTTTACTAAAACATGACAAAAAAAAGAGTTTTGACAGATTATTTCTGGCCTCCTACAGTTTAGTTGTAGTCAAATATGTCATTAAGAAGTGGACAGAAGACTTGAGGGAATATCTACAGACATCCATTCTAAGGAGATCAAAGGGAGCTTTACTGATGAATTTATTGTTCTACTGACTTATTTTTTTAGAAATTCTAGACACCTGGAGAGGTGTTAAAAAGATGAAAGGGTAAAAAAAATATGAACAACCACATTCTACTCTTCAAAAAAGGACAAAACTCAGCCTATTACATCCTCCAAACCTATCTTCAGCACCTTTTAAAGTGAGGGAACAAATATTGAAAGAAAACAAAAAGCCATAACAGATCCATCAGCTCTTACACTGTTTACACTTGTTGGTTCTGGCTTTTTTAAAACGTCTAATTGTCCATTTAAGCCACCATGTGTTCTCTACTTCCTCTCAGTGTTGCTTCTTTCCCCTTCCTTCTGTCTTTTCCACATCTTTGCTGCATCAACTTCCATTAGACCACAATCTTTTCAAAGTAGGAATCCTCTCTTAGCATTTGTATAAGCAGGAGAGACATCTGTCATGACCAAAGCCCTGTCATGAGGCAGGAGACAGGAGAAGTGAAGCTTAACAAGGGAAAGTAAAAACCAGACAACATGGTTTCATGGGGTTTTTTTTGTTGAATTACAATATTAAAGCCTCTGATGTGTTGGGTTTGGATGCTGTGTGGTCACAAACTCTCTGCTGCCTATATCTTTACCTGGCACAAAGAGACACAGGAAACAAAAAGCCAAGTGCTCTACATTAGGCTGCAGTTTTCACAATGGATTCAAGAAGCTCAAGTGAACTTGGCGTAAAACCAGTCTGGCTTTACAAGTAGAGCAGCAGAGAACCACAATCCCAGTTTAGCACAATGCTTAGACATGTGCCTAGATTTAAGCATGTGAGCAGGATCCTGCAGTTAATGGGATTAATCAGAGGTTGTGTAGACCGGGCAATGCAAGGCATGTCTTGCTTGACATCACTGTAAAGTGTTGCAAAGATGAGGCTTTCTGAGGGAAAACATTTCCATTCTCTGTCAGGTTTCTTTTTGTTGCAGCAAAGAGGAAAAACAATTGCCCTTGACTTGCTCAGACTCTGAAGTGCCTGTCACAGTCCTCACCTCCCTTTTACAGAAGAAGTGTAAAAGAGGCAAACAAAAGACCCGGACCGAGAAAAGACATCTTAATAGGAGATGCCTGTCCCAGCCCCACTCATGCCACCAAGCACTGTCCCATGCATACTGCTGCAGACCCTCAAGAATAACGCAGTTTGTAATTATTTGTTCTCAAAAACAGTGACAGCGATGGGGTTAAGGCCCTGAAAGGAAGCCATGTTCCCTCCCTGCTTGGGGTGGTGGGATATGAGTCCACATGCCCCAGGTAAATAGCTTGAAATTTGCCACTTTTCAGGAATACAACTTTCACGAGTCAAAAAAAGGTCCTTGTTTTGCAGCCTGTTGGTTACGATACTCAGGCAAGGGTAAGGTGTTTTGAGGTCCTAACCTGCTTTCGATCCTGGTTAGGCACTTGATATTTAACGGTATTTCAAAAATACATGCAATGATTTCATGAACAGGAACCCAAGCTTCAGTGGTGTGATTCTATTTTTCCATCTGAATTGTGCAAAAGGAGGAAAAGGAAAGAAGTAATATAAAAGAGATGAAGCAAAGAGAAAAATTCAGCCCCCTTTCTATGCTGTTTACGTGGAAGATTCAAGGAGTATACTACTTTGTGCTGGTAGGAGAGGATTTCAGCAATACATTAACCTTGGTGTCAATGGTCTGAGACACATAGCTGAACTTCACACACAGCTCAGTCCTACTGCTGCTTAATTGCCAATACAAAAGTTATTAACTCTACTAAAGCATGAACCCAAAGCTTTGATTTTCAGGAAATTGGTAGGCAAAGCTGTGGGAGGAATTTAAAAAAAATAAATCCCATCTTGTTTGCTAAATCAGTTGGTGGATGTGGTAATGTAAGGGCTGAACTCTCCGAAAACCATGCTGGAAATCATACAGTCGCTTTTCCCCAAGCTGAGCTCAAGACTGTGTGGTCTGTCCTGTGAAAAGTGGATGAGAAATCCAAAAATAAAACGGCTGACAGTAGGTTGTGATCAGCACATTATACATATGTAAATCATTGCTGACCCTGAGAAGAGCTGCCTCCGCATTATGATAAGGTCTGAAATCTGATAGAAATTTTTTGTAAAGGGCATTATTTTGGAGGTGATCCTTAAGTGAGCAGAGCAGGAAAATCATCAGCCTCTTTGCTCAATAGTCCGAAAAATAGGTGACTGATGAGACGGACTTTGGCCAAATGAGTTTCTTTAGAATTCATCTGCTGAATTTTTCTGTATCTCAGAGCCTTCTTTAATGACAGCATAGTTCTGGGGCACAATTATATAGTTATTATAGTACTGATAATGCCCAGGCATTTCCTGGCGTTACCACCACTGCTGCTCTCATCTAGCTGATACAGGCCTTTCACAATGCAATATTAATAATATCAGGGTGTGCTGGATGTGGTATTGCATCACTGTCTCTTACTGCATGCTTTTAGCATCAGCAAGATGATGGAGCAAAATGACACTGGCCATCACCGCAACACATGCAATTAGACCATTAGTATTTTTGCTTGTTAATAAAGATAACTGAAACAACAGAAAGACTAAGAGTTTGTTCTCACATTGCTAGGCTACAAAAGAGTCTTTTTTTTTCAAGAAGTATGAGGGTTTTCTCGAAACTGAAAGTCAAAATGATTTCTGTTTTGCTGTGAACATGCCAGGCAGACAGCTGGAAGGGCTTCCTCTCTGCTCTGCATGTGAACCATGCTCGTGTAGCTTGGAGGAGAAAGGGGAAAGCTGGGTGTTCAGAGATGCTCTGTTTATGCTGGTGCCTCTGCACTTCAGCTGCTCGGTGATATCAGACCCATCTTCCCAAGATGTCTTTCTCCAGACTCATATTATTTTAAATCTTTGGCTCAACCACTTCCTTGCCGTTTTCCCAACAACCCTGACCATCTGAGATGATGCAGTTCTTTCAGTAGCAGCATGCTCCCTCAGAAGGAGGATTGCAGCAAGCTTTAAGGCTGCCCTTGCTGTGGCTGTGCTGCTCACCATGCTGTGCCCAAGTACCCCTCAGCAGCAGTGGTTTTTACTCATTCTCTTTCAAACATCCTATCTATGCAGTGGGATGGGACAGTTTGCACGGAAAAGACTGGCCAAGTAGCAAAGATCAGTCCACCACCTCTAACAAGCAACTCTTATTACAGGTGCCTTCAGAGTCATCTGGAAAGCCCTGAAAATCCCACAGTTTCCATTGTTCTGCTCTCCCACAGTTCTGCCTGTCTCCTTGCCCAGCAGCTAGACCTGTTGCCATCCCCCACATTAACCCTGTGTCCTCACCTCCTGCTATTAAATCCTATTTCACCTCCAATCATTTATGCCCCAGACTGTCTCAGATCACTTCCTCCCAAGGAGCCTCACATCCCATCTCCCCTGGCTTGGGGCAGATGCAAAAAAGTCACCCCTTTCCACCACCAGTGTCAACCCCTCTCAATGTTGCCCCATTTCTCCAAAAAGAAGAATAGGGGAAGACTATATTTTACCTTCCTGGGCCATCCTGACTGATAGGGTTTTCTCCCTAACTCACCTTAAAAAAACCCAGTGGGGGACAAGATGGAAGATGGCTGAGGGAGAACTACTCTAGGCACACAGGAAGAAGGACATCTCTATGTCCTCACTCACAGTCATGGAAATGCTCTTTTGAATGAGCTCCCTCTTCCACCCCAGGATGGTAAGTGTTTCCGCATGCTGTCCCTTTGAGTGTTTGTATGCTGAGCTAAGTAAGTCATCTTTCCTAAATTAGCTCTGTAGCTTTTCCCCACCCTGTCTCCAGGTACATCTTCTTCCTTCCCATTTCTTTCTCCCACCTACAAAGAGAGAACATTCCTGATTTAGTAATCTCTGTGTTTCTGCCTGTGGGAGTGTGTGTAGGGCTCACAAATGGAAAGGGCGACTCCAGGACACGAGTACTCACACATTCTCTCCTCTGTTTTTGGGCCAAGACTGCTGGAGGAGAAGAAAGGAGGGTTGGTATCAGGTTCACCTGGGGGCAGGCAGGTCTGAATTTATTTCCTGTTCATGACAAGGGCTGCAGCATCTGTTGGATACATAGAGCTTCCCTTGGCTTTACACAAAGACAGATTGTCTCCATTCCCTCCTGTCCCCTGCCTTAGCTCCAAGCAGTCTTGCTTGTCCTCACAAAGGACAGACCAAGCACCAGTGGCCTATAAATTCCACCCAATCTTGCAGTGTTGGGATGTTCCAGAAATACTCTTTTCATCAGTGCCTGGCAAGTAAAGAGATAGATCACAGAATCACAGAATCACAGAATGGTAGGGGTTGGAAGGGACCTCTGTGGGTCATCTAGTCCAACCCTCCTGCCGAAGCAGGGTCACCTACAGTAGGCTGTAGAGGACCTTGTCCAGGCG
>Ga0065711_1026625_pt1 | contig 64192 bp, 34 predicted proteins | sample Hoacrofraction12_FD_59098 | JGI IMG/M metagenome (GOLD analysis project Ga0065711, IMG submission 59098) | Hoatzin crop microbial communities from Cojedes, Venezuela - Epithelial fraction 12 v2 (version 2) | ecosystem: Host-associated > Birds > Digestive system > Esophagus > Crop | place... | reverse complement strand
CCGCCCCAAGCCTGTACTGGTGCATGGGGTTGTTCCTCCCCAGGTGCAGGACCCTGCATTTGCCTTTGTTGAACCTCATCAGGTTCCTCTCTGCCCAACTCTCCAGCCTCAGTTGACCTGAGACTGTTTAGCTCTTCATGAATTTAGTGAGCCATGATAAGCAAAATTTAAATTTTTTCTTCCCAAGGTGATACAGCTTGTGATGGAAAGTGGTAACTTTTTCATATGTTGAAAAAGGAGGAATAAATCCCAATGCCATCAAAACCCTTGTTTCAGTGACTACTTAGCAAAATGAGAATCTTGCTGTGTCGACTAAAGCAACACCCGTAGCAGGCGAGAAGGGTGATTCTGATGCCGTGTGTGCTGAAGTCGGAGCCAAAACTCGCAGCAATCAGTAAACTTTAGAGATGGGCATAGCAAAGTGGGTGCTGAGTAGGAGGTCAGTGTGCTTCGGCATCTCTTTGTTGTGGATGGAGGCTGGTTAGGCAATCTGTGCTGCAGGAGCATGGCAGTGCACGCTTAATTTACTTGTGATTCAGGAAAGTAGTGTTGAGTGAGTTAGAGAGTTGGAGCCCTTACAAAGAATTACTTGATAGTGCGGATGATATGACACGTGCTTTTGCAAAGAGGAACTGCTTGCAAAAGTGTTCTTCCTATGTCAAATGACTGAGTTCAGAGAGTAGATCAGAAGTTACACCATGAAGGTGTTCACTTGCTGAACTGGTTAGAAATTTTATAGCAATGTGATTTACAATGCAGGATTCATGGCTCTTGGGTGTTTGTGGAATATTAAATGGATTTAAATGGATTGCATGAATACATTCTGTGCTACAGAATACCCATCAGAAATTTAGAAGGTTTCCCATTAACCTTAGAATTTCTTTAGATGTCCATGAATAAAAAGAGGTTGAGAAACATTTTTTTATTGCTAAATTGTTTCATTGTTGTTTATACACGAACTTTGCAAGAAGGTACAGTAGATATCTGAAGATGCTGCAGTGCTCCAAAGGGATGTACCTCTTGACAATTCAGTGCCTGACGGTACACAAGATAGGTTTTCTTTGTTTTGTTTTGTTTTGTTTGTTTTGTTTTTTAAGCACAAGTTACTGTTTGCTGTTCTTCCTGGGAAATTAAGTTTGAAGGTCACTGAACAGGAAGCAGATTATTCTCAAATCTCAATTAGAAGCCAAATGGCTGAATTACTAACAATGACAATTTGCTTCCTACTTCTTTAGCTGACATTGCTTTTATTGTCCTTATTATCTTTAAGCAAAAGTTTTTAAAACGGATGAGCCAGAAGCATCCTTTCATTCAGGTTTTGTTTTGGTACTTGTGAGATTATAATCCTCCTTATTTTCCAGTCTGTGAAGACAAGGAAGTGTATGCAACGTAATGACTAGGACACTAAGCTGTCAGTTGACCGCTGGTTTGTCCTGTGCACATTATTTCTCTGCCCTTTTCCTGTATCCCATCTGAAAAAAAAAAGTCCCCTGGTATTGACTTGTGACGTGTTTGATAAGAATGAAATAGTGTTGTTTCAAATGTAATACTGTACAGAATAAAATGCAATAAAATAAAAAAGCAATGCAAAATAAAAAAAAGTATGTTACAGTCTTTCTACAAACAGGGAAGGAATACATTTTCCCTGCTTTTATTTTTCATATAAAATGTATTAATAAACCACATTCAATGTGAGTAAACTTAATGGTAAGGGATTTCTTTGACTTTGTGCAAACCTTTTGTAATACTAATTGCTCCAGATGAAGATACTTCAAAAAAACCATGGGATTAAGTATTTACCAAAGTTTCTTGTCAATGATTTGCTGCAGCATTTGCAGTTGATGAACTTCCTACCTTTCTCAAATAAAGAATTCCACATACACACAGCAATAGTGAAGAAATAGTCTAATTTGAACAAAAGAGAATGCCAGTATGTTTTGTTTTTTTTTTTCTTTCCATTGATTTGCAGGTGTCTGTATAGGAAGTTCGTCGCGACATATCGTTACTTTTGATGGGCTGAATTTTAAGCTGACCGGCAATTGCTCCTACACCTTGTTTCGAGACGTGCAGCATGATGTTGAAGTTCTCCTCCATGAAGGACCATGCAGAGCAGCACTGAAGATGAACTGTATGGACTCCATTGAAGTGAAACATCGTGGTGTATCTGTTCAGCTGTTCAGTGACATGGCAGTAAGCTAAACACAGTGAAGTGATCTGTGCATTGTCTGCTTATGTTATAGAATTTCAGGTTATGGGGACAAATTTGTTCCCTTTACTCAGTTTCTGTTCCCCTTGCAGCCTATTGTCAGGCTTCTGGGCAAATGTCCTTTTTCATTTTCATGATATGATCTATGTTCGCATAATGAGTCAGACACATTTCTTGTTCTTCCCATTGTGCTGGTGTGACAATGTCAAGAACATGGGATTTGGCAATGTCTCCCTGACACTTCTGCCAGAAAGGCAGAGTTTATAGACAGGACATACTGCACTCTGATTCTTCTCTGCTGGCAGAGGTCCTTTACACAATGTTATCGTTTTGTGCATGGGAGAGCAGCCTCTGTTCTTCAAAAACCTATACGTGACTGGCTAGTAGAAGAGGTAGGGAGTTGGTTCTTACCTTGTGTGCAAGTGGACCTCAGCATTAGACAAAAGGCCAGCTTAGTATTTAGTATGTCTGTTTTGTAGGCAGAGAAGTATTCAAATTCGATATGATGCATTTTCAGTCTCTGAGTTCTTCAGACGTACCGGAGTCAGCTAGCCTGCAAAGGGGATCTCTTCTGACTTGTGTACAGCAATATAGGGTGGACCAAAATACCTGCACCCAGTTCTGCATGGTGATGGATAACATTGACTTTCACTGAGGTTTATTGATAAATCAGAGTCTGTAGACGGCATTTTAACTTCATGGCATTAGATTACTTGCCTTTGTATATGTGATGCTGAAGGAATGCACTTGTGGGAAAATGTTCAGAGTTGTTCGTATAATACACAGAATGAAGGTCAATTAGTGCTGTACATTTTGAGGCTCCATAGAAAGTTTCAGCTTGCAAAATTGATTCTTATGTCCAGATTTAGCTGGATCTTCAAGTACTTGTGAAGTCAAAATGTGTTTCAACTGTAAGATTGGGTTGATTTTAACTGCTTGCTACGACTGATGTGGTGATCTTGCCTTTCTGAAAACAGGTAGCTGTTAACGGTGAAAGGGTTCATATCCCCTATTCTAGCAGTTTGTTTGAAGTCACTGTCTATGGAGCAATAATGCACGAAATCAAGTTCTCCCATCTTGGACATAATCTCACATTTACTCCAAGAAACAATGAATTTATTCTTAAACTTAATTCAAAGAGCTTTTCTTCAGGAACACAAGGGCTTTGTGGTAAGTTTGAAAGATAGTAATTTTAACAGCTTCCTACTTGGGCTTGAACTGCTATTTACATTATTGTAATTTGTGTGGCCCGGAACCTCTAAACTCTCTGGCTGAACTGGTCCCCTGTTGTTGGCACATTGCTAATCTACGTAGGTTTTTCTACTATGGCCATCAATGTAACAGCTCATTGACTCCCAGTAATACCTTAGAAAGAACAGGCTAGACATCTCTCATGTTTTATTTATTTCACATTATGTTTTGAAGGAGATTTTTTTTTTTTTTTGGTGAGTATTTAGCTTTAGGTTCTTACACATACATTTATGTGAGAGACATGACCTATGCATGCAGTGAAGGTGGAAGGTTTCTAAGGGGTAATACTACCTGGGAGAATTAATTCTATGGTATTCTCAATGGTATAATCTATTGTATAGCTTATAGCTCGGTGGCATAACTTGTACCTCCCGTAATAAGTAAATGGGAAACAAGACCCAGGGTTTTTATGCCTCTGTTGGTATTAGCCTATAAGGAATATTTCTCATTCTGCTGCCCCTTGGAATTCATTGAGCGGCCCCAACCAACTCTCTCTGTCCCGTGTTTGTTTTCTCCAGGTTTATTTTATTGCTGACTGTATTCAGACTCTTTCTTTTCCTTTTACTCACCCTCTTAGGGGTGTGTGACCAGAACCATGTCAATGACTTCACGTTACGTGATGGCTCTGTGACTCCTGACAGCAGCGTGTTTATTCGAGACTGGATGGTGGAAGAGCCGGGGAAGATCTGTGAAATCCGGACAGAAGACACATGCTCTGAGCATGCAACGAGCCACTGCCACGTTCTGCTCTCCGATCGGTTTGCAGAGTGCCACAGGGTAATCTCCCCCAACATGTTCTACGAAGCCTGCGCAGAAAGCAGCTGCTATGAGGACGAAGCCTGTGAGATGATAACTTCCTACGCTCACATCTGCAGGGAAAACGGGGTCTGCGTAGACTGGAGAACACCCGAGTTTTGTCGTAAGGGCTTTACGATACGTTAAAACTGATATATAAACTGTCTAACTCAGTGATGGTGGTGACAATGACCAATTTGTCAGTGTAATATTAGTTTTTGAATACCGTGTAATGGGGCAGAAGTTCCAAATCAAGTTTCCCGTACAAGTGGTATTGCAGATCTGATAGCTGGTTAGTCATCCGCTAAGCTGCATAATATGGAAAAGGTGTTTCTTAGTAAACTGCTAACTTGTAAAATGCAAGGTAGTTATGCAAGGCTGGAGGGATAACCTATGAAACAAAAATACTGTGAAAGCTATGCACAGGCAAGCACAGCTATGTGACAGTACCTGACTCTGCAGCCACCGAACCATCGTGGGGTGAGGTTTGAACTGAGAGTCTGCTCTGATTCTGCTAGGTAGTTTTAGCTATAGATGTCATTGCTTTGGTACAGACACTGGAGGATCTGTACAAGGCAGACAGGGAAACTTGTAATTTAGACTGGTGGAACTGCTCACCAGCCTGTCACTGTCATAACTAACTGCCAGTGACATAAAATAAGGCTTTTCTGGATTCTCTGTAGTAGTTTCTGCAAATCCCCCGCATTCCAACCAACGCCTAAACCTTTCAGACCGTGATGGAAGAGCCAGTGTTATTTTAAGTTTCTACTGCAGTAGAAAATGTGGAAATGGCCACTCTCTGTGGTGCATTTTCTCGCCAGTGCATGCCAGCTACACTGACCAAACCAGCTGTAATTTACTTTGCAAATACAGTTCTCCTTCTGGCTGTGTTTTGCTTGTGTTTTGGAGGTGAAGAGTTTGTGAGAAAGCAGTAGAGCAGGATGTGAGCCTTGCAAATTGCCCAGAGCCCAGAAGAAGCAGGACAAGCACACTAGTGCTAAGTTCAGACAGCTGTTGTTTTGTATACCTGCTCCCCTAAATTCTTACAGACTTCTTAAGAAGTTCTGCCCTATCTTCCTGGTTTGTTTCTTTTTTTCTTTTTTTCTCTCAGCAGCGCTATTATGAGGCATTCCTAAAGATCTGTCAAAAATGCAACATATAATTAAGTACAAATAAGTAACTCTTGAGGTGGCTTATTCTACACCTTCTGCTGTTAGTCTGTCTGCAGTGATGGTTACAGACATTGAGATATTCGCTCCCAGTGTTTCTGGTTTAGTCAGGTATCTGACGTGTGTGTATGTATACAGGCATTTTCTTTCCCAGCTAACCCCTCGTGTAGTGTCTTGATACCCCAGTTATTTTTCACATCTCCTGCCTCTCCAGTTTAGTCGGTTCTTGTTGCCCTGTATTCTTTCCCTCTTGCTGACCAGACACTTTTCATTTCAGAACTGGAGAATCAGTATCCTAAAGGCATGATACAGCAAGAACTTAGTACATGTTTTGGTTTTGTTCATATTTGGAACTCAAACTGAGGGAATGATGGGATAGGAAGCCAAGAATATGAATTTGAATTAGGCCTGAGCCTCCAGTTAGTGTCTTAAATACCCTTCCAGGATTAGTTATTGAAAAAAGTGTTGCTGTTACAAACTGAATCTTTGAAGAAACAACACAGTCTGTTTGGAATATAGTCCTAGAAGACAGAGGGAGAGTACTGCCAGCCATTTTCCAAATTTAGTGCTTCAGTCAGACTTTGCAGATTGTAATATCCAAGGCTGAATGTCAGTGGAGTACCTTAATAACTCTCTGCAGTTTTCAAATTCCCATCTTGTTACACAGCGTATACAAGGACAGCCAAAGAGTTGCCCATTTTAACATTAGTTGCATAAAATAATCGTTAGTGTCCTAACAATACCTCATCTTCTTCATTCGAGCAGGTACATGTGTGCAACTGCCAAAAACCCCCTGCCAATTACAAGGACATTGTACAGGTTACACGACTAAATAGACAGTGCAGCTTAATCACTCTACCACTACCTGTTTAATAACACCGGCATGGTTCTGGAGTACCTTGCTTCCCTCCCCCAACTCCCTGTCATTTTTTTAGGGTTAGATTTGGGTTTTTGTTGTGCCAGATGGGGACATTTCAAGCGGTACAAGTTCTTTCTCGCTGCTCTGCCTGGATGGGTAAACATACTTGCTGGAATATCCGATAAAGACACAGAGCCTGTTCTCCATCCTGTGCTCATTCAGTTCCCCTGCCTGAGCTTTCCTTGCTGCTTTTTGGGACAGTGAATATGTTGAGTGCTATCTGGTAGAATTCCAGCTTTGTGTCAATGGGTGGAAGGAAACTTTACCACAAGATGGGAATGCTTAGTGAGGAAGATACACGTATTTCTTGTTTTTCTATTCCCCACACTTAGCAGATGTGTGCTGCAGCAGCCTGTAGCTTCCACTGATAGCCATGTAAACCTGATGCATAGAACATGCACCCCTTGAACAGGCTTACCCTGACAGTGAATGCCTGCTGAATAGGGTTTCCGCTTCGATCATGGTATGGGCTCTATATTAGTGTGAAGGTCATAGGGATTTATAACAAATCACTGCATTGCTAGTATTGACACGTGTTGGCACTCAGCTTTGCGTGGAGAGGAAGTTTTATTCACCTGGACGTAGGATTGTTTATATACCGGTTAATGAGTGGACCAAGATATATTCATTCTGCAGTTACAAAAGAAATGGCAGCTCATGTGGAGGTGACTAAGTCAGCTTTGAACTGTGTAGCTCAAGTAACAGCACCAGTTAGCAAATTTTGCTCAGAAAGCAGAAATACTCAGAAGATAAATGACAGGAGAAGTAGCAGTTGTGAATCTTCGTATGCTAATGTTGCCGTGAGTGCTTCTCAGCAGCTCTTTAACCTCATTTATGTGCAGTATGGACATGCCCTCTAGGTACTTGCCAATACCAGCTTGCAGATGAATTAAATTTAGACAGGTAGTTGATGGTTGCACGGTGTATGAAACAAACTGCTAGTTGGTACTGCTCAGTAAAGCTGTGTTTCTCTGAGGTGGATGCTGGTGACAGTCAGCAGCTGCAGGGATTCCTGGAAAGATATTTTGGGTTGGACGCGACGTTTTTCATGAACCATTCTGGTTGTTGGAGGGTTTGGTGTTTTGTCTTTCATTGGGTTGTATTGCAGGCCCAGGTTAGAAAGCAAATGCGTAGCAGGCTGTGCCTGCCCAACTGAGGGGCAGTGACATCTGGCAGAAAAGCAAGAATGAGGGTCAGGAGGAGGAGAGAGAAGCAACGGGATACAAGAAACCTTTAAAGCACCTCTGCTAATGAAGGATTTGTGTAGTGGAGCTACACTGAGATTATCTGCTGCTGTTCATTTGCTGCATGAGCAAGGTATGCTGGTGAGGACCATAACAGCTGAAGGATTTAAACCATGACCTGGAAATCAACAGTGTGGGGGTGGCTTTACGACTGCCTTCAGCTGATCTGGGACAGTTTTCTTCTTCCGTCTCCAGCCGTGCATTCCCACTCCTTTTGCTGTGATGGCAGTAGTCCTCACGTGCTGCTTCGTGAGTTCTGAAAACTAACCATAAAAGGGAAGAAAGTATCAGCAGGAAAGAGCAGCTGAGGTGAGGAGATTCAGAGGGGACTGCACCTTTGATGACAGCACTGATCTAAGTTGGTTTCGTGTGACCTGAAACCACTCCCAAGAACACTGGAAAAAAAACCTTCTAAACATATCCCTTTGGATAAAGGGATGTCTCCATTCAGGGAGATTTAAGAAAACCGTGCCCGAGCAGTGCAGGGAGGTTGGCTGGCAGCTGCTGAGCTATTGGTCCTGGTGCGTTATTCTCTCCAGCTTCCTCAGTGCTAGGGTTTTACCTGTCCTTTTGGCTGCACAGGACAGTACAGTGAGGCAAAAGGCAAGCCAGGGGTATGTGACCTCAAGAGCTAGCTAGCTGCTAAATTTGTGCTAAATTATGCTGCTGATAAGAAAGGAGTGGCATTGTGGTCTGAAAGGACACGTGCCTTTCTCCATGTATCACAGTCTTGAAAAACAGCCCTCCCCTAAATATCTTTTTAGTACTTCAACCAAGGATGCTCTGTCTTGTCTTGTCTGTTTGAGCCACAAAGGGTGAATCCCAGTGCAAACTCATTATATCTTTCACTCTGAATTTAAGTGTTTTATTTTATTTTGATGGACTTGCACCTTCTGTAGATCCTCATAGAAGTTATTTTCTCCCAACCAGTATCTACTAGGGATAGCTACTATAATTTAAAGGAAAATTAAGCAGCTGAATACTTAACTGTGCCAGATGACCCCTTGAAATCATAGGTTTACAGGAAACTGCATTTTTTTTTCTCCAGCTTTTCTTTTACTATTCTCTTCCCTGTCTGAAAGAAAAGATCGTGTTTTAATGGAGCCAACAAATGGAATATAATATCAATACATGAGCGTAGTAACATCATACAGGCTAGTGTTTGAGGTAGATTTCTTTTCAAACTAATTTGGCAGAAGAATTACTCTTATGTCATTTTCAACCTTATTTTTCCCTTTTGCTAGTACTCACACATAGTCTTTTCATTCAGAAATAACAGGCATTTGAGGTGAGCATTCAAATAGCCAGTCATGAGGGTGGGTTGTTGAAATACTTGTTTCTGAGGCTGACTGTGGGGAGTCCTTCATGCCTCCTCACATTCCGTACCACTGGCAGAAGTTTCCATCAAAAAGCAGAGTCACCTGTAAGTCATGTAGGACATGGCTAAATCTCTGGACCATAAGGGTGGTAATGTGTCTGAGGTGGCTTTCTACTGGTTGTCATTGTGCCAGTAGGATCAAAGGATGGTTAGGATGTTTTTCTGGGCATTGATAGAGTTTATCCCATCTCTTGACTCTGCTTATGCACATCTCATTCCCATATTCCCAAGGACAGAGGAGACTTCAAAAGAAGTGTATTCACATGAGCTCATTTACGTTTCTTTTGCAAAACATAACCACCTTATTTCTTCCTTCCTTGAAAAAAACATTGCCATTTTACCCAGGCACACAGGCTTTTTGACAGCATATCTGGAATTCGGGGCATGGTTCTTCATTGCATTTTTCACAGACCTGGCTCCTTAATAACAGCCACAGAGGAGGAAGGAGAAGGGGCTACGTTACATGAAGTATGTTAGAGGCTTTAGCACTGGTACTTATTCCTCTTGAGGGCTGTCCAGGTTCTATGCTGATGGACAGCAGCATTAAATTCCAAAATAAATTAAGCTAATTTTGTGCATAAAAGGTTTACTGGGTTTGCTTTAGGGCTAGTGGTAGGTAAGCAAGATGAAAGCCACTGTGCTGAGTATATTTACCAAGACTGGAATAAAAAAGTAAGTGACACACTACCTTAATAAGTGCTGTGGATGTATTTTCACATATTCATTGAGCTGATGTTGAGACCATCACAGGCAGTAGGCACTGGTGCTTACTCTAGGCACCTTGTTTACAGAATTCTTTCTGGAAACGAGTTTTCTGGAAAACATAGTATAGTCTAAGTAGCTGCTAGTACAGGTTTATAAGCAGCTGATTTCTCCTATTTTACTTGGATGAACCTTTTTGTGTTTTCAGAATCCAGCCAAAGCATTTCACGGCAGGACTGGACTCCCCATCAAGTTCCTGTGGCTCTTCAAGTTCCTCTGTGAACTGTGATGGTTGTCCATGCATACAACCATAGACTCCAACACACCAGAAATAACTGGATTTAGCATGGCTTGAAACAGAAAAGGGTTAACATTGAAGACATTTCTGTTTCCTTGGACTGCTAAGAAGGGTGTGTGTAGACAGTTCAGTTGATGGATGCTGGTTTGGTTGGGAGCTCAGGTCTTCATTCCATAATTTTTTTCAGTGTTTTTTGTCAGGGATCTGAAAAAAAGTTTTATAAGCCTCACAGCAGTCACAAACTGGGAAATTAGAAACACTTTTCCTAATGGAAGCTGTAGAGAAAAATAAAATAGACTTAAGGGGGTATACAGCATGGAAGCTGTGTCTATAGGTTTCTTGAATAGCTGTAGCCTTACTTTTATGTTAGCTTTTAGAGACAATACCCTCAGTGTTATGAACTCATCAGTAAAAATTTTACATGTTGGCTTAGGGGGGAATGCAACTTTGCTTGATTCAGTTAATTCCATTAATATGGCAAATTAGTTAATAAGGTGCAGAAAACCAACTGATTCAGTTTTGAAGTGCCAAAATGTTCTATTTGTTAGCTTTCTTTAGTTGCTTGGGAGCACTGCCACCTATCGAGCTGTCAAAAAAATCTTTGTTCGATGCTTCAGTCTGTCCTGGATGTCTCCCAGCCATGCACTGTTACCGCTGCTGCTCTAATACGCATAGAGGTGTTTCTAAATTCTTGTGTCTCTTGCTGAGTGTTGAAAATCAAGTTAGGCAAGACGTTCGTTTCATGTAAGGCATTGTGTCGTTATTAGGGTAAGTCATACTTTGCTGATTCACGTGGCCTGAAAATGTGGCTTGATGATTTCTGCATGGACTGTAACTTAAGCAAATGCCTTCAATCACTTTCCACTGTGGACTTTGTTTTACAAACGTATTTTCAAAGATGTTATTGGCTGCAGAGGACAAAATATGTTCATCAGATGATGGCTTTCAAAAACCTGAACAGAATTCTAAAGAAAGTGTGAGTGGAAACAATGATCTGCATTTCAGATCTCTTTATCTAAAGAGTTTTTTTTCTGTCTTCCTCAGCAATGAAATGTCCCACATATTTGACATACGATCACTGCCACAAAGCCTGCATAAAGCACTGTGAGAATAGTACCAAACTCAGTGTCTGCAAGGATTATCCCACAGAAGGCTGCTTCTGTCCAGACGGACAGGTGATTTTTAATGACAGCTGTGTTGATGAAGAAGTCTGCACGCAATGCGTCAGCGAAGATGGCACGCACCACCAGGTAACTACATACTTAGCAGCTTGCCTTTTTAAGCGGTTGGGGTTTGTACTTTTCCAAGTAAATCTGTCTTATAAGTCTGTTTTCTCATTTGGATACTTGATTTTCTAGCTCAGTTCCTCATAAGCAGCCGGCTGTCAGCCCCATGTAGCTCCCCTGGTGTGAAATTGGCTGGGACGGGTATAAAATTCGCAGCTGGGACTGTAGAGACCCGGAAATGCATGACAAATTTGTGTGGAGGGAGGTCTAGAGGGAAGAGAGGAGGGATGGCGTAAGTCAACATTTACCAAAAGAAACACCTCCATTCAGCAGACTTTTGCCAGTAATGACTATTTGATTGTAGATCTGGAACCCTCACTTAAAATGTGCCATATTGTCTTTGCGAAGCTTACTGAGGTGTTTTCAGTGATTGGTGTGGAGCAGTGAGACCAAGACGACCTTACGCCGAGTCGTATTAGCCTACCTCCTTTTTTTTGATGACAATCATTCCTTTGATGAAATTAACCATTTTAGTTTCACTGAAAATCCACTTCCTCAGCCAGGTCAGAGCTCTCTGTGGCAGGATGAGATTGGGAAGATCTAGGGGTGCTGGGTGCCAGGCTGCAGTGAGGGAGACTGTTGATTTCCCTTTTGGCATCACACAGCTCCTCCCTACCTCCCCTGTTCCCAGTAGCTGGGGTTGTTCCTCTTCACCCCAGCTACGCAGCTCTGAGAGTGTTCACCTAAGTCAGCCAGTCCTTTTAAATCTGCAGTTTGGTTAGGGGCCTGTAAGAAGAAGGAGGGGCTTCAATTTCAGCATTTTATGGGCTTTAGATTCTCAACGAGATTTTTGAATGTTCTTATCATAGTCACCAAACCTGCTGTCAGAGACATAATCATTTTTGTAACACAGATCTTCTTTAAATAACAGAAGTCTCTGTGTGCGTGGGTAGAGTATACTCTGTAAGTAATGAGGTAGATTTTAAGAAGTAAGTGAATGTATGTACTCTGAGTAACTTCATTTTACGTGCACAAATTTAGACTTGTGTGTAGTTCAGCAAGAAATGCGCTGTAAGCGTTTACAGTTAAACTGAGAGGAAGCAAAGACTATTTGTGGCTGAAACATCTCTTTCAAATACCGTTTGCGTTGATTAACATAGTGACAACAAAAGCATCAAACTTCACAGAGCGAACGCCGTTCTTCAGGCAGCAGGGTGCTTTGCCTTAGTGCTGCCCGCTGCTCAATGTCGAAGCGCAGCGCAGTGAAAAGGTGTGAGCTAAATACGATTGGGAGGATTTCCTACTGCTGGGCAAGGGGCTGGTGCAGGAGCCTGATGGCAAGCACCGAGCCCCCTCCTCAGGCGTACATACCCTACTGATTTTGGCAGTGAGAGGGAAGACGCAGGGAAAGTGTGTTCTTTCGTTCCACAACTGCATCACGGTGATGTTTTTCAAAATAAAGGGTTAGATCTTTCTGAAGGATAGAACACATGTAGCTTTTATTAGCTTTTATTTTAAGATTACAGTATTGCCATACATATGGCCATGATTTTTTCTTTGTGTTCTGTTTTGGATCTTTGTTTGAAATACAGTATCATTGCATTAGTGTAGTGCTTACAGAGTTGGTAAAATGGAAATTAAAAGAAAATAAACAGTAATTTTTATAATAAAAGGGTAGGAAAAAATTCTTGTTATTTCTCTTGAAGCAAAAAATAGCTTGCAATGTATATAATCACTGCCTAAACACAGATCAGTAGTGCACAACTCTCAGTGACCCTGAGAACTCTAGTTATTGTATTATGATTCTGTATGAAAAGGTTATTGCAAATGCAGATTAAAGTCAAGGATCTGTGCGCCTTAAATCCCTGAATCCTCAGGCAATGCAGTGCATTTTCCATTTAAATAATTGTTTCAAGCCCTCATGGAGAAAACTCAGTGCACATCTTGGGAGTAATGTCTGGATGATATCTACTTGTGTCTGCAGAAGTTCTGAAATTCATGAGTTGTCGCATGCCCCTTAATGGGGTTTTAACTCTGAAAACCTCCCGTCTGTACCCCGATGGTAAGGCTTAGATGCAGCTGCTGTGTGGATGGCGAGGTGGAGGGCAGGCGAGGATCAGCTCACACAGCCGTTCTGTGTCTCCACCATTGCAGGATTAACTGTGTGAGCAATACAACAGGCAGTGCAACTGGTGGTGGGTTATGATTTCCTTAACCCCCTTCTTTCCCTCTCACGTTCATTCTTCTGTTCCTTTCTACCCCAGGTTGTGCTTGGGTTTATGGGATTCTCAATACCAACGCCCATATAGAGCTCTACTAACAATGTGTTATCTGTCTCTTGTAATTTCTTCTCGTGTTCTCTATCAGCTACCTTCTCAGGACTTTTTAGCCCTGAGGCCATTAAATGCTCTGGCAGAGGGATTTGAGTCGCTTTCCCAAGCCCCGAGATAATGTTCTTTACTGGCAATACATCGATGCAAGCTTTCTATGACTAAAATAGATTTCCTATGGATTAACCAACCCCATGCGGTTTGGTTCCTAAGCTTTGTTAAACCTCTGTTTGGCTTGTTCTAGCATGCCTGCTGTCTTGTCCTTGACACACTGTTAACCTTTGAAAGTAAAGTACCATTTTTACTGTTTTTTCAGACTCCTGTCACGGCTTTAAGTACATAGATATTTCTGGTGCAGGTGGCAGTGTGCGCTGATATTTCCTTCCTTTCTCCTTAGTATTAAGGATGTCAGCAGATTGTTATTTTTAAACCGCGCTCTAGGGTCTTCTGGATGACACTTTTTCCCTTTGTGGCATCCTAACCTACTCTACATGTTCTCACTCAGACCGTGCAAATTAACATTATTGTCCCATAGTGCATCTTTTCACTCTTACCTATCTATTCACATGGGTGTTAAATGTAGACAGCTCTTTAGAAGTAACTGCATCTTTAAAATCAGTTATTTACCCCTCTCTCAAGAGACAGAGCAGTGGTTGAATAATGATATACTTTACTGGCAATTTCTGAATGTGCTTATTAGCTTCAGGTAATCATCACAGTGATGGTTTCCAATTTGGCCTTGCTATAGTGCTTTTCAAGCATGCAGTCCACCGAGAAATCAAGTGATGAGACCCCATATATTCTCAGTCAAAAATGTGTACTGTTGATTTCTATGTGTTGAAGTACTGCTAATTTGGGAAAGCAGCCGCTTCTACGTATTTCCCACAATATCGCTGTTTCCCTTAGTACCACTGAACATCCAGTCATGGTATGTCGTTGCACGAGTCCACTGTTACTCACAATAGCCTGCGATTGCATTTATAACTTCTGAGCATTTTTCATGCTTAAAACAATAGTAATTGCTTATCCTAGTCATGCATTCATTACATCTTTTGCTAAATTGGTACAGTACAGTAATTTCAGAGTTGTGTGTCTGTGTCTGTAAAGCAGATTCTTTACCCAGTGTGCAATAAGCCCATCCTCACACACTGAGGAGAGCTATAGTTCTCTTCAGGCCTGGGTGCTCGGTGGACTTTTCACACATCAAGCACACCCAGTGCCGGCTTCTTTGTTACATTTATACATTAAATTAATGCATATTCTGTCTATCTAATACATATTCATTCTAATCTACATGAGTTGTGCCACTACGTGGCGTCATTCTTCTTGGCTTCTTTTCAGACCCTTCTGCACTTTTGGGGGTTTCTGACGGTCCTTGGTGGTCTTCCTCGATGAAGTAGCCTAACTCCTTTTATCCATATATGATCACATCACCTAAGGATGACTCAAGGCTACTTTCTTTTGCCAACTTTCCTTTGTTCCTTCAAGAAGGAGCATTTGTCTTTGATTAAACGGCCAGTATAGATGGCCAAGATATTCTGTCTCTAAGCTTAGGTTAAACGTTAACATAATTCTGGTCATGCACTACTTGATAAAAGGAACACTACTTAAACACAAACATTACCTCTTCTTTCCAAGGGAAGAACTTGTTCTATTACGTATCTCCTTAGGTTCTTACTGTCCAATCCTGAATATAGTCTTCTGGTTTTCCAAATTAATGTTGCTCAACCTCATCCACTTCCATTGCCAATGTGCCAGTGACCAGAATATTTGATTTCTTTCTAATAATCTGGGTTTTTGTTCATGCAGCACATGGAAACATGGATTCCTGCTGATGAGCCTTGCAAGATCTGCACATGTCTTGATAACAGGAAAGTAAACTGCACCGTCCGACCTTGCCCTACTGCCAAACGTAAATTCATTTAGCTCTAAGTATGATTACACTTGATCTGTTTTTTTTCTTACCTAGTTTTCTAGTTCTATCCAAACTTGTTTTGTGAATGTTTTCTGCTTACTCCAGCTGCTCATTGTGGTCCCTGTGAAGTCCCTCGTCTGCGCAGGGATCTCAGCCAGTGCTGCCCCGAGTACGAGTGTGGTAGGTTCTCATAAATGTTGGGGAGTCTTCTTGGTACATATTTTCACGAAATGCTTCGAAAGGATGCAATCCATTATTTTATTTAATGCAATACACTGCTTTTTAAACAACTGAATGACCGTACAATCATCTGTGTGGAAAAATAAACAACTCCTGGAGATGTGGGTCTCAATTCACTTCAAACCTGACTTTCTGTAAGAGATGAAGAAGAGAACAGAACAATTTGTTTCTGTCTAAATGACATTAGAACGGTCTTCCTTCAAGTGTCTATTTTTGCATGGTCTGTATGTGCACATTAAATATAACATTAGAACCTTAATACTCATAACCTGAACTTGAACTGTCCCCTAAGCTATTTTGAAAGCAAACTTGGACCTGCTGAACTCTAACTTACTTCATATTGTAGGATAGCAATTGAGTGTAGGGAAAAAATGGTTAATCAGGATGTGCATGCATGTATGTGTCTTTTTTTTGAGGACTAACTACTCAGGTGTGGTCTTAAACACTCTCTCGATTTCTCTTAGTCTGTGATCTGGTTTCCTGTGATTTGCCTCCTGCCCCTGCCTGTGAGTTTGGCCTGCAGCTTGCTCTGACCAACCCTGGAGAATGCAGACCAAATTACACATGTGGTAAGATAATTTTTGTAGCATGGAGTGACGCTGGGGCATTGAATTTGAGCAACAGTGACAACTTTCTTTAAACATTGTTTTTTCCTTCTGGAAGGTTTAATTTTGGAGCCAACAAAAATGTCATGATTTCACAGACTTGGGAGAAGGGTATTGTTGGCACTTTCTGAGTATGCGTTTGAATTAAGGAAAAGAGAAATGCTCTACTCTTGGATGTGTGTGCTCTGACCCTTATGCTTATTTTATGAATCTTTTTGATTGTATATGAGAGAAGATTTTTGTGGCAGGGTAGGAACTTTTACTGAACTTGCAGCACGATCTTTGACCTAGGTCTTTTGTATCTGCATTACTTCTTAGTCTTTAAGTAGGTTTATAACAGTTTGCAGTAGCAATTAGTGCCTTGCTATGGGAGAACTGTCTTGTTCTCTCGTGGCAGTCTGAAATGCCGTGTGCTTGACGTGGTACCTACCTTTTTCTGCTAGAGTGTAACAGAGAAGCATGCAGCTTAGTTCAAAGACCTTCCTGCCCACCACATCGAGAGCTGACTGTTAAGAAGACTGAGTGCTGTGATAAATACGAGTGTACCTGCAGCTGTACAAACTCAACAGTGAGCTGCCCTCTGGGATATATGTCCAGATCTCTCACCAATGACTGCGGCTGCGTAACCACCACCTGCGTTCCAGGCAGGGTAAGGGGAATGAAGTGGGATTTCCACAGATGAGAGTATCTTTTGTACGTGGACTGACGGTGCCAAGGTGCACACATAGCTAGATATTAACAAGCCCCCAAAGAGATTACTGGATAACGATGCCCGGGCATTTTTAATTTACATGTGCCTTGCAGAAATACACTGTTGCATCAGACTGTTGCTTGTTGTGTTACAGTCATTTATTCTGACATAACTAACCCATTTTTGTGACTTTGAGATAATCAGATGATTTTTATATATATATATATTTCTAATGCTTGAATGACTTTGAAGTTTCGTTTTGAAACTTCAAAGTCATTCAAACATTAGGAATTTCAGGAGTAATTTTAAAATTTTTAATTTGAGAGGTACATACTTTTGGATCAGTACAGTTACTATATATTCTTTCAATCCTATACTTCATTGAAATATCTGGGACACCCTAGACCTAAACTCATTGTGCCCATTGATTATCTTTGCCTCTGCCTGAGGAGGCATTGTATCTTATATGAACTATATTGCCACTTTTCAGTTTTTGCCAAATTAATACTTGACTCTGTTAAAGTTTCACCAGGATATATTTTTCCTCATTTTGCCAACCTTTTATTAAGTTGTTGTATTAAGTTAACCTTTAAGATAAGGTTGCTTAGAGGAGAGGTTGCAGGGAAATGTAGACTTTTCATTGAAGCAACCTTACCTAACAGCTTAACATAGGATTACACTGTCTTGCAGCTCGGGAGATGTAGCCTTTATTTTCTGTTCCTAAGTAGTTCATGACCTTGTGTAAGTAATTTTATGTCTTTGTGCCTTACTTGTTATATTCATAAAAATAAATGATGTTCAACTCTTTAGTAACACGCTGTAAAATTTACTAATAGAAAGTGTAATAGAAGATATGGCACTACTTTTGTGGTAGCTGTGATGGCCTAAGGATACAAGAGAATGAATGCTTGTAGCTCAAAGTAGGATTTTTTGAGATCAGCTGATTTAGCTGGAAGAATTTTTGTGTGCAAGGCTCCTGCTACAAGACTCACTGTTTACTATCTCTAAATATTGTGTCACATTATACTTCCAGTGAATTTGAGTCAGACCCTGGGTAATTCCACCAACTGCAGATAAAAATCTCCAATTTATTCTTTATAAAACAGGAGATTTGGCTGCACTTATTTTCCTTTCCTGAACAGAATGGCCACAATTTTAAGACCTGTAGCATTTCTACTGAGTTCAAAATACTCCATAAAATTTATGGTAGGTTTCACATCTTAAAAAGCAGCTTTTTGGAGCCAGCAATGTGGCTTTGCAGCAACAGTGTGCTCTTTCATGTGTTGATTGTTGCTTTCAATAGGTGTGTGTGCACAACAACATAGTCTACTCCATCGGGACAACCTGGGAAGATGGTTGCAGAGAATGCTCTTGCACTAGTATGAGGGATGATGTTACAGGACTTCAGATGATGGAGTGTCATGACAAAGCATGTAACACATTCTGCTCTCGGGTGAGTAACATTTAAACCAGTGCATTAGCCAGCAGAGCCCTGATGGGGAAATTAAATGATTACTTTTAAACCTGCATGTTTAGAGAAACCAGAGAAAAATAGACAAGAAGTGTTGTAGCAACGAATTATCTTGGGAACAGAGTCTAAGAGGGCCTGAGCATTACTGAATTTATTTTAGGGTTATTGTTTTAGGACCGTATCCTGCTGCCAAGGAAATCAGTGACAAGTTTATTTTATATTTCAATAAAAGGAAAACTGCATCCTGAAATGTCTGTCATTTACACCACTTGCACAATAACTACTTGTGATGACTGAAGTTCAATTTCAAATGACTTGATTCTAGCTGAAGTTCACTTTCTGAAGAGAACTTTCAGATCTGTCTATTGCTCAGCTCTGCCCATTGTAGCAATAAGAACACCACATGCTGTGGCCTTTATTATGCCTAGACATCTGCTACATGCTGTAAAATGACCTGGTCTACTTCTGGAAGCCCGCAAAGGAAGTGTGAGCTGCTTTGTTATATTGGCATAGCTGGTCAAACAGGAGGAGACAGATACTTGGTACAAAAAGTTGGTAGAATTCTAGAAAGGTCAAAGGAATTGGGTAAAAGTCAGCAGCACTTGCCAGTGTCATAGATTCAAAGACTTTGACCATAACATGATTTGTGCAAAATAGTTTTTATGCTTTCTTTAAAGTACCCAAGTTACGTCCCTAGCATTCCTCATGTTAACATGATGTGGAGAAACAGGAAGTAAAAAATCACTGTAAAATTAAATGTCATGCCCTAGAGTTGCATTTTGCTCTGGTATCTAGCACCTTGTACCCATAATCTCTGAATGTTCCCATGTCCTTTCTTCATGAGGTTAGCATAGATGGGTCAGTCAGTGAGGACAGTGGAAATACACAGCTTGGGTCTCCAGAAAAAAGCAGGTGGCAGAAGTGCTGACAAACCATCTCCTTTATGAACTGCCATATGGCCAGATGAGAAGTTGTGCTGCAAACACCACAGGCTACCGCAAATACTTGTTGCCTCTTTGTAAAGCTTTCAGAATGTACATGGATTAATTGAGATTGTTCTTGATGTTATTAGCCATTTCTATTCAGGAAAAGGCACATCTGACTTGAAGCAGCTCCTCCCTAGGCTGTGGTCTGCTGTGTTCACAATCTGCAAGTTCAGCAGGCTCTGGGGGGTCTATGTGGAGCAACTGGATTTGGCTGTGTGGGATTCAGAATATTCTCTGTAGGTCTTTTGCTGACCCAGGGTTTTGCCCACGGGTTTGTTCTTCCCTGAACTGTGAAGTGAAGCCCAGAAGATGATAATTTGCTTTTTTTCCTCAGTGCAGAAGCACAGATGAGCTAGTTAATACTGTGCAGATCTCTAAGCTGCTTTTTAAATATTTGTTTTAAGCTGTATATTGCATTCCCCCCACAAAATTCAGTTGACCAAGCAGGAAGGGTTTCCAAATGTGTGTTGTAACATCAGTGCTTTCAGTGGTCCAGTAACTGATAGAAGTCTGCACGTTGGCCTGTGAGTCAACAGACAGCCCTGGTGTCATTGTAGGTGGCCAGGTGGGATTTGTCAGGGGGGAATGCAAAGGAGGGCACGCTACAGCAATACCTGCAATACCCTTTGACTAAGAGGGACATATGCTGCTTCGGTGTTTGATTCACTGTGCTGACTGGGATGCTACTGTGATCTTCTGAATTTGCTAGTGCTGCATGTGAGACAAGATTCACTTGCTTTTTTCTGCTCCAGGAGTAGGCTTCTCGCTTCTTGCTGGAAATTCAGTGGATCTCCAAAAAAATACGTCATGTACATTCTCTGCCTCCACCAAGTCTCCAAATCTTTGCAGCCTATTTCTCACTGTTCTTCCTAGACCTTTTAACTGGTTTTAAAAAGTCTGCCTTTTTTTTGTTTTTTTAATGTGTCCTATTTATGCAGTTGCATTCAGAGCAGAGGCTGAGAAAAATCAACACATGCTATCTCTTTTTCCTCCTTGCTTTTGTTCAGTTACATTTGGAAGAAAGCTCTTCATTAGCAAACCTTACATATACAGTTATGAGAAGCTAGAGGTGTTCATTTTGCTTTTGACATTGTTAATAATGTGTCTGGGAGTCAAAGACTGACCTTGGGCATAGAGTGTATAAGTGCAGCACCTCACAGCTGAGTTACCGTTGTAGAAACCCTGCTTTCTCATTGGAATTTACACTAATATGTGTTTTAAAACAGTTAATCATGCATTGAAATTTGACTATGAATGTTTCAGTCAAGCAAACCAACATGTGAAAAGCAGTTCTCTTTTCTGGACTCTGTTAAGCTAATAGTGCCTTGGTTTTCAAAGAATTTCAGATGCCTTAATCCCACTGTGTATCAGTATCATTTAACTGACTCTGCATCAGAACAAGGCTGGATAGCATATAGGTATGTGTGCATGAGAAGGTGTGTAAAAAATATAATTTTTTTTTTGAATAATATTTTTCTCTGTTATGTTTTAAACTGCATAATTCCCTAGGACCAGAGCAAACCCCATTTCTTTAAAAAACAAACAAAAAAACCCAACAAAAAAAACCCCAAACAAACAAAAAAAAACCAAAAACAAAAAACCCAAAGCAGGCTAGTGCTCTTTCTGCAAGTGTAGAGTTTGATGAGGAAGCTTGAGGATGCCCAGTGCAGTGAAAACCTTGAGGGTAGAGGTAAGAGCTTTCAGGTTTTGCAGAGGAATCCCTTCAATTTCCATTTGTAGAAGAGGCTTGTTTCTAGTATGGCAATTATTATGAAATATTAGATCTAAAGTACCTGTCTGGGCTTTGGCTCATAGCCATAACTTTATCAATAATCTGTTATTCTAATAAAGTATCGTTAATGCTACAGCTTCTTGACAAATCAACCTTAAGCTTTTGCAGTGTCAAAAAGCTTTTTTAAAACGAGCAAAAAGCCTTGGTGGAAACCATGCCAGTTCTTTTTTGGGAATCTGCTTTTTCTTCTGCTGCTTTCATGGTTATCAAAATTGCACAACCAAAACTGTAGCTGTTGGAGAACCTGCACAGCTCAGATTTTCTTTTTTCCTTTGCTTATTCCTGGTTCAGTGGATATACATAACAAGGACCGCAGTTGTTCTGTAATCCAGTTTCAGTTGGCCTTAAAGCTTATTTTTCAGTTCAGATTAGATGACACTGAAAGTTGTATAGACATGAAAGACATACTTTAATTATGGATCGTTACTAAGGTGATGTTCAAACTCTCTGCTGCTCATGGCTATTAATGCATTGGCAGGTCTTAAAGTTGTGCAGTATCACTGTCAACTGTGTCATCTGACTTCTGTGAAAACTGCTTACAGTGTTTTATCTAGCTACCCAAAAAGAATAAAAAACCTTAATATATCTACTAGCTCCTTCACCTGGGTGAATGAACGGTACTACTGTTCTCCTGAGCACGACAAAATAAAACTCAAATCGTATTTGTTGTTTCTGAATGTAAAGAAACGCTATGGGAAATGAGTGGATGTTTCGTTAAAATGAACCAATCTCACAGTTCTCTGAAGAGGTTAACAGCAAATAGAGCCTTCTCGCTTGCAGACAGACATGGATTTGCTTGATTACATGTCATAGCCCCCTTGCTTTCTCTGTTTTTCTCTTACCAAAGTTTTGAGCAAGCGAGCAGATAATTGCTGTAATTATTGTATATGCCACAGGGAGGAGTGGTGTCTGTACTTTCCTACTCTTCTGGCGCTTCTTCAGGAATGATTTCTCTGAGACTACATCAGACTACATCGCTTCAGAGAATCATGGTGGTAAAATGGATAGCAGCTTTCAAAACACTTTAAAATCACCAGTATACTGATGTGAAGGGAGCACTTACTTTGTTTGCTTTCTGTCAGTGTTCTTGAAATTAGGTTACTTTGTAGTGTAAAAGAGTGTGTTTAAAGTATTGAATAATTTAAAGTATTAGATAATTATGAGAAGAATGAAGCATCATTTTCTGGGATAAGTGTTTAAGGCAAAGTCATTTGGCTAGGTGTGTGTACGTTAGTTAGGTTAGATTTTCAAGCCTCTTGATGAGTGTGTTAAATTAAAATACAGAATGTTTGCACCCTACATGCAAAGACATAGTGAATGATGGTTGTAATAGATGCTGACTACAAAAGCTATGGCTTTAATCGCCAATATTTCCAATGGATATTTTCCTTTGAAGTAGCACATAAAGCATGGTATTAAGGAGGTCAAAGAAACTAATGTAAAAGCAAGACTGTTGTTTGAATATTAGATGTGCAGTATCCCATTTAAAAACTCTGGAAGTCTTGGTGGGGATTAATTTGAAACATCCTGCTTGCATTTTAAAGCATAGTTTATTATGGAAAATAGGAAATGATCCCTTAATGTTCTAGAGACTAGTGAACGGAGAATTAAGTCCTCACCTGGGGTAAACGAGTGCAGCTCCAGGGAAGTCTCTAGAATTGTGTTGAACTGAAGATTTTGCTTTCAGCATTTCAAGTTGATTTATATCCATTCTGCTGGATTTTTCTCAGTCTACTGTTGTCATTTTCATTCTCCTTGGTTCTTCCAACCCTCTCTAGGTACTATCATCTCAATACGTAAAAGGCAAATACTGAAGCATTCTTAAAAATACTATGTTGAGGAACAATCTCCGATCTTTCTTTCCTGCTCTGTTGGCCAAGAGGCAGCTGACAGAGTCTTCTGGACAAAACCTTAGCACACATGAAAAGATGAACTATGTACGCTGAGCAACGCTAGAACAAAAGAGGGAGTAGTACACAAATATGCCAAGCCATAGCCTGTGCGGATCCCTCTGGTAGCCTTGAGTAGGCAACGAAACCAAAATGTACGTTCTCTGAATGCTACAGAATTAGTCTGCATTCCTCTGGTGTTTGTCGCAAGCCAAGCCCCAGTTCGAAAGTGGGCAAAATTTCCGCCCATGTAGGATGTTCTAATCCACATGCTTTCATCCTCTCCACGTGGGACATCAGCTTTATCTCTACATTTGTGTTGCATAAAACAGCCTGATCTGGCAGCATAGCTGAGTGCTTGTTAGGTTCTCCGCAGCAGCTGCCTGTTATCGCTCCCAAGTCCGCCATGGGTACCTGTCCAGATGCCGGGGGTGCCTTGTGTTGCCTTAGCTCTTACCTCCTGGGGCAGAGGGATTTTCTTAGTCCTGTAGACTGTGATCTGCCTCTCGGTGTGACAGACAGTCAGACACTTACCTAGGGCTTCTTCCGAGTTTTAATTCCCTGTTTGAAATCTGTGTTTAGGAAAAAAAAAAGGGGGCAAGATGCAGAGGAGGAATAAAGCAGCAGATCCAGTCCACAAAAAGCAGGGGACAATGTTGGCATCTCTATACACTAGCATCTATATGCTAGAAAATGAAAAATAATGAAGGAACTCTGCCTAGTTTGATCTAACATTAACCTTCAACAGCACAGTATCTGAGCCTTCTCAGATGTTCGTGTTCATAGATTGTCCAGCTCAGGAATAAATCCTGGTATCGTATACTCCTTGTATAGGAGTCATCAAATTGGGGAAAAAAAACCCACAACAAAAAACCACCACAAAATGTGCAATACATTTTCCTTTTCTTAGAGGTAACCTTAAACATTGCCACCTTTAGAATTAAACATAGAATAAAGCTTTGCTTATTCCTGTGGGCTAAAATTTCCATGGTGTGAGGGTGGGGTTTTGTGATGGTGAAATATTTCTCATGCTGTGGAGGATCTTTGACAGCACAGAATCACTGTCCACCTTCTCAAGTACAGATGGCTGCTCTGCTTTTTGAGGAGCACATGAACTGCTGCATTTTGCAGGTTTGTACTCTGCAGTGGTTCAGGGGCTCTGTTAGGAGAAGCTCAGCAGGCACTGAGGTCAAGAGCTGTGATCTCCTGTATTTCTTCCCCTTAGGAGTCAGAGCCCGCAGATTTTGAACCCACTGAGCACCAAAAGGGCCACTGAAGCAGGCTGAACTGTCCAAAAGCAACATCTTTGTCAGCGCCTTAGGAGTGCAAATCACACCTGGAGTCTGTGTAGCCCCTTTTTGTTTGCACTTCAGAGGGCTCTGTACAAACTAATCTAGTGAAATATGGGTCCTGCAGCTGGATTTTGCTTAGTCAGGATGCTGAGTTTATTCTGGGCACAAACAGCTCAAGGATTTTTATTTCTCTGTGTTTGCCACTAAAATAAAATTTTGCATCCCATACTTCAGATGCTTCAGACATATATTTAACAGATAAAAGTCATATAAAACAGAATCTTCAACAGCACAACTTTCCCCACAAAGCTAGGTCGGTCTGGTGTCACATTGTGTGACAGCATACAAAATGCCCTTCCATATTAAAGTGTGCTGATTATTGAGGTTTGCTAAAGTGCTTCATATTGCAAAACAAGGACAGTCCATGAAGTGAGGGAGCAGTTGGGAATACTTCAGCAATTTCAGTTCAAAGAGGTTGACCAAAATAGAATTACACTTATTTTCATTGGCATTTTTCACACCAACAATATTTTCTTTGACAGAACATCTCTCCTTCAACTCTGTATTGAAATCAGAATTATGCTTTGCTCTTTGGAGACTGCCTAGCTATTAAATATAGAATATGTTATTTCTAATTAGAATAAAGCTCCTTGCTTTCTTTCATTTAGATACTCCAGTGTTTGAATATTTGGCTGGTTACTTCAGGAGATGAAAAGATTTAATGATCAGTCAAAACTGCTCCCTGGGCTACATGTCCCCTCTGCTTCAGCACAGGGCAATCAGATGTCTGAAAGTGCTCAGGCTGAATCCTAACCTTGAAGTCTCAGGGATGGGAAGGGGAGTTGTGAGTACAGATTAACATTCAAAATGCTACTAGAACAATTTTTGCCTTTCATTTTCTTTTGTATAATAGTATTATATATAAAAGAAAGGATTTTTGAAATATTAAATAAAAATTCTTATATATGACTCGTATGTAAAAACAGAGGTGATTTAATGTGATTTGTTTTAAACTGGATTCTTAACATTCACGTACAGATTCCTACCAAATCTCACCACAATTGTGATAGTCACTCTTAGAAGTGGGCTTACTTAATTTTCCTTTTGCACTCCTCTGCAGAGCGATATTATTCGAAAGTCTTGCTTTTTACAATTTGCTAATGCATAAAAGAATCTGCTCACTTACAGTAAACCAACATTTGGAAATGACTGCTGCTTAATGCTGTTGAAATAGCTCAGGGTCCTCTGAAAGCATTTTTCTTTTACCTCTTCCCTTTTCATTTCTGCCTATTTGTGTTCTTTTGTGTCTTGTGGCAAATCTTTGTGCTATTACATATATGAGCAGATCCTAGCAAAAGGAAGATGTTTCTGGATGATTTCAGATTTTTTTTTTTTTTTCTTTTTTATTCTTTTTTGTTAGGCACCATCAGCATTTTGTGTACTCCAAGAAGGCGTGCTCCATAACACGCTAGAGAAGCTGATGTCCTCACAAGGCCCATTAGTCGATTGGCATGACCTGAACAAGGATAGTACATAGAGTTAGTCAATGTAGGTGGACTATGTCTTCAAAACATATGCTGGGCATGAGCTAATGAGATAAGAATTTCTACTCCTAATGTGGTGTGCATTTTATTATTTATTTTTTCTGGTAGATAAGGTTAACCATTGAACAGGATCCTGAGCTGGGTGGACTGCTTTTTGGTTTTGTAATAGCAGTGTGTGGCCTTACAGTTCTGTTTTCAAACTCCCCATTCCATAAAAGTTGCTAACTTTAAGCATTTATCCCAGTTTTTTCTTTTAGGATTAATCTTCTCCTTTGTCTTCTGTTTTTGGATCAGTCAGTCCTTTTCTGTTCTCCAACAGGGTTACAAGTATATCGTCCAAGAAGGGGAATGTTGTGGGAGATGCCAGAAGACTGCCTGTGAGGAGCAGCTATTCTGGTCTCGGGGTGATGCAGATCCTCGTTTGCATGAGGTGAGGTGGTGGTGGTGTGGACGCTTCTTCTTCTAGCGGAAGTGCCCTGGAGTTATGTTGTGTTCCATGGGAGGAGATGAGGAAGTTATGTGTTATTTCTGCTATATGGCAAGCAGCACTGAAAAACAGGTTTTTTGGGAGGCATGTGACTTACCCACTTGTTTCTAACAAGCAAACGCTCTCTTCCATTTTCAGGGTCTAAGGAAGCAATCTTTTTATGTAAATTTTCACACATGCTAACTCAAAAGAATACTAACAGGATGTTCTTCTTTGGCTGTAAGATGTTTGTTTAAATTATTCCAGATTAATTTGTATTACTCTATGGATAACAGGCAGGTGGGGTAGTGGATTGCTTGACTTTCCTGGTTCTATTCAAATAGAATGTCCTAGTTGGTATGCACTGAAATGTTGGGAATTAAATGAGGGTAAAACCATGAATTATTCTCTGGTTGCTAAAGACGATTGCTGCATATCAGATCAGACCTTGGTGGTCCAGGCCACGCTTGTCCTCTGCTTGGAATAACAGTTTATTTTGAGCAGTGTGCCTCTTCCCTTAGCATTCAAAGAGCCGAACGGGAAGTGAGTACCTGCAACAGCCATTTGAAATGTGCAGCAGATATCCTACCACTCTGGAAAGCTGGGTGGATCTTTGTTTCTTTTCTTGCCTACATTTTTCATTCCTTCAGCCTGTTCAGTTTGTTCTGTCCATCAGCCACCCGTCCTTGGCAAGCCTTTGCCTGCCCCAGTAGCACTGAACTGCTTAATCCAATGCAGAGTTTGGATTCAACAAAGGTGGGAACAGTGAGTTAAATATGTTTAAAATAATAGACCGTCTCCTCATCTTTTCTTCCCTAAGTGTTGTTTGTTGTAGTGTGTCTGCATTTTCATCTACGTCTCGCTTTCACACGTTTGATATTGGCTTTTAAACAATTCCTTTCGCAAAGGCAGTCTGCTGATGTCTTTTCAAAAGTTAATGTAACATTTTGCAGCCTGCCTCTTCCTGGATTTTACCAAGGGCATTTCTTAATGTGGATCAATAGTCTGCTCTGCTGCATAAAACCAGCCTTCAGAAGGCCTGATTTCAGTTGTCCTAATGGAGTAATAGATCCTTGTACTCTGCTGTCCCTTTGTTGCTGTGTCCTCTTTGAACTCTTCTGTCATTAACAAAGACCCATTTAAAAAATGACGGAAAAGTATTCCTTAACTTTCTGAGTAAAGATGTTTGAATTTACTGGAGCTGTGGGTCTGATTCTCAGTTTGACTGTTCTTGAAGTGTATTCAAAGAGTATTTGAGGCATAGAGCTTCAAAGCAGTGATCAGCTTCTCCCGGTGTTGAACTGTGACAGCATCTTCTTGTTGGCCCGTGGTGGTCTCTTCCCATAATAACATGTGAAATTCCTGCCTTCTCTGACCCATGGGTTATTATAACCAGTAGGTCTGTCATTTGCAATTATTTTCAGGTCTAGAGCCTCTTGCCAAAGCCTCCTTTAGGCTTAGTAGAGCTGACTTTCATCAGGTTCTAGCAGAAAGAGGGCCAGCTAGGCTACAGCGCAATGCAGTGCAGCCAGCTACAGGGTAACAGATGTAGATTTAAGTCTAGTTAAGAGTGCTTTTTCTTTCGCACGTGTTATTTTTAACTTGCCCCTTTGTTTTTCACCGTAATAATACTCCTGTATCTCCTATAGTCTGCAAACGCAGCAACAGACTGTTCTATAAACTGATTGTTGTGGTAAGGATTTCTGGAGAATTGTTGAGTGACAGACTGTTCCTGACATAGTAAATGTGCTTTTTGCAACCCAGCGTGCTGGTCGTGGTGATCTTCTCTCTATCCACTGGCATAAGTACTGCTGCCTGTATTTAATCCTTTTCCAATTTCCCATCAGGTTGGCACAGAGTGGCGATCCCCCTTCAATCACTGCATTATCAATGAGTGTGTCCGGGTGAACAATGAGGTCTTTGTGCAGCAGAAGAATCTTTCTTGCTCTCAAATGGATGTGCCTGACTGTCCAGAGGGAACTGAACTACGTTGTGACCAAATAATAGACTGCTGTCCTTCCTGCAGATGTGGTGAGGTTTTGCGTATGACAAACGGAATCACTAGAGAATGAATCATCTCGTGTCTTGATCACTTGTTTCTCAACAGCAATTTCAAAAGTGTGTGTTATGGAAGTATAGTACTACTTTGAAGCTCTTCTGTATAATTTAGACACTGGGTACAGTAGCACCTGCTGCTGTTACTTTCTTTTTCTAACTAATATCCTCTGTCTCCTACTGAACTGCTTACTGTTGAAGTTATTTTGCATTGCTTCAGAGAGAGATATCGGTCTGTGTGTCTACAGCTCTAGCCTGCATTGTTAAGCATTTAGAAGAGGTCTTGAGATGCTTTTGGCCTAGGAAGGTTCAACCCTTTCCCCAGTGCCTGCTATGAACAGGCAGTTTGCATGCAGCCATGCTGTCTTCTGCACATCTCTGAGCATTGTGACTGTGGCCATTTCCTAGCATAGACTTGGGTCAAAAGTCCAAATCAGAAGATCTGTCTAATCGGCCTCAGTCTGGGAAGACTTCCACTCATGTTTAGTTGACAAGTGTATATGCAGCCACAGAGTGAGAAGCTAGCAGTGGGAGGAGGAGGAGAAATACGCACTGCAACTTACAGAAAACCTGAGTGCATCTTGCGAGAGTGTGAGGCTTGAAATGGAGGGGAACATTTATATAGCACCATTTACTTGTTCAAAGCAGCTCAGCAAGAGATATTTGAAGGTGGAATTTAGGATAACTCTGACAAATTGCTATCTTTCTAGGTATAATGTAAGAGGGCTCAATTATGCCTCTGGATCTAAATGTCCTCCGCTGGAACTCTAATAAGTCAAAAAAGCATACCTGTGGTTTATTAAATCTCCGTAATGTCATGATAATGGTAATGCTAAATGGAATATTATCTTCTTTTTTCAGTACCCCTGAATGGTTGTCCTCTGAATGGCACTGTTATTGGGGTAAGACACGATTCCTTTTATTGGCTATGATGGTAAGACATTTAGATATATGAATAAGCTTTTGAAGAACATGAACTTGCCTGAATACACATGAGCATACAGGGCAGCTTTGTTCAGACAATCTCTGCGAGTGAGACCTTGGGGTAAATGCAGTGGTGAAGGGCTCATCACGTGTATGTCCAGTTCATGACCCTGCCACTGTCTTCCTAGATGACAATGAACGTCTCTGCAAAATGGGAACAGTAATGTTTCCTTATCTTGAAAGGATGCTTGAGAAAAATGCTTAGAAACTGTGGTAATCTGTGTTGTGCAATGACTTGCAGGCTATCAAACACACAGGAAACTCTCTGTGAGGGATAATCTCAAAAATGATCCTTGCCCACTTCAGGGAAGCAAAAACTTCCCGTATTCTACCTAGAGGATAAAGCAGATTAAAAAAGGATGGAGACTCTTACTCCACCTGTGTGGAAGGAGGGGTATCCCTGCTTGGCTATTAACAGGAACAGGAAAGCTGAGCTTCCTCACTGTTTGACCTCTGTCCCCCTTCAAGATCCCTGCTGATATGCCCTCAGAGGAAATTTTTTCTCAACTGCATATTTAATGGGTAGATTAAGAATGTTTAACCCAGCCCATGACAGTGGGAATGATGGGAGTTAAGCATCTGATCTCATTTATGCCGAGTTTATCTTTGGAGAGCTCTGTCAATTGTCCATTGTTTCCCTAAATCCATATTCTGGCAGCACCTCTGGTGTCAAAGAGCTCTAAATATTCTCATTATCCCCCAGGGAAACAGGTCCTCTTTAGTCATTTAACCTAACTTTTAACCTACATATTCCTGCATTGGCAATGTACGTCTGGCTTTTTCATATATTTAAAAGGTAAGTTTACCCAAATCTTTTTGGACATCTGAGGTATGGCAGAGAGAACCTTTCTCCATCTATTTCTTCTGGTTTAGATTTTTTTCATAGTCAACAGGCATAAGTTTATCAGCTTGTTAGAGCTAAAGGCCTGTCATCAAGCATCCATCATTCTGCATGGTGATTACTTCCCTGTAGAATTAAATCTGAGGAGTAACTCTGCCTTTCTTATCAAAATACTGGGAGAAGGGTTTTTAAGTGGTAAAATCTGAAATAATCTGCTTTCTCTTTGATTACTCTCTTTGTCTCCTCTATAGTATGCTGTCAAAACTAGTTGTGGCGTTTTATAAAGACCATGCTTGTAGAGAGTGTCATGCAGTAATCGCTAGCTCCTGCCATCTTTTGTTATATAGGTTATGCATATATATGTGCATTCTGTGTTGCAAAAAGAAAACCTTTCAGTGGCATGCTGTTCTTTCATGAACAACTAATTTTTTCTCTTCCAACAAAATGTTTACCTGATCTGTCCAGCAAAGATTTTATTCTATTTTCAAGTGTTTTAAAACATTTTAAAATGAAGCATAAGCACATCTTGAAACAAAATGTCATGTTGAAGGCAAAATGAAAAGTATCTGTATTTTGAAGACTTAAAAATAAGATATTTCAGCCGCTGTAATATTGAAAAAAAAATCCTATCTTAATAAAATTTTCCCTGTTTGGAATTAATTCATAAAGTGTTTCAGCTGATACAACACTACATTATGACTCGCTTACTATCTGACTATATATAAAAGCTGTCTTTAAATTTTTTTTCTTTTTATTTTTTCTTTTAATACAGCTTTTAAAATGCATTACTGATCTTCCTGACAATTGGTCATTTTTTCAGACACTGCCTGTGCAAAATTTTGGGGGTGTAGGTAGACCCCAGCTGTTACGTTACTTCTGTGCTCTTGCTGTCGCAAATGTGAAGCATTACTGAAGTTAGCATTCAACAACACAGTTACCAAAATATTTTCTCAGTATGGAGAGTGTGAAATTCGAGTTGAGATATAATCTTGGAAGATTTCTAAAAAAAGTGTCCGTTTTGATTAAAAAAAAAAAGTAATGCTTATATTAGAACTTGTCTTAAATTAATGAAATTTTCTCTTCAATTAAACTAGCTTCATTTAATGGCTTGTTGTAAGCTAGTGAGCTATATGTCTGAAAGCTTTTGAGCAGCTGGTGTTACTACAGCTTTGTCTTAACACTATTCTCTACTTCAATGACTGTTCCAGAGTTCTGGTCAGGAAGGAAGATGTGGTGTCCACAGAAATTTATACTTCCTGGATTTCAAAACCTTTATTCAGAGTCCTTTAAGAACAGGTTTCAAGTTTCATTTTATATCAAGGGAAAACTTTGCTCCATTAACTCATTCACTGAATAGTTCCAAGTTTTTGCGTCTTTTACTGCATTCTGTTAACTGACTGTGTCCTTAATCCCTTTACATTTTTGTCCTGTATCTGGTTACCAATATTATATTCCAGTAATTTGGTGTATTGCATTCACTCTGCTGTTCTTAACAATACTGTGGGCTTTAACTACAGACTTCCAAGCAGGTGGCTGTATTTACCAAAAGGATTATCTATATCACTCATCTGTTTTCCCAGGCTTTTACTGAGTGGCATTTTTGAAGGACATATGAGTAGATTTGGGCTTTATGCAGGTTATTTTGGTTGCACTAACACTGGGTTAGCAGATGTTGACATTTCATTCTAAGTTAGCCAAGAAAACACATGATAGGTGTATTATATAAAGGGAAAAAGATGTATCAATCCATTATTTCATTCAGTTCTGTCATGCTAAGCTATGTTTGTTCACAGAAAGCCATTGTTAAAGCCATTTGCATGCTGATCCCTAAATGCATTTAATAAATATCATAGAACTAAGCTGTGATGCAAACTGTGGATCAAGGTAAGACCTTTCACCAAGAGTTCAAGTCACTTTTGTGTGAGGATTTTGTTTCAACATGCCTCTAGTAAGTCCTATGTTCCTGCCTGTAACAGTGATTTTAATGTAAATTCAACTTTATCTGTCTTTTTTGTGTTTACTTGGAATGTTAGAACTGTTAGAAGATCCAATGAGGGTATAATTTCTAATATCAGTTGTGGCTTTATAGACCCCTTCTTCGTGATGTGAAAGCGTAGAGCTGCTGAGGCATTCTGTGATAAGCATTTACTTCTAGGGGGCATGAATTAAGTATAATTATGATACTAAACGGAACAAACCCAAACATACGTTGAAACAGGTCAACATGATGAGGACATCTCCCAGATTTGCAAGGCTTTTGTATGTACACACACATGCGTGTGTGGAGCTACTAACCAGCAGTACTAGTGTCAGTGGGTTGATTGCCCCTTGTAGTCCGTACTAGAACTATCACTCTGGTGTCTGAATGCTTTCCAATGTTGAGAGTAAACAAAAAGTCTGGAGTTTCATATGACGTTTGCTACCTGCCCCTCTCCCACAGGAGTATGTTACAAGTGTGTCCTCATGCCTGCATCCATTGAGCTCTTTTAACCCTCCAGATTAATGACTTGATATTCACTATAAAAGGTTAAAACAAGAAAGCTGAAGAGCCCCGTGATGAAGTCTCAAGCTGAGTTGTTAAAAGACAGGGATCTCCCCATTGGTATTACCACCTCCATCATGTAGTATGTAGGGGATCTTTTTTCTAGACCTCTGCAAAACAAAAAAAGTAATTGCTGTTGCTGGTGCTTTATAGAAAACCACTGAGGCCTGAGGACCTCAGTTGTGCTGGGGTGCAGAGTAAAAATGTGGTTAAAATTCTTTAATCAGAACATTTGTCCTTCAGTGTATGTGTCAGAGTATTGGCTCTGAACTATCCAGAAACACGTTACCTTTACCCTGTTGCTCTGGCCAGCTTCTTGGTTTTGCTCCATTTGTACCATGAGCGTTTACTAGCGTGGAACAACAAAAAAAGGAATTTGAGGATATGTATAGTAAGTAGAATGGGAAATTCCTGTTCCAAATGAAATCAACAGTGACATTCCATTGACTTTTGAAGCACAGTTCAAAGCTTTTATAATCTAGCAATATTCAGTGTCTGCTTATCTTATTTATTAGGTTTTAGAAGTTCTTTGTGAAAATCTTCAGTAGGCTCCTCCCATTTTGTTCCTTCACCCTAGTGGATTGTTATTTTGGGGTTGAAATGAAAGGTTGTGCGCTTGGGAGGCAGAAAGACTTTGTATTTAGGATTCCTTTCAGTGCTAGGAATCCAATTACTAACTCCACACACTTTAGTTTCCCATTTAATAATTTGACATTTTTACTAAATATTTTAAATGCCATTTTTTCTTGCTTTGAAAAGGTGATGGGATTTAGCAAATAAGATTCTGAGGAAGAGCTCAGGTAATTTGAATTGTGTGCCAGCTCAGACACTGATCTGCTTGTAACTATGGACAAGTCCAGTTCTTCACTCAGTAATTCTGTTTCTGTTTTTGTTTTTCTTTATCCTTTCTCAATTTCAAGCTTTTAGGCCACTGGAGATTGTAAGCAGTATTATTACAAGAACAATAACAAGTAATTTCTGCCCATGATCTGTGGGTTGCAATGGTTCAAGAATAAAAACTCATTGGTGAACCAATTCATTACACTCAGGAAAAATTAACTGGTGGCAACCACCTAACACATCGTCAGGATAGCTCAGGACAAAATATTCCTCATCCATTTGAAGGAATTCCCTTCTTGAAAAACAGCTGTATTGGTTGTTGTGGAATTACAGAAGCAAGAATTTGTGTCTCTGGAAAGTGAGGGCACTGCTTTTCAGTTTTCTCTTGCAAAGAATTCCAATGCAAGATTTAATGAAAGAGATTTAACCTAGATAAAATTGCTCATTTATTTGAGTTTTGTTGAAAAGACAATTACTGACTTACAAACCGGTTCTAATGTTTCAGCCATGGAGACGACTGATGGTGGATCAATGTACAACATGTGTCTGCTCCCTCCAGTCAACATCTTCTCGGAGATACACTCTGACATGTACAAAATTAAGCTGTGAACCATGCCCAATAGTAAGTGCAAGTGGTCTGGATGTTCTGGTTAAGAATGTCTCTGATGAGAAGGTCATGTTCTTCATTGTATACACCAGTTTATGTTCTGTGCAACTCTGGGGTCTCTTGCATTTCTTCAATTTTTTCTGAGAAGTCAAGGCTCCATATTCCTCTTTCCCTGAATTAGATGAAATATACCAAATGTGATCTAAATCCATGGTGTAGGAAAGGTAACTTTTCATAGTACTTAGGTCCACAGGCACATTTTATTGTATGTTTTATACTATTTACCTTTAGGGCAAAGTAAAGTTTGGCAAGTCATTTGCAACAGGAACTGCTGTGTCTCCTTTCCTACAGTATGATCTGTCCCTCCAGGGACCAGTAGCTCAGCTAGATATGCATGCTTCAGGGACTTCCGATGACTATTCCAAATTGTCTAATAGCCAGGCTCAATAATATTTCTGTCTCATTCCCAACCATGCCTTAGGTGATTTGAGGTAATTGTCCCCTTCAGTTCCACTGGCCTTTTTTAAGTCTTTGCTGCTGCTTTGCTGCCATCATCTGCAAGGAGTGAGCTTGGCTGGGAAAGACAGAGGCAAATAGCTCCTATTTTTACTCCACTGACCAGTGGTGTGACTGGAGTGCCTGACTAGTTCTGCTCAATCACATAGTTTTCTCTCTTAGCATCAATACCTCAGGTAGAAGGAGACCTAAGCAAGTTGCAGAGGCTAGCTTAATCTCTGTCTGAAGAGCACAGACCAGCAGCTAAGTTTCACAGAAAAAGGCTTAAATGCCTCTTCCTCTTCTGCTTTTCTCTGGATAATGGATGGAGCCCAATGGCCCCAACCAAACCCAGGGCCAAGCAGTGGCCTTTGCACCAAAAAGCCACATCTCTAAAGTATGGGGTTTCCAGCTGATATCCAGGAGAGGCATACATGTTACAGGGCTTTGGATGAGTCCATTTTTCAATCCCCAAGTAGATCTGGAAAGGACAATGCAGTAAGTCAAGTTTCTCTGGTTTCATCTGTACTAATAAACTAAACAGAGGGAGACTGCGGGCTCAAATTATGTCCTGCAACCACTTATCTTGAAGAATTATCAGCAGTGTCCCAGCTGGCCTATCTGAACTAACAAACTTCCAAATGATGCCTGGGCACAGGTCAGTTGTTACGGCCCCAGGCCAGCCTGTTTTGTGGGCAGAATGCAGTTTAGACATACGTATGTGTTCCACTTGTCTGCGGGGCCAGAAAACTGGCCTTGACCCCCTTTATTTGCTGATACAGGTGTAGCCTGTGAAAAAAGGGACAATCTGGAATACTTTAGGAGGTTCTGGACCCTAATATCACCCCTCCTATAAGATAGGATTATAGACGCAGGCTTCTGAAACAAAAATAAATGGCCAAGCTCAGTGCTGAGCATCTTCCTCACTTCCACAAAATATAACCTGGCAGATCAGGATAAAAAACCCAGATACACTAGAATGAATCTGTGCCCAGAAACACGTGTGCATGTATATGTTCCCACACAAAAATACACAAACATCAATTCTTGCTTTTCAATGCAAGAAGCCAGCTGTAGAAATTAAAGGTAGTGGAATCAATAAAATACGTGGTAAAAAAGTGGGGAAACATTCATCTCCTGTTCCATTCCCCACCCACACAATTCCCAAGCAGCTCCTTTCCCCCACCTGACCCAAGAGTACAGACTAAACAAAAAAGTCCGAAGAAAGGGCAATTTCCAGTTGGGCTTATTAAGCACTATGAACTTGGGTTCAGGAGATGTGCAGCTACCCAAGGGAGGTTGCAGGTCTAGGTGTACGTATCCCTTTGTAGCCATTGTAATGAATCTGTGGAGCTTTAGGGGGAAAAAAGTATCTAATAAGATACAGCCTGTCTTCATCCCTCGAAGGCCAGTGGGATTCACACACATGCTTGGGATCTTTCCTGTCTCACAGTCATTGATTTCATGGTACACCCAGATTAAAAGCAATTCCTTCGTAATGGATAAAATCATGGGTTAAGAGTATATGCTCTCTAAGGAGCACCTGCTTTCTACTGGATTCTGAAGCTGTGAAAATAAATGCACTGGTAATTGAAGTGCAGCCAACTGCAGCATATTCTGCTCATCAGGGTCATTTTTTGGGGTCACTTTAAGACTTTAGGTGCTTACATTTTTGCTAGTAGAGCAAGTTCACCTAAATAACAATGAAATGTGTTTTCTTCCAGTGATTTAATAGTAACCCCCCACCCTCCCCAAATTCTTTTTCTATAAAAAACATATGGATAACATGCATGCCTTCACTCAACCAGAAAGTGTTTGTTGTCTTAAAAATGTTCAGCTCATCATAAGCAGCTGTTGGTTATGTGTAGCAGCTGGAGACATTACTGTGGGACACTTCATGTGTTAACTCAGTTCCTTTCTGTTTTTTTTTTTTCTTCTTTCTTTCCATTACCCACTCTATACCTTTCTTCCTCTCCATCTAGTGCTGCTCATTCTCCCATGCTCCTTTCCATGCCACTGTTTTTTCATTCCTGTGCCATTTGTAGGGCTCCATTATTCCTCTTTTCTTTCTTTTTCTTTTTTCATTTTATTATATCATACCCTCTCTAATGCTCTTTTTACTTTCTTGTTTTATCATGCCATTTTCTTTTTCTTTCCATAGTCCATGTTTTCCACCTTAGCCTTGTTCTCCCCTTTCCCTGCCTGCTACGTTGTGGTTATCTTGCCCTTGTCTCCTAGTTTAAGCACTGCAAACTACTTCCCTAAGTTGCACTGCGTAGTATTCATTAACTTTACAGAGAAGCTCCTGCACACCACAAATGTGAACTGTATGTCACTCAAAACATTTAAAGAAGTTTCTTACCCTCTCCTATTGTCATCTTTTGTTTAGCAGACCTGACCTTACAATGGTTACAGTCAAAGAATATTGAATTTAGTGGACACAGGAGGCTTTATACTTGGAAATAAACATTTCTCCCTATTGTACAATAAACCAGTGCAAGGATTAATACCAGTCTTTATAAAACCAAACAATGAAAGAATGCAACTAATTAGATTAAGTTTTTCTAGTCCTACTGTTTTAAAAAAGCATTTTGCTGGCTAGCACTTTGTCTACTGCTTTTTTTTAAAAAAAAAACCCCTCTACGAATATGTGTAGGAAGCGTGGTTAAAACAAAATAAACACAGAAAAATATCCTTTACCTTCTAGAATTACAGAATGCAGGAAATCCCTGGTTCTTGCTGTGGAAAATGTGTGCCAACTTCATGTGGCATCAGGCTGAGAGATGGAAGGCTTAAATACCTTCAGGTAAGTTTTAAGCACTCTTATTTATGAGTAAATGTAGCACAGACTCCTGATGAACCCAACAAGAGTGCATTTTTTTTACCTTTTTGGTTAGGCAGTATGGTATTACTAGTGCCTTTTCTTTTATATGCCAGAATAGTTTCTCAAGAAAGTTCTTTTTTTGTTGTTGTTTGTAAATGAAAAAAAGGAGGTAAGACTTCATGCCACAGTGCAAAATGTGGAGGGACATTCTAGATGCACCCACAAGCATGAATATTATCAAGGAACTTTAACTGAAGTATGAGCTCAAGCAACTACTTAGAGGAAATTAAAAACCTTTTTGTAAAAGAGAAATTGCTAATTAAAGTTGAAAATGGGAATTTTTAAAAATTTCTTCAGCATGGTATGTTCTTAAACAGCAGTTGATATTTTTCTGGTTAAAATACATTGGCTTGTCACAAGAAACAGCAGATAGCATTTTTTTTTCATTCCATTACTGAGCTAAGTTTTAGATGGGGAAAGTATGGGAAAAGCAATGAAGCTGGTGAAGGGTCCAGAGAACAAGTCTTATGAGGACTGGATGAGGGAACCGGGGTTGTTTAGTCTGGAGAAAAGGAGGCTGAGGAGAGACCTTGTTGCTCTCTACAGCTGCCTGAAGGGAGGTTGTAGCAAGGTGGGTGTTGGTCTCTTTTCCCAAGTAACAAGTAATAGGACGAGAGGAAATGGCCTCACGTTGCCCCAGGGGAAGTTCAGCTTGGATATTAGGAAAAATGTCTTCACAAAAGGTTGTCAAGCACTGGAACAGGCTGCCCGGGGAAGTGGTGGAGTCACCATTCCTGGAGGTATTTAAAAGGCATGTAGACATGGGGCATAGGGACATGGTTTATTGGTGGACTTGACAGTGTTAGGTTTACGGTTGGACTCGATGATCTTAAAGGTCTTTTCCAACCTAAATAACTCTATGATTCTGGGGGGGTGGCGGGGGCTGGGAGGGATTTTATGTGCTTTGTTTAAAGAAGCTCCCAACTCAGCCAGAAGTTAAATATTAATATATATGTTTCTTTAAAAGACAATTCATAGGCCAAACTCCCAAGTTTCTCACTTGGACAAGTTTCTCTTTTAAGTTAATGGAAATTTCTTTTTTTTCTTTTTCAGAGAGCTGAAAAAGGTCAGGTTTTGGCAGTCTTGACTAAGCTGTAATCAGTATGCCTATAGAAGTATATAGAAGTAAATAGAGGATGATGACTTTGTTGATTAACAATTATCTTTTCTAAAGACTTCTGTTTTTTATAAACGTCACCACCATGGTACATTAATTGAAATATCAGTAAAGCAAAGGTCAGGTTGTACAGTATCCTGAAATGTTGCTGTCCCATGTCGTTTCTGTGTAAAGCTAACAACCCTTAAATCTTTACAGCCAAATGAATCACTTCAGGATGGCTGTGATAGTCACTTCTGTAAAGTAAATGAGAAAGGGGAATTTATCTGGGAAAGGAGAATCACTGGCTGTCCTCCGTTTGATGCCAGAAGATGTTTGGCTGAAGGAGTAAGTATTGAAATGGGTCCTGTTTCCAGGTTTCCTTATGGGCTCTGTCCTGATTACGTTTCTGTATATATGCACCTTATGTGTATCAGGGTGGGAAACCCCAACTCTACCCCAGCACCTTGCCTAAACTGAATTTGAACTTACCTTAAAATTCAGAAAACTGTAAATTTTCTTTATTTTAAATTACATGCTGGTTTTATGTGGGACTGTACTGCAGGAGGCACGCTGAGCTTGCAGTAATTCTGTTCCATATGAAGCGGCAAACACAAGAAAATGGTTGTTCTCACAATGTTTTCAGTTTGGTATCCTGAGCAAAACTGTGTGGATAACTACGCAAACAGAGAAAATGGTCAGATCAGCCCCTTTTTTCTATGAATACACATATCACAGAATCACAGAATTTTAGGGGTTGGAAGGGACCCCTATGAGGTTAGGGAATGGAATTTTCACAGTGCTGTTAGAAGAGCTGAAGCTTCCACATTTGCAGTTGTTTTGTACAATGGTATAATAAAAACCCCGCTCAACGCGTCCACCCATCTTTCCCGTGATTTGCGGTTAGCCGTATGCTGAGGAACAGAGTGCAGGTTGGAGTGTAGCATGTGGGGTCCTGCTTTTGCTCGTCTCGCATCACACAGGTGTTTATACCCACCTGTCCCCATTTTCTTGGGCACAACAGGTAGCAGGAAGCCTTCGACAAAGCTCATGCCCAAACCTCTCTCAACATACACACCAAGGAAATGGAGGATTTGGTATGTGTAATTGTCATGGTTTGGCTTCAGTTGGCAACAAAAGAACCACGCAGTTGCTCTCTCACTCTTCCCCCTCCCCAGTGGGATGGGAGGGTGAATCAGAAGGAAAAAAGCAAAACTCATGGGTTGGGATGAGAACAGTTTAACAGAATGGCAAAGGGAGAAGACAGTTACAATCAATAATACTGATAAAAAGAATATACAACATGCAGTGTTCTCACCACCCGATGCTCAGCTTGCTCCTGAGTAGAAAATCCCCCTCCTTCAGCCAGCTCCCCACTTAAATACTCAGCATGACATCCCATGGTATAGAATATCCTATTTGATTGGCTGGTTAGGGTCAGCCCAGCCAGCTGCTTGTGAAAACTAACTCTATCCCAGTTGAACCCAGGACAATAATGCAGGAAGAATAATGCTTCTACACTGCATTTCTCTCTTTGCGAAATCAGTGTAGGACACACAGCTGCGTTATAAAAGCAAAGATTTAGAGAAATGCTGGATTATGTTACAGCCTTGGGGTTATTATCATATTCTAAAGGTCTTCATTGTAAATCGATGAAAAATAGTTTACTTTTTAACCAGAACTTCCCAAACTGCATTTATTCTCCTCCCATCAAAAAAAATTGAACTACTTCAGCTATAAAATTAGTGGTTTTCCTCTAGCTGCAGATGGAAAGTTTAGTTTTTTAATTAAAAAAGCCTCCAAACTTATGCATGTAAGTTCAGGTGTTTATTGCAACAATGACATCACCTTGCAGGGTAAATATTTCTCCATTTTTCCTTTCACTATGGGTTTTCAGTAATTTTCCACCATACATATATTTCTGAAATTTATTTTCTACATGATATTAAAGAAACAAGAAAAATAATATTTTTGGCTGTTGAAAGTTATTTGACAGATGTGATATTTTATGATGATTTGTCTGTAGATTTTCAGCTGTTGTGGAATAGGCATGGTTTCATCTATGTTGATTAAAAAAAAAAGCAGGAGGGACTGTTTAACTTCCTTTCTTAGAGACGTAAGACTTGAATGCTATTGTTTTTATCACTGTGGTTCCCAGAAATTTATTCATATTCAATGTCTTGTCTTTAGAAAGCTCCTAATATAACGTGAAAGCAATACTTTCAGGTGTCGAACTTGCTAATGTAGTCCATTATTTCCAATCAGCTGTCAACAAATACAATCACAAGTTCAAAACCTTAAAATGGATAGAGATGATGACTAATGTAGATTTATGTTTTTGTACAATATAGAAATACAATTTTCTTGCCTAATACCCTGTTTTAAACATCCCTTTATGTTCTTTCAGCAGAATCAACGTGTATTACCTGTATCAAAATAGAAGTTTTCTTTTTTTTGTATTTTTTAGGGCAGAATTGCAAAAGTTGGCAATACCTGCTGTGACACATGTAAGTAAATAAGCCAAAAGTTTTGTATGGAAATTGCAGAGAGTGTCAACTACTGGGTAAGGAGCTACGTTTTGCATAAAATGCAGTTTAATGAAACAGAGCTAAGCAATGTGGTTAAAATAAACCACCAAACAAGTCCGCCCTCTGACTGGGACACTGCTGTCATGTTTTGTCCACTAGAACACATGTTTTGACAGTATTCACAAGTGCTTAGAAAGAAACAGATACTCTCCACATTTTATGTAGATGTTAATTATGAATGCTTTATTTTATTGTTCATCTGAAAATAACAGGAACAGCATTGCACACACAGGTTGACAAGTCACATAACCTGATACTGAATGTGTGAGGCAACCACTTCATGAATAATCAATCAACTTAAAATGAATTTAGAAAAAAAACCCTAGTGGCAGTAATGTAATTTTGATTAGTTTTTGATAATGTAATAACTAAAAAATGTTTAGGGAAATGCTTGTCAAAGGTGCATTTGTATTGAACAGCCTGCCTGACTGCATCTTAAATTCGGCAGTTTAGGACTCAGTCCTGCAACTCTTAATTTAATGCATGGTGTAGACAATCCAAATGTCAGTCAGGCTGTGAGCATAGGCAGGGTTTGCTTACATGAGGAAGGATTGCAGGGTTGGGTTCTTATTTCTAAAATGAATCTCTGACACTTTTGTGAACAGACAACCTCTCAGTTTTCTGCTTTGTACGTTAAAAATTAATAATACTGTAGCTCATTTAAAATAATTAAAAAGTAGTGACAAAAGATTGATATTCTCTTTTAAGGTCAGAATATCAACATCTTGCCTGTGTTCCATTATCTCTCTCTTTTTTTTTCTCTCTATGCGTGTGCTAATAAATAAAAGATGGCCAGCATAGCAGCCATCACCACACTGGCACAGTGACTGCTGTAGTAATACCCCTGATGAAGGATGGTAACTCCTGTAGAGTTTGCAGCCATTGCCTGTCTGTACAGGCACTGAGTTCCGGCTTGAGAAATAGAAGTCAGAAAGCTAGTGAGGGAGACTGTCATCAAATGGCTCAAACGGGTAATTTAGTTAAGAGAGCATTGATCTCCTGGGCTTCAAGTAAGGAATACTGAAAATTATTTATTAACAAAAACAGATTTGAAGATTTCAAAGACAGGGTTGTGGGCAGGCTCTACAAATAGAGCGTGCCTACCACTGCAGTTGAGGAGAGCAACCCAGTTCCAAATGAGCACAGCTCAATACGTATTTTTATTTAACAGTTATAGTGATTTAAATGTGCTACCTCCTTGCAGCAGGAAAACCAAACTGATCTAAGTGAAATATCACATGCTTAAAAATGCGCATTTTGTGTGGGCCTTTAGATCTTTATTCCCATTGGTGTTTGCTTGGATAGAGCTCAAAACTGAAACATCCCATATTACAGCAGAGACCTCTTCGTGGTTGGTTCTCTATTCAGGGCCTTTCATAAGGAAAAAGCCAACATACTGCATCCAGCCAACTAACCATGAGTTATCAAGTGAAGGACGGTGACTAACACACAGCTTTGAATCAAACAGATACTTCTATATACCAAACTCTCTTCTCTATATATATTCCTATATTCCTATATATTCCTATATGGGACTCCATAGCAATATGCCATCTGTTACACACTCTGCATGGAACACCAAGGCTTGGCAAAGCTGCTGTAAAACCAGAGTAATTTAGTTATGCTTAAAAGTCAGGTAAGAGAATAATCAGTTTCTCATGGACGCAGAGACTTAGATATAGGTTACATTGCCTTCCCAGGTTTTGAGAGAGTTTGTCTTTCAGACACCTTAGTACCATAAAGAATTGGGCAAAGAACTCGTTCTCTCAAGTTCAAAGCACAGTTCAGGGAGATGCCTTTGGTTCAGTAGGGTCCTACGTGGCTTTGAGCAAGGGTTGTTTAAGAAGCCAGTTTCCCTTTCTGTGTTATGCCTTGGCAACTGGAGTTCATTAGTATGCCTGAGGTCATTGTTCCAGGTTTTAAGTACATAGGAGCACATAAGTGAACAGCTTATTTTCTCATTAGATTTTTGTGGTACTAGCAAAGGACTTGATTATTTGCAAAGGATATTCCTTATTTTCCCACTTAACAAAGAAGTTGCATCTCTGCTTCTTGCCTCTTTTCTCTGTTATCTCCATTGCCCGTGCCTTGTTAAGTTACAAGCACTTGCCTTTGCAAAGAAGGCACAGTCTACAAAGAAAGTAAAGGAGAGTAGTAAAGTAACTCGAGAACAAGTCAATAAGTCAGGATCAAAAAGGTGATGAAGCTGCGTTGAGTCTGATGACAATTATTCTGTTTGGGTCTTTCAGTTGTGCGGACACAATTGTGTATTCCTTCCAGGTGGACAAGTTTTATGAAATGAAGTGATGAAATCATTAAAAGAGAACTGGCAGCCCTGGAGCCAGAAACACTTTTCAAGCTTTTTTTTTTTTTTTTTTAAATGAAACGTAAAGCCTTAGCAAGAGACAGAGCCAATTTGGTACTAACATTCCCATGGAAAAGATATTGAAAACTCTGTTTGCTGCTAGGAAGATGGATGCATTTCTCTTGAATTTATGTATCTACTTAGTTGTGTAGTTGGCCAGCTGAATTCCGTCAGCTCTCTGTAATGCTGTTGTGTAGGACATAAAAAATAGTCCAGTATTCTGATAAATACAGAAATTCCATTGGTTAGTTAGAAATGAGTAAAAGTAGGTGCCTGTCTTTACAGAGGCGTAGCACTGTGCTAACACTACAAAGAACTGCTGTTTGCAGTGCATAAAACATCCACTTAATAAAAATCATCCGCTCCTTCACAAGTCTTTATATGTGGACCAAAGCAGACAAGAGTGTTCAGAACAAAATATTCTGGATTAGTCTGTATTTGAGCACGTCAATGGCAAGGTTCCCTTCAAAAGTGGAGGAGCAGGATCACTATTGACTACTGCAGTTAACAGATCATAGCAAAGCAACCTCACTTCAGAAAGAAGGATCAGCAGATTCTCTGAGCTTGCACCCTCCACACATAACAAATCCAGACCTACTGCCTCTTGTGTGGATTTCTTGTTAGATGGAAAAAACCAGCAGGGACAATTCTATGATTTACCTAGCACTAAGAACAAAAAGTATTGGATAACAAGTATGAGAGTATTTCATGACTTACTGAAGACAGAGGAAAAGTTCCCACTGATCCAAAGTTAGATTTTCACAGAATTATTTTTCTAATTTTATTTTTCTCCCCAGTTTTTCTTTTTGCCACGTTAGTTTTCTGCAAAATCCACCACACGTGCAAGGACTGTTAGGAGTTGTCGTATCCAGGAGCCCGGCAGAGGCGAGGCTGCCACAGCTCCATGTCCCCAGGTCCAGGCAACATGAGACTGAGCTTGTACCCCAACAGGCACACACACGTGTATACAACATGCATACACACGTTCTTTATATACACATGCAGAAACACTCAGTACTCTGGCAAACAGCACCCACGTTCCCATCCTGATCTCCCCTCTGGCTGATCAGGATGAAGGTCCTTCGTGGTCTTAGGCACTCTCTCTGTCGAGTAACTGGCCCTGCATCGCTGCTAACCGAGACTCGTGGGCCCTGTGAGCTGTGGTCCAATTCCGGTTGCTGACACAGAAGTCTCCATACACACACATATCCACACAAAACAGAGAGTCCATCACCCGGGACAAGCGGTTAGAAATGGAGTTTAATAAGAAGACAGGACAGACTGCAGTGATCAAACGTAAGGCAAGGTCAGGCAAAAGTATGGACCGGCAGCTGTTTAACATGCAACCAGCTCCCTTTATGCCTTTATCCATGCATTTCTCCATGCTTGTTCCTCAGTAAACACCTTAATCCCTCTCTTACCGCACCTTTGGTTCCTCCCCTAAACATCTCATGATAAGTAAGTCTTGTAGATCCCCAAAATGTTCTTCTCTAGCATTGCATAAGGAGTCCCACACAGTCCTGAAGGCAGTGACCCACCTAAGTCTGTAAGGTGATCTGGAGACCTGCTCCCACTGCCTCATCCTGAAGTGCATCCGTGGAAAATGGGATCTCTCTACTGTGACAGCCCCAGGAATAGCCAGGTCAGGGTGTTCTGTTTCTCTGATTAGGTTATTGGGGTTCCCATGTGTGTCATCTTTTTCCTGTGCACCTGATTGCCCAATGTACCATTGAATTATCTTTAAAAGCAGAGTTATCTAACACAGAATCCAACAGGTAAAAGGTAAATGTTAGGTTTGCCTAACTTTGAAACAAAACAGTCAGTTGAGAAGAAACATGAGGGAAATCCTGTTCTCCAGTGGAGTTGTAGGGCTGTAGTGTGATATAGTCACACATCTCTACATTAATTACTCTAAGGAGACACACCTAATTCTCTTGCTAGGGATCTTACCAGAAATGACGTCTCACTAACAGCAATTTCAGTAATAAAGGGAAGGGAGTTAAAAACCCCATTTGTCAGCATTATCAAAACATTTTTTTTTCTTTTTCAACTTGGTAGGTGTGGAAGTGGAATGTCGACCAGTAAGTACCAGACTGCAGTACAGGAATGTCAACGGATGTGTGGCTGAAAAGGAAGTGCCTATTTCTCATTGTGAGGTAAATAACAAAAGCAACCTCCCCATCCCAAGGCTCGCCCTTGCTCCCTTTCTCTCTTCCACAGCGGAAAGCTGTGTCTCCACCGTGACTTCAGTAAGTGGAGCATCAGTTTCTGTCCTTCTCATTGATTCACTTATTTGGTGATCCTGAATTTTCGCTATTCAAGCCAGCATGAAAAAAGGCACATACACTAAGGCGTAAAGGCTTTGTTCATACAACTCTCCTTTGCTTCCATCAGAATCATATCCATCTTCAGGCTCTGAAGTTGATTTGTAAGAGTGTAAATAGTTATATAGATGCATGATACTTTAATGGACATTTAAACTTGAGCCCTCTGATGCAGCTTCTGTACTTTTTAAGCTCTACAAGTCCTCTGTTACTCTCTGAACTAAGCTATTTTGTTCTGGGTGTCTTGTGCATTTCTTCCAGAACCAGGTTAGAAGTTTAATTCTCTGCTTACACCTTACACCTTATAGAGCAAATTCTATTTGAAACAGGAACATGGCTTCGCTTCTGGGTGTTCCCACTTCTCTGAGACTGGGAACAAAAGATTACATTCTTTTCCCAGATTGGGTTGTAGCAGGGCAGCTGCTTAATCTGAGATAACCATGTTTCCTACAAGGATTTTATACAACCCTTGTACGCAGTCAAAACTATAGGCATACAAGGGTGACAGTCAAGAAGATGGCTTGCACTCAGCCCCTTGAGTACTCCCTTTAGTTACGGCAGTAGGCAAAATGAGCGTCTATCTTTTCCATGGCTACTGGGAAAAGAATGGGAACGGGGAGGAGAAGTATTCAGAGTGTACATGCCCAGGCTTTTCAGATAGCTGCCTGGTGAAGGGCCTTCTTTTTGAAGGGAAGAACATGGAGTCTGACTGCACCAAGGTCTGGCATTGTTCAAACCTGGTATCTCTTTTTTTCCGTGTAGGGCAAGTGCAGAAGCAATACCAGATACTCTGTTCAGACAGAGAAATGGGAAGATCTGTGCAGCTGCTGTACAGCCACTCAGACCACCATAGTCACGATCCCCCTCCGGTGTGCCAATGGGACGGTGGTGCAGCATTACATCCCTTCGGCCTCTCAGTGCGAATGCTATTCTCGGAAGTGTACAGACTGAATGTTTCCAAGAAGCCCAGTTCTGTAATCTCAAGTTTTATGATGAAGGAACTTTACAGTGCAAGCCTCATTTTCTCTCTGTAGATGGTTTTGTCCAGTAGAATCCTGACTAACTAATTGCATCAACATAGCAAACAATAAAACTTACTTAGCACAACAGAGCATTTTCTGATTATTCTTCGGGTTGTACAGAGATGAGATCAGAATCAAAGAATCACAGAATGGTAGGGGTTGGAAGGGACCTCTGTGGATCATCTAGTCCAGCCCCCCTGCCAAAGCAGGGTCACCTACAGCAGGCTGCACAGGACCTTGTGCAGGAGGGTCTTGAATATCTCCAGAGAAAAATCCACAACCTCTCCGGGCAATCTGTTCCAGTGCTCCGTCACCTTCAGAGTGAAGAAGTTCTTCCTCATGTTCAGACGGAACTTCCTCTGCTTCAGTTTGTGCCTGTTGCCCCTTGTCCTGTCGCTGGGCACCACTGAAAAGAGTCTGGCCCCATCCTCCTGACACCCACCCTTAAGATATTTATAAGCATTTATTAGGTCCCCTCTCAGCCTTCTCTCCTTCAGGCTGAACAAGCCAGGTCCCTCAGCCTCTCCTCGTAGGAGAGATGCTCCAATCCCCTCACCATCCTCGTAGCCCTCCGCTGGATTCTGTCCAGTAGCTCCTCATCTTTCTTGAACTGGGGAGCCCAGAACTGGACGCAGCACTGCAGATGGGGCCTCACTAGGGCAGAATAGAGGGGAAGGAGAACCTCCCTCGACCTGCTGGCCACACTCCTCCTAATGCACCCCAGGATCCCATTGGCCTTCTTGGCAGCCAGGGCACACTGCTGGCTCATGGTTAACCTGTCATCCACCGGGACACAGACTTCATAGAGGGCGTTTTTGCAAGATAAGAAATATTTAATCTTCCTCTTGATTTGAGCTAACCTTTTTTTTTTAAAAAAAAAGTATAAATCTGATACAGGAGGTGTATTTAAAAAAAACTAAAAGCAACCCCAAACTTTCCATGTGTTTGTGATGGGATCACTAAGGCTGAGGAATAGGTTTTGGGTCAAAATAGTTTCTCCAGCTCTAGCAGAAGTGTTCTTGAACTAGTGAAAACCCTATATATGTAAGTCATGAAGGGTGACAGCACTCCTGAGAAGCCTAACAGAAAAGTACGGGAAATCAGGTTATCCTTGTGCAGTTTTTAGGCTGGTATCTGTAAAAATGGAAGTCATTCCAGAGGCCATTATCACCATTTCCCCTGGGTCACGGGGAGGAAAGTTTTGAGATGAAGAGCTGTTGCTCCTTACATGAATGCCAATGTCATATGATTAAATGGGTCAAAACACCTCCCCGTCTGCATGAATGGCTCCCTTTGGGAGCAAACAAAAACTCCCTCTGTGCTTTCAACTAAAAAGGCAAGTTGTATTCCTTTTTGAGAGGAACCAGGCAGATCCTTGCTTCTTCTCTTTTGCCATTCAGCTGTGGTTTCAACACATACTGAATTGTAGGCTCTTTTCTCCCTTATTATTCTTTCAAGACATCCTTTGTTGCTGGATACTGCTCGGAGAAGTGCAGGCTTCCTATGCATCTCTGTTTCTTCTGTTACGGAACCACAATAACCCCAGGGAGAGAAACCCAAGTTTTAGCTGGCACTAGCCCCACTTACTTCAGCAGATCTCTGTCATCAGTTTTCCTCCATCCTCGCAGTACCTTCTTCTTGTAGTTGCCTCTAGATGTTAAGCTTCCTGACGGATGGATTTGGGTCACCCAGGTAATCAGCTGCACAGCATCTCATCTGAAGCTGAAAATAAGAAACTCCTGGAACAGCAGCCTGCAACATCAGAGAGGACAAGAGAAAAGGAGTGGATAGGCAGTAAAAGGCAATGTCTTCCCCTTACCATTGCCATACTGCCCCTTTGTTTCCAGCTTATGGGCAGGGGGACAACACAAGGAGCATCCACAGGACAGAGATGGAGCTGCAGTTTTCTGAACTTCTCAAAAGCAGACATACAGAGGTGGTATTTTCCACCAGCAACAAAGTGGATGGACAGATCTGACCAACAGAGGGGCAAACATTCCTGCTTTCATCACTTGTACCTCAACAAGAAAAATCTTGTGGACCTAAGTGTCTCAAGAGACAAACAGACAAAAATAAAGATATTGGCTTTCAGCCTAGAGCAATTAGTAATTCTCCTAAGGAACTCTAGATTATTTATTGGAAAACTGCTTGGTTATAGGATCAAACTCACAGCAGACATAGCTAAGTGTAATTGGATAAGTAGAACTGTATTAAGACTTTACACAGGTTCAAGAACATGTCTCCTACTACATGGCTTTTCTTCACCTTCCTGGGTTGCAATTTTGCTTTCGGCCATCTATGCCAGTATATGGACTAAAGTGGGTGCACAGTACATCCCATGAGAATTTAATGGGTTTTCATACAGAATGAAGTTCTGTGGACTTCTGTATGGTCCATGTATTATTACTGAGGCCTGGCTAGTACCTGTGTAATCCGAACAAAGGCAAGGCCCTGTTATGCTCAAGGCCAGAAGGAGTTTCTTCGCTGAGAATCCTGTCATAGAATCAGACAAGCAGGAAAGATCAAGAAGAAGGGAATATTATAACATGTCCCTTAACAGACTGAGAAGGCACAGAAGTTTTTGTCCTTGACCTGCTGGCATGACAATCAAGCTTTTCAGGCAGCCTGCCTCACAAAAGCTGTCTTCTGTGTAAGGCTCTGGTGGTGCCAGTAAGGCAATTGGCTTGGACTTCCTCCACGCAGGATTTGATTTCCTTTTACAGAGCCCAGTTTGAGTGAGTGCACCCCTGCTAATTTCAGAAGCTTGCTTTCCTGGCAGAAGCGAAGAACAAAATCAGGCCCATAATCAAGCACCTGCTTAGCAGAGACCTGTGCACATGAACAGTAGTAGTGTGCCGGCACATCAGACAGTGCTGTACATCAGGCTGCTCCACTAGCATTCGCCAGCAGAAAGCAGGCTTTGAGGAACATTGTTTTTCAGCTTGCACGTATTGCTTGTGAGTCTTGATGGTTTTGAGCTACCTTAGTCTTTGCCTTTCTGCTAATGGTTTGGAATGTGTCCCACCACTTCAGAAGACCGGCTGGATTGTCGAGCTTGCTACAGGATAGATTTACAGGAACATTAAATGGATTTGGGGAGGACTCTTACATAAATTCTTAATTATTAAAAGCATCTAATGTCTCTGCTAACTTTTACAGACTTCCAAGCTCCACTCCTCTGCAGCAGGTGAAACACAATCTGATATATTGGCATTATTTGTCACAGCTGTGCGTTATCAACTAACAGCATACCCAGGTACCCTAGGAAACACAGTGATGCCCAGATATGATTGTCTCTATTGGAAAGTGTCCTTAAAAACAGACTACAGACCCTGGTCCGTTTTAACCAGCTGGTTATTTCTTGCTCCTCATATTGCCTCCTGTGTTTATTATTTATCACCTGAGCTAACTGTATTACCTGTAATTGACCCATCCTTATGGCTTATAGGAGCTAGTAATTTGAATCTGTGCAGGCAGAGCTTTGTGTCCACAGGGATCCTGGCCAGACCTGGCTCTGCATTCCTGTACTATTCCAAAATCAGTGGGTACGCCTTGCTGTTTTAGCATTTAATTGGTGCAGCATATAATGTGGATATAAAATAGCATAACATTAAGCAAGTTTTCATTCCCTTCTTCCAGAGATATATGTATACAAAGCAGTAGGTTTGCTATCTATCCAGGGAGCAGATTAATCGGTTATAAAATATCAAGGCAAAGAGCAGTTCAACAGTCGCTTCCCGTGGAGTATTCTCTGATCCCACTTTTATTAGCAAAAAGTTACCAGGACCTCTGTGTTGTTGCACCATTGCTCTGTGCCAAATAATCATGAACTACATCGCGATCTGTGCAGCTGTGGACATTGGAGCAAAGCAATCAAGCAAAGACCAGTTCATTTGTTCAAATTGATGAGGTGGTTATGCAGACAAAAAAAGATTACAGACACACCGCCTCAAAACTTGTATGCATGGGCTAGTGTGCAAACAAAAGCCTTTATGAAGTAGCATCCCCACTGCTAGAGAGCTTATACACAGCAACTGAGAACACCTTTTTCAAAATATGTATTTTAAAAAAATTTCTGTGATCTAGTAGTTTTTAGATTACTCAGTCTAGAAGCTGTGGCATCCAGGTTATTCCGTTTTGTAACTGAAGGCAATTTCTAAATGAAGTTCTGCGATTAACATAATATACTAACAGGGTAAGGAGAAGTATTTGATACCTATTGATACATTACTTAGGAATGAGGAAACGCTGTTCCAAAGGAGGGACTAAGGAGAGTGGGGTTATTTAACTTTTCCTATTAGAAGAAATTATTCTATGCAAATACTAAGCAAGTGCTAAAAAAGTATTCTGTAACATTTACTGTATGCATCTTCCCTGTATTCACAAAGAAAGACCTCATCATTATGTTTCTCCTTTTGTCAGTGGTAAAATGTAGTGCAGGTAAGTTTGACTGACCTATATAAAGCTGTTCAAGATGGAGTCAGAGCTTCTGACCTCTCTCCCTTTTAAGTAAAATCAGACATATATAACATTACACATGAAATTCCTCATGTGGCACTTCAGTTGAGGCAAAATAAATGGATGAACACAACCTAATTTAATCTCATTCTCTTTGGTCTGCCTATAGCTGTTTCATGAACAGGGCAAATACTCAGTGAAAATTTGTGCAGAGTTTAAAACAGCACATGTATTTCTCAGCCTCGCTGGGAAAGCTTTATAGCACCCAGCCCGAGTTTTGGGACACAACAGCCACACTGCTCCTTGTATAAACTCAGCATCTTTGATAGCTTAGCCACAGTGCATCAGTACATCTCTCTGCGATAGAGACAACTGCTGTTCTTGCCAGTCATGACACAGTGTGTGATCCTAATTCAGAAGCTAGTAGAAACACTGTATTTTATTCAGTCATTGAATATATCCATTCCCCCCCCCCCCAAGAGAAACTGTCATATTGTCATAAATAGGCTAAAAGAAGAATAAGATTCAAACTCTAAATATTTACACTTCCCTCCAATTATCATCTGCAAATAAAAGTCCTTTCCCAGATGGTATCACTCATCAACAACTTTTCTTCCCATTACATTGCTTAAATTGTAAGGGTTGAAGGCTATGCAGGATCCTTCACCTGTTCTGATTAGACAGTTGATTACAAAATAATCACCTGAATATTTAATGCAGCGATGACAGTGCAGCATCCAGGTAGTAAGGTAACTTGAGCAGCTGAGATAGAGCCTTACAGAAAGGTTTCTGCACTTACCTCCTACCTGGAAGCACTGCAAAGCTTTGCAGACATAAAGACACTCTTCCCCACAGAAACCATCTCCAAGATAGTCTAATCCTTGAATAATGTTTTTTTGGACAGAGCTGGCTCTGTTGTAGAGCCCTGGTTTTGCATTAGTGTTTTTTTTTTTTTCTTCCTCTCCTCCACTCCCTCTCCACCGCCTTCTGTGGAGTTAGGACAAAATATGCCCGTTGTTACGTTGCTTGTTGAGGCATTACGGAGCATGAAGACAAGATGCTGAAGTTCCAGCAGAGAATTGCCATGGCCTCTCAGGTCATGGGAATTTTGCCTTTTTCCTTCTCTTTCCTCCACGATGGTAATCGCCAAAGCAGAAGGTCTCGCTAATTAGCTTCAGTTTGTGGTTTGCTTAAAGCAGGATCAAGCCAGGATGGAAATAGCTGTGCGTGCTGTTCACTACTTAAGCCAGTGCAGAAGCAGATTGTGCACACGATCAGCGTAGCCACATCCTATTAGCACTGATGCAACTTCCAGCCAAACCTCCAGGCAACATGGAAGCACACACGGCCGGTAAGTTTATTCTCTGCTTCATTGATAATTGCTGCCTATGAAGTTGAGTAGGTGGAAAGGGGCTGGGGATCAGAGAAGGGAATACTTTGAAAGGACTTCTGTGTCTTCTTTCAGGATGTTTAAAACAAAAAAACCAAAACAGATAAAGAAAACTCCGTGGCCCAGGTTACATACGGACAGCTCAGAGATAAAACATGCAGAGTTCATTTCTTCTGAAGCCTCAGGAGTGCAGCTGTGGGTCAGTGTTGTGATCCATGTGGAAAAGACAATCGCTAGGCAAATGCCTTGTGTGGGACTTCTGCTGTTTCCATCTGCATTCGCCTTATTGCAATGCAGCTGGGGGGGAGCGAGCAATGTCCTTTTTCAGAAGACAATGTGCAGCAGAGAGCTTTCCGTTCCCATATGCAAGGAGCAAATCTGCTCAGTGCAGAAAACCTTCTGTTTGAGTTCCCAGCATACCAGTTTAGAACAACATTCAGAGCTGAAACTGTGTCACTGTTACTTTACTGCTACAGTCAAAAGCTCTGTGGTTGTTTCCACATTATCTGACTGTTTCTGGGGCTGTAGCTCTGCTGTGAACTCTGAACTATCGTACAGCTCACCGAATCCTGCTATTTTTGTGCTCTCCCATCCAGTCCCCTTCTTGAAACTATTTGCGTAGCAGACCACAGCGTGCAAAGAGCCATTAGATGTAATGTCTACTGCTGATCTTTGTTAAGTTATTCCAGTGCCCTTTTTCTATCCCTGATCCTTCACTGTTGGAGTTAGTCTTGATATATACTTCATGTCAGAAAGATCAGGTACTTTCTGTAATCTTTACATGTAGAGTAGAATTAAAAAAAACAACAGGAGGGGAACCTGTAAAGGTTAAAAGAAACCACAGGAGAGGAGCCTGTAAAGGTATACACACAGTTGCATTACGTAGATGCAGCTCCATTAGGTCTTCAGGTAATGCAAACATTCATAAGGCAGCTTGGGTTTTTGTTTCATACAGTGTGACTCCCACATCTATGTCCACTGTTTCTTTCATTCTTGACCATGCAAGGTCATAGTCTTCTGCCGTTTAAGAGACTCTCTGGCTCATGGCATGTGCCAGAGGTGAGTGAGCATCTCTGTGAACTCAGGTGAGTTCTTCCTGCTCCTAATGCCGGAGGTGTGGTCTCCTGTGTGTAAGGGGCTGCCAAAGGAGCACAGTCACAGGTTTTTACATTTATGTCTGTCACCATAGCTATTCAGGCCAGTCAAAGCCAGCAAGGAGCCATGCTCCCCCTTGCCTGCCCCTGTCTGTCTGAGGTGCTGCAGTGCTCTTTTTTCTGGCAGCAGTTCAGGGGCAGACTGTCAGGGCCCATAGTGCATCCCCTTCTATGCCTTTAGTCAGCCACGTTAAAGAATTTAGCTGGCTGCGTCCAAGGCCAGCTCCTTCACCCACCAGAGCTGGTATGAAGAAAGCTGGAAGTGATGGCCTGCCCTCCTTTCCCTTGGGAACTGCTTTTAAGCCGAGGCTATACCACTCACCCCTGCCTGTGCTGGATCACAGCTGAGCGGCAGCTATGTCTGCGCCCAGTCTCAGACCTTCGCTGGTCTGGCCTGACCCAGACCCAGAGGCTCTGCCTCCTGGTTTGACCCCGGACCCGCCTCATCGCCACTGCCTTTGCTGAACTCTGCCCGACCCTGACCACTGTCCCCAGCCCTGATCCTGACCTCAGCTTGCTGCTCTGCATCTGGGCTCCCTGTCAGCGGGGTCACTCACTGCTCTTCTCTGTCATGCTCTGCTCCAGGCTCACCTTCCCTCATGGAGCAGACAGCCACAAGCCTCCTTTTCCCTAAAATGACTGTAAGAGGATTGTTATTATCCTTTCCACCAGGAACTCTTACTTTAAAGGATCGGTGAATATGTATTCACACAAAGAGCCAGAGGGTTACGGACAAGTTGCTCTGTTTACCGCCTGTTAACAGCTTCCTGAATCATTATAGTCTCAAAGCGCATGGTGATATGGGAAGAAGCTCAGCTTGTGCCAGAATCACTTCTTGTGCACAGCTTCACCAAACTCAACACAGCTACAGTGGAGCATGATTTCCTCCACTGTGTCTTCAAGACTACCATTAGTGCCTTTTAAGAATCATGGAAATTAAAGACAGATATGGCTTTTTGGATTGTCTCTAATGCCCTCTAATGCAGCGTGGTACAAATTAGAGCAAATTTCAGATTAGAGTGTATGAGGCCTACCATGGTGAGGAGGAACTTAAAGGAAGCTTCTGGGAAATGGAAGTATATGTGTGACTTGGAGGATGTAACAAGTGTTGACAAGATCAGAGGTGGAACAGTCCCGCTAAGAGTTAAGGTAGGCAGCACAGCCCCACACAATTCCCTGTCTGCTTTTCATCTTTATCACATTGTTCCAGTCATACACCCTGGGGTAGCAGACCTCTTGGGGAATGAAATTGGGGATGCAACCAAAGGGAGGAAGAAGTCGAGCTAGAAGCAGAAAACATAATTTTTCATGTTTGCCACTTCATACCCCTTCCCCCACAGCTGAGTTTTCACCAAGAGACAAGAGATCCAACTCTGCAGCCTGAAGTTTGAGTGTTCATACAGCATCCCTCAAACTGCAGATGGGAAGGGCAAAGCCACCTATGAGAAGTGCTGGTTAATGCCTTTGACGGCCTGGGTGCCTGTGCCTGTCCGGACCCCATTCCAACATTCAGTTTGAATCACCACATGCTGACCCTCCAGGACACCCAGCAGGGAGAATCTCCTGGGTAGGAATCAGTATCTCAGTTGTGTCCCTTCACATTTGGCCATACAAAGCACTCTTTCCTCTTTCCTTCACAGCCTCCAGAATATGATCAGAGAATAAATATTCTTTATGAAGAGAACTGTCTAATGCTGAGTTCAGTTATGGGACCAGTTGTAGTCGAAGCAGTTAAGTAGCGGCAGGCTAAACACCTAAATAGTTCTTAAACCAAGCTGAAGAAAGAAATATTGGATATCTGAAATTTAACTGTCAAACTCTATCCTTGTTTTATTCAAATAAAGAGTTTGAGAACACTGCACTAATCTAAATTACTTTTAATGAAACCTACTGGACCTTTTCCATAAAGAATGGATTTCCTATACAAAATTTTATTCCTAGACATTTCCTGTGGTGGCCTGTTTCCTTTAAGCTTGGCCAAGGCTTGTTTAATTAACATGCATTCCCTTGTATTTAAGACTTTAATTGACATTTTAAATAACAAGCAGTATTTTGAAGAGACAAGGGGTGGCAGCTTAAAAAAGAAAACCGCAGTGCGATGAAAATACTTGCGTACTTACAGAGGTGTGACTGGTTGTATTGAAATCAGAAGCTCTAGATGTGCATGTTCAGAACTGAGAGGTCATTAGCTTAGTGGGGACCTAAAGAAGACGTGCATAACCGTGGTATAGCTTTTTGTTTATACATACACCTTTAAAGAAGATATGTTTAAGTCAAGCTACACAGAAACAGCAAGCTCAAGCACTTCTTTTCCGTACCTACTTGGAGGGTGGAAGGAATAAGAAGTTTGCCAAACAGCGCTCGCAAATGCCAGATGTTTTGAATAGCCTTGCAGAGGATCGTGTGTGAGTACAGGTACGCTTCTCACTGTGGGTCTTTCAAAAGTGCAGCCCATTTCTGATACTTCATTGCAAAGAGGAAGATAAATGAAATCAGGCCAGTGTCCATGCCCTGAGAGGCCAAACCATTTACAATGTATTCTGACAGTAGTTGTGCCTATGATAATCTGACCATCTGGACCACTCAGCGTGGATAATTGGCTGTTACTCAGGATTTAATACAGAGCTGCTAATCAGGTAGACTCCCTTAATGCATATCTCGTAACCGGTATGGTCCTTTAATACATCCTCTCAGTCCTTCCACTTTTGGCAGTATGTGTAGGTTCTTCATCATTGCACTTTAGACAAGGAACTGGAAACTCCAATGGTGAGGTCAATTGGTGCCCATGGAGCCAACCCTTAAGTTTACAAAAAGCTGAAGTAAAGAGTGCAGAGAGACTGAATCAACACGGAAATGATTACTGGCTGTGAACTGGTGCTGGAACTAGAGCTGGTCGCTCTGTCCTGGAGGCACCTTGTCCTTGGCAGCCATTTACAACTTAAAGAAGTTTGACTGGAGGGAAGGCTCCCAGGTGGCTTTTCTAGAATTAACATAGTTCTGAACATTTGCTTTCCAGATTGAATTCAAGATTCACTTCACTGCTATCTCTGGGGAGATATATATATATATATATGCATATATGTACCAAAGCTAACATGTGTGCATGTATAAAAAAAAATATATATACACACATACATACACACACAGAGGTTGTTTCTATTGATGCTAATTCCTGTAGAGTATTTACAGAATGAGAACATGTAAGGCCAGATGTCGTAAAGGCTTACAGGGTAGATGAGATCAGGCAGCATCTGAAGAAGAAGCCTCTGAGGCGCTGCAGTACCACAAGCAAGCACTGTCAAATGCAGAGCTCATTCAGAACCAAACTTTTTGGTTCAGTCAGTTTGATTTGGGAAGATAAAAAGCTTTGGGGAGAGCAGAAGTCTTCCAAATTCAGACATAGAAATTGCATTTGCATCAAAAAACTTATTCTGACTGGAAGTCCCAGACTGCCTCACCTGCTTACCAGTGTTAACCTCAGATTCATGACACAGTTTCTGAAGGCTGGGAAGCATAATGGAAACAAAATCATTTTATTATAAAGGAACTGCATATTTTTTTCCTAGGCTGAGTTAAAAGGACTGGGGAAAAAAAAAAGGTCTTTAATTGACTGTGCAAAGGTCTTGTGGGATATCTCAGGCTTAGTCTGAAAATACTGGAGAAGCACTGTACGTAGCCTGTGGGAATGAAACCTTCAGTTTAATTATTTTCCTTGGTGTTTCCCCTGTGGCATCATTATGCGCTTCATTAAAGTAAACCACGTGCGAGTCTCCTTGAGAGATCAGAAAGGGAAGACTGGTGAGTCAGTCTACTGTACTGTTCAAGTGCTGCAGGGCCCTGATCTATTATTGGTAGGAAACATAGGAATAATTATAATGTTTTGGGGTACGGTCTGTGCATTTCCTTCTTCAGCATTTTACTGGCTCCTCCCTTTGCACATGGTTGTGGGTAAGTAGATTCAGCCTGTGTAGAGGGCATAGAAGATTAGCAGTAGGATGCAATGTCTTCCTTAGACTCTTGAAAGAGAAGGGATTCGGTTAAATAAGGGGGAAATAAGACTTCCAGATTTTACCAATACACCCACTGCACACCCGCCCCCCCCAAAAAAAGAGGAGACAGAGTTTTGCTACCACCATCTATAAAAATGAATCCTTTTAGATTTTCCTTGAATTATTTGAAGATGATGATCACTGCACAAGTCTGCAGGCTTCCTGTATACAGCCACCTCCTGCAATTCTGTCTTTTGAGATGCAACACAAGGTATTTCTGCCACCAGCTGGCTATTTCAGCAATGCCAGAGAAACACTCTTCAGTCACATGAACCCTAAGGAAGAGGCAGGGCTGTTCCTGCCTTCCCTCTTCCCCCGTCTCCATCACCATTAGGAAGGTGCGGAGGAAACTGCTCAAATTTTCCAGCGTTTTCTTATGGTAGAGAAGGGTGAAACTGCTTTCTCATAGCACAGTGCAGCAAATCGCATAGGGCAGTGTCTCCCAGACTGGAAAGTAACTCAGGTATGCTGTTGAAGCTTCTTGTTTCCTTAGACAGAAGGAGAAAGTGGGGGAAAAGAACTGTAGCATTACTAGGGTTGCCAAGTACGAAGGCAAGAAGAGATGCTATGGATGTAGTGTCTCCCATAGGAGCTGATGAATGTTCCAGTTATTTCTTCTGCCCGGGGAAGGCCGAAGTCCTGACTGGAGAGACATGGTGCTTTGTGTCTTTAGTGGCAGCAGGGCTAACTTTGTGGGCAAATGGGTCTGCTACACCTATGTCTTTTCTCTGGTAGAAAACACTAATGCTTGAAGGACCAAGCCATAGTTTTTCACCACAATAAGCTTCTCAAAGAAACTATGGGTAAAGGCCAATCAACCCCATTTCAGTTATGGCACCACTAGAGGGGGAAAGAGTATGAAGTATTTGTACGTCAAAGGAGTTTCTGTACCCATTACTTTTTATCATCATTTTTTTCGCTCTGCTACTGCCTGCATGGGATTGAGTTTCTGCATTTCCTACCTGTGACCAAGCATTCTTCTCATATTCTGTTGCTGCTGTACACTGCGCTATGGCAGTGTTCAGCATACAGTGTGCGTGCACAGCTGACAAATGGTGGTGGTGGTGAACAGGGGATGGCGTGTAACTCCTCACCCCCTCCAGACCCTCTGTTATGCTGCATTGTGACCATGTAATTTGTCAACACAAGAGATGGGGAACACATCTAAAACTAAAGGGTTCAAGACATTAATCCCTCAAGTCATAACATGCAGGTAAAAACTTAAATGTACTTTATGAGAATTTCATACTATGACAAGTCTGAAAATTAAGAGTTCTTACAGGAGAATGACCATTACCCGTAAGTTTGTATCTGTACCTAATGCCACTAGATTTGGTCACATCACACTAGAAACGCAGTCGATTTCAGGCTTCGTTGTAAGCTGTTAGCAAACACGATTCATTTCGCTTGCAGTGATTCGGCTTCCACCCATCGTGAATGCCAGAAACCCAGAGAACCAGGGCGCAGTCACTGCGGACTCACAGCTTGCTCGTGTCCTGGGGGTGCCTAGCTAGCTGCAAAGCACAGAGTTCCCAGCTCTTAACCTTGTGACTGCAGTCCAGGAGTACAAACGCTGTTGGCCAGCCAGGGTAGTGCTAAGTGCAGTGTTCCCCCCTTCCCCAGCAGCTCATACAGCTCAGTACCTGCTGTTCCTCTGCAGTTGTGTGCACCCCTCTCCACTTACTGAATTGCAGCATCTGAATTTGAATAGTCTCTATTAACCGCACTATTTCCTGTTCCTTCAGGAAACTGCCTGCACAAAACCAGCTTTAAATAACAATGCTTTTCTCTTATTCTCAGACTTTCCTCTAGCCTCCTCACACCCCACTCTGAACAGACAGAAGACAGTGAAATCAGCGAAGGACTCTTTTTCAGCATACGACAGCAAATACCTCACAGTTCCTCAAAACCGGACTTCCTCGCACAGCAGCGGGATCAATGGAGCTGTTGAAGCACCGAGCTGTATGGAGTCCTTCAGCAGTTCAGTAAGTAGGATTTTATGTTCGCTAATTTACCTCTAATGCCTTTGAGATGAAGAAGAGTCTTGAAGCAGGGTGAGCAGAGCATGATACACTCCTGTGTGTTAGGTAAATCCACGCTGTACTGGGAAAAGTGACTATGCAAGTAAACCAGTACCATAGCCTGAGGTAGTTCAGCAGGCTCTCTTAGTGTCCACCAAGAACTAATTGTTACTCTAATAGCCTGACCAAACTTTTCTTAACTATTTACTTTAGCCAAAATCCTTCACAGCAGGAACAGGGGAGTTGTTATTACCCCTAGAGTAGGAAAAGATCTGCAGGTTGATGACTAAATTGGCTATCTCTCTGCAAACCCTGGGCCAGATCGTGCCCAGGTGATAGTGTGGGCTGGATTGGAAGGTGGAAGTGTTGTGTGGCTGTGGTCTTCTGAGCAGAGCTGTTGTTAGAGGAGAAACCTCTTGAGATATGTTTGTAGTGATATGTTGGTTGTTAGAGGACTAGAATAAAATTGTCATGAAATGCTAATCTTACTTTCCCATTTTCTTACTGCTTGGTGCACTGACTACTTGTCCTGGAAGTGTCAAGAAGCAATGAATGTGGGACTGAAAATAGTAATTTAAATCACTGATTCTGACTTTTGCAATGGATGTGAGAGAGGAGGAGAGAAAGATCTTGATAGTTCCTTCAGTGACGTTTTACAAATTACAACTTACTTGTGTTCCTCCCTAATAAGGTCTTCTTGTGCCAGAATGTCACATGGTGAGGAAAGCAGTGCAAATTTAGGGCCAGAAAATGTCCTTACTAAAATTTGTGGGACTTTTGATTTGTTTTCTGTGCAATAAACACCCATAATGATGGGGATGGCACTTTGCTACCATGAGTGGAGAAGAGTCAACAGAGTGGGAGGGAGAGTGAGGCTTTGTTGTATCTCCTCGTCCTTTCGTTCTGTGTAACTCCAGCAACACCAAATGTTGCTATGGTGCTCTCTCAGGTGGCTGGGATGTGGCAGCTGGCTACGTACAGGTAATGAACAGGAAATCCTCTTAGCGACTTCTCATTTTCTCCAGCCTCCTTGTTCCCTCTCCCACGTTTTGTTTGTGCTTCTCATTTCTGCCCACATTTGTGAGTAAGGGAGGAGAGGATGCTCAGAGCTCATCTTCTCTAGAGTCAGCTAACGCATGGCGTTGTGCCAGTGACCTGGTGGCGGTGACATCATTACTTCTGTGCTGTGTAGCGTGCAACTTGCTGGAAGGGAGACTAGAAATCTGCAACGAGTTTTTCTTCGCGGTGGCAGAGATGGATCCAGGAGGTTTGCATGGACTGCCTGTGAGTACTACATGAAAATGTATCTAACTAGGAAATGGGGAATTGCAGTAAAATGCTATCTCCCAAGCAGCTTTATATTCTGCCAGAATGTAGTGCTGAGTGTAAATTTAGATATGCCTAAGGGGACTATATATACACTTTACACATAAAGCGTGTGATAAGTGTAATGCACAGAACAGATTATTTCGTGATAATTTAATGAAAGAATGAAGGATGTAGCACACATATAAACCCAAGATTTATTTAGCGATATGGTGACTGAAAGCTACTTTGTGGGAAACTAAGTGAAGCAAAGCAATGCAAAACAAGAATTTGGGAGAGGTTGGGATATAGAGTCATATGCACATTTATATAATACCTTCAAAAATTCACATTGTGTTAACAAAGAAGAAAATTGACATATAGTATGCTTGGTTAACTTTGCATTCGGGACTACCAGTGCATGTAATGTACAGGGGAGTTAAGAGAGAGAAAGAAATCTGGTACTTGTCAAGATTTTAGTTGCATAGCCACCTATGGGCACCATAAGTGTCTGCAGTTAGGTTACAGGCTGATTGCTTTGCATCAGGTTGGCCCTATGTTTCCACTTGTATGTAGCTCCCCAGTCACTGGAGGGCTGGTGTCACTCTAATGAATGACACTGTGGAGAGCTCTGTGAAGGGCTTCAAGATGGTGGTTCGTAACAGTTTTGGAAAACATATGGGCAATCTTAGTGAACGAGAAGTGAAAGAGAATGGTGTCAGTGTTAAGCCTGGGTGCGTGGTATTGCTGTCCATGCTGGTGCACAATGGTGGGGGTTTGTGCTGGAGCAGCTTCACCCCAGAAGGGTTCAGACAGCGGAGACGAGGAGGCAGGAACAGTCCAAGGGGCGACTGAGCACAACACAGGTGACTTGAATGATTTTTAGTCATTGATTTCCTTTTGCAGCATTACTGGTCAGTCACTTAGTCTTTTCATAAAATGTTAAAACACAGGTCAGCTGGCATTGCTAGCCATCCATGGGGCATGTCCTCTTTAATCCCTAGTATCTTCCAGAGTGTTTCCGTCCAGCCCTACCGTTCTTGCCGTGGTACTACGTAGAGGATCTTTCTCCCGTTCTAGCTCAGACCAGTTCCTTCCCTTTCTTCCTGTGCATATTTTTTTTCTTCCTTCCCCTGCCTAGCTTTGCTCCACAGCACCTCCTTTCTTACATCCCATCCTATAACGTGATCCTTATTCCCACTCCTCAACCCTATTTCAAACCGTGAGTGTCTTCTCCTCTGTGGTCTGTGCATGTGCGGGATGGAGAGACCGCGTTGCTGTGTGTCTGCATACTGTTGGGTGGGTAGGCAGGTATCCCGTGCCTTGGGGTGAGGCCTCTATCTTTAGCAGCTCTCGTCTGTTTATGGTCAGAGGAGCTCAGCGTGGCTTTATCCGGTCTGCAGAGTGCGTGTTTTGTCGGCCATACCTGCCCCTGGCTGACCTCCAGTTTGGACTCTGCACAGCTTTAGATGCTCGTGTGGAGATGGACCCCAGCCCTGGCTTCTTCTCGGGCTCTTTGGCGTTCATGTCTGTGAGACTTGTCTGTTTCTCTCCCAGATCATAAACAACTACCTGGACGGGAGGCGAGCAGACGCGGTGGACGAGGCGTCCCCCAGTGGCATGCACTTCAGGGACAGCAGGAGGAAGGTCGACTACGTGTTAGCCTACCACTACCGCAAACGCCTCGCTCGGCACCCGCCCGGCGCGGGCTCACCGGAGCCGACGCGTGGCTCTGCCTCCTCGGCCCTGGTTTTGAACGGCGGGAGCGGGAAGGGCCGCGCTGAGCTGCAGCGGCGGGAAGGCGGCCGGCGTGACCCCGGGCAGCGGCCGGGGCCGGAGGCGATCGAGCTCGGCCCGCTGGACGCCCTGGAGGAGGAGAGGCAGCTGCAGCGGGAGGAGTATGAACGCAGCCTGGTGGAAGCAGGGCTGGAGATAGAGAAGGATCCTGAGGTAAGAGCGGGAGCGTTGCTCCTCACGCCTGGCGCTGGAAGCCCTGAGGGGTGACGGCCGCGTCGGTGTCGGAGGCGGCTGCGTGCAGGGTGTAACCGTAGCTGGGCCGTGCTGGCGGGGCAGCCCCGGGGTGACCGGGGCTTTCCTCCCGACACAGCCCCGCTGACTCCCCAGCTGTTGCTGCTGCAGCCACAGCGAGCGTAGCGTGTCCTGGAGATGGGTCTTACGGCTGGTTTGAGGAGCCAGCCCCATAGACAGCTTGTTGCTGCTGAGCCTTAGTGCAGCACTGAGCATCCCTGGGTCAAACGCTGCCGTCGTGGCAACGCCCAGTTAGGGATCTGCAGAAACATGTTGTCTTCATACATGCCTACAATGTGGCATAAGACTGAGAAGATGATGGTGGGGGTGTTTCTGTGTTGCTTGGTTCTTGCTGCTTGGGAAATAGGTGGTTAACGCACTGTGGAGTAGCAATTTCCATCTTACTTCAGTACAAAACTTTCTTCTTTATCTGAATGTGCTCATAGCTTGCAGTGAGCACACTTTTCTGACAAAAAAATGTTATTATATATTAACTATTACTAATTATAGCTATTAATTATATATTATAATACCGTTAAAATGAGAAAGTGTCTCAGGCAATTTGCTGGAAAATAAAGTGCTGTTAATACAGAATCGCAGAATCACAGCATGTTCGGAGTTGGAAGGGACCTCTGTGGGTCATCTAACCCAACCCCCCTGCCGAAGCAGGGTCACCCAGAGCAGGCTGCACAGGACCTTGTCCAGGCGGGTCTTGAATATCTCCAGAGAAGGAGA
>Ga0065711_1001406_pt1 | contig 64202 bp, 36 predicted proteins | sample Hoacrofraction12_FD_59098 | JGI IMG/M metagenome (GOLD analysis project Ga0065711, IMG submission 59098) | Hoatzin crop microbial communities from Cojedes, Venezuela - Epithelial fraction 12 v2 (version 2) | ecosystem: Host-associated > Birds > Digestive system > Esophagus > Crop | place... | reverse complement strand
TTTTTTTTTTTTTTTTTTTTTTTTTTTTTACTGTGGTCCCTCCTCATTTAAAACACATAATGAATGTGAACAGTCACCAGTCTGTAAATACCAGTTTTAAGTTCACTAGAGCTTTGTTGAGATATTCCTTCTAGGTAACAAGTCTGTGGCTCATTAGTCTCTCATTAGTAAGATAGAAATAAAGATGCAAAAGGAAAAAAAAAAACTTTCTCCAAAGATATTGTTGCAGTCTAATTGCCTGCAAGGAATTGGTAATAATGTTTACTAATGCGTTTTCAGCATTGCCAATTTTATAATGTTCCAGATGTGACGTTGCAGTTCCCTGCTGTGATACTACTAAGTCTGCTAAGGCACCTACAGTACTAAGTTTGGAAAGATTTTAGCCCCATCTTATGTCACTGACACGAAACAACATCCGTTGGGACTTTCCAGCATCACATTTGTACTTTTGAAAAAAATGATCAGAAAAATCCTGTCTGATCCACTGTTTATACAGAACTAAGTAAACCCAATCACAACACGCACTGGCTGGACCCAACAGCCTTACAATGGACATCAGCAGCGCTATCAGTTACTCAAAGTTCAGCAACATTTGTTTGCTTTTTCTGATATTTAATATATCGGTTTAGACTTTGTGACATTAATTGGTTCCTTATTTGTAGAGAAATATCTTTTGTTTGGGATACAATTTTATATTGTAAGCCACATTTGGAATATAAAACAAGCAGATGTTAGCAAGGATCTGAAAGCAAGGCCCACAGTGTCAACACTGTGTTATACTCTTGCTTTATAGCCAAGTTAAGGGAACAAAGCAGGCAGCAAACATGCAGATTTTGAAACATTAGAGCTTTTAACCTAAATTACTCCGAAGTTTCTTGGTGTTCTGGGATAAAGTGGGCTCTCCACCTGAGTCAGATTTATATGCCATTGGGAACACATAAATAAACATCTTTTTTGCCAATTTTACTAAGGAAAAAAAGCTTGTGAGCTGATCATGTCACTGTCATTCCTCTCATCTAATAACTTCTGTACCCGCTGGCCAACTTCAGCCAAACTGGAAACAGGGTGGAAATCTCCATGATACAAAATTCCTGGAAAGAACTGGGTAGAGAAAAGAGCCAGTATTAGTGCTCCCAGGAATTCTGTGGTTTGAGCACTGTGTCCACATTAGAGAAGGAAGCTTCATAATGGAAAGGAATAGCAAGAACAATTTAACCACAGGGAAAGGCTCTCTTGGACAGAGAGTCCAGCCACGACACAAAATGCATGCTTTCTGGTTGCTACTCACCAAGGACCAAGTTGAGGTTTTAATATTTTTAATTTTTAATATTTTTTTTCTGGTTTTCCACATAGTCTGGGTTGCTTATCTTTGCTGTTTTCAGGATCTGGAGTGCCTGAGTTCTTCAGCGTCATATTAGACATAACCTGCATGGCCACCATTGCACATATCTCCCCATAGCATGAGCATTTCCTCATCTTCCAGCTAAGCGAATGGTCTGACTGCTGCTGCAGCCCTCCCAGCAGAGGTAACCATCCTACAGATTTGGCTGCACGTGTTGGGACTCCCCAACCTGGCTCTGTCAAAATGATCCAGATGAGCTACTCTTTTCATAATAGTGGGGAGAAGGAGTAGTCAGGATCGTTTCACCAGAACTGGGTGAGGAAGGAAACACAGAGCTATCCCAGCAGATTTAAGGGAGATGGCTTCAGGACAGTGACTAGCACCTGTGTAGCAAACTCAGCTCTAGATGAAATGGTAATCACGACCATATCCTAATGCACAATCTCAGGATCAAAGAAAGGGCTGATTTTGTACAGTGAGAGAGAGAGGATGAGTCATATCATAGTCCTATGATACCAAAAACTAAATGATCAGCAAGAACAGCCTGCTCTCTGAGTAGCTGTCCAACCTGTTCATTCAGAAAGCTTACACAAAACAGTATATGGGGCTATTGTGGCTCTGGTTCATCAGTTAATGGCTGCAAAACTCATATGCTTTTCTTAAATGTATCACCCTGCTCTTAAAATGATGGCTCTGACAATTAATGCAAAGGAGTTCCTTACACCTGTCAGACTGGGATAATACCATCCACAAAGGCACACTGCACTCCACTCTCTTCCCAGATCCAGAGAAGAGGAACATGCTGCAGTCTGGCCACCTTGGCTCACGATGTTAAAAAGCTCTTGCTTCCAACTCTGAAGGTCCCCAGTTCATTTTCCCAGTATGTCATCCAAGACGGTGGTCCTCACATTTGCACTCTTCGAATAGTTCCAAGCTTACATCACATTCCCCTTTATTTACTCTTTTTCCAAGTGTTATATATATCCTTAGCCTTAATCACTGTTCAGCCAAGGCTTCTTCAAGCAGACCCAAATCTAGCGACCAGTGGAGCCAATGGGAGTCTTTCTACTGACTCCAGCGGACTCAGGATCATAAAGTCCTGAACCCACAAACATCTGCAAGATCTGGAGGCATTCCAATATGGATTCAGTTTGGACATCAGCCACTCAGGCCCATCTTAATTCATAAATCAACGTACCCAACTGACTTTCTCTTCTCTGGATCCCTTCCAATTTGTTAATACATTTCTGTTAACGAGGTGCTTAGAACTAAGCACAATATCCCTAGTGCAGTCACATGAGAGCTGTTACATTCCTACTTCATAATGTTATGTCTCCACATATCCCAGCCAAAATTGCACTGACTTCACTAGCTACCATGTTTTGTTGCAGCCTTGAAACCCTTGTCCTGTCGCTCACGTTCACCGAGAGCTGTACTTTGCTCCACAGGTAATCGTGGCAAAGTCAGCAGGACTCCTGGCACAGGACTGGCAATGCAAGCAACTAAAGCAGAAACTGATCCCAGAGAAGGAATTCGTATCTAGATTTTTGAACTGATAAACTCAGACAGTAGAATAACTGTAACAATGCCATCCTGCTGCTTTCCTGAGCAATAATCTATTTTCCTCATTGGGATAAATGACTTGGCCATCAGTCTCCCGGTTTAGCCATTTGGGAACTGGATTATTGCTTCATAAACTGTGCAACGCACTACTATTACTGTTTAATTGCATTGGGCAGAGAAAGGGGGGAAAAATATTTTGCAATTTCTAACGGAAATCTCCCAGAAGCACTCTTTCTGTGTTACTTTCCTCAATAGTTAAGACAGTGAACTGCATTCCAATCCAAAATTTTCCTCTGAACAAAGAGCATAATTTTTCTTTATATACTTCTGCCAGTGCAGCTCCTCTTTCCAGCATACTGCTCCTTTCCTGGACCTGGATGCTCAATGTTCCTTACCACCTCCAGTAGTGAGATTACACTGTCTTCTAAGCAAGCATTTTCTCTAAAATCTCAGCTATATATTCTGGCCTGAACCTACATGCAGATTTTGTATGATTATCAGCAGAAGCTGACCTTGAACATCTTAATTCTTTCCATTCTTTTTGTTTTGTTTGTTGCCTGCAAGCTCTTCAGAGCAGTGACTGCCTCCTGTTACGCAGAGAACCTCCATCCAGGCACTTCTATAATTGAGATATATCCTGTCTCCCAAAGCAAGAGCTATAGCTGAGGGGGGGAAAAAAAAAAAAAAAGGGCTTGGTCTGCAATTTTTTTCATTCTTAAACAGTGCAGCATTCAATCCTATCTCCAGCATGTTTTCTCCCAACAGTAATCTCCATAATCTGACACAGCATTGAAAAGTCAAGATGAGTTCAAGGAAGCTCGGTTCAGTTGTTTGAGAAAAGGCTGAGTCCCTGGTTTTTAATTATCTAACAGTGGCACTTGTTTCCCTTTAGGAAACTTTAGCAAATTTCTTCTAATGTTATTTATTTCTAATTTCAGGAGTTGGATGAAGTGTTGTCATCAGAAGGTTTCTCAGGAAAAATACCTTTTCAACACACATGGAAATTTTTGCTAGCCAAAGCATTCAGTGTGGTTAGTGCTTTTTACAGATTTTTCCATGTGAACACCTGACAAAGACAGTGAACAAGGAGCTTCTTGGTGAAACGTTTTCCCTTTAAAAATGCCATGTTCAAAATGTGGCTTTTTAAGAAGTTTGAAAACTTGTACCAAAAGATACATTTTAAAATTACGATCACTCTAAACTTCATAGGAAACATAAAACAAATGATAACAAAGTTAGGAAACATTTCTGAGCAGCAATGAAAAGGATTTGGTAGAGCTAAATCTCAGTGTTTTAAAAAAAGTTCATTTTTTTCTCTGCAGGAAAAAAGCTAGGAACTCCCTGGCCTTACTGTGTCCCAGACAAGTCTGAGAAGCTCCAAGCCAACTACTCCCTTAAGCATTGCCATGTGTTCTCCCACACTGCTCCACCCCTTTGTGCCAAAAACCTGTCCAATTACCTGTCCTCTGGTAAACCATATCTTATCATTTGCTTGTGCTTAGTGCTTACAGATTGTTCCCATTGCTTTCTATTAATCAAGCAGCCAGTTGACCTTTCTGCTAAACTCTGTGTATCCCATTGCAGTAAGTTTTTTCCAAATCACGTCTGCCCAATTTGTCCAATTCATCCATCACTGCACTGTGGCACATAGATTGTGAGCTGTCTGGGGTTGGACCTGCCTTCTACAGCACCTGGCCAGGGAGCTCCTGTCCCCACAGGGCTGCAGGTCTTAACTGGGATTCCCAAGTGCTCTTGCAATACCAATAAAAAACCAACCAACCAACCAAACTGCCAGCTAAATGGGGGAATCTGTGACAACAGAGAGCTTTAGCAGAGGAACCAGAGACAAATCACACTCTGATTTTCCAAGCTGGCAGTGTCTTTCTGCAGAATATTAAGCTGTTATCACAACGGAAGGGAAAATATTTGGCATCGGCAGTTAATTGTTGGCAGGCGTTGATTTTAACACACTGCCACACCTGGGAACCCCTTAGCTGTAAGCACAGTAACTTTAATCATATATAATGTGGGGAAGATGACCCTGTGAAAGGAGGCGCTGAAGCGGGTGGCTGAACTGCTGATTGTCCGTGCACGGCTTGTGCTGCCTTAGGGGGACAGCCCACTGCCCCCGCTGTATCTGCGGGGATCTCTGTGCGTTTTGGCTCCCTGCGATACCAAAGCTCGCTGGCAGGATGTCTGGCCAGCTAGGAAACACACTGGTATTTTTAGTGGGGGGTTAGGAGGGTGAGAGACAGGGACAGCAGCAGGTCAGATGAAAGGCTTGGCAGGTCAAGCTACCAGACACGCTTTCGTCCGGTGAAATTCCGGCTGGAGATCTCCTATCAGCCTCTCTTCTCCTCTCTGCTGTTTCTGGGACATGCACTTCTGCCTCCCGCACAACTTTGCAGTTTCCAAGGCGACCGCATGCTGCTCACCCCACACCTCGGCGCAGATGACCGTGTGACTTCACTCGGTCAGGGAGACCATAAAACACTGCAGCCAAAACGATAATGCTGCAGCTTGACTCACTGCGATATTAGTGAATCCTAAAGGACATATGAACCTAATGATGGGTTGTTCGGTTTGCTTTTTCATTAGGACTGTTATGATGAGACCTAGACATGGTGTCACTGCTTGGAGACAGCCTAAAGAAAAAAAATACTGCGGAATCCCAGGCTTCAAAGAACTGATTCCAATAATCACGTTACTTGGTTTCCTGAAGGAAGATAAATATGAGAAGTCCATTTCATAATTGTAACAGTACGAAAATACGCTAAAAATTCAACATTCATAACATCAAGTAAGTTCACACCAAGATCAAAGATTAAAAATTGGCTACATTCCTACAAGTATGAAATGCATCAATTAGGTAGTGCGGCTCAGTGTCAGGAGATGTGAATCTGGTGCCTTGCTTAGTCGCAGACTTCCTGCAGGATTTTGGAAAACTCATACAGGACATAAATTTCATAGGGTTTTTTGTAAGGCAATACTCATCTCCACCTGAAAATTAGGCTGTGCAAATAGTTTTTTTAGACCCCAGTCTATAAAGAGGTATCAACATTTAAATTCTCTTTAGGAACCAAATAGAGATTAGTTATCTGGATGCTTATGTGAGTGTAGCCCTTACTATGTCTGCGGCCTTAATTCTCTATATCTTAAGTAAGAATACTAGGGTTTACCTCACTGAAATGGAGTGAAAATAAGAATTTCAAAGTAATTGTGAAACACGTATAGTAATGTGGAAAACAGCTAGATAGTGGAGTTTCTCTTGCAGAAGTGTTGGAGGAAGACGTAATCCAGGACCATAAGAGAAGGAAGCAGAAATATCACATATGCATGCAGCAGGGTTGCAACCTAGCTGATAAGGAGTGCTGTACAACTGGCAGAATTCAGATTTTCCATGACATTGTATCACCTGTGGCTATAGCAACTAAAGGAGCAAAGGATGTTATTTACCCCAAGTAAAATCCACAGCTGGTTAGATATTAAATATTTCAACATTTCTTCTTGGAAAATTTATTAAAAAAACTTCATGCAGACTTTGTCCTGTATGTCAGTCCTCTCAAATATTGTCCAAAATCCCACTGAAAAAAATTCCAAGTTGCTAAGGAAAAGTGGTCAACGTTTGTATGCTTATTTTAGTGGAAATGACATATTGCCTTTCTGACCCCACTAGCCATTTAGGACGGTAATGTCATTGGGTTTATGCAGCAGGAACCACTACTGAGCAAAGAGACAAGAGATAGTGTTGCTTGTTTGGACAGTCTCCATCTACACAGTCTGCAACCAAGACGGGAAAACTGAACATTCATGTTCATTCATGGCAAATGTGATGCTCTCCTGCCATTCAGGTTTTGTCTACAGCAATGGTTGTAGCAAGCTTCGAGGACATCTTGCACCAGCCTTGTGCATTTTGATCATATTCCTCATCTACGGAATATCTCACAGTCTTTGTCAGAATCATTCACGTGCTGCTTCTTGCCTGCAAAGTAGGGCTCCTTTAGAAACAGGCTTATGAGCTACTTCTAGGCATGCCTTTATGGGATGCCTGCTACTGCCTAGCACACTTTGACAGGTCCTAGCCCAAGAGATAAAATGGGAGGAGCACGGGGCGGAAATTCAGTAGAGTTCCCATGAACCTGCCTGACAACAATAGCCAGTCAGTGAATCTAATATTTAGAGCAATTTTCCAATGGATCCCAACTATTTATGTAGGACTGAAGGTGTGTGGATTGGCTAAATAAGCAAATATCACAATTTTGGAATAAATGATTGCAAGTAGCAGGTCCCAAGTGCTTCCACTGGGTCAGAGCCATTTGCTCCTTAAGAGCTGTTCCTAGGTTTTGCACAAGCAAATGCTTCTCCCAGAAGTTCAGTCCTGCCTGACTTGTAGTTCACAACATTTCAAAATTATGATTGTTGGACAACTGCAAGAACTCACAGTGGAGAAACAGCTGAGCAAAGCATGTCTACAACAATCATGTCAATATCCCTTAACTGTCCTAGTAAAGGAGGTGGTTACAATGAGACAGAAGAAAAACTATCTACTTCGAACTCAAATAAATAGAGAGTTGAAGAGATAGTAAGGTGAAGTGAATTTCCTGCATTGACACAAAGATTAGCCTGGAAAAAAACTCTGAAGTATTAATTTATTCATTCCTTCTGAAAGGATCCACTTTAAAAACCTATATCCTACTCTTACTCTAAATGTAATGAAGAGGAAAATCCACTTCACATTTCTGCCATTAAGGAAACGGTTAATGGGTTCAGCAAAAGGTGGCAGTCTGAGTCCTGAGGAACACCGTTTAATTTGCTAGTGACTGACATGACCCTCTCAATTTGTTGGATGAATTGTTTTTTTGAAGATAAAATACTTTTCTTTCCACTCTTTCAAATGTTGCTCTAGGAGTGCAGATTACCCAAAAAAATGTGCTGGATGCATCAGAAATTGCAGCCCCAGGAAAACAGCCTTTGATAGAGCAGATTTTCTCTCTTACTGTTAAGTTTCCCACGCTTCTCAGCCAGATTCTGCTGGCCACAGCTCAGCCTGACTCTCGCTGTGAAAGTACGGGAAGCTGGTTCATCCTTACAGCTTACAGACCCTGGGTGTTTGAGCTGCAAGGGTTGGAGTGGACGTCGGAGGACAGAGACGTGACGCAGAACAGCTCTCCATAACAGAGGGTACTGTAAGTTCTCCACTCTCCTGGCACTTTGGGCACTTCACAACCTGTAACACGTTCATCTCTGTAATGCCTGTGTGAGGAAAACAGAAACCTCACTGACCAGACAGGGAATGAACACAAGGTCACAATGGAGAAGGTAGAAAAGGAATATAACGTTCTTGCTTTGTAGTCCCAGACTGTATCCAGCTTCCTCTTTTGTACATGATCTTGCTCCTCTTCTTCCATCCACAAAAAAAGACAATGAAACTCAAAGGCTTCTGTTCAGCAGGCTTTGTCTGTAGGAGTCTTTCTGCTATGGCAACCAGAGGTAATGCACAATATACTGTGTTATCTGTTTATTCAGCTCACACTGTCTCTGGAATCTGTTATAACCTCATGGAAGAAACCTGCCTTTTTAGGGCACTTACAGACATACGTGAAGCAGGCATAGAGAGATGCTTGGGTGCCTACCAGCCAGTAGTTCAGGGTATGTGATCTTTGTCCTGGGTCCTCCGTCTCTTTCTAAGCCAGCAACTCATGCTCAGTTTTAGGTCTTCACTTCTTTACTTGCAAATTAAAGCTCTGCCTATTCAGTGGAGCCTTGTGAAATTTATTACTTAGCTAATAACTTGAAAATTATTCTGGGCACTGCTAATGTTACCTGTGTAAGGCAGAACTGTCTGGAAGCCTTACTGTGAATTGGGATCCCACGGTGTACAGAAGACATAAGACCCTGTAAATGGCAGTACAATGGAACAAACACTGGCACATCTGTAGATGCAGCAGTGGATACCATTTTAACCTTACTTTTTTTTTCAGTCTCCCACACTGCATTCAAAATGTTCTGCAAAACCCCACTGCCTGTCCTGACCCCATGGCAGGAGGGAACATGGAAACCAGGGAGAGCAGGAAATTCCACTCAAATTCCAGCCACAATCAGTTTTGTGAAGAGGAGGGACAAAATGCGGCAGAGATTGTGGTAGATAAATGTCACGTGCCCAAAGAGGCAACCAGTAAAGAATAAGGTCTGGGAGAGGGTGCAGGTCACACATGAAAGTGGAAGTAGACAGCCCTAATCCTTGTCTTATAGACTGTACATCATATATTAATTAAGAATTGACTTTACATAAATTAGACAAATACTGCTAAAGGTGTCTGGTTGAATTTCTTGTTCCCAATGACAGCTGGATAGAACTTCACCCCAGCTTTTAGGAGGTGGGAGGAGAGACTGGAATTCATTCAAAGGCTTTTTTAATCATTACTGTAGATCTTGCTGCTACAGTTACCAGAATGCAGTTAACAATGCAACTAACATATGCTTATTGAACAAAGAAAAGGAAGTATCATAGTCTTGCCTAATGTCTTTACTGGGCCTCTCTTGGACCGTGAAGCTGTTCTGAAATACTTAGCCTTCTACAAAAGCAGGAAAAGTAAGACCAGGAGCTTGAAATCAGTGCCAGGAGAAGATGTGTATCTTCTGATCTTGTTAGAAGCCTGATTTAACTTGGTGGATTGCTCTGCTATTTTAAACCTAGACTTACAAATATTTAACTTCTGTTGGTGAGCATGTTTGTGCAAGGCAGAAAGACAATTGCTTAGCCCTTGAAGTGATGTCTGCAGAGGGGTTTGCCATGTTTTAGACAGGTACCTTATTTCAGTCAACACGTAAGAATGGTGCAAACTCAACACGTAGGCAGGTCTGAGAGGGAGGAACCACTCTGACTGCACTGGAGATGATAAAGACCCTCTTCCCAACTCTACCAAGGCTGCTCCTTTGCAAACGGAAGGTAATGGAATCACCACCACCACATGGTCTATTTGTCTGCAGGAAAGCACCTTTTCCGTTTGGCTGAGGATGTTGCCAGGTCTTCCTCTGCCCTTTCCATTTTCCATCTTCCCAAGGGACCTTCCAAAACAATACAAAAAAAGGAGTCAACATCACTCTGACAAGTTGTCTCCTGCTACTATGCCAATAAAAATGATCTTCTTTACACCACACTTCTCTGAACCTGACATCTGTCCTAAATCTCAAGTCATACATACCATTTGTCCATTAACATGAGTCATCCTACAGACGTCCTTCTGCTACTCTTAGAGTCATGTCAGAAAGAATCATTGACTTATTGTCAGCAGATTCAGCCTACCATGTTAATGGTGTCTGCAGAGCCCTCTTCTCTGATCATTTTGTTCTTACATCCCCAAGAATGCTGGAAAATACTTGCTGAGCTGTAGGATGTCAGAAGCCAGGAAAGAATTGCCTGTCCTGTACTGCTACTCTGCCTGGAGTATAAAGGGTAATTTGCCAGATTTTGGAGGTCTCTACCTTGAAGCAGGGCAGATACATAGCTTGTTCTTGGGAACTCACAAAGTCCCAAGCTCCATATATAAAAGAGCTGGTGCTAGTGATGCTCTTGAGTATTTCAGGAAACATAACTGACTTTCTCTACAGAGATTATGGGCATGATATACACGAACCTTGCCTGACCTGTTTTGCACAGGATGCTGGATGCTGTCTAGTTCTAGATGCTTAAGGGTAAAATACCAGGATTTCAGAGTGGACAGTTACATAAGAATAGAAAAGACAATGACTGTCTTATGCCTTGAATCATGAGCTATTTACATCCCTCCTGTTTTTAAAGCAGAGACTAAATGGGGAAGAGGCTTCCTTTAAGGGGCAGGGGCCATGGCATGTCCTGCTAGTTGTTTTCATTATTCCATCAATTTGGTGTCTTGAAAGATTTGTTAACTCATTCTCTTTATTGGTCTTTTATTTCTATTTTTAAGTCTCTAATGTTGCCTCTATTCTCATGCACTTCACAACGGCCTCTCTGTAAAGTCAGTGAAGATCAGTCTCAGTCTTCATCTCTTCCACAAATGGGAATTTAAATGTTTTCAGAGCATGGAGGTGTCTGTCATTTTGCTAAGATCCAGGAAGTCAAGCCACTGAGCCAAATCTTTGCCTAGTGTAAATCAGCACTGAGACTTTACCTAATTTCTGATGGAAATTGGAAAATCCTTACAAGCTCAGACTGCAGATTCATATAGTCCATTTTCAGCAGGGAGCTGATTCTTTGAGAGAGGTGCACAAAACCTTCCGGTGCACAAAACCTTCCTAAGTATGATCTTCCTCTTCTACTAGTTCTCCTCTGGAATCTTAATGGTTAGAGACTGCTTTGAATTCTATGGTTTGGGGCTTAACACCTTCATGGTCTGACTGGGATTTCCTTTCTTTAAATATAATGGAGAAAGGTCTCCAGCAAAACTGGCTTCCCAGTACAGCAGGCAAGGAAATGCACATGCGGGTATCGCCCTTAACTCACGTAGCTATCGCCCTTAGCCCTGGAGCAAAGCCAGGCCAGCCCACAGGCAGAGAGGCTTCTTTTCAGTGTGTGCCCCCTTTTCTCCCAGTTCACAGAGTGTGACAGCCTCACATACCAGCCCTAGATTTAGTGCTTCCTCCAGCTGATTGAAGTTTTCAGTTTGTATTACACTCTCTCCTATAGTCTGTTTTCTCTGAGGAGTACTTCTAAGTCGCACTACGTAGAAATGACTTCACTGCTGGTGAAGGCCAGAGAAGAAATTGTGGTGGACTGCACAGATTCCTGGTTTGCACAACTTTGTAGGTCCTCATCTCTTGCAATTTTTCCTGCTGAACTACGCTCATTTCCAACTTCTTTTGCTGCAGGTAATTGCTCTGGAAACACAAAATGCAACTTCTGTAAGAGCTGGAAGTTCCTTGGGAAAACATTTATGCCCATAATTCCTTTCAGTCAGAGCAATCTAAACACAGAAGACTCCTATGTTTTCTTCTCTCCCCAACATCAGTGTTTTCTTTCCAGAGTGCTCACTCCTTGGGGTAATGGAGTGCACTCACATGGTGAATTCACACTGGGAATGCATACAATAATCATAATGCATTGATGAAGGGGGCTGCAGGAAGCCCCCTGCCATGACTTGACTGCAGCCCTGTCTTGACATGCACAGCATGAAAAGCAGCTACCTGGGATCTCAGGGAAGCACTCAGATATGGCAAAAGAAGAAGCCCCACTCAAGAAAAGCCGAAGATGGGTTGTAGGAAGGAGGTCAGCTCTGTGCCAGCTGAGGAAGGACAAAAAAGAGTAATACTCCTAGCGCTCCTCTGCTCATCACAGCTCATCTTTGCTTAGGACACAATAATCTCTTACAGTCCCATTCCAAATGCAAAAGCATATGGTTGGGGCAATCACTGTGGCTAATTGCACATGCACACATGGCTCAGTGCTTTGGGACATGCCCACACCCCGTCGTCAGCCAGGTGGAGGAAGAACATGTCAGTGAGGTTCAGATGAACCAGTTCATTCCATCCCATCACGACAGTGGACAGCAGGCTGCCATGAAACAGTCCCATCTCTGAGACAGACAGCCACCTTGGCTATAATTAAAGCTAATTATTCAAAGGCACCCTGTTCATGTAGCACTGCTCAGAAGCTCCCTGCATGAGCATGTAGGCAGCAGGGCTGTTTTTCTTCATAAAAACTTATGAGGAATGCTGCGCAGATTAACAGCTTTAATGACAAAAATTACCGCTTACAACACTGACTTCAAATCAAAGAACAATATCTGCAGACAGATATTTTCATGGTTTTCATAACAATTCATTATAGGTGGCACCAAGGGATTACATTTTTATTTCCCTTGTGTCATTTCTCTCAGACTCAGGTTCATTTCTCTTAATGAGGCAGCGGAAGATAAAGGGCAGTGAAGGCTCCTCCAATGCCTCTGCAGAGTGTGAGGAGTTTGGGGGCAAAGTGATAACTGATCCTCTAAAGGAAGAGGGAGGGCTTGGAAGGGGAGGGGGAAAGGGAGAGTGATGGGGTGGGATGCTCTCTGCCATAATGAACTAAAATTAAGACATAAATTCTCCTACCTTTGTTCCGACCAGATCTAACAAAAGGGATTCAGCTTTTTAATGAAGAATGGATCAGTAGCAAAATTATTAGCTAATTAATTGTAAAGGGAAGGGAAAGAAAGAGGAAAAAAAAATCTTTGCCTGAAAGGACAGGATCAAAACTTCTTCTCATAGGCTCTGAGAATAGGAAGGAAGACCCTGAACATGGAAGCTTTTATTCTGACAGCAAGGCCCTTCTTCACACATAATTTGGGATGGCCAGGCAAAGGTCCAGCCAAGAAGGAACAAGAACTCAAAATGCGATCCGGGATTCCCTGGTACCTGGTAGTACCAGGCTTGTTAGGGCTGAGAAGAGGTTCCCAGTGGAACTGGATGGAAACTCTCCTGTGAAACAGTTATCTGTTGGAAAATAATGTGGAGACAGCACAAAAGGGTTCCTGGGAGTGGGGGACTCCTGGCATAGCATTAGGACACCAGGCAGCTGTTTTGTTTCTAAAACCAAAAACATCAACGCAAATGCTTCAGAGTCTTCTGAGAACAAAACAAACTGAGAACCAGCATTCCCAATCCATGGAAAGCCTTCTCATTCCTGAGTTTTGTTCCAGCATTTATTCCAACAATTTTGGTTTTCCGTGAGTGGGGCAATCTGCATTTCAGCAAGCTCTGCCCATCAGTTAGGGCCTCAGGGCTCCCAGCATTTGTGGCTCAAAGGGGCTAAAAGGACAATTCAGGGTTTCCTCTGTTCTGGGGATCACATTGGCAGAAAAGATTCTATTTGGAGCTTCCCAAAGTGGAACAAAACTGAAATTGGGGCTATCAAAAAACCTCCAGTAAAGGAAATCGCTTTCTTTGGGTTAATTCTAATTCAGATCCTTCTCTCTGCTGTAAGTAGCATTTTCCTGAAAAACAGCATTTTAAGCATTGCTAGAGTTGGGCAAAAGCCTGGATGGGTAAACATATCTGACAAGCCATAGAGACAGGAGACAAAGGGGCTAGACAGGGGAAAGGAGAAACCAAGGATAAATGAGATACAGTCAGTGGCATTCACGTGTGATTGGCTGTGGTAAAGACAATCTTGAGAAAGAGGAAAGAAGTATTTTTATCATAGCCCCTCTCCCTCTACTTATTCTTGGCTCCCAACTTTTCACCCTCCAAATAAAAAAGGAAGCACCATACTTTTGGGATGGGTAGGCTAGACTGAAACAGAGCCTCGCTTTATGGAGTAAATATCTATGGGGTATTTAGCCCACAGTCTTCCTACATGTTCAAATGATGAGGAATCCTTCATGCCTTGGCAAGGCCCTGAGTCACACAAAGAGATGTTTCACACCTGCTTTCCTGCTCTGCATGGGCACCTGGGAGCACACACTTGCAGACTGGGAAACGTAGGGCTAAGGACTTCCAAGGTCCCTTCCTGTCCTGTCTCCAATGAGTCAGCCTCCAAGAAAGTACAAAGTTCACCTCCAAAAAAAAATTTTAAAATTTATATAAATATATATATGTATTTTTTATATATATATCAAGAGGATAATTCTCTGCCTTCTGCTTCCCATATTTTTCAGTCTTTTCACCTGAAATCAACAGGGCTTGAATCATCTCTCTCATTTAATGAAAGCTGAGCTTCTTGTGGACTCACATGACAGCAGGAGGTGCTGCTCACTGAAAAGCTCAGAATGGTGGGAGACTTTGATAATATCACGAGAGTTGGTAACACAGGCAGAAGACTTTGAATAAAGCTGTCTGACCTCCTTGGCCCAAATGCTTTTACAGCCAAGCAAAACAATTTCTCTGGACTCTAATGAATAGACTTCTGTCATTGTTCATCATCTTAATGCCCCGATCCTGGCAAGATTACCTAGATGCTACCATAATCCTACTAATAAGTGATGATTATAAAACACACACTTGAGGAAAAGGAAAGGTAGAATTTGGATCTTTTGCCCCAGTCTCTTCCCAAAGGAAAGCAGGATAATAAATGACTTCTGACTGTGATATATGACAAAGAGCCTTACCACATCAGAGTGTGCTACAGCAAAATTCAGCCAGCTCACTCAGTTTTGTCCATAAAAATACTGCTCTGTTCAGTGTGAGAGGCCTGATAAATGGGGGGGGACCATACTGAAGACATCTAGTGAGATTTTTTTTTCTTTCTGGGGGAAACAGCTGGAGACAGAAAAATAGATTAATTATTTTTTGTGAAACAAGCATTTTTTCAAGGAGCAAAACTTCCTTATAATACTACAGAAATGTATGATTCTTCTATCATGTGTGACTTCCTATCCATTGTCAGCTAGAGACTTCTGTTTTCTGGTAGAGTCCAGTACCAAATATTTTACCCACAGGTGAAACCAAGTTGCTTAAGAAAGGAAAGTGTGACTGAGCAGACTAGAAAAATGAAAAAAGCAGTCAAGTGGGCTAATTCTGACTTTTTTCTTGGAACAGAGCACGTGTGATGTCCCTGCTGCCCCACTCCAACTACACTGCTGTCTCTTGATGTGGAAGATACTGCAAACTACTTAGCACAGGCCAGGTGATCAGAGTTCGTGGTTAAAACATGGACATGGGGGTTTTTTTGCTTCAGAACTTGGTTCATCGGAGCCAATGGGGGATGTGGCAGAGCAGAGTTTCTCGTGCTTGCTTTACTTCTTGCTTAAACCTAACTACCATTGCGGATGCTCACGTAAAAGGACTGCTTCATTCAGAAGCATGAACAATGTGTGTTACACAGGTAAAATTCTTGCTGTATTCTGTAGCCTATAAAAGCAGGGGATGAGATATTTGTATATGCAATGAATAAAGCAGAGTTAGACTGTCTGACTGGAGACCTCCACAGGTACAGTGTAACGAGATCTGGGCAAATTCCAGCACAGGAAACATTTAGGTATTTATGCAAGAAATGTGTTTCTACTGCACCCACTATTATTCATTCCTGCTAACAATACATATGTCACCTCATTTGCACACCAGTAGTAGCTGGTGTGCAAGCCTGCATGAATTCAGAAAGTCCAATATGTATTTTGCAAAACAATCTCGAATCTCGCTTTCACAATAAAGTTATCAGCAGCTCAGGTACCACCTGAGCTAAAAAAGCCTTCGTCTTAAGACGAGAGCCTTTCTCTTCCCACTGGATTAGATTTCTGTGGGAGCTAGGCCAGGAAATTGCTTTTATTTATATTCTCCACCCCTGGCAAAGTCAATGGCCTCATTAATCGGCTGATGGGCCAGCACCACGATGGAAACTAGAGATGCAGCAGGGAAGATTGCCAGAGGAATTGCAGCTTTTTTTCTCTCCCCAGCCTTCACCTTGCTCCCACCCTAACCTCACCTTCAGATCCCTCCTGCCAGCCTTCAGAGCTCTTGCCACCATCTCCTCCTTTGCACCTGGATTTTTCCTGGAGCCAGAAGGAAGAATATAGTCCCAAATTCCATGGATACATCACATCTGCTAGGATGAATTGGAAAAGGCTGATACTAGCACATTGCCTCTGGGATCAGGCCCAAATAAACCTTCACTTTCTTAAATGTGCAATAAAATTGTAATACCGTCTGTAGAAAATTAATTGTGACACTGACTACAGCGAATCCAAGGAATGTTGCCTCCCTTTCAGACTACAGCTCTGATTCTCGCTGAACCCCTGTTGGAGGGGCTGTTACCCTCTCACTTCTTTTCAACACATCTTTTATGTTAAAAGTGGTTTCGACCGTGGGGTTTAATACTGTGACTGGCTTTGCTTTGACTTTTATTTTCTATATAATCTGTCTTGCAATAGAGGGACCATTAACCAGTCAAACAATGTTCAATCCCAATAACATTATCACTTAAAGGGAGCACGATAAGAATTTCTGCTAACCAGTGGGCAGTAAATTTACACTTCTAATAGGTTCATCCTTTATTAGGTATTTATTTCAAGAGGTTAAACCATAATTAGATTGCATTAGAAAGCCGAAAAAGAAAAGAATGGAGATTCTAGCCTGGGAATTTGTTTTATTTGCTCCTCGGATGTCCAAAGAAATTCTCAGCACAATCTGTATTCCTCCAGATAGGGGGTTGCACAACTAAACAGCTCCAATGTTTCTGCCAGGAGTTTGCATTTGTCTTTCCTGTACAAAAGTTATTGCCAAGCTGTAATCTTTCCCTGAAATACAGTGTGTGGAGCCAACGCTGAACCCAATTTACTGTGGCAGATGAATATAGCCAAGGTGGTGGTCTGAATGTTTGGCCTAAAGGCACAATCCAATTTTCAACTGTTTCAAAGCTATTATGTCAAAGGCTGTTTGCATAAACATAACAATAGCCGAGATCCCAGGCAGAGGGAGGCAGGAGAGGGAAAGCCTGCCCTCTCGCGCCTTCTGCCTGCATGTGCTGGGGAGCAGATGCCAGCCACGCACTGAAGTTTGGTGCGCGGTTACGATGGAGAGAAAAAGTCCGAATTATCAGAGCAGAGCAGGTGTGTGGATGCACGGCCGCACCCAGAGCCCGTCTCTGTGCCCACGCTTGCAAGGGGTGACTGTGCAGAGGTGCAGAAATAGGTGCTGTCTGTCTCCGCGGCGGTGCACGCAAATACGCGCTCCTCGTTTTAGCCGCAGGCATACACGTGCACATACATAGACATTTTTTCACATGCACACGTGTCCACACTGCTGAAATGCTGATTAAAAAAAAAAAAAAGTAAATTCTGCCAATGATGGAAACGGGAGAATGTTAATGACTTTTTAAACTTTTCTCAAGCTTGAGAAACAGATGTGATTATTCAATTCATTACAAGAAAAATGTCTTGCAGCAGCTTGCATGTGATGAGCTGACTGACGATGTGGGAACCTATGAGAAAGCTGTTTCCCTTATTAGAACTGGAGGCCTTTCAAGTCGATGTTCTATTTCTCTTTCCCGTTATGTACACACATACATGCTTTTTTAAATAATAGAAATCTGGGCTAAACATTTAAATCAGTGATGAACAAAAGAAAAATAGCAGACCCAAAGATTCTGTAACCTGCATGGTTTTACACACGGACTGGAACTTTCCCCAGATCTGCCATGTTCAGACAGTGTTTGGACTTGGGCCAAATATATAGACTGGACCCAGTACTGAGGCGCATCTCTCATTTAAAAGATGGGAAGAGGATACACTTACGAGTTTTGTGGAGGGCAGCTGGAGTAGGAAGATTGTTAAATGACAGAAGCTGCCAAAAATAAACATCCACTGCTTTAAAAAATCCTCCTTATATAGAACCATCAATTCACAGGGCTTATTACGACATCTGGCAAATTATTTTTTCTGATGGAGAGAATTCTCAAGGCCTCAAACCTAGAACAATAGAGGATTTCACAGCAAAACAGATTTGCAGCATTAATGTCACACATCCCGTGGCCGTTTCTAAGAGTCTGAGTTGACTGGGGTCCAGCAGTTAAAATGGGGTTGAAGCCAACATCAAGGGACACAACCCCACAACCACTTGAGAACAAAGTCCTTCTCATCCAGTATCTGATCTCCAGTCAAAGCCAGCATTAGACAACACTACCGAATATGACAGTGTGAAGCCAGATGTGTGCGACAGATACTGAATAACCAGATTCCAAAATTGAAATTCTTTCTAAACTTGGATGTCTAAAGTCCTAGATGAAGAAACGTAAGATTTTACATTGTTCCAAATGTTGACTACTGTTAGCAGCACATGTGTTACCTAGAGCTGTGACTGGACATCTCTATCACCGATCTACAACATAGCCTAGAATTCTACCTTATTTTTGGCAGATTAACAAAGTATGTCTCATAGAAGTGGGCTATCTAAAGTCTGAAGACTATCCATCTAAAGATATCCATTTGACATCTACTATCAAAATATCAGCAATCTGAATTTAAAAAAATGCAACTCATAATTATTATAACTCTTTCAAACAGCTCAGTGATCATAGAAATACAACAAAAAAATAAACAAAACCATTTATCCAGTCAAAAATAATAGATAATGACTGCAGAAACTGAAGGGCCGGTCAGGGTTAGAGTGGGTGTTACAACACGGTACGTAATCAGGTAACAGAAGGCAGAGCTTGCCCTAGGAAGCCAGTTGCCTCAAAACGATGAAGCACATCAAAGCAAAACAACAGACAGACAAGTAAGCATTATGTTAGAAATATGAAATTAGTTCTTCTTCTCTGTAAGTAAAAGCACATCATATATTTCATCATATATTTCCTTCCAGAACTGAGGTAGAATTTGTAAATCCTGTCTCGTGCTTAAGAGGCACATGGGCTTGCTGAGATCAACAAAATACTGGTACAACACAGCAAGGTGTCCCCAGAGTTTTTCTTGCCTGTGAAATGGGACAACGACAACTGAGATAATTACAGTTTTCATAGGAAATTGTGATGATTAATTAGTTACGGAAGGAGCACGGCACACAGAAATTAAGAAGTAGGTATTTTTATGTGATTGAAAAATATTTTTATATCTATGCAAACACTGCTTGACATTCAGAAATGAGCAGTTACTTTTTGAGCTATGCCCTGAATAGACTCCTCAAAGAGAGCTTCTGCCTGGAAGAGCCACTTTCAGCCTGCCCATGCGACCTTCCTAACAGCATCCACACACACATACATACCCACCAACTACAGCTGCTGTGACTCGTGTACGTAAAACTAAGCATGAACGCAGGCCTTTGGGAGTTAGGGTTGGCAAGAATCACAGGACAGGTGCTGAAAAGGAAAGCGTGACACTGCTTTTGCCCAACTTAGTAGCAAAGTTAAGTTTCCAGTTTCCCAACTCCCAGCCTGGTGCTTCACGGACAAAAGCATCTGCCTTCCCGGGAAGAGCTGCTGGAGCAGAACAAACTAGGATGCACTGAAGCAGTAGTGGGAATAGCTGAAAGAGACAGCTGAGAACTGTTTTAATGAAGACCAGCTTTGTTAGATATTTTTCTGCATCTTCTTGTTTTAAAGATGTATTCCTGTTTACATTTTTTCAGTTGCTGCTTCGTCCTTGGCTTTCCTGGGCCCACTGTTAGATCCTCTTGCAGAGATCAGGATGTTTGGAATTGCTGTTCTGCTGCTGTGACTCGGATGTTAGAAACCACTTAGGCATAAACAAAGCCTACAACCTTCAGAGGCACTCCCCCGAAGAGGGCTGTGACAGCCCGAGAAAGACATCCAAAGGCAGTTCTCAGCTCCACCATGACGCACTGGGTTGCACTGACTTCAAACAGGCCCTGTGCATATCCTCAGAGTCATTCTCTGAATAGATGCGAGGTTCTTTGCAGACAGAAGTTTCAGTGCTTTGCTGAGTGAGGCTCATACGTAAGCATTTTTCCTAATTGCAGATTGATTGAATGCAAAGAAACAAGAAGCTACTGACCGCAGGAGGGAAAATAGAAAAAGTTGTATGTTGTAAGGCTGACATGTTGCATTAGAGTCTCACACGGCTGAGACCCTGCAGACAGGCTCCCACTCTCACGCACGTCCCTTGGATGGTAGTTCAGCTCAGGAGGACAACTCCAGTAAAAGCAGAACTGAAAGGATGTGGCTAAAGCCACAGAACCAGGAATGGTTCTGTGTAATCAATAGTTCTGCTACAATTTGCTTCACACTCGCTGCCAAGTCATTTCACTGTACATTTTTAACACCCCTCTGTTTGTAAGGACCCAGTTCCTTGCCTTCTGAAGCATGACTATGTCTAGACTGGAGGAACCAAGAATATCCTTAAACTCCTTTATCTGTCGGCCCTGCTCCAGTCTCACTCCCATGCCCTGATTTTCAAGAGCATGGGTCAAGCAGGAGTTAAGACATAAAGCAGCAGACTCCTGACCAAGACAGAGGAAGAAGCAGCCCCCTAAAAGCAGTGGCCAGCATCAGGAGGTCAGTTTAACAGTCATAGAAACTCTGGAATGGAGAAAAGGGAAAATTAGTAGAAACTCGAGGATCCCTCAATTCCATGATTTAAACCACTGTAAAATGAGGATAACATCTGCCAATGAGGTGTAGACACTACAGCATCCTGTGTGAAGCCAGCAAGTCCTAGCTTTGTCTCACGCTGGTATTGCAAAGCTTCCTTAACATTTGTGAAATGTTTGGAGAGCCTCGGATGAAAGATGATATTGGACAGCGAAGTAGCATTGTTCATTAGTGTTAGAATTACGTCTGCATCTTGACAGCAAAGTAGATGGAATGAAAAATGTCAGAGGCTCAGAAAAACTGCAAACTTCAAGATGCATAAAGGGACCAGCTTGCTTTTCCCCTTCCCCCTTCTTCCCATCACGTTCAGATGTAATAACTTTCCCTAGTTCCGTGGCTCTCACATAGCTAATGCTGTGTTCGGTTGCTGGAGTCTTTACAGATGCAATGCATTAGCAAAGCCTGCCAGTCGGCATCCTGTTTTTCCAATCACTCTTCTGAAACTCCTCCACTTTTCTCAGAGGTTTTATCAGAAAGATGTTCCTCTGAAACATTTCAGCGAGGGGATCTGACAGCTCTTCAAACACCAGCTGAAATTCATTTGTTTCCCACTGCTTCCTGTTTTTACAAGTTCATTACTGTTTCACCAAGATAGACTGATAGAAACTTTCACCAGCCATGCTGGTTCCCTGACACGTAAAGTCATGGGAGACCATCTAAACCTCCACATTATACATACAAACACAAATACACATGGCTTGCATGCATGTACACGTATACTGTAGACATAGGTCTAAACATACATACATACATGCATACAAGCATATATCAAAAATGTGTGTGTGAGAGCTGGGTATTTAAAAATCCCTTAGACTGTCTCTGCATATATCGAGGAATGCATGTGGCCGTGACATGCACACACACACAGACACATCGACACGCATATGCAGGAAAAGCAAAGGCCCCATTGTGGGCAGCCTGACACTGAGCCATTTTTTTAATGGAATTTCTGAGACCAACAAAGTAAATAAGCGCCTAAAGTATCTCAGCTGTGGTCCACAGGTCAGGGCTGCTCTCAGGACAAGCAGAAGGCAGAGAGTATGTACAGATACATTCCTGAGGACTCAGAGGGGCTGAGTGTTGGAGCTCAAAGAAGAAGGCACTGTGTGTGCTCAAGCATCCAGGCTTTTAGCATTATCTGTCTGGTACATTAATATGCTAATTGTAAGAGAAGAAACGTGGAACTAATTCCATGTATCATCCATGTAAGAGCATCTAGGTAGCAGTGAGATAGGGTTGTATCAAAACAGACATAATCACATTAGTTTTGATGTATTCTAGACCAGGAGTACACAGTATGTTCTCCTATTTAAATCGGTTAACAGGCTGTTTAGTTACAACAGCAGCAAGAAAATTGAAATCTATTTCTAATTTTCACACAGAAGCTGCTTTCTCTTGTATCCTTGAAATGCAGCTGGACAGCTTCTTCTTATAAATTCCAGTTGTGAAGAAAACAGCAAGGAGCAAGAGAGACAGTTTTCAGAGTAGTAAATCTGTTTATTTCCAAAGCGATAAAACTCCGTTTTGTTGTTAACAATGGTGATTTAACAGTTGGCACTTAAACTGTCCATCTTCTGTTTGTTTTTTTTTATTATTACTTTCTCAAAATCTCCTATAATTGATCAATGCAGAAATCATGAGAAAAGAAAAAAAGGCAAAGGAAAGCATGTCTGCTTTGGTCTAGTGATTTTAAACCAGCCTGATGTGTCAGCCAGCAGAAAGTGCTGTTGATATAATCACGAAAGGCACTGGGCAACTTACTGTACTTTTACATTAAAGTAAATTTGTATATTCTGGGAGCTTAAGCTTTCTAGTTGACTGCAAAGAAAATGTCAAATAACGTCATATTTTTAAAGTGGGTTCTGGGGCTGGGGGTGATTTACAGCCAAATGTTTATGAGAGAATCAAAAAAGCCTTCTTTTTGTTTGCTTTTGTTGCAGGTCAACATCTATGATTTCAGGGCTCCATCATGTGAATAAGACCAGTCTCACTTTAAAAATTGTTCCCTGGATGACCAAAATATCAAATTCCTTTAAAATTGTCCTGAGCCCTTAACACAGAGCCATTATTAACTTATTGCCAGAGACTATAAAATAGAATATTATTGCTTGGTTGCACGTTGTATTTGTTGTTTCGTCTTCTGATTTTAAGGGAAGTAAAGCAACTGCTACAAATCTGCCCACTTTGGAACTATTTGTCATTTCATGCTATTATTAAAAGTATTAATTATTTTTAATGACTAATGAATACTCTATTATTATTTACCTCAAACTTCGCTACAGTGTTTGGTGTCTCTTTGTGTTTTCTCCAAAGTCTTTGGGCCTGCCAAAAAGAGCTGGAAACATAATCAGGTGTTTTCATGTTATTTTCATTACTGCTCTCTCCCTGGCTGAACCAGCACTGCTGCAAGAGTTTTTTATTTGATGTGTTTCACCTTCACCTTCAAGGTTTTGCTGAGACCACCACAAAAGGACACTAGAGGGAAAAGTATCAAGTAAACTAACAGAGGTTTCCTAGGCTGTGGGAAGGAGAAGGCCTACTCTTAGTTCAAGCAATGGGCAAAGGTGCAGATCATCACTGAGTCTATGACAAAAGATAACAACCACCACCATCATGCATCAGTGTGAAGTTTTTTTCATCCTGACATCACTGAAAATTTTATCCTAACAGCACAGCCACATAGCAAACAGACCGCAAGATCTTTGGCACAACACAAGACATGCAAGAATATTGATGTTTTTGTTGGTCATCTGTTCTGCAGAAAAAATGCAAGTGTCTAGCCTGCAAAGAAAACAGCAAACTCAACCCTCCTACCTGTTGCCTTCGTTTAGTTCCAGCCAAACTACTCGATTTTTCATGACCTACATAATACAAGTAGCACGTTAGATTCTACATAGACAGGTGGAGAAGAAAGTAATACCAGAGGAAGCCAGGTTCACTGTTTACCTCTTCCTGGCTTTTTAGCAAGTTCTTTACAGAAACAGTGGGCTGCCCATTAACGCAAAGGATGGGATGTGCTGCCTTTTGCAGAACGCACCAGCACAGTTACTGAGAGAAAAAAATAGCCTTTAGCATTGAAGTAGGAGATCAAAATCTGTTCTCAAGTCAGGTTGTTAAGACACGACTCTACTTGGCAGTTTCATCCGTTCGTTAGCTGTTGTAAATGAGCAATGTATCATATTTACTTGAAGATAATCTTTTTCACTTTTTCAGGCTCTTAAGAAATAAGTGGCACCTTGGGGCTGGTATCCTTGAGTCTGAGTAAAACCAATAGAAACATGTGGGAAGGGGAGGGAGAATGGCAGAACTAGAAATTATAGTAAAGTTAGCATGTTTGGAAATGATTTCTACTGTTTCCCCTTGAAAATCCCCAGATATTTAATGTAGAGTGTTATGAGTGTATAAATTACCTCCTGGAAGGAATGAGTTTTAATGATGTGCTTGACAGAAGGGAAGCACAGGGGCAAAGGAGAAGCCATCTGGGAGCAGAGCACAGCATGACTTCAAAGAAAAAGCCAAGAGCTGAGAGTAGGAAAATTCATCAGGCAACTTGGCCAAGGCAGTAGAAGGCAGTGGAAAGAGATGAGAGAATGGAGACAAGTTTCAGTAGATCTTCCTTCCTCATTGTATTTCTGTTGCTACTAACCCCTCCATCTCCTTTCTCTCCAAGCTGCCAAGGCAAGATGAGACCGTCTGGTGTCTGCAGCCCAATTTTCCCCCCCTCACTCAACACCATCTGGGAATCCACACTCTTAATGGAGTTTCCAGATGTTTGTGTCATTCTGGTATTTGTGTCATTCTGGATCTGCTCCTTCAGTTCTGATCTCCTATGTCTCTGCCATGGCATTGCATGTGCATCAAAACTTCACACTGCACAGCAGAAAGCACAAGAATCTTTTTTAGATAAAAGCATGCTGCAGGTAAGGATGGCTGAGCCTTCATTACTGGTGTTCACACAAGTAGAACTATCTCACAGATAGCCACAAATGTGCTAGACTATGTATGGGGTGTATTGCCCCATTTCCTGATGGCCTTTAATACTGGTCAGCTTTCAATCATACCTCAATTATCACTACTGGGATGACCATTGCTTGGAAGAGTTTTCCAATAAATATAGATAAATCAACACACAAGATACTAGAATGAACAACTTTATCAATTTGTTGGAGAAAATTTCATCTAATAGGTCACTTGCACCTACAACTTCCATGCTGTAATCAGCAAAGTTATTCCACATAATGGTGTTGTGGGGATCCTCCCTGAGTCAGCATGTGCCTGCTTAAGCCAGAGCTGCTCCAAGACTGACCATAGCCCTCACATGGCTGTAATTAAAATTTACTGGGTTTAAAAACAGAACTATTACAAATTTGTTTCCTCAGACTTACGAAAATTTTCTGCAAGTGTTTTTCAGGTGCATGTTCAGATCAAGACCTTAACAAGCTTGCTTTGCTCAGCAGCCATTTGGTGCCTTCACCCTTCCTGTTTTCAAGGTATTGACAAACTACTCTGGCAACAGGTTCGCAGCAGACACTGCCTACGAGGCAGGGTTTTTTGAACCATAGGAGACTGCCCCAGGACACTGAAATATCTCATTTTCTGTTTTACTAAAAGAGAATAATGTATCGACTTTATTCTGGACCTTTAAAAGAGGAAGAAATGCAATATGGCTCTCTGCAGCTACTGTAAGCAAGTGTCAATGCTGCTCTAATGAGGACTTGACAATATAGCAAAGGAGCACAGAACAGAGAAGGGTGAAATTTTGAATCACAGTAGCCATTTCACAAACTCCTGAACCACAAGTACCTTTTCTGTAGTTTGAATTAATCCACTTGTAAAGTGGATCAACCCAAGTTGCACAAAGGCACTTCAGTACAGAAGAACATCCGCTCAGGGAGTTAACACAGAACAGTTACAGTGCCTAAAACACACCCCCAAACGTATTCTATACTAACTTCCTGCTCAGATAAGCCCTAGGAGCTGAACTTTGTTGCTCCTGATTTTCCCTGTGAAGCTGTGTGAAACCCAGGGTGGTGGGAGCATGTGTCTTGGAGAACAGGGGTCAGAACTAGAGAATCTAGTCAATTGTTTTCTCACTTAAACATTCAAAAAAAAAGTTTCCCAGCCAAGGAGGAAAGTAACTTGGCAAACAGACTTCTTCTGAGTTCTTTTACTGGAAAGATTTATATTTTGCTCACCACAAATATACAGAGCAGACATATAGCACGCTGCGTATTTGCCTGTGCTCCTCGTAGCAGAATTTTTTGGCAGTCTTTTCTTGGGTAAGGTTGAGAAAAATCACGCTTCTAGAGGCAACCTGGCCATTGTAAAAGCCAAAACTAGCTTTTAACTAGATAAGTTATAAATTCAGGCAGTTGTGATACTAGGACAGGGTGTTACTGATCACTGGTCTCCTGCACAATACAGGCCATAGGGCTTCTCTAAATTAAATTCTACAGCAAGCCCAATAACTGCAGCTGAATTCAAGTACCTTTTAGAAAGGCATCCAGCTGCAATAGGAAAGTTTCCAGTAATGGAGAACATACCACATCACAGAATACCATATGTCCAGGATTTCTTGGACAACCTCACTGCATGTGTGCTGTTTACACCCCATACAGCAAGTCAGAAACTTTCAGAAAGCTTCAAGGTTGCTGTTCCCATGCAGGAGTTACTGCAGCCCATGCCTCTTGAGAGGTCAACCTGCCTTTGGATGAGAGCTCCCACCTACCTAGAAGCCCTAGACAAATACAGCTAGCTCTCAGATCAAAACGAATTCGGGTAAATTCCGTTTCTGTGCTCTGCAGAGGACCCTCAGGAGAACAGAGGTACCCAGTATCCTCATCATAGCCCCTAGTGCTTCTGAAAGGAAATTATCCTACCTGTTAAAAGCGTTTTAGAGACACCTTCAGGAAAGGCAAGTAGAAGCAGAAAGAGAAAGAAAACCCTCACCATGGTGAAAGAATTCTGACAACACCCCTAACCTCTTTCTTTCCTTTTTTTAAAGCTGTTTCTCTCACAAAGGGTCTCATCTGCATTGGGCAGATCATGCTCTACAGCTGCCCCATCCTTCCACTCAGCTGGGAGCAGATTGTCTACCAAAGGAATAATGTTAACCTTTTCTATACTGACCTATTGGGCTACTTTATTCTTTTGGGTTTGGGACACATAGAAAGTGCCATAAAGACTCGCAAAAGTCAGTTGAAAGCAGGAAGAAAATCACTGTTTCTTGAGGCTATGCTGCTGGTGGCAATAAATTTTGCGAGTTAAGGTGCATTTGTGTGTACTGTGGATAACTGAAAGGAGGGTACTTCAACTGCATGACCATGATTTAATTTGTTTTGCACTTTGTCACGCCAAATTTTAGTGCCTCTCCTGAGACTTCATATTCTGCCTTGAGAGGAAGGACCTAATTATTGTTGAGCTTTACCTGCTTCATATCATTACTCAGAAGTTTGACAGGGTTACAATCACCAGGCTTTCCAAAATACCTAGCAATTATGAGGACTTCTATTCTGATGGCTCAAACCACTCAGTGAGTTTTCAAGTGGAGTTCAGCATCCACTTTTTGAAATGCAGGCATTTTTCAAGTATGTCCAGCTGGACAAGAAAGTCACTTCGGATATCTCTTCCTAAGTGTCTGTCCTCAAGCTATTTAGTCCAAGGAGGGGTGGTTCCAATTCAGTTAGTACTGGCATGAAGCTACCTTCCGTGGGAATCGTTCTCAGGTTTCAGTGAGGACAGAATAAAGGCAGTTTGATTTTGAAAAGGTGCGTGTACTGAACATATAGCTTGGCTCTTGTGATAAAGTAGTAGCAACACAACTGTACAACCCCTTTCCTCTTCTTATTCTGGCTGCACCCAGCCCAGTGTAGTCTTCTGGTGTGTTAGTACTGGATTTTTAGAGCACTACCGATGGTTACCACGCTGCAAGTGTTTTAGCTTGCATGAAACAGTGGCATACCTAACACAGCTACAGAAAACAGATAATTGCATGGCCCTGCCATACAGCATGACTATGCTTTGGTCTAATGCACTACGAAAGTCTTTTAAAAACATTGCTAGGTAAAAGTTACGTTATATACTTCAGAGTGAAGCAATATTAGGAATATGGACAGGAAAGTGTGTACTTTTTTCTCTCCTTTTATCCTGTGTTTAGAAATGGAATTTTACAGACCAACCAGCCAGCTGGTGCAACATCCATTATTTACTCCTGTTGGACTGGGAATCTCAACAAGACCCAGCACCAGTGACCTGACACTGGCAGCATAGAGAGTGGAGGCAAGAAAGATGCTCCCCAATGTCCCCATCAGACTGTTCCTGCTGTTTCAGCCAGATGAAGAGCACTGCATGTTGCTCTTGTTTGGAAAGTAAGAAAAAAGAAAGTCTGTTTATTTATTTATCCAGCAGCATCTTAGAGGATTCATTCTCTGCCCAGTGGGTCTGATTTTCCATTGCTGCCTTGTAAGATATAGTTTCTTACACCCATGTTGCACTCTTTTGTAGTGATTTAAATGCTGTTACTTTATAAAATAGAATCATAGAATCATATAGGTTGGAACAGACATTTAAGATCATAGAGTACAACCATAAAAAATGAAGCAGTGTAATATTCACACAGAACAAAGACATCAAATTCCTGCATGGGCATATGAGCTTTTCCACTTTTAGCTAAGAAGTCATCTCCACCTCTCCTCAAATATTTGACATATATATCTCAACCTGCTAGGACTCGAGGCGACTTTTGCCATTGATTTTACTGAGTTCACTTGCATGTACAGCTTCCATTACCATAGCACAAACTGCACAGCCATCAAGGAAAAGATAAATGAAATAAAAGTAGAAGATGGTATAAAAGAACCAAGTTACTTGTCCACAGAACACTTGTTTGTTTTCTGGATTGTTTTTTGTTCCTAAGCTGCTGCTGTCTCTGCAGGCCACAGACTTCTGGGAAGGGAGAAGCCGAGACCATTTGGTGCCATAACACAGGTTTAAACTTTGATTTACTAATTCCTGATGGAGGAAGAGAGAGGTAAGCATACAATACCCTCCACGCCTGTGGATATCACAGACTTCTTTTTTAACCTTAATATGGGTGGGCCTGGCCCTGCAGCTGGGCAGGAAGCCACAGTGCAGAAACACCACCCTGAAGGACAGCACATGTGCGAGTTGCAAGAGAGCATCGTTGGCCACAGGAGCTCAAGGACCCAAATGTGCTGCCCAAATTCTTCCTCTGACTTCTTGTTCTAAGCCCACCCCATCCACACAAGGTCTGAACAACTGCTGGTTACAACCACATTTAGGTTTTTTCATGTCTGAAATGCAGAGTTTTTATTTAGCAGCAGAGTTACCCTGAGAAGAAAGGGAAATTCAGCTGCTAGTGAAAACCCTTTCACTTGCCCTGTGGCCCTCAGACCTGGGTGGGTCCTAAGCAATCCTCAAAATTTTACAACAAAAATTCCACTGTCCATGTACTAAATTCAAAACGTAGTTGTTTGCACTTCTCCTGAAAAAATGGAGAGGTTCATGATTCCAAAATTATTTAAAACTTGCTGCTTTTTGGAGAAGATGGTAAGAAGCAGAAAGCACAAACCACAGGCATATACGTCCAATGTATAACATGTTAACGAACATATACATCCAATGAGCTCCAGAGTAAATATTCTCTTTTTTGTACCCTAGATATTTTGCCTCCAAGCCCCCATCCCACAAAGGTTTTCTTGCAGCATGTGTTATTTGTGACCAGCTTTGGGTGTTTAAAACATTTATAGGGGGAGAAAGACAGATTGATGCCTTTAGTGCAGCCTGCACTCATCAGGTCTAAAGACAGGTCAGGGAGATGACAGGAATACTAAGCTTAAGGTGACGGGCTTGGCGCCATGCTACATTTAAGCCGAGACTGAGAGTCCAGAATTCCTGGACATCATAAAGAATCTATTATCATTGTGGTCACTTTCAGCAACGCTGGTTTCATTACCATCTGTCTTCATCCACCAATGCTTAGGGAATAAATATTAAATATGGAACTTTTCCTGGATTCAAGTCACAGGAGGCAGAAGGCAAAGCCGTTCTCTAGTAACGTGATCTTGGACCACCTTCGAGCAGGTGGAGGAAGATAAAGAAATCAGATAAGATCATTAGCTCTGTCGAGTTGAAAATAAGGGTTCGGTTTTCAGTTGAGCAATAATTCTCTTTTCAAGGTGGGCAATATTTAAGCAATCATCCCTAGAAAATTGGTCATTACCACTGGCTAATAACCGATTTGTTAGTTAATAGCCCAAGGTGAAACCAAGGGCACTAAATGCTCTGGCAAACCACTACTGACTGCAGTATTAAAAGATTTCAAGGGCATCATTGCTATTATAAACCACGTTCGTTGATTTATAACAACACTAATATGTTTTATAAAAAAGCGGTGCAGTGTTCTGGAAAAATTAATCATTTCTTACTAACCCACAGCTGACTGTCCACTGCTCTCAGTCCTGTAGTGAACTGGATACCATCACGTTTTGTTCTGTTTAGGCTGAGGAGAGCTAGAAATGGACTGGAGGAAACAGGGGCACAGAAGGAGTCTTTTCCAGAGTAAGGAGCATATCTCCATGTCATCCTGGTGATGAGATAGATAGCTGCCCAGTCTCCACCATCCACAATTGTGTGGGTTTTTTCCATGATCTTCCTGGTGTCACATTCACATCCATGTCTTCCACGCTACCCCAAAAGACATTCATAGATGGGGTCTCCTTCTGACAGCTTTCACAGTTATCCCCGAAAGACAAGACAGACCAGAGGCTCAGACATACATTCATGACACAAGTTACTGCATTCTGCTGTGCTACGAGCTCAGTACATACAAGCTCACAGCCAACATCATCTGTGACGTAATTTGATCCCACTTGACCTTAGGGAAAAGCATTGACACTAAACTGCATTACTTTGCTGCTGGAGCGTGCTAGAAGTGCATGCGTGGGTGTTACTAGAGCTCAGCGGATGGGTTATGCCTTGTTAAGTCACCATAACTCCAGCACATCACTGAATCCACAGATTCTGCGGGCGAAGGCGGTAGCTATCACAAAGCTAATTAGATCAGAGCAAAGCCCAAGCACGCCCATCAGCAACACAGGGCTAGAAAGCTGGATAAAACTGCGGCTTCTGCTTGACCTGTGTTGCAGTTGCTCCCAGCAGTACCCTTCCCCATTTCACCCCAGAGGACTGTGGATGACATACACGTACATATAGTACATATTATTTACTATCCTTGTCACCAGCTGAAAGGAATCTACAGACCTGTGCAAATGTTCCACCTGGGGGTAATCCACTAAGCCTGTATGCGCTTGACTCTTGTGAGCAAGGTGAGGAATTCCAAGAAAAACACTTGGCCGGAGTTTTACCTCTGGATTAGTGTTACCACCTGGCACACCGTTAATTCCAAGTGCCGTTGCAGGCCTGATTGAGTCTTGATGGGACTCACTCAGAAAGAAGAGCATTAAAAAAAGAAAACTTTCTGTTAATCCTTCCCTTTTGGCAAAAAGCAGGATTTTCCTAATCGCTGTAATGCTTTTGAAATTAAAACTAGTCAGCTCACATAAGAAAATTCAGGCAGGGCTATTCCTCATTAAGAAGGATACTGAAAGTTCATTCATCCCTTCTGTCAGTAAATCTGTTCTTTCTGCCAGCAGTGCCCATCAAGCCTGAAGGAGCCTCCGTGACTTCAAGGGCAGGACATGGCAGTTCATGCAAGCTTTCCCAAGCTGTAGCATGAAAGCCTCAAAGAGAAAAACTTGCAGAAGAAGCAGCTCAGCTTCCAGATGGCCAGGAGAACTCCTATGATCTTTAGTCAAGTAGCACTCCTTTAAGTAGCTAAACTACTTGAAGCTTCATTAGAATGGAAGCTGAAATGCCCAGCTCCTCAGGGCACTTAGATACTCTTGATCTAATATTTCAGTGGGAATTTGGTGCCTAAATACCATTGAGTTCTGGAGCAAAATCTCCACGCAGGGAAAGACTCTACAATCCCTGCCTGTTGCTTCCCAAAGCAAATTTGAATCTGAACCAAGCTCTGCCAAAAGAGACAGATAGATGAGCTAGAGCTACTATATGTACATACCTGCCTGTATATAGATTAATCATAATAAGCATCCAGTGTGGACATTTCAACCCAGTAATTTTAATGGAAATGAGGCTCTAAATCTGTATTATCGCACCAAGAAAAATGGAGCTATTTTCACATCTCAGTTCCCTAATGGACTAGACACACATTTTCCTCTGTCTTGGGGAATGAGCTCTAAGTGACAGGCTCTCCCCTAGTTGTTAATGATGCTTTCTTCTCTTGCCTGGCCCATGACAGCCTGCTAGGTGCAGTTGCTCTAAGATGTACCACTTTATCCCCCAAAGCTGTTTGTGCACACGTTGGTGCATGTGGTGTGCAACATGCATGCACAAATGCACACCTCAGGGACCAAGACCTTCTACTTCTGAAATGAAAATGTCTGGTGGGTTGAAATTTCAATTAAATGCAGATGACAGCATTTACTTCATGCAATAGTTAAGGACCCCCATGACTTTCTCAGAAGTTTTTTCACACAGAAAACCTGTTGATCTCATAGTAAGGGACAAGCAGAAATTGAGTCAGAGTTTTGGGATCTGCCCCAGTTTCACTAGTCATTGGAAATGTGTTTCCCTATATTACCCGGGCTCACTCTATGATGCGTTCTGAAGCTGGCCCTGCCCAACAGACCCAATAAAGATTGTCGACTGCAATAAAACTTCTTTGACAAGTTAGGAAGAACAATTGGAAACATAAATTCATGCTGTGGATCCAGCACCTCAGCAAACATTTACTGCTTCTTTTTTTTTTCTTTCCCACAGAATGTTTAAAAAAAAAAAAGAAAGAAAGAAAAATGACAAAGAATTAGCTGTATGTTTGTGGTTTATTGGTTTTCCTAGAATTTATTGCAATGCCAGAAATTAATTTATGAATAATAGCAAGCATGGGATCACAACGAACTTCATGCGAAGAAAAAAAACACCTAAAGAATGTTCTAGTTGGCAAGAAAAAGCCCCTGCGTCAATCTGAATGCCAAAAAAGGAGGGTAAATCTCACATACCAGCTTTGGAAATCATTAGGGGTTTGTAAATTATGAGACAATGTTACATTGTCTTCCCAAACATTTTTTTCCCATTTACTTCTCTGTGTGCCTAAGCTCACAGTGTCCTGGAATTTTATTGCCTTATGGCCACCGATATGCAGAGATTCAGGAAAATGTTGGGGTTTTTTTCTAAGAGTTATTCTTTCTTTTTCTTTGAATGGAGATTGCTATGTATTACTCATTCCCGTGTCTCTTTGACAAGGATCATTACTTATGTTTATCATAAAAAGATGCTCTGTATTACTGTCATATGGTTTCAAGATTTGTTATTATAATGTTGCAAAGTCCGGAAATGGCACAAAACAAAGGCCAGTTTTATTTGGCATATTTCGGATAGTCTTTCACTGCCAAGCTCCTCCTTAGTTGCTTTAATACAAGCATCTCTAAGGTCTAAAATAGAAAAACTCATTTTGCATAGGGAAATAAAAAATGGGCCAATTCTCATCTAGGAAAAAAGGGTAGAAATAGAAAACACATACAGGAGGTTACGTTTGTTTATAGCACAGTTCACATTAGCACTATACGGTCAAATACATCTAGTTGTCCAGGGCTTATAGCTAGTTAAATCCGCCGGGTGCCAGGAGGCAGATTTCTCTATCATGAAGCTCCACCTTAGGACTGGCACCCTTAGCAGAGCCCAGCAGAGAAACAAGCAGGAGGAGGGCGCTGCTCTAAAAGGCTGAGAAGAACACAGAGATAAATTAGTGACACCAAAGGGAACAGGACTGGAAGCCATGTGCATGAGAGGACTTTGCAGCTATATGGGCTGTCCTCTATCCCACAACCAGAAGTATGCCATGCACTATGAGATCCTACAGGAAGAGGGAATACAGTCTCCTTAATGTTTCCTTCAACCTAGCAAACTCGCCCCAGGAAAAAATTCCCCCACTGATGTGTGGCTACAGGACTGGAAGCTGCCAGTGTGTTGGCAACACTGTATTCGAGAAAAACTTGGGAAAGAAACAAGAATTTTCCAAGTGTGATGTCTAAATTCTAAGGAAATGGTGAAGGAAAGGCTGGCTGGCTAAATAGATTCCACCATCGGCTCCTTCATTGCGATGTATCAACTCTAATTTCACCTAGTCAGGACTTGTAACACTGGCACAGACACTGCATTGACATGAGAGCTTTTTGTACAATGGACTATCTATGCATTAAATTAATATAATAATGCTTATCTGCCCCGCAGACATGTTGTGACTGTTAGTCATCCAGTGTTTATGGACATCTTCACTATCGCAGATCAATGTTATAATCCGTTTGCTAAAATGGAGCTTTCACGAGTATTTCCAGGTATGGTTACAGCCAATAAATGTAGTATGAATACTAATTTAAAGACAATCGTGGTCCTAATCACTAGCAAAAACTCCAATAGTAACATCTTGACCACTTAGATGTCAATATGATAAACATGTGGAGCTCTTGGAGGAAATTTAAATTGTTCAAAACATAAAAATGTGACAAGGAAAATCAACATTTTGAAGCTGTGCTTCATTCTGAATTTGGAAGAAAACTAAAAACCTTCAAACTTCCTGTTGAAATATTCTTCATTTATGCTGCATAAAAATGTTTTCTGTCAGAAAGGTCAAAATGTTTTCACAATGTATTTCCTTTTAGTTTCATTCATGTATAGAAATTATACTGAAATTGAAATGAAACATTTTGACCCTCTTGCAATTAAAGGTCCTTTTCTTACCAAAATGAAGCATTTCAGTCTTATCAAAGTGAATTTTCAAATATCTTCCCATGAAAATGTTGATGAAACTGGTACCTTTGTGAAAATACTTCAATTTTGTTAAATGGATATTTTCCAGTGAACTAACTCTACTGTACTTTCCACAAATATCTTGCAAAGTGAAACAGATATTTTGAAGTTCTTCTGCTTTTATAAGAGTAAAAAGTATCCAGTACCTCTGATAATTGTTAATCTGGGAGATGTTTGATTATATTCAGCAAGAGAACAAAATTTGTATTAGACAGCAAAACAGAAAAGTAGTGAAATTTTGCAGAAATCTATCAGCAACCTCCAAACAATAGCCATGTAAAAATCACCTTGTCAAATTCCCTTACTGCAAAGCCACTTCAGAGAGGGTACCCATCAACAAGAGATTTCTAGGCTGCTTCTGCAAAATGTTCCAAAATGGCCAAATATTGAGTCTGTACGCACAAGAACAGGTAAAAATCAGCTAGATTTCAAGCTCCACAAGGGCTGTGCTAGAGAGATTTCAGCTCATGAATCAAAATTAGGTTTCACAGGCTTGTAGTGACTGAATCCTGCAGCAGCTCTGCGGATGGCTGCTCTGAAAGACAGGGGTGCTAATGAACAGAGAGCATAGTTAAGACTTCCTGCATTGGAAGTAAATGACAGAGGTGGTTTATCTTATTGTTTCCAATGGGTGCATTTGACAGGAGTTCAACTGGAGCAGAGAAGGAAAAGAAAAATAAGAAAAATGTTAGGTCTGGACCAAAATAATGATGACTGAGAATCACAGTGCTTTCCTTTCAAGCATCTCCAAAGAAACTTGTCTTAAACAGGGATACGTCTTATCAGAAATGGAATTACAGCTATATAGGTGGCTGTAGCTATAAATGCTACCTATAGGGTCACTGGAGTGTAAAAAACACATTGAGAGGATGTTTTCTTTATACATTCGCTTTTGTCTTCCTTTGTAAGGTTAGTGTTGCATTTGCTCTGTCGTGTAGTAGCTGCGACTTTTATTGATTTGTGTTATTTATACCGTAAATGCTCCTGGTCAGGGGCTGTCATCATCTCTTGGCATGACTACATTCTGTACAATACTTAGCATGAAATATATCAATAAAAATCGTGAAGCCCCCAGAGGATACAGCTGCGGAGTGCTGAGAGTGTCCCTGGCACATCTCACCTCAGGATCGACAGAATAAGGATTCACAAAGGAATTCAAAAAGAACAATTTGCTGCATGTTCCTTTTTCAATGTCTCTGCTCCTCTGTGCAGCATGGACAGGCACTGGCATTTGGGAAAAAGGAGTCAGACCCTACATGATTTTATCAGGTTTTTTTAATCTTCAACTCTAAGAATTAGAAGGTTTTGAAAGAGAGAGACAGATGCAGAAACAGAGAGGTTTCTAAAATCCCAGGACCCCAGAGATTAATTTTTAAGCAAAAAGATCCATTAGCACAAGACTGCTACTAACATAATGGAAGCCAGCAATGATCTGTTCGGGGCTTCCCTTATGAAACCTTAGAGAAACTTTTCATCTTTACTACTTCCTCATGACCCAGTTCGGGATTTTCACTGTTACTCTCTGGGGGCCTTTATGCCACTGCTGCTTGTCTAATTCAGGTCCTGAGTCAGCAAGATACTTACATCTCTGCCTAGTAGCCCCACTAGCTGTACTGGGATTACTCCCATGTTTAAAAGTAATATCTTGCCAAATTGAAATAACATGCCCTACTTAAAATCACATAAACCAAAATCTACTGGGCCCAGACCCCAAAACCATCAGGTGTCTTTATATAACCTCTATCTAAGATCATTCATGTGATCAGCCAGAACCCAGGATTCTTGTATCACTAGTTGGATGCAAGAAATGTATGTATTTAAGTCTATCGCTTTTCACTTTCAGGTCCTTGGGGTACAGAAGATGACAACACTTCTTTGCCAGAAAGAAGAAGAGGTCTTAACTGCTTTTAATTTCAGAGATTTAAATCCAGTTATTTGTTAGAGGGATGGAAGGGTAATGGAGCAATCCAGTTTTCCCCAGATGAATTTCCCATGACAAATGATATTGGCTCATCATCTGTGGTCATGATTGATTTCCAGTATTTTCCTTGCTCTAAAGCATGGATAGGGCTGTAAAGAGCTCTTGTTTTCCTTGGGACATTTGTTTCCAATTTTGCAAACACTGAGAATGTGGTTATTTTTGTAGTGCTGTTATGAAAGCCTGGCATTTTCTTCTTCATGTTGGAGTTAATTATAAATCATTGGAGTTGCACTGCCCACAACAAAGTTCTCAGACCCAGAAACTGAATCATTGCTGATCACCACTCTCCCACCCCTGCTCTCTCTCTCACTGTCAGTTACTCTTTGAGGAAGGGAGGGGGCGTTATTTTAAGATGTTTTTATTGGCTTCGGAATATAAAGTGTCAGTTCCAAGGTCTTTTTTTCCCAGAGCAAGATAAACTCCTTTGGGCCATACATCACGGGCCTTTCGCATAACTTGACAGGACCTCACATTTAAATGCCTTTGCAATACCATATCTGATGACTTATGGGAGGACTGTAGTTTTTCAGGGGATGTATCATCAAAAGCCCCTTTCAGTAGCATTGGGCTTAGTCACAGGTTTACTTCTTTAACACTTTCAATAGCAACTTTTCTTCCTTTAAAAAAAAAAAAACGAGGGGGAAAAAGTGTACACATAAGCACACTCATACTCACACAGGCATAAGCAGTATCATAACAGGCTGACTGTGTATGGTCCGAGGTTGGGGGTTTGTGTTTGTTTGGGGTGGGGGTTTATTGTTGTGTTGTTGTTTTAAATTAACAGTTTAGCTCTTTTGTGAATTTTACTGTCGGTTTAGGCTCAAGCATGTTCTTTAAAGCAGCTTAAGTCTGAAAATTCAGGTCAGAGGATCACATCAAGTTCTGTTAAAGGAAATTTGCTAAAGCCCCCCTCCCACTAACCTACTTAGTGTCAGGTCTGATTTGAAAGTAGGGCACTTATAAGTGTAAAGAGTTTAATCAGGTTTCCTTTTTTTATTAGAAAAGATTAAAATCCAGCTTCTCTTTAAAATAAACTCCTCTATTTTTATTCGAGTCTTGGTAAAGGCGTTTGTGTTCATCCCTAAGGATGAATGCATTTGCAGGAGCTGGTTGCTGCAGACTTGTGAAAGGGGATTGTCTCTGGAAACAAAATAATAATATTTAACTTAATTGGGCCCTTGTTCAGCAAAGCACTTAAGCATAAGTATAAATCTAATCTTATTTAAGGCAAGACTTACACAAGAACTTCAGCCTGAAGTGCTTAATTTCCAATGGAGTCAATGGAGCATTCCAAAATCATGACTCAGGTCCTAGAATCATTAGACTGTCATGACACTGGGGGAAAAAAGCATACCTAGAAATTCTTTTTCCCTGTCACTATGGTGGCTGGAAAGTTTCTTAAAAATAAAGCTCCTTCCTTCAATCTTAAGAGCATGCTTAATTTCAAGTTGGTTTCTTTTAATTAGAGATATGAAGCACTGTGTCAATTAATTGCAGTATAATCTCCCCTAAAAGGAAGATCTTTCTCAGACCTGAGAAATATACATGTCATCATCAGAAAATGAATGCAGTGGTATAAAGAGATATTTGTAGAAGATTTCACTGGAGGTGGGGTCAGAGACCAGAACCATTACATGGAGGTTACTCTTTAGCACAATCCCCAATGGTGGTAGTGAAAAAAACATAACCTCTCACATTTAGACTGATATGGATAGTGGCTAGGAATAATTTACAAATCCTGTCACTACCTCCTTTGAAATAAGAGGGAATCAATGTTGAATGCAAATACCAGTGCAAAATGCACAGCTACAAATGGTGCATTAAGGTCCCTTTCATTTAAATGAACAGCTTTGTGTTTGTGGAGAGGAAAAGACTGAAAAGACGCATCTATTTTTGCAGTTTCAGGTACACTGGTACTAAAAAATACCTTCTGGGAAATGAGCCTGTCAGCTTGCATACATTGTATATTAAGCAAATAATATATTCAGTGTTAAATTACTTCCTGGCATAGTATGTGCAATTCTATTGCTGGCCATACAGCTGCATGCTCATTTACGCCAGCGGGTATATTGGCCTTAATTCTCCTATCCAACAGGCTCAGTTATTCCTATTTAAAAAGCTCAAACTCATGACAACGAACCTGTGATTGTAGTAGTTATGTCTTTTCTTCACTTTTCCATGAACCTAGGACATTTAGTATTTCAGGTGACATCAGTACACTGTTTGCATCTGAGGTAAATCAGCTCAATTCCAGCGAAGACAAAAAGGCAATGGTAAGTTCCTCTAGCTGAGAATCTGGTCCACTGTGCCTGCTAACTTCTCTATAGAGGCTAATGGGGAAAATGCCTGTCATTTTGCGGCTTCTTTCTCTCCACAAACACATTTAAGACAAGTTTGGTCAATTATCCCCATGTCTCCTATATCCATTTAGTGTAATTCCTATTAAGTGCAGTTCCACCTACAGCACTAATGGGAGAAATACTGATCAACCACAGGTCCCTCTTTGCTATATTTAGCTAACGTAAACGCTTGTGATTCCAGTGCATTGCCAGGGGAATGAGATCGTTACAGACTATAGCATTTCCATTTGACTTCCCAGGAGGATAGACCAGCATGGGTGAAATCCAGAAACCTACTTCAACAGAAGCACAAATAATAATAGGCATAAGTGACTGTAGGCTCTGCAGTCACAACACCCTGGAAGCCAGGCAGCTGAGCTGAAATAACACTAAACCAGGCATCAAGAAAGCTCAGTTCAACTTCTGTCACTATCCCGTTGTGTGACCCTAAGCCAACGACTTCATCACTTCGAGGCTTTCTACCTTATTTCTTCCCTTCTTTGTTTTCTCTCTTTGTAGCAAGAAACACCCCCAGCCTGGAGTGTATTTTCACTACACCTTGGTCTTAGTGCTCGTGTTTGCTTCACCCTCAGCCTTGTTTGGGAGGACGTGGTTTCCAGGTTGCTTGTCTGCTGCCCCGGCAAACAGTGGCCTAGCAGACAGACGATGGAGGTGCTTGGGTAAACGGGGTGCTGTTTGCCCTCAGGGACATGTACCGCCCTGTCTGCAGGCTCTGCATGTGCGCCCAGGGAAATCTGGTCCTCTCACAGTGCTCTGGGTCCTCACTCTTTCTGTAGCCTGGTATTCCCTGTGGTTCTCTGGGCTGAGACACTTCCGAATTACTTCTCTGATGCTGGCAGGAGAGCTATGGTGGCAAACTGAGGGGGAGGTTTGAGGAAGGATCAACACACAAGTGAGTTTGCTCCTTGCTGGAATGAGCTCTGGCATGATCAAAAGCACAGCTTGTGTTTCGACCTTTACGTGTTTGAGCAGATATGGTTACTAGTCACAGACAAGAACCTGCCTGAGGGCTCTGTGACGCAGAGAAGTATGATCTGACTGCACCCCACACTCACACCGCAATCAGAAGCAAACTAGCCACCCCATTACTTGCGATATGCAAATTAGGTCTGCCAGGTGGCAGGGTTCTGCCATAAATGCAAATAAATAAGAATATTAACTCAAATAACAGTCAGTTAAATGTGTGCTTACAGCTAGGGACATTTAAAATGCTTTGTAGAGGTCAGCAGTCAGGCACATATGCACATCCGGCTCCAAAAATGGGGTTTTATTGGGCAGGAAAAGGATGTAACAGATAAGCATACAAAATCAAGCCAGTGGGCAGGAGGGAAGGAGATAAGGAATCAGGCCTCTAGAAGGAATGCAATGAAACTGTGCTTTCAAAATTTCTCCCTATATCTATAGACCAGTGGAAGGCCTGGGCAGTCTGTTCACACACAGACCCCAGGAACCTGCATACTCATTCTATTGCAGAGTCCAGACCAGGGGAGCAGAGACGTGTGGCAACAAAAAATACCAACCTAGGCACATTTTCTTCTTCCTTCGCACACCAAGCACAGGTAGTATGATTCTCAGGAATCATGTACATTCACAGCCACACAATCTTATGTATATATTCTCCTTCACTCTTACTCTCCCACACAGTAATTATCCCTGCTACGTGCTCATACACTTCTGGACACCTTCACAACGTTTCCTAATCCACCGACAGAGAGTATAGGGCTAGACCAGAAACCACTAGATGGAGGAAGTCGGACAACTTTGGACAATGTGTTGCTGCTGCTTGATCTCTCTTAAGTTAGATCTTCTGCCAAGCAACTAAAGAACAGGATCGTTAACAGACACGTAGAGGGTGGGCAAGACAACCATGGAATCATAAACAACTTGTTAGAGGAGCAAAGCAGCTAACGAAGCTCAGTTCCCTCCAGCTTTGTGTTCTGCATCCCCTAAGCCCCTGCTATGACCCTCTCCCTCCTGCCCCACACAGTAACTTCCACAGTTGCCTCCTCCGTCCCCTCTTAACTGAGCATGGGGCAGCATGAGCTGTGGGTGTTCCGTGGCTTCATTTGTGCCCAGAGGTTGGTCATTGCATATGATGACTGGCCAGCTGGCTGCTGCCTCTCTGAATGAGTAAGATGAGCTATAACTGCATTTCTCAGTGGGGGCACTAATTTGAGCCTTTCTTCTCTACCCAGCTGCCGATTTTCATGAAGCTCTAGGAATTTGGTATCTCTGAGATCAAACGTGCTTGAAATTGGCCAGCCGGCTCCAAAACCATTCGAAGGGGAGGACAGACAAGCAGAATGGCTGTACAAGCACCATTTCCCCGGGAAACCAGTCTCAGATGAGCGCTGGAAAGGACCTCAAGAGATTACCTAGACTATCTGCCTGCCCCAAGGCAGGAGCAGCTCTGCCTACAACAATCTTGACAGATGTTTGTCTGCCTTGTATCAGGCTTTGAACATTGGCTTGGGAGTGTGCCCAGGAGATGAGAAAACTGGCTATCTTCATACTACCTGGCAAGCTCTTCCATGAGCTTGATACAGCATTTCTCAGCACCTGGAAACCTGAGAACATCTGCTTTCCACACGGGGAGAGCAGAGCTGAGTTACATCAAATCCTAGCATCCATATTTTATTCTTATGTGGCTGACTACACTGCTGTCAGCACACTTTAGGAAGACCGGAGTGTAAGCAACTTCATCCCCCCTGCAAACATTCCTCAGTTTCTGCCTGTGCGGCTGTTCTTCCTTACACCAACTGCCAGTGGTCTACTGCGTCTACTTGCTTCATTTCGTCCACACACTCTGGCCCCAAATCGGTCCAACACTCCACAAGGCCAATTCCTGTAACGGCCATCAAAGAGTCTCTTAAGACACTCCACCTTTCTCCTGCCAGAACAGTAGGCGCTGGGAATTATAGCTGGAGGAAAGGAGGTTTGGCTGGGCTGTCCCTGGGCTGATGTTGGGTTTTCAGCACACCCACGACAGACCACACATGGGGCAGCTCTGACCTGACAGATGGAAGTGGCATCAGGATTAATGTGAAGAGGAGCTTCAAATCCTCCTTTTCCAGATTACTGATTCACCTTTTGTATTTCTCATTCTTTTGCCTCCTGAATTGCAGGTCAGTCCATTTCAGTTCTTGACAATTAAAAAGAGAGGAGTTCAGCCAGGACAGAGCAGTGACCTCTCTTTTTTCAAGAGCTGCTGTGCGACTGCAGGTCCAAATCCAGTCACATGCTGGGTTAGTTAGGAATCCATTTCAATCCCAAAGTCCTCATTATACACATGGGTCACTCTGTCATCAAAAAGTGACCTGCATAACGTGAGTAACTCAGTACGTGTCAGAAATATTTCTGACCTTATTAAAGAATCTCCATGCTCAGAAAAGAGGTTTTCACTCATCAATCACCATTTTATTCACGCACGATAACAGCCTCATTAAATCATATGTGAGTTGCAGGAGATTTTATATGCTAATTTAATACCAATGTAACCAATTACACAAACTTCACATAATATTTTTAAATAATCAAGTGGGTATTCAATTAGCATGCAGTGACCATTTATTAAAATCTCAATTAATTCCTTGTTTAAGACTTGTGCAGTGATCAAACTGTGCAACTCCTAAATAAAGCCACCAGGAGAAGCCGTGGACCCGAAACAGCAGCACTGCCCAACACATTAGCAGCAGAGATGCCCCTGTTCTGTTGGAGCTCTCTGACACTGCCTCTGCCCCTACACAATGAGCACTCGGCATGTCCCCTGGCACTGAATGTCAGTGCCCCATTTGATGGAGAATCAAGCAGCAGCCTCAAAGAGTACAAAGGCTTTGGCTCCGATTCCACTTCAGCTGCCACAGATCAGACTCGTAGGGTCTAGACATACAGCCGAAAGCAGTTTAGTTAAAGTTGTCAGTGATCAGCATGGCCACAGTAATCAACTCTGTTGGCATCAGTGATGCAGTAAGATGTGCCTCACAAGCACAGTCAGCTGACAGGCAGTAACTTGTTACCGCAGTTGGTCGGTTGCTTGACCAGGCACTTTGAAGCATGGCTCTGAAGAGTACTCCAGCCATGGGCTGGAAGTTCCTGGGGCCATTTAAAGCATTCCTGCCCCTTGCTGGGAGCCCCTGCCACCAAGCAGGAGCTGAAAGAATGAGGTTTGGCCTTTGTAAAGATCTCACTTACATGTGGGAGGGCCACTGCCAGCCTGTGTCTGAGCAGGAATGACCCCCTCAGACCCAACCCCTCACAGGGCTGTCTTGCTATGGGAAACTCCGTTTGTCTGTGCTGGTGATCAAGCACCACAAACACGCAGCATCTAAATGTTACAAATAAAGATTCCTGTTGTACCTCAACAACAGCTGGTCATCTTTGCTGTCACTGTCATCGCAACGCTTTCAATTTCTACACAAAGGGCATCGCAAACATTCAACAACCTTCCAAGAACACAAAACCACGTTTGTCCTCTCAGCTGAAATGAGGTATTTATGCACTTCCTTATGAAAGACAATTACTTGCATCATTTCCAGCCGAGCAGTTCAAAAATCTGCTTTATATACACAAATGTTTCCGTGCACTGAGATCTCCTTTCTCACCTGAGAAAACAGAGCACAGGTCGCATGTGCAAACAGTTGTACTTACAAGTGGCACAGCTGTGTTCTGAGAAACCGGGTGGAAAATTTAGCCCATAGCAATTTTGCATTTTTCACAGGGTTTATTATGAGCTCTCTGACAATTTTACCCTATGGTCTCGCAGGATCGTGTCACAGTTGGTTTTCATTTAATGGTGTTAATCAAGAAGTAACTGTGAAACTGATGTTTGTCACTGCTGCAGCTAGAAGACCATTCACCTGGCAGCAAAAAGAAATTCATATTCAGAGGAAAAGAAAAAAACGACTACCCGAAGGGTTTGCCCTCTGTTCATGTTCAGGCCTCCTCCCTTCTCCCACAGCAAATTCTTTGGCAGTATTAAGTGCAATAAAATAAACCAGCATACAGACGAAATGATTGCTCCATTGAGCCTTGCAGTGAGCTTTCCTGCTCAGCTTCTTAAATGCTTTAGTGCAATTGTTCCACTAGATGTCAGGGCCGAGCACGGAGCGAGCAGACAAGACCCAGCTCCGTGTTCAGCTGGGCTTGTAAAACAACTGCTATTCTCCATCACCCCACCACTTACAGGCAGCTCTGTGTGGCCTTGAGGGTCAGCTTGGAAGGCAAATCGTTCCGCATGCTGCTGAGGAAAGGCGCAGGAAACAGGAGGGGGCCCTTCCCGGTTGGTGTCCTGCCTTCCTTAATCTGCAGAGGAGATTTGCACACTGGACTGGCTTAGTGGAGGAAAGCAGAGTTAAAAGCAAGACTGGAATGTGCCAGTGTATTACTCCGTGGTGTGCAACCTGAAAATGATTCCAAGGGTCCCTGGGAGGTTACTGAGCATGCAGCTCTGCAGCAACTTAAAGCAGATCTAAAGGAGGAGGGACGAAAAGCTCCTGGAAAATGCATACTTGGCACAACGGAGCGTAAGGATGGTTCGTCCTCCTGACTCTGTCATACAGCCTATGACCTGTCACACATGGGAAGATACGTGTTGTGTATCAGCTCTCCAGATGGGGGAATGCACAGAGCTCTCAACTGTGGTGCAGGAAAGTACCCCTGACAGGGATTTTAGGGTGCATAAATTTCACCTCTCCTCTCCTGACCTGAGCTGCCATTCACATCCTCAACTTCCTGCCATGACCACCAAGGTGTGAGGCTGAGAACCTAAATGACAATGAGACAGTGGTGCACTGGCCTTTCTGTGGGAGAGCACGACAGGGGACTCAGTCATGTGAGTCCAGAGCTCAAGGCGTGAGACTTTGGGAGATCTGCTTAGGAGGGTGCTGGCTCGGGGAGTCAGAGAGCTGTTAGGAGACACCCTGTGAAGGAAGGCTGTCTGTATGTCAGACTCTGCGCACTGAAGGTCCAAGGTGCAGGACAGAATATCTAAAGAGTGAACCACAAGAAAAATTCACACAGCTCTCACTAGAGCTGCCTGCACCCATCTCATGGTGCCTTGAACATCATGTTAGCTTTCAACAACTTCCCCTGCCTAGACTAGGGCTTACTGGGCTCCCAGATAGAATGAGCGAAGAGCTCACACAGGGGTGCAAGGTTCATTTCTGCTGCTAACAGGAGGGAGCACAGGGCCCCCCAGTTCCATCACAGATACTTGCCTACAATGTCTCGGTCAGGCCTGGGGTTAGGCGTGTCTGCCTGAATACATGAGCTTCTCGTTAAAAGCAAGGCAGAGCCACCCTGACTGGTTAGGCTTGCTTTTCTCTGGATTTCTGACAAATGCTTTGTATTCCAAAGGTCAGACTAGCAATGGCACCTCACGCCCTGGAGCAAAGAGTCATTCCTCACTGTTTCGCTCTGCTCACGGCTGGCTGCCCAAGCTTGCTCCATCTCTCTGCATCTGACATCCAAACTCCGCTCAATGCAGAGGAGATGTAGCCAAGTCCTGGCATCAGCTGTCAGCTCAAATAGAGGGGAACAGCACAGTGACATCAAAAATGTGTTGATGGGTATTAGCCTTTTGACCAAGTCCTGCCTGTAACTCCCTTGCAAGGGAATGAGTTTTTCAGCAGGGGCCTTATTCTTTTACTGCAGCAATAGTCTCACAGTCCTGGTTTTGGAGGCTGTATTACTTTCCTCTACAAATCCCGTAGTAAACAGCTGCAGTTCTTGCAAAAGATACTTGTCATCTTTTGCATACTCTTGCAAGACAGAAGCAAACAGAGATACAGTGCTTAGAAGGTGGGTGTACTCCTAAGAGACAGACACCCCCTCCTGTGCAGCAGTCTCTTCTCATGGGCTGCATTTCATGCCAGGAAGCACCCACTATGATTTAACTCTTTTCACTTCCAAGAGAAAATCATTTCCCCCAGTGACCAGGTTTGATGATTCTTCCATTAGTAGGTGTGAAAGTGCCTCTAGCAACCCTCTTCTCTGTGTACTGGCAACCCTGGGGAGTCTCTGATGGCTCTGAGCAGAACAAAATGCACTGTCAGCTGCCAGACCAGTGAGCAGAAGTGTCCCAGACAAAGAAAGATCGGTGTTTAAACACAAAAGCAAATACAAGTGTGTTTACAAATGTACTCAGTAACCAAAACAAGAAAGTGCTAGGGTCAGACGTATCTCACGCTGAGTCTCACACCCTCTTTGTCAAGGTCTGTCCAAGTAGATATTGAACTCTCGACCACATTCCATTTCTTTCTTGGCACAGGAAAAGGTGCTCTTTGGATTCCCTCCTGCCTGACCCAGTTCAGCTCACTAAGGTGGCAGAAAACTAACGCTACAAGACGAGAAAAGTCATTAGTTTCTGCTAGGTTGTACTCTGAACCAACAGCGAGCATGGAGGGAACGCACAACTAGAAGCTGTGCCAGTCCCAGCATAGACCAGCTTAGGCTATTGTGAAACCATGCCCCAAGTGATCCTTACTTCTCCAAAAGACCTGTCTCCAGGCAGAGACAGAAGGGCAAGACCAGCTCTCTTGGTATTGTCATGATTTAGATCAGTTCAAGGTAACTTTGAAACCACTCTCCAGGTATAACTACTTTTCTGTGGTATTCAGAATCCTTCCTAAAGATCAGGGTTGGTTGGTTAAAGAGGTATATAAAACACACCAGCCAACCACACTGCGTGCTGGGAAGTGGCTTGTGTCTGAGCAGAGCTTTTAGCGCAAGGAAGGCTTTTTCTATGAACCAAAGTTATCATAGACAAAGAAATGAAGGAGGTTAACCCAGACCTCAAGGAAGAGCAATAAAGCTGCTCACCCTTTCTCCAGAGGATTAAAACTGATTGCTTAACAGGAATCCCACATAGGCAGTTTATTTTTCAAAATAGTTGGCAACTAGAGTTATTACACAACAGGGTTTGAGACACAGACTTGTTGAAAGAGGGAACCTTGCAACAAACCATTTAAATGAAACGTTCAGCATCTTTCAGCATTGGTGATATTTAACACAAAACATCTCATGCCTTTTAAAAATATTTTTTTAACATTTAAAAAAAAAAAAAATTTCTCCCTGGCTCTGCAACAGTATTTATTATACAGGTATTGAGGAAACAAAGTAAGGATAATGTCTTCATTAGAATTCTGGTTAAAAATTTGAAAAATAATATTTGTGGAGGTGTATAAGAAACAAAAATAATCTTTTCAAACTATTTGAATTGAAGGTCTTCACAAGTTTTTTTCCACAAAAATATTTTTATAAGATGATATAATATAATGTACAGTAAAATTTTCAGAATTTGGGATCAGGTTCTACTCTCACCTGTACCAGCATAAATAAGGAACAATAGCGAAGTTGCATTGGTATGTATAAAAAAACACCTGGCCATCATCCTTTGATTAAGTATAGATATGTTGTCTGATACTAAAACAAAACAGTGTAAGTACCACTGTTGTTACAAATTAACCTTATTTGATATTATAATTAAGCTGTGATTTTTTCAGATTATTATTTTATGTATCACTGAAGGATTATAACCAGAGTGAAATCTTATTTATAGTTTCCAATAACTTACGCTAAAATTTAACTAGTACTTACAGACTTCAGCTGTAATATCCATCTGAATACTAAAGACAGTTATAGGGACCAATACTATTACAATGCATAGGGAATGAATCTGGAATGATGAGATCCTTCAGATAAATTACCATAGGGCATTTTAAAATTACCTTCATTTTTCTTTTTTTGATCATCTTAATTGTTTTGTCATCTCCATTGAGTAAAAAGGGCTATAGAAAAGTTGGTCGTGCGATTTACATGAACTTGTCCCAGAAAACCTCTAGAAACCCAGAGTTTATTAATCCTTTAACCTTTTCTTATCACAGTAACTCTATCTAGGGCCACTTTAATTCTCTTTAGTGATATACCTGTAAAATAAGAGATGTCAATGGCACTCCGACATAACCACTATTTGAAGGGTTAATCTAAATTCTTTTTGTTTAACACATCAACTTTCTAAATCTAGTAGATAAATAAATAAATAGATAAATAAATAAATAAATAAATAAATAAATAAATAAGAAAGACGGTGGGGTAGAAGCATACAAAATAGTGCCATATTGTCAGCAATTGGCAAATACAGAATTGACCTGATCTGCCTCTCAGAGACTGAAATTCAGCCACTGGCAAATCCTATGCAGACATTTTATTATAGGCAAATCTACCACTCCTATCTACTGTCAAAAATATAGTGTTGCATCTAGTTGTATCAGATAACAGTCACTTTCATAAAATGGAAAAGATGCATAAGGTTCTCTTCAAAGAACTCAGGTTACGGTCAGGGTGATGATGATGGTGGATGGATGAAATCAGCACTTTTCTATCATTCCTAGACAAAGTTTCTGTGGAGTTATATTACGCAGAAGCATTCCACCATGTTTCTGGCTCAGTGAAGGGTGAACATTCCCATTTCGTCTGTTCCTCTCAGACTCCGACGTACATGTGAGATCAGACCATCCTATTGCTTCAACTGGCTCGGGCTTGCCAGACTTGACTAAAGGCTGTGGGCTGAGCACATATGCATAATACATTCTTTTTGTAAAAAGGTACACTGTGGGCCTCATCTTAGCTCCTTAATAGTAGCCTCACTAGGTTTTGTTAAAGCCAGTCTCTGAAACTTTTACAAATGTAAATGTCATACAGGGTTGAAAATCGTAATTATTGACATTCTTCATCAGTAACAGTAATTGAACAACAAACTCAGCAGACCTCCCTTAAACAGTTTAATGGCTTATTGTACCTCCAGGCTGCCAATCTATCCCTTTCCCTCCATACTTCAGTCACTTTTATGTTTGTAGGTCACATATAACGCATTGCATATTGTTTTCTTTTTACAGTGTCTCTCTTTTAACAAGCTACAGAGCCAGCAGGAACATGCTGTAAATGAGATACGACATCGCAGTGTGGCCATCCAAAGAACATATTTTCAATAAATATGCAAATCAGTTGAAGTACATCTCAGGTGTGAAAAGGTATAGGAATATGTTAAAATAGCACTTTAAATTATCTTAGTGGAAAACAGTAACACTCTAAGGAACCAAAGAAAATGGGAAGAAAGTAACTAAAATTAACTTTTTTTTTCCTTAAAAAGGGGAATTTCTTACGTCTTTGGTCACAATCAGCACACAAGAACCTCACCTTCAAAATGTAACAGACTGGGGCTGATTCAGTGGGAATTACATACACAACAAGCATAATGAGCATGTCACATCCTCACATATTTCTCATAGAGAAAAGCATGTAAAGCCAGAACAGCCGCACTGACCCCAGGACTGCCCAGCATGACTGAAATAAGTCTCTCACTCAGTGGGACTGCAGAGAAACAAATACTGGAAACGTCTGCTGATGTCCATTTTTCTGTTAATGGGTCAGGTTCTGATGCCTTCCTGTTGGCTACAGCTACAAATGAAAGGCAGTGTTTGTGCCCCAGAATTTACTGGAGGCCTCAGACGAACTTAGTAGAGCACCAGTAGTATGATTTGGACACCAGAACACTTGCTAATACTCCTATAGAGTCAGTAGAGCTGATCCTGCTTTCAGGTACATCACTGTAAATCCAGAGAAAGCTCCACTCAGATAAATGGAATTAGTTCACATTTTATTAAGGTAAATGAGACAACTTTTGACAAATCATGCACCAAACTGCCACTCAGAAGATTTACGCTCCTTGATATTTGAATAAATACATAATAAGTATGCACCATCAACGCACAAGGGAACTGAGGGCAGTGTGGCAGACAACTGACTCGGTCTTCTCCTTGCCATACAGAGAGACAAGGAAGCCACTGGTGGGGACCAAGCTGCAAGGAGACATGCCAGGTCATTGTGCCTCTGCTCCTAATCTGCTGTACAATTTTAGAAGCAGTTTTTCCCTTCCCTGTGCCTCCGTCTCCTCTTTTGTCATACCTAGGTAGACTGTCAATGATTTGGCATAACCTTAAGAACTCAGTTTTGAACTCTGACCCACCAAACTTCAATCTAATAAGAATCTAAGGAATAAGGCCCTGTTTTAAAAGGGAGAGAGGCTTTTATTCCTGAAAATCTCTCAGCTGTGACACACAGCTTGGAGCACATCATTTTCAGCAATTAACACCACAGATACACCAAGTCTCTAAGACAGCACAAACCAGCATCGCTGCTAAAGGAAATGGCCCTTCCTTTGCCTCGCTCCCACCACACATTCTTTTTCACTCCCTCTGCTACTCCCTGCCTTGTGCCAACACAAGTGTTCTTATGGCCCTGCAATGAACCACATCAGGGAACTCATCCAGGTTGAAACTAACCTGGGGAAAAGGAAATTGTTTAGTTTTAACCTGGCAGAGTTGCCTGGCCTGGTTCACTGCACAGCCATGTGTGTGCTGGTGCCAGCATGGGGAAAGGAGCAGCCCTGGGCCAGGAAGGAAGACGCAGAGGAACAGGAATGGTGGACCTCCCTCTGAAAGAGGTTATTGCAGGGCTGACTTATGCCAGCTTAAAGTGTTTGTAGAAATGCGGCACATATTTAAAATCTCTCTCTTCAAGGAATATTTGTCTTCAGAGGATTAATGCTTCCCAGGATATTCCAGCCTTGGCCATCTGTGGAGCATTGCTTCTCCCTCTCTCCCCCCCAGCCCAATATACTGGCATGGAATTAAAGCCCTGGGAAACATGAAAGCAACAGGCCTGGGGATTTTGTGACAAATGCAAAAATGCTCATATTTGTCAAACCATTAGCAAAGGGGCACAGCTGTTGTGAGAGTCTTGACCCCACGCCAAGTACTCTCAAGCCCGCTGAAGGTTGTGTGCCTGAATCATACTTGCTCTGGCAGCTCCCACTGAGATCCCTTCTGCGTATCTGTGACAGGTGCCCAGACAAGCGCAGTTGGCTCCAAGATGTCCAGAGGTGGATTACTGCACGCTACCTGAGCCACAGACATTTGCTAAAATTCAGTGCTGTTTGCATGTGGCTACAGCACTTCCAAGGACAGTCGGGCTCCAGTGCTGCAGCTGCATTTGCCCAACATGTAGCCTGAATGCAGAAGTCCTGCCAGACAAGAGCCAGCTCCAGCAGGTCGAAGCAGGGCGGCTCTGTGCTGCGTGACTAGAGCCTGTGGTGCTGGAAAGCCTAACACAGGAACAGTGAAGCAGCTCTGGAGAGCAACAGCCCAGACCATGCCCAGGCCCAGCGGTGACCCTGAAACTGGTGACAATAGCTGCAGTCCCAGATTTGGAAGAAGACAAAATGAAGCCACAGACTTCACTCATCGGGGTTGGAATGAGGGAAGAAGGGGCAACCTGGAAAGTGTGGAGCAAGAAAAGAGGAGGCAGGAGTTGGTAAATGCATGGTGAGGAGCAGATGACAACAGTTACCTCTGTAGCACTGTTTCAGAGTACCACAGATTTGGTAGCTTCTTTCACTAACCCCCTTTACCCTAGGAGAGCTAGGTAAAACACAAAGCAGACATCTAGGGTTTGGGTCTGATACTCCAGGCTGAATCTACTAGACACAAGGGCAAGGCTGTCTGGAATCAGTCAGGCTTCCTGGCTTTGCACTGAGCTGATTGGTGCTCAACTCCCACAGCACAGAGCTCCAGACGCTCTGTTAATAGCTAAGCTCAAAGCATTTCATTCTGACTAATCGTCCAAAGTTCAGGGCTGATTCCGAAGTCCTTGGTCAGCAAATCTGGCTACAAATGTAATGCAATTTGGCCTCTACCAGATTCCCAGAAATCTGTGGGCTGGAAAAAGCATGAGGATTAGGCAAAAGTGAAATCTTTCTCTTAGTTTATCTAGACATCTTTGTCCCTGCTCAGCAGAGCAAATACATTTGCTTTCCATATTTGCCCATCAGTTTAAGGCTTTTCTGTTACTGCTGCCAATTTTTGGCTACTTTAAAGCCTGACAAATCTTTCCTCTCTTCTGTACCATGTTATTGTTGCTGGGAGCACTGATTAATCCCTTTCCACCCTCATTCTTTGAAGAGCAACCTTCACTGTATGTGTTTAGGAGTGGTGGCTCCAAGGCTACAGCAAGCCAGATGATAGAGAAATGTTTGAGAACGGAGCTGCCTGCTAAAAATAATTAATTCTAATTCTGGCTGGTTTCCATGTCACTGACCTTTGGTCAGATTCTGCCAATTTCACTCATTCTCAAAAGATGTAAATTTTTCTTATCTGTAGGATTTGTACTTTCATAGTACACTGTTGGGTGGGATGAGCACTAAACACTTTGCTTGCACAGTGTGCATGGAGTGAGAGACACTTTCACAAGTTCTGCTCTAACCAGCCCTGGTGACACAGGGAGGGGAGCGAAGCAGAAACTCAGGAAGGTTATGTCATGACTTAAGCCAGGGAGAGATAGCCTCTTCTCCATGTAGCCGTGTTGGTGTGAGACCCTGTCCCCAGCTATGTGACACCTACCAGGGCATATCACCTCTCCCTCTTTAGACATGCTGATAGAACAGGCTCATGTGAGTGTGCTGTAGTTTGCAGCATCTGGATAAGTTCATCCATCCATCCACCTGGTATTGCCTGAATTCAGGATCACTCCTGGGATATTTCACTGGCAGAATGGCTGGGGAAGTAACCTCTGGCAAGGTATATGATGATGATCTCCTGGGAATAGCAACATCTTCTACCAGCACAGCTGGATTTGTCTACAGCTGTGTAAACTTTGACTAGCTAAATCCAGCTAGTCAAAAATAGACTTTCAAATCCATCCCAGACCCCTTGAGCCCACGTTGAGTGAAGTCTCCTCTATGTCACACAGCCCTTCAGCTGCTGGGAAGAGCTCCAGCAGTTAAAAACTACTCAACATGCAACAAGGGAGGAGGGAGTATCAGGCCTTGCAAAGCTTCCAGTCTCAGTGCTCCCTTCTCCAAACAGAACTAATACCTCTCTCAGAACAAGGTGAGTAAAAAGCATTAAAATCATTGCAGTGCTTTAAGAGACCTAACATGATCAAGAAATAGTGATAAATACAGATGACCACACACAGATCAAAGACAAAGCAGAACTCTCAAAAGGCATAAACAAGCCATGTTATTAAACTCTCCCTCAGCCTCTGCAGCAGTGGCTTCTTTAAGACCTCTGGATAAGTAAACTACTCTTTACAGCTACAGGTAAGCAAGTTTACAAAATAATGATCGTGTCGAGTGAATGCCAGATTTTTGCCCCATATATACAGTAACTAATGTCTTTGCAGTTGCCAGTCAATGTGCTGTAATGTGCAGTTTAAACAGCAGAGCTAAGAACGAGAGATGCTTCACAGAGATACTACTAGCTATGCATACATGTACGTCTCTGTACACACAGACACAGATCCTGCTCTGGGACTGGATGGGCAAATAAATGCTTTTTCAAAGACATTTTCCAAATAAAATAATGAAGAAAAACTCAGAACAGAGAAAACACAGGGAAATAAAACTGTACAGGCGAGTTTTCCCAGCTGTCAGCTAACTTTTTTCTCACAAATTAAAGGAGGAAGTGGATGAAAAGAAAGGAGAAGAAAATAATTTAGGAAATATCCCAAATCTGAAGTTTAAGAGGCATATTCAGAGGGAGAGTTATAAAGCCCTTGTGAGGCAGGATGGTTAGTTCTGTAGCTTGCCAATCAAGAAAGAAAAAAGCCAGGTAGAGTGAAAATTGTTTCTGTGATCATTATCAGGAGGGGGAGAGAACCTGTGCCTCCTCTGTGTTGTGAATACAGATCAGTCAGTCTCGACAACAGAGTCACCAGGAAGATGTCCATTCTTTTCAAGGGATGCTGATTCAGACTAACAGTGAAAAAAAAAAAAAAAGAAAAAAAACACAGTAGAGACTGGAAGGAACATGAATCACCCCAAGTAAAACTCATTTGGAGCACATACAGGGACAGCTGAAATTCCAGAGCCTTTTGTTGGAAAATGTCTACTGAAGGAGCAGGGGGTATTTACTGGGGGCTGGCTTTTTCACAGCAGTGTTCACCCATTATTATGCCAAGGACGATTTCCTTTTATTCCGAAAATGAAAAAGGATCTAAGAAGAAAGTTGATGGAAAAGAAAAAATTGTAATTGAAATATTTTCCACTGGAAATAAAGGAACTGAGCCATTTGCCTGCTGGTGGACAGTGTGTTCACTCATCCCACTTGAACCAACCCTCCATATCCCACCTGATGCCTCTTTGCCTGTACTGAAGTCTGGTCTCCCACAGCTGCAGTGCAACTCAACCCCCTGCCTGAGATCACAGGGCAAACAACACAGCCTTTCCAGTCTGCCCCAGCTCCCCAGGTATTTTGGCACAATTTCACTGACACAGGCCTTTTCACTTGTAGAGGAACTCAGAACTGGAAAAACTTGAGATATTTGAGGTCAGAACCAAGCATGTCAGCAAAGCTGAGCTGAAAAGAATCTTGCACAATGTCTGTGTACTCCGTGCCAGGAAGCAGTTAGCCCTAATACCCCTCCAGTTCATTAGCATCAAATAGACTTACAAGAAAAAAAAAAAAGTTGTCTGTCCTTATTCCTACAGATCAATTGGCTTCTGTCCATACATATCCCCTCTCCTCCCTGTAATGGTGTATCCCCCCTGCACCTAAATGCCATTGTCTGTGGCAAGGGTGTCTCTTTCGAGAGGGACTACACTGCCTAATTGCCGTGAGCTATGGAAACCTAGCATTCTGCTGGATCTGCAGAGCTCCTTTAACATTCATCCCATCATCCTCTCAAGTGCAGCTGGTGTGTTTCTCAAGAGCCAGACTGGGCTGATCCCGTTCTCTGGAAAAGGACACATATTGTTGTTCAGCAATGGGTGTGCTGGGAAGAAATTCTAGCTGTGGCAAGATTTCAGCAGGCAGTCGCAGTCTGCAGTAAAACTGAATTCAGTTGGCTACAGCCAAGCCTTATGTGGATTCCTGGTGACTGCTGAGACATTCACAGTCCCCAGTGCTGACTTGCACCTAGGCACTTGCTCATTTTCACAGGACATTCAATTCTTTCTTTGCCTTGAGCTCTGTCAGTGGGCATTACAGCCACATTCAGCATGTACCCTTTTCTTTCTGATTCAAAAAACTATACTGAACCTCAGGTGAGACCATCCCGCACAGCAGACTGGCTGCATTCAGTTCTGTGTGGGTGCAGATGCTGAAATGGTAAGAGTTCTGGCCAGGAGATCAAGAAATCCTGCTATGGGACGTGTTTTCCAGTGTGATACACTGGAAAACAGCCATCTATGTTTTAAGTGTCAGGCTGGCATACAGTCATACACTAGCTTGTTATAACCACTCTCTATATTAAATACCAACAGTGACATAGTAAAAAGCAGCATTCGCAAAATTATTGTCAAACACTCTGAAGTGCTGACTCACTTTCCTATATAAGAACTTACTATCTCTTCTAGCAGTCCTCAACTTCTTCTCTCTACTCACTCTACACACTCGGTGAGACATGACAAAAAGTTCATAATCATACGCTCAAAGAATTTGGCCAGATTTTCAGCCAATTTAAGTTGCTGTATGTAATAGCCACTAGCTACATGTACACAGCATGCTGCCTGGTCACGGACTCCACTGACTGAGCAAGATTCTCACCCAGAAATACATGTAACATTTAAAAAGATTGTTACAGATCAGATAAAAAAGATTTTGATTGTTAAAAGATTAACAAAGTTAATTAACAAAGTTTTTGTTAAAAAAGATTTTGATTGTTATAATTTTCAGTGTCAAAAGATTCTAACTGAGCACAAATGTTATTTTCAAATTCCACAAAGCTCAAAAAGAATTTCAACCACCTTGTTTTGTTCATACACATATATGGAAACCCTATAGATAATTAGTACCTTCTTGCAGCTTCAGACAATGTAGAAACTCATCCTAGCTATTTCCTACCCCAATTACTCATTCAGACCCTTTTGTATACTGAACTGACTCTCACAACTTAAAATTAAGCCTGTAAAGTTAAGTGGATAAACAATTATGAGAGGTTAAAGTTGGATTTAATGAAAACTACATCATGTAGAAATCTAGGGAAATCAAGCTTTTCACAGCTTTTGAAAAGTTGCATGGATAGTGAAATTCTGGTTAATGTTTGCGTCCAAGACTGACAAGAAAAATGGAAAGGAACAGACTGTTGTTTAGTTAAACTCTGCTCTGCAGCCTGTGTCTGGATTGCCTGAGCAAAAGAGGGTAACCAAAGAGTCCTTGTACTGCACAAAGTTGTGAATTCTCTCCAGCACCAGATGGGACTTAATTCAGCCCGTGAAGTGGTGAGAAGATTCCAACACTGCTCTTCACAGGAAAAATGAAACCCTTTCAACTGGCTAGTCACAGCCTCTGGGCACTTATGATTTTGTTTTCTTTATTACTTTGCTGTGAGTGAGCAGAATTGTCCTTCACCAAGTCACTTGCATTTTTTACACGACCACACACTAAAGCCAAGCTCACCAATACACAAAACCCCCATGAGCTCTAGTTGCAGACGCAATGGTGATATGAAGACTATCGCAGCAGCTCAGTTATTCCTTCCTGACACTTCATACCCATGGCACCCATCTGTGCTTGGAGTCAAGTTGTCTTTCCCTGGGTTTTCATACCAAGATCAGAGTTTTAGGAAATGGAACCAAGTGTAATAATAATTCTATTCATTAAGGCTAAGGCTTGTAATGGTACTTAGCCATGAAAAGATGCAGCCAGTGGGATTTTCAAATTGCCTAAGTAGATTACACATCTAATTCCCATTGACAGCCAATGGGAATTAGGTCCCAAACTCCCTTAGGCACTTTTATAAATCCTATTAGGTGTCTGTCTGCATCTTTGTATGCTTAAATACCTTTGTAAACCTGGGCAAGGAGGTGCTCCCATGCTCCTTAGGTTGCTTTTCAGAGTTTTGGTAATAGAACAAAGTCAGACCTTCTAGCTTATACTGCAGATCTCAAGATTTGGAATATGAACTACGAATCAGGTGACTCTTTGCTACCTTTAGAACCTCTGACATAAGGGCAGTAGACCTGCTGAGGTGTGTTCAGAGGTTGCTCACTAGTGTTGACTCATCACAGCTAGAGCAACTGTTCTATAGTCAGCAGCCCATCCCCTCAGCACTGCTAGAACAGATCAGGGAGCCATGAGCAGAGCCAGAAAGCTCAAGCCTTGTGGTGTTGAACCTACACACTCAAAAGCAGTTCCTCTTCATTTTATGCTGCCATAAACATAGATACAGGAGACTACAATGAAGACTCAGTTCACTTGTATTTTGTTGTGACCACAGCTGTTTTTTGTGCTTCTGGCTGAAGGGCACGTGGAATATGTGCAGAGTACTACTTGGACTAAGCCAATTCCCTGGAAGCACAATGGTGCAATTTTTAAAAGACCACAGTCTTTGAGAATGCATCCTTTACTGAAATGGCTTTGTCACAACGTGAAACTTAGCAGGCTGAAGTGAAAGCAAACATTCCCCTTGTCTGAAAGGCTCCAGTGTGATCACAACAATACCAGCTGAACGCTACTCTAAGCTAGAGTAGTGCTGGTGACTATTTAGAAAATAATTAGCTGAACTTTACATGACATTCAGACGTTTCTTGGCTCAAATACCAGTCTATTCCTCTGCTGAATTCTAGGGATTCTGCAAACAATGAAAAATATTTGCTTAATGGTAGACTTGCATACTATGTTCTTGTTGTGCTGGGTCACTGTATCTGTGAAGACAAATGCTGAAAAGAATGTTAGATGGAGAAAAAACTTTGCTAGATAGACTTTGAGCGTGACGAAGATTTGTCATAAATATGAAGGAAATGTGGAGTGTTTTTATGAAAATGCATTACTCGGTTTAAAGGCATTTTTTTCAGTTCCCCAAGGAGATTCTTCAAGGAATGTGGAATTTTTATTTTGTTCAGATAAAATCGCTAGGAATGTTAAACAGTCTTTGGCTCTGATTGTATCAAGAACTGAAGAATAGGCTTGAGAGTGGACCTAAGCTTACTAGGCCATGTGCTCCCCTGCATTTCTATTTGCATTGCTGGCTATGGATTGAGATCAAAGTACTCACACAATGCTTCAAATCAGACATGTTCCGGACACCTACTGCTGAAACAAGAGTTAAATCCAGTACCCTGTTCATATCCATTCACACCATATGAATAAAACTGTGCTAAACAGTTTTCTCCAGCTCTCAGCTCTTAGGCTAGGATGGTGCAGACTTGACAGTTGATGCTTGATCCTTCATTGCTGTTGCTTGACTTGATAGTGCCTGATAACTCCTGTCTTGAGAGTGGGCTCAGACTTATGTCAGGGTGACAGTGTAAACGGATGTGCTACATTTTTCCCTGAAAATCTGAGTAAGCAGAAGCTTGTCGCTTGGCAGCCCAGAGAATGTTCCAAGACCAAATTGCCAGCTTGTAGAGAGAAAGAGAAAGGCAGACAGATTATGAAAAAAGCTTGGTTAAAACAATGGGAGTAAAAAAAAATAGAGAAAAAAAAAAGTACAGCTTAGTCCCCAGGACATTTTTCCTTTTATTGATGGGTGGAAGGTCAGATGTTTGTGTGCATGCCTACATATGTGTGTGTGCACAGTGCTGGAACTGGAATTTCACATATCTGAGGGAAACCATATTCTGAATTGTCACGAAAAACTGGTTATTCAATTTATTCTAGAGAACGACATCTTCTAAAAAGCACCATGACAGATCTATGAAAACAGGCAGACACAGCAGAGAACTAGATGGCTGGTAAAAGAAGAAAAGGTTTCAACTTTGGCTCTGGCAACTAAGTGGACTTAGGAAACACGTGCACCTAACATTCATGTTCTTAAAAGCATCTGTTGCCAGCCCTTGTTGCCTGTTTTTCCACAAACAACTGTTACAGTGTTTCAGTTTCACAAAGATGTTTTTGTTATGAAACAAGCACGTGTGCAGGTGCATCTAAAACAAATGGCTTAGATGCCATTAGTGGGGCTGGCTTTCATTTACGAAGCAGAAAATAAAAATGACCCAAAATAGATCTTTCACTAAGAATGATTTGGTCATGATCATAACTCTGGCTGTGCTGAAATCAAGAAAATGGCAACTAAAAAGTACACAGATTGTGCAAAGGATAATGTAATCTCAAAAGAAGAGAGATGGTACCAAGTAGATACTGGTATGGAAGGATAAACTCTGAGTAGCAGCTGCACACTAGACACTTCCTCACCCAAAATGGAAGACCGTTTTAATAACTTACAGCTTGCAAGCTTCGTACTTAATGGAGCCTTGACTGGGACTCTCTGGGCTAAACCATTTAACACAATCCTTTTAGCATTAAATAGCTCCTACTGCCACTATCATAAAAATATCTCCAAACACAAAGGCATCCTTCATATGTACTAAATACGAACCGCAGTTGAAAAAGCTATGATATCAGATGTCTCCTCAGAAGGATTTGAGAAATTCTTTAGAATGGCTTGTGCAGGATATGTTTGTGCTCCACAACAGCTCAGAATGGCTCAGCACCCCTAACCAGCTAGTCAAGGAGCCAAGCAGGTTTGCAGGGAAGTACATGGCACTTATAGCAGGTACTCAGTGGCAAAGAGCTAAATAGTTTTTGAAAGATCTGATTACTGAATGGTTCCATTTTATTGGCCATGTGTTTTCTCCATGGATGGATTCATTGGATGTGCAACAATAATTGAGTTTCATCCCATGGGTGAAGTCCATTTGGTGACTTAAGTGCAGTCACTTGTCAGGATGAATTTTTCCACAAATGTACATTTTTCAAGTTTGCATGTCTTTTGTCAATACCTCAGCTCTCCAAGGGACAGCATGTCAACTTCCTACACTCTTACATTTGACTGGTACTGAAAATCCGTCTGCTATGGTTCTCTGAAGTCTGTTTGATGGGGAAGGCTTTTTGACAACTCCTGCCTCTCCAGAGCTCTCACCTCTTTGTTTTTGTTGTAGTTGTGGGGTTTTTTTCTCTTCCCAATAACAGAATTCAGGCTAGCAGCATTTATACTCTCTTTTTCTGTTCCTGTCTTCTAAAACAGCAAGCAGTTCCCAAACTGATGAACTCTAATGAACAAGCACCTCGAAGCTCAAGGGATGCTAATATCTTCTCTCTCAACTCCGCCCTCAGCCTTCATCCAAAGGTAAGCATTAAGTTCATGACACAGGGGGAGACAGTAAGTAAAAGCCACACAAATGGGAACTTGAAACTATTGCAAATGAAGAAAGCAGTAGAACAACCGGTACAAAATTAACCAGGCCACTGCATTATGATCTTGTGCAACATACTTGTTTTACTGGGTGGTACCGCGTGCAAGGCAAAATTTTAGATCTGTCTGGCAATTATTCCAGAAGGAGGAGCTAGGCAGTTGGAAATGAGCATCACTTTGTTCCCAAAGCTATCCTCCAGATCAGAGAAAGAGTAGATGGTAGCTCTCACTTTCTTTGTCAGGATCTAAGAACTGAAGGTCCAAGACACAGTAAATTCCATATTGAATGAACTGTCAAGAAACTCACAGAACTTTGCAACTGGAGATGATTAATCTGTTTAATTCACTGTCTTTTATCTGATGGTGGCCAGTACCAAATAATCATGAGAAAGAAGCTGTACTAAACGACTATGGATAAGGTTACTCAATGCTGCAAGTAAATGTCCACTTAAATCCCAGTGGATCAGATCTGGTTCTTGTAGGCAGCACAAGAAATACATGCTGTTAATTTATGGTATTTTTTTCCATCTGACATTCCTCTCAACTTGACAATAAACCTCATCAGTTTCACCTTTGAGACTGATTTTGCTCTTTCAACTTTCCTTTTAATTCATTAAAATCTCAGTAGCTTTTATGCTGGTGGTAGTGCTTGCAGTCTGCTTTTGTAAAATACTAATAGTCAACAGCAGCTTATAAAGCCTTGTTTTTGTAAAACAACATGAACCAAAACAGTCACATTTCATGCAAGCAACTGAAATAGAAAAGAAGGATGAGGGAAGCATGGAAGTGAAAGTCGCTAAAGCAGCATTTCCTCCCCCTAACAGAAACTACTCAGGTGGGAACCCTTCCTTACGGGACTTGCATTTGCACTGTTTTCCTGTCAATGCATATAAATTATTATGTGAACTGATAGAGAGAAAACAGCACCTCTTTTTTTTATTTGAATGTAGAGAAGTCCGTAGCACTTTCTTCCATTCTTTGGAACTTGATCTAATTAAAAATTGTGGTGGGAAAAAAAAAAAAAGCGCAGCATTTTAAAGCATTGTCTCCCACTTTGAGATAGAAAGCCAGTTTCTCTGACTAAAACTGGCTGGATAATTCCAGGCTGGAGAGTCCCAGCCTGACAGTCTGTGAAAATGTCTCCATCTACTGTGTTTCAATCCAAGTCTAACTACACATTCTGAAAAAGGAATTTGAAGACCATCTTGTGAAGTGTTGCCATGGCAGTTTTAATTTCCAGCAAATAAAAATGAGATTAATATTTGGCTGTTCAAACACTGCTTTCATATCTCCCTATTTTTTGTTTGTTAGCTTGCATCCATGAAAATGTGTACATCTGATCTTTAAGAGAAAAAGTTGAAGGGATTTCATTGACCATGTTTTACTGGCTTACCAAACAGCAGTTGCCCCGGACCACAGCTTGAAGATAATTTTGATTTGCCATTTCTTTCAACTGTTTCAGGGGCTATTTAGTAGTGTCAAGAGGAAAGCATGACTACAACTGTTCTCCCATAGGAAAACCACAGTTGGGCTTTATCTGATGGGACATGTAAGACATTTATGATACTAGTTAATATACATGAGAGTAGCCAGACCAAAGAGAAACAAGATCTTCAGTCAAAAAAAACCGAGATCTGTTTTCCTATAGTTTTGCATCTCATGGTTGAATTCTCCTGTGTGTAAAAATGAACAAACTCCCTCAGAAGCAGGAGCACTGGTAACAGTGCTCTCCAAGGGAATGCCTAGCTATTCAACTGAACTCCTACTACAGCCTTTCTACTCCTACTACATGCTTACAGGGGCATTCATATGGTATCTCTCTCCATACAGCTGTGCATTTTCACAAAACATAATTTCATATCCTTAAGCCTGCTACCCCTGTATCTAATTTGTTTGAAAGTGGCCCAACAGTAATTGCAAGGGGATCGAGAGACACTGATACAGAGACAGCAAGATCTCATAAGCTTTGCATCCTTAGGAAATCAGGAAAACAAGACCTTTCTGGCTTGGGATCTGGCACAAAGCTGAGTGACTTGGACTACAGTCAAACTGACAACATAACAAATGGGAACACTAACGGGCTGCAGCCATACCCAAGAATTCTGACCTCACTACTCTGGCATGTGCTTCTGGTTCAGCCCTGTTCTGCTACCAGTTTTCTAACTCTGGCCACTGTCACAGGAATTTTGGAACTTCAGACCCAGATTGCTAACCAAGACAAACCTGTCAAGGGCTGACTGTTACAAAAAGCAGACAGTGGCCTGTCCATTTCTCCTCCTCCTGTATAGTTTAAACGCTAGAGAGAGATGGATTGTTGTCAATGGACAAAATAACTTACTGGAACAGCTGAATAATAGAAAGTAACAGCAACAATCCGGGCTCTAGATTCTTAGAATATACTGGAGCTAAAACAAAAGACTGAGGAATCTGGAGATAAGTTTCTTCGAGAAGAACAAAGATCAAGAATGATTCATCTGAGAGAAGAGATTTCTACCCTGAGGATCAGTTCTCAAACACAAACTCCTAAACTTCCCTTGGAAAGTACCACAGCCACTTAAAAGAGGTGTCTGAGGGCATGACAGAGAGAACTGTGACATCAGGACATAATTCAGCGTGGTTTTCCCCATATTTTACACTTCTAACAGTGGGAACATTTTAAAAACTATGGCTCCAAAGCCTCCCCAAGAAAAGTGTCAGATAATGCCACATCATCAGTCTGAAGGAAAGCTCAGAACACCTCATATCAGCCATTAGTCAGCAATCCCTAAACCCCACATTTTCATCCTAATTTGGAGCCATGCACACACTGCCAATTGCTAATGTGGGAGAAAATGAGAAACCAAAAAAACCCGAAGTAGCTCTGTAAAAAGTGGAACTAATGAAGACTGCTTCCCTGGGGACATTTGTCTCACAGTTGATTGGCTTGATAATTAAATGGTAATATTTTGGCAGCGGGAATTCACCCCTTTCTAGACTTCAGGGAATCCACAACAAAGAGCAACATTGTGAATGCCCTAGGCACAGGAAAAGCCAGAATTTACTGCTTACTGGACAACAGAGAACCCTGAGAAGAGAACCTTGACCTTAAATGCTTTCCATTAAGGGCTGAGTTCAGCTTGCACTACTTTTTCAGGAGCAGTAACAATAAGGTCTCTCCTGTTCTGTCATTTATTTTCGGGAAACCTATAAGAATTTCGCATAGAATTGTAATTCTCTTTGAGAACTAAGGACCTCTGCCTCATCTAAATGAAATGGTTCAACTGCTTCAAAAGATTGTAAGGAGACCAAGTGAAATCCACAGTATGACCACAGTATGGAATCAACCTTCATTTCTTCAGGCTAGAAAATAAAACAGCACTAGGGCTGAATGCAGGCTGATGTTAACTTTCAATAGTCTCCCTACGGGGACTTCCTGCAAAAAACTGCTCGTGTTATCTTGGCAGGAGAAGCTGAGTGGCAGAGCTGTCCTCCCAGCTTCTGAGACAAGTCACCATCTCTGTCCGGCACTCCCAGTCTTCTACAGGCATAATATGGGCACTTGTATTCTTGGCTCTAAAGATTAAAATAGGATCATTCTTAAAAGACTTTGAAGAAGTTTGCTACCTACATTCCTTTATAGTGAATCAGACAGGTCCTGGAAAATAAAAACAACAAGAAGGGCTTCTTCAACTACATCAGCAGCAAAAGGAAGGTGAGGGACAATGTGGGGCCGCTGCTGAATGAGGCGGGTGTCCTGGTGATGGAGGATGCAGAGAAGACAGAGCTACTGAATGCCTTCTTTGCTTCAGTCTTCAGTGCCAAGGCAGGCCCTCAGGAATCCCTGGCCCCGGAGGTAAGAGAGGAAGCCTACAGTGAGGATCACTT
>Ga0065711_1001114_pt1 | contig 64206 bp, 37 predicted proteins | sample Hoacrofraction12_FD_59098 | JGI IMG/M metagenome (GOLD analysis project Ga0065711, IMG submission 59098) | Hoatzin crop microbial communities from Cojedes, Venezuela - Epithelial fraction 12 v2 (version 2) | ecosystem: Host-associated > Birds > Digestive system > Esophagus > Crop | place... | reverse complement strand
AACATGGTGCCTGTCTTCTCGCGCCTGTTGGTCTCTGCAGTTGCTTGCTTACTAGCTGGTTGTTTTTTTTTTCCTGAGGATCCTACTGTCCTCCTTCATCCTCAGACATATTTGGTGTTGACAGAATAAGGACAAGGAATGTAAATGTTTTGAGTGTATTTACTCATCATTTCAGCTGGAAGCTTTTTTCAAGTTTTCTTCGGACTCCCATGCTTGAGACATCCAAGAAGAAAATTTTGGCCTAGAAAGTGTAAGTCTTCTCTTTTCGGGAGATGTGAAGCCTTCTCTTTGCTTAAAAACCGAGCTAAGAAACTCAGTACTCTTCTGCAACATGCCCCTGTGACTAAGGCTGGGAAATAGATGAGGGGGAAAAATAACACGTGTCGCTTGATTTTGGGAGCATCTTAATGGATTTGCTCATACCATTCAAGTTTTATCACCACTGAAGCCACTGATGCTAGATTCAGCTGTGAGCCTTGAGTCGAGAATTATTTAAGCATATGTTTAAGTCTTGGTGACTGTGGTGGGACTCGAGCAAATGTGAGGAGTTTAAGCACGCTGTGTGTTCTTCAAAGTGAGACTCTACAGGGGAGCCCATTTCCGATGGTCTTGTGACGTGCATCATGGGAGCTGCCTGGGGTGTGAGCCAGGGCTGTGTTTTGCCTGCTTAGTTGCATAGCACCTCCTCGCTACATAAAAAAGAAAAATATTTATGTGTGTTCAGGATATCTTCTCAGTTGAGTTGTGTTCTTTATCTCCTGAAGGTTTCACTTATACGTATGTTACCATTCCGTGTCCTAGCGTAGTCTGTCCAGCACTTCACCAAGCCTGAGAGGTTCCTGGGGATCCAGGAGCCATCTGAAGCAGAGGCCAGCAGGGGCTGCTGTAGGAGTAGGAGATGGAGAAGGTTTGCAGCCTCCCATTTGGAGAAGCCCTCCTTGAGGGTTTGCTCTTGCTGCCTGCTCTTCCCTCATACTATACCCCAGCTCGCTTGGGCTCAGCAGTGGCTTCCCAGCACGGAGTAGGTGTCTGTCGCTTACTCACAGCTTTGCATATTTTATATGTTCATAAGTTAAATATGATGCTTCATCATTACAATGTTAGAACTAACTTCAGAGTTCTTAGGTTGGCTCAATAAATTTTAAAATGCTTTTTCGTATTTATTATTTCTGTAGAAGTGGACAGTGGCATTCATAGTGCTTATTTCCAGATGCCCTTAGATTATGGCTTTAATATCATTTGCCACTCAAGAACTTGCTGGTTTCCTTCAGTTCTGGGACATAATTGAGTTGGAGATGATTAGTTGCATCCTTTTGGTTGAACGATGAGGGTTTTTCCTTAATTCCTGCAAAATCATCATTAGCTATTTTGGCTGCTGTTCTGTATTGGGTTGAGGCAGTACTACATTGTAAATCAATATCTTTTTGAAAAGACTGCTGTAAATTGCCTAGATAGCATATGCATGGTTACTTTGGCTGCAATGCTGCTGCAGAGCCTGGATGCTCTGCCTTTCTGGGAACTCCACAGGCAAGTCCATCATATATTAAAAAAAAAAAAATCTTTTTAGAAAGGACATGGTGTTGCTGGTGAAATTTAGACAGAGAAATATTGTACCATCGGTGCTGATCTGTACCTTTTGTATTTTACTCCACTGGGATTACCCTGTCTTGAGGGATTTCTTTGTTTTCTGCTTTAGATTTCCCCCTTTCTTAGCTGTAGTACAGCCGTAGCATTTCAGCTTGCTAGTGCAGAAAGATGTTGTGAATTCAGTTGCTGAATGAGCCCAGCCTGACTGCAAACACTAACATTGCTAGAGAGATGCCAAAGAGTTGCAGGTGAATCTAACCTGATCTGGGCAACAGCAAAACGGTAAGACAGGGCTTGTTTAAATCTCTGGGATTAATTGCGTGCTGGAGTTTCCCGTTTCAACCTGAAACCTAGTTATCACATGCTTCCAACTTGAGCAGGATTCATTCTGTGCATGTCAGGGTGGGTTTTCTCAGGAATGCTTGAAATCCAGGCAGAGGGAGGTGGTGGGAAGCTGGGAACACCACATGAGACCTCTCGGCAGCCACCCTGGTGAGACTCCCCGGCAGCACTGCCTGCGGTTTGTAAATACCAGGGAAAAGGTAGGGGAAGGCTTAAACGCGATGCTTTTCTCGGTACAGCTTTGTATTTCTCTCTCCATCAGCCTTATTTATTATTGTATTAAGAGGATAGTATGAGCAATTTTTTCCGATACATGCTTGGCTGCACGCCCTCTGGGACGAGTGAGTGAAGGACGTGATCAGCCACTTTTTCATCTCTGCTAACAAGTCTGTGCATCTCGCTCGATCTGAATAAATGTCTTTCTCAGTTACAGATTTGCTTGGTGGTGGAACATATAATTAAAATGATCCTTTATAAATACATGCTCTGTCGTGGATGCCAGAAGATCTTTTTGCCTGGTTAACCTCTGTCATTATTTTATTTCCCTTGTATGCTGTCTTTATTTAATAAAACAAAAAGTGAGGTAGTCATTTTAAGTAGTTGTTCTTGAATGCTTATGTAGGAGTGTGTTGGCAGAGGTTTGGATCTTAGTGGAATATTTCAGTGTATGAAAGCATAGGGCAGCAGCATGTTCAGGGAAAGAGAGGAGGAAAAAAGCAGCAGTTATCATTAGGACAAGACAGAAAGATAAAAATGTGGCCATTGTATGGAATAATTTGAATTCTTTTTGATGACTTAACGGACAGCTAGTGTGTTTTGGTTGTCGATCAAGCCATAGATTATTCTCAGCAGATATCCAGTGGAACCGAACAAAAAGAAATTTTGCCATATGTTCTAGCATTTAAAGGAAAGCAACTGTGGTAGTAATGGTAGAGTGATGAAATATGGGTTATGCTATTACTAGTTAAGGGTAAAAGCAGAGGGTTTTGTTTCTAGAGGAGTGCGTTTATACTTTATGCACTATGTGAATTATACTCCAAGAAGAGATGAGTTATGTATCAATGTGGGATCAAATAACTAGTTTGACAGCGATTCATGTTTGCTTTTTCTGTACTTGCCAATTAAGCAGTTTTTCTTCTTTGTCACTGAATATGATTAAAGGGGGAAGATTCAGTTCTGTCTCAATTATTTTCTGAAGGTTTCATTATTATTTTGCTGGAGTCCTTTATTTTTTAAAAAATGTTTTCTAAATGTGTGACACTGTGTACTGTAATGTAAGTGATGTGAAGTGAGCTGTTTCACACTGTATACAAACTTAATTTGCCTGGTTTTGTCTCAGAAAGTAGAGATGCTTTTTTTTTCAGTCAAGAATAACCTTGAATGTTTCTATTTACAATAATTATTGTAAATAATTAGCTTAATTATTTTGCAGCTGCAAGCATTTTTAATGGAAGTTTTCCTTTGCTTATACTGTCATACCTATTAATATATTGCAGACCTTCAGTGCACTGGCCATTGTTTAATGCGTAGAAGTAATCCAGCCATTTGTATTTGCTTTCATGTACAAGGAATGAACATCCGGAAACTCTTAGGCACGTGGGATTTTGTTAAAGCAAATTTTAAATTAGGGTATTTCTTGGTGATATTTTTTCATCTACATCCATATGTGAAAATTGTTGCTTCTGCCAGCTTTCTTCCGCCACGTGTTTTTTTCTCCCTGAATGTGGAGCCATCAGCTCCATTCACTGTGTTACTACTGTCTCTGGAGTTCTCCCATTTTAGCTTCCTGAGCTTAAGAAAACAATAGTGTTTTGGACATTTTTTATTGGTAAGTAATGTTCTCTATGGTAATATTTAGCTAAACAGATCTAAAATGAACTAGAGCAGGGAAATAACATATAATGTGGAAAATGTGGCCGAAAGTTAAGAATGCAGGTGGGAAATGTAAGAAATACATAGTTTAACAGGCAGTGGGTGGTGCTGAGTGCTCTATAAAGAAAATTATCATCTCTGTGTGGATCAGTTTTGTTGCGAGGCTGAGGTCTGTCACAGCAGGAGACAAGAGCATACCTGAGGAGTGTATGTTTGCCACAATCTCCTTCAGGTCTCTGACTCCAGACAGAAAGAACTTCAAAAAGTTGCAGCTGAACAGGCTAAAAATCATCAGCATCACGTATTAGAGCAAGGAGCTTAGCTGGCCTTTGAAGTCCCATGGCAAAAATGGTCACCTAACTATCTCTTTTTAGCTATTTTGAACGAATACTAACAAAAAATTGCTCCTGGAGGAGGCTCCCAGAAGCCCCCCAGACAAGGAGATGGATGGTACCCTTAAAAGCGCCTGCGCTTGGGCCTCCGTGCATGGCTGCCCCAGTGATCCCAAGGGCTGGCTGGCGCGGGCACTGCGAGGGCACGTCGCGCAACTCAGCCGGGCTCCTGTGCCAGCAGCGAGAGGAGATCTTGTCCTTCAAGGGAGATCCTTGCGTGGCGCTGGCCACCCCTGAGCTGCCTGCCTCGTGCAGCTCTCTGTCCCCTGTCCTGGCCTGACTGGCGTGCTGAGTAGGAGTTTAGGGGAAATCATAGAATCATAAAGGTTGGAAAAGGCCTCTAAGATCATCAGGTCCAACAGTCAACCCAGCACCATCATGCCTGCTAAACCACGCTTGTGCGAACGCTCGGTCTGGGTCGGTTGAGGCTTCAGGCTGTGATACGTGGTGACTGCTGAATAAATGGGAGAGCAGGGGTGCCCCGAAAGCTTGCAGGAGCTGCCAAGCAGATCCAGACAGCTTTGTTTGGGTTATTTCCCTTGGAAGTCCTGGCAAGGCACAGTGCTGTACACGGTTTGTAAATTGGGTTTGAGAATGCAAGCGTTATAATTTTCCTAAGTGTTTCAGGTACTGACACAATGATAATTACAGCTTACAAACAATGCTAAAATGAAGGAGAGTTAGCAAGTAGTCATTGAAACAACAGAGAGACTATGTGATACCATTGCTCCAAAACCTGTTTCTGAACTAAAGAAAAATATAGCTGGTGTACTTGATTCGGGAAGAACAGGTTAAATACTATGTTTTCTGAGCTTGTGTTCCCAAGATAGGTCCACGCTGCTTCCAACATCTTGGATTAGGTTTTTCTTTTGGTACCGTGGCAGGGAGGTACGTGAATGGGAAGTTGGTTAGGTAAGGAACAGACTCTTAAGGACTTTATTTTTTTTAATCCTGCTATTACAACGTCAATGTCAGGACAGCTACTCCCAGCAGAAGCTCCATCAGTCATGAAGTGCTTCTTCCATGTACCTGATGACTTCTGGGTTTTGGTATAGTTCGGTAAATACCTTTCTTTGACTTTTTTTTGCTCTTGAGATAAGTTTATTGTGTATTGTCAGAATTATTGATTGTATGCGTCTTTTTCTTGTGTGGCAGATCTTCCACTGATATCTTCCGTTCCACTCCCTAATCTAAGCCTATGTGTAATTCTGGAGTTAACAATTTAGTGAAAAGCAAGTAGTGAAATAGCAATTCAGCGTAGTGCTCAGTATTGCATTCAGTGGACTGATTTTGTATTATGAGATTTTTGAATCAACAGCATAAACACTCTGTTTATGCTGTTGATTCCAAAATTTTGCCTCTGAAAGTAACTTTTGGGCTTTTCCTTGTATTGCTGGTGAACTGAAGTAATATTGTGATCTTGCTCTTTTGTTTACCATATTTCTGAGTGGATGGGCTTTTTCTGCAGTTCCTATGTCAGTTCTGGACTGGCCCACAGAGAATACAGAAGTAGACAGTTTTATCTGTTAATTGTCTTACTCCATGACGGTGTGCTAGTCAGAAAATGTGTGACAAGGGTGGGTGATTTTTGTTTTGTTTTACAGTCATTTATAAAATTTATTATTAGAATTCGGTTAAGTTAGTGCTACAGTAGAATTTGCTATCTCATTGTGTTGACTAGGAGATCAGTTGCCGCTTCTGATTGAAAAAGCTTTCTGAGAAATTTCAGCTAGATGTTATATAAATGTGAAGTAATCTAAACTAGTAGCGAACATCATTATCAGCCAGCTTTTGACCCAGTCTGTATTATTCTAGCCTGGAAATTGTGTAGAAATCGTGTTAGTTGTATTTCAGTTTTGCTGTGTAGGATTTTTATAATTTAATATTAAATTTTATACAACTTACCTGAAGAAGAAAATACCAAATTTTGCCAAGTGAGCAGTGAGGAAATAAAACCGCTACACAAAAGCATAATGCCTCTTTATGTATTATGAAAGCTTAGCTTCCTTTAATTCATTTCTGATGCTTTTCAGTCTGCAGGCTTAATATGTTTGAATATATCGTCTCCCAGTTTATTAAATCTTTGTGCAAAGAAAATGTATTTAAACGTGTTCAGAATTTGTGTAATATATGCTTGCCCAGACTTCCCTGTAAATAGCTGTTTTTTTAATGAACAAATGGGTTCCGTTGATAAATAGTGGCTATAGAAATGTTATTTTAATGTCACGCAGCAGAGTTGGCTTGGAAAAGTTCTAGGGTTTAGTGACGGGGGTGGTTGGTTTCGCTGCTGCCTGGGTGGTGGTTCCACCACTTTCCCATAACTTTCAAGTTGGCAAGGAGTTCCCCAATTTTGGCAAAGTAGTCCAGATACATAAAATTATGTAATTATAAAATGTGATTATGCTGCTGGTAGGCAGCTGTGCAGGAAAAGCCAAGCAAAATATCGGCAGTCAGTCTCAGTTTTGTGAAATATTTTCATTGGAAAATTAATGTACTGTAAGGATGGAGGACTTCTCACTGATGTTCTAATTTTCACGATAGATCTGAGTTTTGACCAGTTTGATTCTCGGGATTTGTTGTTCGTTGAAAGTGATTCAGGATGAACTCACAACTTTGGAGGTGCAAATTGCCACCAACTGCAAGAAGGCTTGGCTGTTTTCTACTGTTATGGCTTTCTCTTTAGAATTGATTTGAGCACGGTCTACTGTATCACATGTTTTTGCTTGAACACATCAAAGCAGCAGCAGTGATTTTCACTTCTGTGTTGGAATACCTAGTTTTTTGAAAAATGAGCATTATCTCTATGTTGTTCAGAGAATTCTTGTTATAAGAAGGATGACTGTAATTTCGTGATGAGCTCTTCTCACTGTCAGTTTGAAACCTCTCCATTTGAAGTTTTATGCATATTTGCAAGAAAAGATATACTGGAGTGTTCTTCATATTCTGAATAACCTTAGATACTATAATTTTCATTATGCCCCCGACAAAATTCTGAATTGTGGGTCATGGTTTGTCTACAGAGGTTCTGCCATTTTTTCCTGCATAGCACATTATGTATTGAGAAGCAGGTTTCATTATGGTTTCTTACACCGTTTTGCTTTGAAGGTTATTGTGCTACTGCAAGTCTGACAAACCTGCAATAGCTGTTAGAAAATTCCTTTAAGACTTTCCGTTCAAGTTGTATAGAATTCTGTAACCAGGTCATTTATGTGAGGATAAAAAGAACAAGTTAAAAAAGTCAGGTGTATGTGAGATCCAAATACAGACGAGGACTCTTTTCATTTAACTGTTTGTGAAGCTGGACTTGCCATCCTCATCTGAACTCACAAACTTTCATGAAAGAAAACAATGGCAGAAAGGTCATAGATGGCTGTTACTAAGATTTCTGGGAGACACAGTTGAAATACAGGTTATTCTAATCTCTGAAGAGTACTTGCACAAGAGGATAATGACAAAGTTGAAGCTCTTTTTCTGCCTATACCTTTATACTGTGCTGATTTGATAGAGGATACCTTGTCAAATTCAGTGGTTTGGAAGCTGATATGTAAGGGAGCAGATCTAGAATCACTCAGAGAGCTTGTCTTTCCTTGTGACATTAAACTGCCTTGGAAGCTGCATTTCTTAAGCTGTAGGGTAGTTGACCTCAGGGATGAAGCACCTATAAGAGCAGGAGACATTTCTTTCTTGGTACTAAAATTAAACTTGAAATGCATTGGCAGAATGAAATAAAAAACTCTCATTATGTACTTTTGCCTCTAGCTTTTGCTAAAGGTAGTAAAAAATAAACTTTCAAAGAGAAGGAAGGAAAGGAAAGAAGAAAAAATGCAGAAAAGAGGGAAGAGGATGAAGTGAGTCAATTTTTGTGTTTTTTTTTTAAATGATGAAATTGGTCTAAATGAAGGAAAAAGAGCCAAAGTAATTTACCATTCTAGTCTTGAAATATTTCTTGGGAAGCACATTTTCAATGTGTACTGAAGGTAATGTGAGACTCCCATTCATTTGTAAAACTGGTACAACATGCTGCTTCAGTGCAGTGAAGGTTGCTGTCATATCTGACAGAAAATGGTTGTAAAACCTTTCCGCCGGCATATATTTTGCAAAGATGATTGTGTAACTTGTCCCCCTCCTCTTTTCTTTTTAAAGAGAAGTGCTCTTCAGTATGTATGTGAAGGTCAGTCTTGAGTTCTTAAACTATCTTTGTCTGACTTTTCAGTCTGAAACAAACTCTCTGGTTCATTGTAATGGTAAATTAAGTTTTTATCTCATCATATCTCATTGCTTTCATTTGATTTCAGCCTCACCAGATAAAAGAATTTTGTTGACTTCTTAGTTGAGTAGTTGGGCTTAGGTCTTACACTATCAGTTGCATAACCAGATCTGGCCAATAGCAGTATTTGTGTTGCAGTCCCTACTTGTAGAAGAACAATTCTTGCTTTCAGAAGTATTTGATGATACCTGTGAAAGAATCGAGAGACTTGCTGGGGATAGGTAAAAGGCCTAAAGGAAGTAGGTAGAACCTGTTTTCAAGGCATGAGGTTGTTTACCATTTATTTTCTTACAAACTGTACCGACAGCCTCAGAATTTAGCAAGAATAGGCATTTTGCTATCACGTCTCTCAAGATTTCTCACACTTGAATTTGGCAGTGGGAAGTCTTTGTGCATTTGTGGATATGCCTTTGATAACTTCGTGATCGGGGGGAGTGTTGGACAATAGAATAAAGTTATAAACCTGTAAACTCAGAAAGACTTAATAGAATGTTTGTACAGAACTACTAATAATGCACTTACAGAAAGAAAACTGTATGAACTTGCACTGGCACATGTAGCCATCTGTTGGAGCAGGAGGCTGATAATGGGAAAGGGATTGAAAATATTTTTTTAATCTTTATTTTTAAATGCTGTTCATATGGTTACAGGGGAGGATAGACAACAGATACAAATGGGTAACTAAGTAAAAGTGTGTAGAAACCACCTGTCACAATTTCATGGAAGGGTGTTTATGTTCAGACACATTCTTCACCACTCTGCTGGTTACCAAGGTGTTGCTGGCTCATGCCCGGCGCTGGAAGCTGCCTCTCCCACACCGACACCTCTGCTGATCCACTCCTCTCTCCTCCTCTTCAATTTGCTGGAGGAATAACCCTCCTGCTTTTGGATGCAGCAAGTCTGGAACCAGGTTAATGGAAGCGGCAGACTTGTTTGAATTGCAGGAATAGCTTGAATGCTGTATTACAAGCCTCTTACTGGTGGTGAGAGGAGAGTTGTGTAAGCACTGCCCATAATAACTTCCAGTATAAAACTTTATTTTTCCTTCATTCAGGTGTTTGCCTTTCTTTTCAGATTTGTATGATCTTGAGATTCCTACTCCAGGTCTGAGCAGTTGGCCTTTCTGTGAGAGTGACTTGTTTCTCACTTGGCAGTTCAGCACAGACATTTAATCTGTTCATTGAGTTCAGTGTTTCAGACGAACACAGAGAATTAATGTCAGAGCTTCCAGTTCAAAAATTCTTCCATCTGGCACTTCAGTGACCTTTTTATATTTGCTTTCTTCCATATGACAAAGACAGTTGGTTTAACATCAGCTTCAACTTCAGAAATAGAACGGCCGTTTTTGGAGAATGCCTTTGAGATGGGCTGTGGGAGATGTATGAGTAAGTTTGTGCTAGGTACAGAATGGAGCATACCACATCCCCGGATACCATTTTCAGTCTCCAAGCTCTGTTTTTGCTTGCATCTGCTAGTTCATAGCTGGCGTTGCGAGCAGTCTCTGCATGCAAATAAAGCTCAACAAATGATACCCAAGAATATGAATTACAGTTCTGGGCCACAGTTGAGCCTGTTACCCCCAGCGGTTACCAGAGAGGCCATCAGGACAGGAAAAGAAATGCCTGTTTTATAATTTTTTTCCTCACGTCTTCCTTCCTTCCTTGTGTGATGGTTACTCTATTTCTTGTCCTTTGTTTTTCCCCCACTTTACTTTTCCACCTTACTCGGATTCTCTCACTGCTTTTTTCAGCTGTACCCATCAAAGCTGTTCCAAGCAAAGAGCTGGTGCCGGTGATTACGGGGAAGAGTGAATGTCGAAGGATCTCTTTCAAATTTGGTCCTGATCGCACTGGTAGTTCCAGTATGAACTCGCTGGTGATGTCATGCAGCATTACATGCTCTACTTCCCCTTTCACAGTTTTATTTGCTCCCTTATCTCCTCGCTTGTTCTTGCTTGATCTTTTCCCATACTGTAGCATTCTCACCAACCAGACACTCTCCTTGACTCGCTTGTGTTTCTGCTTGTGGGTGCAGCCATCTTTTGCTGATCCTCTCGTCTTGGGGGAGATGGAGGGTGCTGCCAGCGGGGCCTGGAAGAAGCAGGCAAGACCTGTGGTTTTAACAAGAAAGATCCACCTACTGCTTTGTTCTCCAGAGAGAGTGATTCTCCGGATAGTTGCGTTTTTATTTTGAACAAAGCTGCTTATAATACTCCAGAACATTCCCAAATTGCATTTTGTAACTAGCAAATGTCAAGTTCCAGTGCTGCCAGGATCTGCAGATGACTTGTCTGGTTCTCAATTGCCATGGTATCAAGGCACGATAGAAGATAACATGCTTATGCAAGGTAATGAAAACTTATATCCAGATACGATTTTTTCAGTGAAAATTAATGCTAGCCTTATGCTCTCAGCAATATTCAGCTGTTAGGTTAGTAGTCACTTAGCTATTTATGATTTTCTCTTTATAGATCTGTCAACTAAATGCAAGTACTAAGTCTTATTCTCTGTTATAATGAGATTGTTGTGCTACCTTCCAGAGGGCTTTGGCTCTACAAATTGTAATCTATATCTTCATAACATTTCACTTAAAAAAGCCCAAGTGCCTTACAAAATTAATTAGTGCTCCCAGTTTCTGCTTGTGATAGGGGCAGGATTGATATTATGAACAGAAAAATGGAATTGTGGAGAGGTTAAGTGACTTCCTTGTCTCAAGTCACTCAGTCATTTAGTTTTGCTCAGTGGGTGCTAGATCTTGCGTTTCCTTATATTGGGTCCTTTCATACTGCTTCTCTTGGAATGGTACAAATGAGGGGAATTCAGATGTTTGCTTCTGATTTTTCAGTAAGAATTTTGGGTGTTTGCTCTGGTATTTATCTAACTGACCAGTTTTTCCCAGGATGTACACAGTGGTAATTACTGGTAGAGAATAGTAGATGGATGGCAATTTTTTAATATTTTACAGAAGTCCGTAGGTACCGGATAACCAAAGTAGTCATTTGTAGGATGTTACATGTAGGAATTAAAAAACAGGTAATGCATCTTCCTAAAAGACATGATGAGCTTCGGAGTAGTGTGTCTTTTACACTATATGAACATTTTTAGGCTTTTTTCTGCTGTGTGGTAGGATGTATGGTCTGTCATGACAAAGTTGGTTGTTATTTCTTATTGAGGATATGTTTACTCATGTGGATAAATTCCAATGATATGGGACAGCCTATCTTTTACTAAGTACCCTAACAGGTGATTAATTCGGGGGACATTCATGACTGGTTTTAAAATTCATGAACCATGAGGACTATAAATTACTTACAAGTTTTGGCTGATCAGTCTCACTCTTTAAATGCTGTATTACTTTAAACAGTAAATTAATTAATCCAGCAACCGTTAATTCTAAGAATGCTGTTTGGGATCTCTTAATTTTGCTGCCAGTGATGAAGTGAAAAAATCTTGCATTGAAACTGTATCACAAGAAATAGATCTGATAAACCATTCTTTTTTAATGTTAATCCCAAATGCAGGTTAAGGAGTATTGCTTGAAATGGTATAAGGTGATTCAAAGAGATGTCTTTATTTAGAAATGATTCCATGAATGATTATACTGTTTTTTGTTTATTTAAAGGGGCTTATTATGGACTTTATGCATGGAGCAAAAATACACTTGTGATTTCAGTCTCTTAACTTCAGCGGTAGTCTTTATGGGGACAAAGTGACTATTTGCAGACATTCTGTCTTGAGATGTGATAAATACTGTGATGTTAGGGTGGGGGCTGTAGGAAACTATAGCCCAGTGATCCTTACTGATGTAATGATGACTAAGCCTGTTTATCCTAGAGCAGCCTTGGGATCTTCTCAAATTGATTGTGAGATTGAATAGGATGAGAGGGGGAAAAAGACTGTCCATGCTGTGTTGTTGTCTGTCATGCATTGTTTTATGATTTCTGTCTCATCATCTCTCTTTTTGTCTTAGCTTTTTAGTTGAGACTGGGTAAGTGATTGTGGACAAATTCAAAAAGTGGGTTTATTTTAGTGTGGAGAATGTATGAGATGGTGGTTGCTGCAGTGGTTGCTCTGGTGACTACTTGGTGTACTGGCGTACTGTTTGGCAGCAGAGTGTGGAACAACTTGGGGAAATACAGTTGTGTATTTAACATTAATGATCCTTATGTGAGAAATGTAAAGCGCGAGATGTTCATGGTGCTTCTGTCGGACCACACCTGGGCTGACAGGCATCTTTTCTCCAAGGCTGAGGTCAGGGACTCTCCACTGCTAATACTGTTACCTTGCTGGGTAAGAACAGTCATTGGTATTTTCAGATGAAATCCTTTCCCGCAAAGATATGAAGTCCCTGGACAGTTTCTGAGTGCTGCTTTGGAAATGCTTTTCAAAACAGTAACTTTGAACACAAAAAATTAGCTTCTGTGGGACCACTCTGTTCCCTGTGAAGAAAAGCAAGACTCCTTCCCAATGGAGATTTGCTGTTGTAGTCTAGTTTAGGTTTTCCAAGACTTTTATCTTGGAACTGAAGCATAGACTTGGAGGATGAATGTCCTGTATGTGAAGTTTTCTGGTGTGAATACCATACGTACCATTGCCATTGTTTTGTTTTACCTTTTTTCCATGTAGGAAATAAATACATACTTTTTTTATCATCTGCCACTCATCCTTACCCCTCTGTCGCTCTTTTTACCATCATCTGTTCTTCAGCATGCTAATCCTGTTGGAATTTGTGCCATGTGGGAATTTAGGTGGTGGCAGAAAGCAGCCGTACCCTCTCTTAAGTTTCATGTCTGGGGCCACCTAACCTACCCAAAGTCAGGGGTGGGGAATCAGCCACTGACTTGCTTCAGCCTTTACTGTCTAACAGAAGGCTTGGAAGGATGATACTGTCTGCTCGAACAATCCTTACATGACAGAGTTTTTTGGCGTATTGCCTGTTCCACTCGTAATAATCTGTAGTTGTTAAATGTATTAAATTGGCTGGCCTATTTTAAAATCCTGTTTCTTATAAATCGAAGATCCCATTCCTCTGCTCCCCATAGTTATGAGATCTGCTGGCAGAAATACCTCTTCTGAAAGTGACAACTGTGATTGATTGGGTTGCAACACTTTAAAAAACCAAATAGTTTCTGAAATAGTTTATACTTCTGAAACTTATGCTTTGAGTGTAGTTTGTGGTAGGAGAAGTACTGGCAGTAGCTCCTGAAGGGGAAAGAATTGCTTGAAGTGTTGATGTTCCTTACTGTTTACTTGTATGATGACTTTTGTTACAGAAACAGTAATTAAAACTGCTTAATGGCTCATGCTGTTTGCGAGACAGAAGTTTCTTTAAATGGATATCAAGTCTGTACTGAAAAGTTCTTGCCTCCTCTTGACTGCGTTTTGTAAACCCTAATTGTCGTCTTGTGCATGACGACCCAAGATATCACCTGTATTGTCTCTACATACATTTGAGCTAAGTACTTGTAATAGTTAAGGTGCCATTGATCACATCTTCATATAGCACCAGCTTTAGACTGTAGTGGCATTTACAGCTCCACTGTTTTAAGTACAGCATTACATAGATTTATAGAGCAAGGGCAAGAAGGGGTGATGAATCAGATAGATTGACTTCCTATATGTCATGAGCTCTTACACTTCTTTAACTTTCTTTTTTATTCCGGTAACTGTAGCTGAAGCACCTATTCAACTAAATCACCCAGTTTTGAGGCCACACTGGCAAGAGATAGTTTCCACTGCTTTCTGGACTGTCATCTTCATTGGAGTGCACAAGGGTTGTTCTGCGTGCAGGGTTAGTAAAAGAATAGCTCCCACTCTGAATGGCTTATGCAGATAAAACAGATGAAGTGGGATAAAAGAAAGGTCCTGTCTTACAGATGGCAAAATGGACTCAGAGGGAAATTCCAGCTAGCCCAGAGGATCACACAGGAGCATCTAAAAGAGGCTGAAAATGAACCTGCGTCCTTTGTGACAAATACTATGGTTTAACTGAAAGATGGTCCTACTGTCTTACGTAAAAAGAAAGCTGGAAACAAGAGGGTGGGTTAAGCTTCTCCTGACTACCGGCAAGGAACTACCAGGTGGCAGATGGTGGTTTACAGGTCTGAGCTTCTGATGCTAAGTATTTGTACATATCATTTGAGAAGCTGAAATTTATAAGAATCATTTTTGTTATGCAGTACAAGGGAAAAAATATACTTAAAAGGCTGAATTAGTGTAACAGGAAAATTCAAACCTCTACTGTTCCTAAAAGTGATCTGGTCATGCTGGTGAAATCAAAGATCATTTGTATGCTCAGGAGGATATCCAGAATATGTAATGCATCAGTCTTGCTCGGTACACTGTTGGTGTTTTGCATGACAAGTCACTATAGAGTAAGTTTTACTGTTAGCTGTTAATGGCAGGTCAGCACACCCGCTGCCTGGGGGCAGAAGCAAGGCTATTGTGGTAGTTTAGCTCTTGCTGATGGAGGGAAACCCAAAATTACCAATGAGTTTACTGCAGCTTTAAGCTATGTAATTTTTAAGTTCTAGCCAGTGCACAATACTGATGTTTTAGACCTACTCCTTTCAGATTTTACAGAGCAGAGTTTCGGCGTGAAGTTGGACATCGCCTGTCAATGACAGAATATAAAACCACCACCTAAATGTTGTTTCTCTTCAGAGTTTTATAGGCAAGGTAGATGGATAGGAAATGTCTACCCTTCAACAACAGTGTGTGCTCAGCTCGGTTGTCTTCACAGTGCGCTGTGGTCAGCGGTCAGTTGGATAGAATTATTTTATATCTGCTAGGGAGCTATTGATACAGGTGAGAGAGGAGTGATGGATGAAACCCCTTGCCTGTGCTGGTGGGAGCAGCGCTGTGGTTGCAGAGTGGGCAGAGGAGTGCGGGGAGCATCTCCAGCTTTTGCACTTCTCTGTGGCCTTTGGTCTTTTCCACTGGTGACGCTGGTGGTCAGCCTGTGTAGCCACTGAGGTGTTTGACTCTGAGCAGGGGGCTGGTTGCTCTACATCTTGGTTTTAGATATCTGCAAGTTCGAAATTCACCATTAGAAGGTGATTGTGGGGATTTTTCTCCTCCTCATTCAATCAAGTGACCTGAAGGTGAAAGTGTCTCCCTTCAATATCTAATTCCAAACTATTACTGCTTCCAGTAGAGATTATCAATAGTAACAGATGTCTTGCCTTTTTTTCTTTTTTAATGCGATTCTTTCTTAGCTCATGTTAGAGCTAGACATGGAGATTTTCCCGTGGAAAAAGGAACTAGAAACAGCACTCATGGCAGTATTAATAGAATAGTTTGGGTTGGCAGGGACCTTTAGAAGTCATCTAGCCCAACCCCTCTGCAGTGAGCAGTGACAGCTACCACTAGACCAGGTTGCTCAGAGCCCCGTCCAGCCTGACCTTGAATGTTTCCAGGGATGGGGCATCTACCACCGCTCTGGGCAACCTCCTCCAGTGTTTCACCACCCTCATTGTGAAAAACAGTCTTCCGTGTATCCAGTCTAAATCTACCCTCCCTTAGTTTAAAACCATTACCCCTTGTTCTGTTACAACAGGCCTTGCTAAAAAGATTGTCCTCATCTTTCTTATAGGCCCCCTTTTAAGTACTGAAAGGCCGCAATAAGGTGTCCCTGCAGCCTTCTCTTCTCCAGGCTCAACAGCCCCAGCTCTCTCAGCCTTTCCTCGTAGGAGAGGTGCTCCAGCCCTCGGATCATTTTTGTGTCACTCCTCTGGACCTGCTCCAACAGTTAGTAGTACTGACAATATAGTATTATCTATGGTATGTTTATAGCTGTGGATTCCAAACTTTTTAACTGGCTTCATTTGGCCCTTGGTAATTTGAAAGGAAGACAAGTACGGCTTGTGAATCTTTTCTCCCTGTCTCCTGCCCCTGTTTTCTAGATCATAGGATTTCAGAGGCTGAGAAATGCTTACTGATTTATCTGCATCCATGTCGATTAAGCAAAATGAAAGTGCTGCTATTTTAATAGTAATATCAGTTTATATGCTGTTATAACATCTTTGTTGGTAGCAAACATCGCAAGAACACAGATTTGGAGAGGACAGTGGGAAGTATGTGTGTGCATGTCTGTGCATGTATGTTGTTGTAGGGAGAAGCAGACAATTAATTTTACAAGAAGCCCAGTTAAAAATTCTTTGTGCAGCAGCTCTCTATCTTTTCTCTCTGATGTAATAGACCAAAATTACATAATTGCCTGAATTTTGGCCTGATAGGAAATTATCATTCAGAATGAAGGGGAGGGCATTCCTTTTCTCAGTTAAAACTTGGTTACATTTTAGTCTTGGAGAAACCATTTTAATGAGAAGAAATGTGAACCCTTGTAAAGCCTAGTTTGTAATGCTAGTAATGATGTCCTTCATTAGAGTTGACCTGGTGTCTGATCGTTAGGCCAGATGGCACTGTGCAGGAGAAGTATACTTTAAATTTTTAATGTACAAAAGAAATCTTTGATCTGCTGTTATAGTGGATCATCAAAACCACGAAACATCAAAACCACAAGGTATAGCCACCCAGTATTTCTATAAACAATTTAAAGAAGTTGGATTTCAAGGCACAGAATTCCTCGGGCAAAATGGCAGAAAATAATTTATTGGGGAAGTTTGTATTGGAGATACTTTGGGTTGTGGGGGAAGACTCCTGATTAAATGCTAACGGTAAATATTTATTTTTATTTTTTTTCACGTTAACTATTTTATGACAGCAAGTGTTGAAAAATGTTTAGATTGTAGGTGCTTTAATGGAACGTTATGCTGCCTTAATTGTATGTACATGAACATTGTGGTTGACAGCAAATTAACACTGCCTGTCTTTAAATACTTGCCAATATCTTGGAAAAAGTGCATTGTAGATTTGTTTGATTCGCCTTATGATTTAAGGAGCCTTTTGGGTCTTCTTGCATCACATTTCATATCTTTCCCCTGTAGCCTGAGAGCTAAAGGGATTTCTTCCCAAGTAAAAGTCGTCTCTTATGGGTCACAGCAGAAGCTGAGGCCTCAAATGTAACCTCACACCAACTGTGTGATTTAAAAAAATGTCTTGTATGTTGGAATGTATTAAAATTGAAAACATAAATTACATGACTGGAGTATCTAAACTTGCTGCTCTGCTTGTTTAGTTCTTTTGAACCTAGCAATAGCGTATTTTGGTAGCTCAAGCAGCAAGTTGCAGTCTTTGAGGCTTGGCAGAGTCTACTGTAACAAAGGATTGAACTTCTGAGCTTCAGTGTGCCATTAAGCTGCAGTCTCACGTTTCAGTGCCTGGGAATTGATTTACTGATTTGATTTTCTGAGACATATGGTGATAATAATAATAACACTGTATAAGCATTATTTAAAAATACAATAATGTACCAGTATTGGATCTTTGGAGGGCCAGCACCGAAGTGCACACACAAACTACCATCATTTATTTAAGTTTAGTCTCATCCAGTTTTAAACAAATGGAAATCAATACTGCTTGCAGATATCGGTGGCTAGATTGGAGAAAGAAGTCAGGTGGCATTGTTGCTAAGATCACGTTGTGCAGGAAAGCACAAATGTATTACTTTTACCTATGTTCCTCTTTTGTCTTTCTTTTTCAGGATCTTTTAGTACACTGTATGAAGATAGGCCTATTATTCTTATGACTCTGTTTGTCATCTATGTAAAATGTATCCCTATGTAAAATGCATGTCTTTTTGCAATTTTAATGTAGAAATAGAAAATAAATGCTTATGAAGTCCAATGCCTTTTTGATGCTGACTGATGTATGGATTGACACGGACTTTAAGCCTCTTAGTCAATGGATGCTGTTTTTTCCTTTCAGATATGTGTCACAAAGATGTCTACACGGAACTGCCAGGGAATGGATTCAGTGATCAAACCTCTGGATACAATTCCTGAGGATAAAAAAGTCCGGGTTCAGAGGACACAGAGTAGTTTTGATCCATTTGAGAAACCAACTAATCAAGTGAAGAGGGTTCATTCGGAGAACAATGCGTGCATTAACTTCAAATCTTCATCTGCAGGGAAAGAATCACCTAAAGTCAGGCGACACTCCAGCCCCAGCTCCGTAAGTGCACAGTTTGGACACCTGCACGCGTACCAAATGGTGGAATTAATAACACCAAATACATGTTTTCTTGCTTAAGAGGGAATTGGTTACTTGGAAACAAAACAAAAAGCTCATGGCTGCTATTAAAGATTTTTCCCATATGTATTTGTAGTGTTAGTTATAAAAGAGAATAAGAAAACAGAACTTGAAAAAGAAAGTATTTTGAAATTACTGTCAGATATTAGCTAGGGTGTCTTACAGGATTTCTAAGCATTTTCCTCTCCTGATCCTGGTATGGCATTACTACTTCTATGATGTTTGTGTTGCAAATTTTGCAGAGGGTTGCTTATTTGTGAAGAGGAGTTCTTTCCCGGGAAGTTTAGGAAACCACATGAATTGCGTTTTTGATTTTTAGATATAGGTTTTAGAGAAACAGATCATATTTGACAGATTTTGTTTACATTTTAAAATTCTCTTTTTAAAATCAAGTAGTAAAAATAACATTTATTTCCATGTCAGAAACTCTGTGTGTGTGAGAGAGAGAAAAAACTGAGAAGGGTTTGGCAACACATCATCATTGTTATTTTATTCTCAAGTATTTTGAAAGAAACTAGATAAATAAAACATCATATCTTTCATGAATAATGCCCAGAACAGATTTCCCCCAAAAGACCTTCAAAATTATTGAAAAACTATTTCTGTTATGCTTTGGCAAGAAAAATCCATAATAATGTGACCTTTGAGTTGAAGACTACAGATCTAAGCAGAATGGATGTAACACTTCAAATCTTAGTTGGCATGAAACAATTTAAAAGGCTGATTGCCTTTTCTTTTTTCTTTTCTTTCTTTTTTGTTTTGCTCTGTCTTCTAGACATCTTCTGTCTTCCCTACAGAAGTTTGACTGAATCCTGTCAGACTTCTAAGAAGAAATGACAGAGATTTGTTTTCTGTAGATGAGCTTTGTTTAACCCATGTGAATTTAAGGGATAAGATGTCATGCCTCCAGGGGACTGTCCTTTTTAGAAAAGGTTACATTTTAAAATGTAGCCATCCATAGCAAAAGCAAATTTTCTTTTTCATCATCTCCTGGCATTATGTAGCTGCTGCCAAAGATGTCTCTGGCATGTTCCAGATGAGTCTGTAACAAGGAGTTCTTACCATAAAACTTTTACAGTCGTTAAGGATGGATGGAGCAGTTTGCACTGTGTTTATTTGTGCGTGATGCCTGATTACTGTTTGGCACCACAACTGTCAATTTCAATGACTTTGAAAGTCTTTCCTGAAGTTTTTGCGGTATTAGCATGCTCCCCATCTCTGCTGTTCTTACCTTATTACTCCTAAAAACTATTACTAATTTCTGTTAGTGCTTTATGTACTTCTTTTCTATTAAAACTGAAGGGTTTTATTTGCTTTACTTCCTGAATTTTGAAGCAGAATTTTTTTGAAACTGTGTTTCTGGCATCTTGTTCTTTTCCGGAGGCCCGGTACTCTACTGCACCTGCGCAATCTCCTACGATCCCAGAATTTTATCATGTAAATGATTTTAATGCTTCCTCTACTAGCATGCTGCTGGTTAGAGCCCTAGCTAAACATACGCTTTTGCTAATGTTCTCCTGTGCTGACTCACACAGACTTGCTGGGGACATCTCATGTGTTAGAGTAGGTGCATAGGAATTTCCTGAAATATGATTCTGATTTCTTAACTTCCCGTAATTCTCGATGAAGTGAACTCACTTCTTCCTTCTGCTTGGAGGTAGTGTTAGTCATTTTTTGACTCTTTCTCACCAAGAGTGCTCTGGAGAGCACCTGGCAAGGAAAAACTTGTGGAATAATGTCAGTGTTCATGTTAGAGAAGAAGGAAGAGCAGACCTTCACAGCAAAAGGTGGCGTTAGCCCTCTGCTGATCACAGGTCACACCTGGTCCTGCCCAGCAGACCTAAGTTCAGACGTCCAAGGCAGAGATACAATCAAGCTGCCCTCTTCCCCCAGAGCCTGAATATGTTGCCTCAGGCAGGAGATGTTCTGATGCACATTTCATTGAGCCTATGTCTGTGTGGTTAGTTGCAGGAATTTGTCGTTCTCTGGTTTTGAATTACACTTGAATTGATGAAGGGGTTTGAGTTTTGTTTTTTTCTAGTCCTGATGTTGTATAGCAGATGCCCTTGCTACTTCCTCTTCATATCGTTACTCCTTTTTCCTGCATGTCAGAGGACTGATACATATTCTCCCTTATTGAGTTATAACTTGATTCTCTGGAAATTTGCCTGCTGTATAGATTGTACCAGTCTGAACGGGCATTTCACTTTCTGTAAGTGTTCTTGAGCATGCTATGCCTTCTGGGTTGTAGTGGCTACAGTTATATAGTTGTGTTTCAGTTTTGGCTCTGCTTTCTGTAAGCTTTATTTTAAGATACCCTAATAGATGTATGCTGCCTTCAATTTGCACTTTCTACGCTACGTAGACTAAATGGAAGCCTACCTACGTAAAGGAACTGAATTAAAGGTAGGCTTCTGTTTAGTCTCTTCCCCTTCATCATTTAAAGACCTCTGTAGCCATTAAGTGGGGAAGTGATACAGAAGGTAGGTGGCTGAGGCTTCCACTGCTTCTACTCAGGTGAAAGTCCTTTATCTGTCTCAGAAGATTTTTCAAGATGTGACTTGAAAGACCTCATTTATAATGTTCTGTGATGTTAGGTTCTGTTTTGATTAGTTTCAGAAGCCTTATCAGATCTCTGGCAGGTATCAGCTTCAGTGTTTGGTAAAGATCACCAAATAATACTCCGCAGGTGGCATGTTACTAATTTTGTGTTTTCTGTACCTTCAAAATGCTCTGCACTTTGTGATGAGCAAGATGACACACACAGTTTTGGGAAAGCTGGAACTCTGTGTCCCTGCCCACAGACTGTCACTTGGAAAATAAATCATTTGCTCTTGAACATGAAGTAGTTTTCTGCAGCTAATGTCACACCTCGTTGCAACCTGGTAGAAATCCTGTGTTGTTAATTAGTGCAGTAGCATAGACAAGAAGTTAGCATGCTATTTTTCGTTCTTATGAGACAAACTTAATTTTTACACTTAAAGTCTTTCCACCTGACATTTAGATACTCGTTACGTAAAAGTCACCTTGCATTGCATTTTCTTCCCCCCTTCTTTTAAACAGAAGAAAACTTCTGTGAGTGTGATTTCCAAATTGTTTAACCTGATTGAAATTGGCTGTTATTAAGGAATGAAATTTCCAGCAGAACAAACTTACCCTTCTGTCACAGAATAATAGATGATACTAACCTTGATGTAGTAAAGTAGGCATCTGCCTACCTGTGCCTCACCTGTCAGCCACTGTTAGAAGAAGGGAACTTGGCATGACAAACCTTTGCTCTGATCCAGCCCAACACAATATGTATGTGTATATATACATATATATTGTATACTTGTAGCTATAGTTGTGTGTGCGTATTTATCTATGTCTGTTTTTCTAAAAATCTTTTGCTGAGTCTTTTGCCCTAACTGAGGAAACAGTAAAGCTACAAAATGAAATGGACAAAATAAAAGAAGCACAATTCAAAAACAAGCACGTGCCACTCTTCCCAAAATAGCACTGGCTTTGGAAGATCGTTTGACCCTAATTCTCTGAAAGTTTTATTTAAGATCCGTGCTCTTTAGGCATGTGACCTTATTTATTTTTCTTCAGTACAGGGTCAAGTTTTATTGTATTTAATGTACACAATTTATACATTCAAATAGTACTTTTCACAGTATGTAAATAGAACAGTGCAAGTGTTCTAAGCTAGCCGTCTGGTCAAGATTTAGTTACCTAGTGATACGGATCGGTTTGTTCTCCTTGAATAGCCTAAGATCCATGGCAGTGAATGAAAATGTTATGCTAAGGTATATGTACTCCCTTTCAGTTGCTTTTTAAAAACTAAATGCAGGAAAACACGAATCTTCCACTAACTCACATAAACGTAAAAAGTTCGTTCGGATAAAAATAATTCGATAAGCAATGTTTTCCTGCATTGACTCTGCCCTCTTTTTGGGAGAGCAGCCCCTCTTCTGGTTCTGTAACGTCTATTAATTATCAGTCCTGTTATAGGCAACTTTCCTCCAAAAAAGTGCAAGGAAAAAGCATGAGGTGATCCTATTAACACGTAGATCAGCTACGTAAGAAGTCTAACTTTAAGGCAGATGCTAAAGTCATATTTTTTTCTAGAATTTAGGCATCATTTTGCCTAAACACTTGGTGTGTCATTCTCGCGTATCTACCTCTTCGGATGTATGCAACCTTCTCCAGTTGTAGGAACCTATTAATTAGTAGGGTAACTGTATCCTTTCTGGTCAATACTTTTTACTGAGGTAAGATAATTTCAGAGTTCAGTGTAGAGAGCAGATTTTTCTTTTCTGGCACAAGGGAAGCTTTAATAATCATTACCCTGGAGGATGCTCTCTAGATGACAAAGCAGATAAAACGTGGCAGTTGGTACAGCTCCTGTGGTTTAATAGCCCAGAAAACAAGAAAACAGCTTAAAAAACTGCATCAAGCCATTTGACGAAGAGCTTTATGGTCAATCCTGCTCAGGTTGCTCTTAATTTACAGCTGCATGTTAAGGGGTTAGAAGGATGCCAGCAACAGGACAAGATCAGATAGTGATACAGCTCAGATTAATGCTAGGTTTGGATTCTTGAACATCTTCATATCCCTTGAACAGTGCCCTAGAAAACAGTACAACTTGCAAGGTTTAAAAAGGCAAGAAAAAAGGGTTATCAAATTGACCTGTTACTTTATGTAGGATAAAACCTTAAGAATGGGGACTAATTACTGTGAAACTTGCATATGGGTTTGTAAAAGAAGCTTTAGCATTGTGTCAAAGAAGACAAAATATAGACTGGTTAAAAAAGAAAGAATCTTCAGTTCTTGAATTTAATCTCGGTTAAGCCTCTTGGCCTGCCTTTTACTTTCAGGTTTTTCTAGCAATGAATTTATTTCTTTGTAGGCATACAACAAAACGGATCTTTAGTTTTGCTTTTCAATAATTTACAGTGGTACTATGAAGATAGTATTTTTCCTGTGAGGGCAGTTTTATATTGAAGTTTAATATCCTGCAGTCTGAAAAAAAAAAAAAAGATCTATTTAAAACTTAGGCTTGGGAGTGTGCTGGTTAAGTGTGACATTCACAAGCTGTTTTGCAGTTATGAAAAATGCATGAGAACATAACCCACACAGCTTCTATAAGAATAGTCAGGTGTTTTTCAGTGTAATTTTCCATTAAAGCTTTCTTTACTACATAGATTCTGAAAATTTCTGAGAAAGAGAACTATTCATGTGGCAAGGTAGTGCAAGGACTCGTACTGCAAGATCTTGGATTAAGCCTGTTATCCCTCCCACAGTCTTTATCAATGAAATGGCTATTTGAAATGACCTGGTCAGAAAAGACAGTTTCCTCTCATTTCTTTTTCTCTCTGTTATTTTTAATACTCTCATGTCAGTTTGAATTACTAGCTGCTTCTATTTCTGTATTCAGCATTTTGGCATACTCTTCCTTTCACAGAATAGAATAGAATAGAATCACAGAATAGAATAGTAGTAGGGGTTGGAAGGGACCTCTGTGGGTCATCTAGTCCAACCCCCCCGCCGAAGTAGGGTTTCCTTGTTACTATGATCTGTGTTTCCTTAACCAGAGGGAAAAAAATATCTAATCTTGGTTATTGTAAGCTGTGCTGCTAAAGATGCTCCCTCCCTGTGCTCAGTGGTGCTCTTAGACTAATCTTGCTCTGGGAGAAATGTAGGCTAACAATAAGAAAACTACCTTAATGGAAACTATTTTCAAGAAAAGTGAAGCATAAAGGCAAACAAGTAAAACCCTCAGTGGGTTTCCTGAAGAGAAAGACGTGCGCTCTTCTGTGCTCCAGTTGCCAATGTCCTGTTGGGGATATAACATGATCTACCACAACCTGTTCTGACTTTCACAGTGAATTGGGACTGTGTTCAATTCTTCAGAGGCCTGAGGACCCTTACTCACTTCTGTCGTAGTAATTCATCTGTCTTTCCCATTTGAGGTCTCTGGAAGTTTTCTCCCTAGCATGAAAATTCACTTTTCAGTGATTTTCCAGTGGTATCAGTTTCTTGCTGATTGGTTCTTTACTGCCTGTTTAACTTTTTGCCCATTAAATAGTTCAATCTTGGTCACACATGCACCTGTGTTTTATTTTTTTCTTAGCTTTGAAAGTTCTTATTTGCAGCAAATTCAAAGCTCCAACACTGAGCAATGGGCTTCTTTGTGCCTTTGTAGTCCCACTGATGTTCAGTATATACAAGTCTGTGTGGCCATAGGGAGGAGGTCAGGAGATCTCCCTTTGGCTTATATCCAACAAATCATGATAAAATTTTTATAGAAAGGATCTGAAGGCTTTAATTAAATAAACAAAAAATTTACACATTCAGTAAATAACCAGTTTTCAGACATGGCAAAGATTGTCCTTTTATCACAGTCACGTTATGTCATGACATATTTTGGTCGACAGCCGGCTGAATATGAGCCAGCAGAGTGCCCAGGTGGCCGAGGCCGATAGCACCCCGGCTTGTATCAGAAATGACATGGCCAGCAGGAGCAGGGAAATTATCGTCCCCCTGTACTCAACACTGGTGAGGCTGCGCCTCGAATAACTTCTGTGACAATGTAGCCCACTTAGTGGATGAGGGAAGGGCTGTGGATGTTGTCTACCTGGGCTTTAGCAAAGCCTTTGATACTGTTTCCCACAACATCCTCCTGGAGAAACTGTCTGCTCATGGCTTGGATGGGTGTACACTTCACTGAGTGAAAAAAAATGGCTGGACAGCCGGCTGAACATGAGCCAGCAGTGTGCCCAGGTGGCCAAGAAGACCAGCGGCATCCTGGCTTGTATCAGGAATAGTGTAGCCAACAGGAGTCGGGAAGTGATCGTCCCCCTGTACTTAGCACTGGTGAGGCTGCACCTTGAGTACGGTGTTCAGTTTTGGGGGCGTCACTGCAAGAAGGACATTGAGGTGCTGGAGTATGTCCAAATAAAGGCAACAAGGCTGGTGAAGGGTCTGGTGAAGAAGTCTTATGAGGAGCAGCTGAGGGAACTGGGATTGTTCAAACTGGAGAAGAGGAGGCTGAGGGGGGGCCTCATCTCTCTCTACAACTACGTGAAAGAAGATTGTAGTGAGGTGGGGGTCGGTCTCTTCTCCCAAATAACAGGCACTAGGACAAGGGTAAATGGCCTCAAGTTGCACCAGGGGAGATTTGGTTTGGATATTAGGAAAAATTTCTTCACTGAAAGAGATATCAACATTGGAACAGGCTGCCCAGGTACATGGTTGAATCATCACCCCTGGAGGTATTTAAAAGACGTGTAAATCTGGAACTTAGGGACATGGTTTAGTGGTGGACCTGGCAGTGTTAGGTTTACGGTTGGACTTGATGACCTTGAAGGTCTCCTCCAACCTAAATGATTCCACGATTCTATGAATGCCGTGTTCAGTTTTGGGGACGTCACTACAGGAAAGACAGTGAAGTGCTGGAGTGTGTGCAAAGCAGAGCAATGAAGCTGGTGAAGAGTCTGCAGAACAAGTCTTATGAGGAGCATCTGAGGGAACTGGGGTTGTTTAGTCTAGAGAAAAGGAGGCTGAGGGGAGACCTTATCTCTCTCTACAGCTATCTGAAAGGAGGTTGTAGCGAGGTGGCGGTCAGTCTCTTCTAGGATGAGAGGAAACGGCCGCAAGTTGTGCCAAGGGAGATTTAGTTTGGATATTAGGAGAAATTTCTTCACTGAAAGGGTTATCAGGTATTGGAATAGGCTGCCCAGGGACATGGTTGAGTCACCATCCCTGGAGGTCTTTAAAAGACATGTAGATACGGCACTTAGGGACATGATTTAGTGATGGACCTGGCAGTGTTAGGTTTACGGTTAGACTTGATGATCTTAAAGGTCTTTTCCAACCTAAATTATTCTATGGTTCTGTGTCAGTGTTTTAGAGGGTTAAAAACCAGTAAGGACTGAAGACAGGAACATTAACAGTGATAGAAGTATTGTAATGTTAGATCTTCAAAAAGTAGCTTTGAACAAACATTTATCAAAACATGTGCATTCAGCTAAAATTCACTGAAATTAGGCTAAAATCAGTACTCTCTTCTGTTGAGAAATCTTTCTGGGTCAAATTGGTGAATTGCAATAGCTTTCTAAAAAATTAGCTTTCTAAAATGTAGGGGAACTTCTTCTGAGTCTGCTGCTTGTGAGATATGTCAGTGGCTGATGTAAGGGCTATACATCTGATGTGCTCTGGATGTGTCTCCTCGCTACGTGTATTTCACTTAACCGCATCCTAGACAGAATATGGGACTCTTGTGACTTAACAAACACAAATCTCTGTGTATATGTGTTTCCATATATTTTACCGGAAGGAATAAAACACTTTAAAAGAAGAAATTATACTTACAGGTGAATTTTCTATATTTGATTTTAACATTTGTGTTTGTTTAAAAAAAAATGGCACTGTAATCTTCCTATAATAAGGCGTATTTTTTTAACAGAAATGGTTGGAAAAGGTAAACTAATATGGAGAAATCAACAGCAAAATTCATGTCCGTGAAGCTGAAAAAAATAGCTATATGAAAGGGGGATTGTGATAATAAAGTGAAGTAGGCTGAAGTGGTTATAATTTTCAGCAGCTGCATGGAACTTCAGGTTGTTTAGATCCCTTCTGTAGCCCTTTATTGAGATCCCTTTCAGCTTAAAACTCAAATTTTGGAAAGTTTCATATTTTTGCATTATCTCAGTCAGTCTTTGCCTCTTTTATAATCCATAAATAAAAGGAAAGGTAAGAGTGCCTGAACTTCTTACCTCTGCAAGCAATTTGTAATTATAAGTTTGAATTAATGTGTGAGGATTCATTTAAAAATAAAATTTGAGAAAATCTTGGGGAAATGATAAATTTGTTCCTTCATTTTCTAAAGTAATGGCATGTGCTGAGTGAGATCTGTCTTGGTTTTTCATTAAGAAATGTCGTGCAAATTAGTTTGCAGCATCTTCTGCTGCCTCAGAATTTGTTTAAATTCTTTTGGATGAAAATCCTCTGAAGTGCTTTTCTACACCAGACAGCTTCCAAAATTGTAAGCCTTTTAAGGTTACAAATGCAAGGAAAAATAATATCTGTGTTCACAAAGGGAGATCTAATAGTGTGAGAGGATGGGATGGGCAATCCCATCCTGTGATCCAGTCGGAATAGAGCTGAGCTCCGCTGTGGAGATGCTGTAACCAGGAAAGAGGAGGACATCGGCCATGTGGTTCTACCATGTGTGGGACAGGCGGTGGCTGGCGGCTTGGGGTTCTCTGGTTGTTTCTGGTCTGCTCTTACCTGGCACGAGCAGGCCCCAGACAAAGGATTTGGGCTGCCTGGGGAGGGTGGCAGGTCAGCCTCGTCGCTGCAGAGCTGAGCCCCGGGGCACTGCGTGGGGTTGCCCCTGAGGACAGGACAGTCGACACCAGCACCTCTTTTCTACCATCAGGAGTGAGCTCTCCTCCCGGTCCTGCCAATGCGAGCTTTTAGCATTTTGCCCCTTCTTGGTGAGGATGCAGCAGCTTCCAGGAGGAGAAGGAGTCCAAAGGCATGACCTTAAATCCATGCTTGTGGCAGCTGGGGTACGGAGAAATGAGCTTGAGGCTGTAGGAATATTTACTGCTGATGATTTACTGTGTGGTAATGGATTAAAGGCATCCTGTTTCCCATCAAGATCTTAAGGCGTTACAAGTTGTTGTGACCTTTCTATTATGGTTTCCAGCGGTATAAAATAAAAGTAACTCTCAGTGTGAAAATAGAAATGGATGTGAAACACATGTATAAACCCTGTCCTTTTTCTTTCTCGCAATGAGGAAACCAACAGTGAGCCATTCACTGTTAACTAGGGCAGGATTTCAACTCCAAACAAAGCTGCTCACTGTGTGTTCACTGCAGCCTGCAATTTGGGAAGTACTTTGCTATCCTTCTTCATTATGCGGGAGACGCTTAAACATCTAAACACTTTTTTTCTATAGTTCTGTAATGTTGCATGAGTCCATAATTGGATACTTAAATGAGAAGGCTACTTGAATAAATATTTTAGTCACCTCTATTAGTGATATCTGTAATAAAACTGTGATTAAAAAAAAAAGTTTCTAACCAGGCACAATGCGTTTGTAAGCGCAGATGTGAAACAGAGAATATTACTGCCTTATCTATAATGAAGTGTTCCAAATAATGTAACAGGAAAATGATCTGAGAGTTCCCATATGACAAATTTTCACCAGTCTATTAATATTTAGGACTTGGATAGCTAAATAATAGTTGTTCTGTGTACTGGAGGGAGATGAAAGGGCTCAATTTTGCGAATATACATGCGTATATCCTGCTGCCATTCGATAAAAATCTGGGGTGTTAGTCTCAGAAAAGGTGTATGTACACCAAAGTGCCAGAATTTTGGCTTAGGACAAATGTAGAATAGTTGGATAAAGAGAACTTGTGATTTTTCTGGCTAAGGTTTAATTGGGTGTAGTGGAGAGGGATGAGGTACCAAGTCATTTTACCTGGGATGCTCTTGTCTGTTTAGATAGAAGTAATTCTTAGGCTCAGTTGATTTAAAACTTTTGATCACGGTTTTAAAGGAATTTACACACAGATGTGTCCTGTACTGTAATTTTTCCCTTTCAAAAAGCTGAAACTTGATTGCTTTCTGTAAATCAGGCGTAAGATTGTAAATGTGAGTGTACACTGCGTGCAGCTGCGCATGGCTTAGAGTCTCCCAGTTGATTTCAGCCCTAAACATGCTGGATTTGCTTGGCTGCTTTTCTTTGTAGTGTTATAACCAGAGTACTAACAAGTCAGTCCCTGTATGTGATTTGAGCATCAGTGCTGGCCCTTCAAAGTTGCTGCTCTATATTCTTTTGGTTGCTTTAGGTACAGGACATCTGAGCACTGCAGTCTAAAATATACATAGATAATGCTGAGGGCAGCTGTAGGTCAGTTTTTTGAAGTGTCCTTCTGGTCTTGGGGAAAAATAAAAAGCCCTTTCCTCGGGGAAAAATAAAAAGCTCTTTCCTTCCAGACAACTGGAAAATGGGGAAATTTGGGAAAATGGGATGTTTTCATGTTTTCGTGTCAGGTGACTTTCTGTTGTTGCAGCATTGTGGTGTTCTCTGTTAGAACTGTGTAAAAGTGGGGCAAGTAGGAGTTTATCACAAAGGTCAGCTGAGCTATCTGGCCCTTTGAGCAAGAATAATTGCTTAGCTTGGTTCAGTTTTAGACTCCTCACTTTGCAGATATTAAAGGTGCAGGACTTCATTCAACTATGCTGCATCTACATGCCATTAAAAGTATGGTGTGATTATATCCACAACCTGAAGACTGTAAACATAATTCAGAATCAAGATACTCTCATTGAGGATGCTTTCCTGTGGTATTTTGACCACTGTCTAAACAACGGTTGATGTATTGGGACATTGACTATTTAGAGCAATGTTTTTGGCTGGGCTATAGTCAAAAAAAAATAAAAAAAGAATTAAGCAGCTCTTTTAATCTGATTTTTGTAGGGCAGATTAAGACTGTTGCTTAGATCTCTTAACAAAGATAAGATAGCTTAGTTGTTAATGATCTTTTTCCCTGTATGAAGTGATAAATGTGCAACATAAAATGTCTCTTTGATTAAGAACAAAATCCTTTTGATAGTTCCAGTGATGTAAATGTATGGTTGATATCAGCAACCACCATCTGGGGTGTTGAATGATGTTTTATTTGAGTAGCCTATTATATTGTTTCATTAGCTCTGCTATTAATTATTTTTTTATTGTTGGCTGCTGAAAACATGCAGGTCTATGGGTTTTGATAGTGACGTTTGGTCTCTAAAAGCTGAATCAAAGCAGTTAATGTGCAATACATGCTGAAGGGTCATCTTTTTTTGTTTTGTTTAGCCTACAAGTCCCAAGTTTGGAAAAGCAGACTCATATGAGAAATTGGAAAAACTAGGGGAAGGGTCCTATGCTACAGTATACAAAGGGAAAAGCAAGTAAGTGGTGTTTTTTAAAATTTAATTTTGTGTGTAAATGAAGATAAGCAGAAAGTATTAACTGATGTTGCTGCACTTGTACATAGATCCGTATGAATGAATGCAAAGTGCTGCTGACTGCCATGTGCTCTAGTGAAAGATGTTGAGACCGTGTAGCATAGATAACAGCTTTATTTAAAAACTTTATCTAGTGAATGATAGATGTGGCAACTTTTCGTTCTTAGCAGAGAGAGTATCATGACAGTCATGGGACAGAATAACTGCTGAAACAAGGAAATACATGCTAATGTTTTCCAGGGTCATGAAGTTAGGTAGGTACTGAAAATTATTTTTCTCACTGAATATTTGTAATAAATCAGAATGAGGAGTGTCCTCATCTCTCAGTAGCTTTGAGACTGATGAGCATAATGGCAGCTGATATGACTGAAAACATGTTCTAAATGTAAAAGATGTATTTACACTTCTGCCATGCCAGTGCACGTATCGTCTTTCACTGGCAGCTTTCTTCAAGAAAATGCGGTTCTGTTGTATTGTTAATGGCTTGGTTACGCATCACCATAAGTTCCAGACATTATACATATGTAAGATTTTTGTTGGGTCTATGTAATATAAGAAAGCCATATAGATATCAGCTTGCACCTTATTACTAAACCCCTTTAAAAATCACAGCGCATATCTGGTGATAGTTATTCCATATGCCTTGGCCTTCAATAAGATTGAACTAAGGCAACAGAGCTGTTAGCTGTCCCGTCAGTCAGTGGAACAGTCTGAAAGTTTAAAACAAAGCAAAGCACTTCCCTGAAGCCATTTCATTCCGTGGTGATTTGTGAACGTGTGATGAAACATAGATTGGTTAGAAATATTCATTTGTTGTAGTAGAGCTGACTGCAGATCTGTAACAAATATTTCAATGATTTTAATGTTGGTTGAATAATAAATTGAAATTACTGGGCTCTGAATTCTCCATTATGATTCTGCTTCTTTATAGCATCTTTTGCAAGGTCTTAAAAATGTACTTTGAAAAAAGTGTGTTTAACTAGAATGTGGATAAGAATGCATATGCAGAGAATATTCCTAATGTTATAGTAATATTCCTTCGCCTTAATTTTCATAGAATGATAGAATGATTTGGGTTGGAAGGGGCCTTTAAAGGTCATGTAGTCCAACCTCCCTGCAATGAGTAGGGACATCTTCAACTAGACCAGGTTGCTCAGAGCCCAGTCCAGCCTGACCTTGAATGTTTCCAGGGATGGGGCATCTACCACCTCTCTGAGCAACCTGCTGCAGTGTTTCACAACCCTCATCATAAAAAAACATCTTCCTTATATCCAGTCTAAATCCACCCTCTTTTAGTTTAAAACCATTACTCCCTGTCCTATTGCAACAGCCCTTGTTAAAAATCCTCTCCCCATCTTTCAAAGTGTCCCTGCAGCCTTCTCTCCTCTAGGCTGAACAGCCCTAACTCTCTCAGCCTTTCCTTACAGGAGAGGTGCTCCAACCCTCGGATTGTTTTTGTGGCCCTCCTCTGGACCTGCTCCAGCAGGTCCATGTCTTTCCAGTACTGAGGGCTCCAGAGCTGGATGCAGGACTCCAGGTGGGCTCTCACCAGAGCAGAGGGGCAGAATCCTCTCCCTTGACCTGCTGGCCATGCTTCTCTTGATGCAGCCCATACGGTTGGCATTCTGGGCTGCGAGTGCTCATTGCCAGGTCATGTCAAGCTTTTCATCCACCAGTACCCCCAAGTCCTTCTTGGCAGGGCTGCTCTCAATCCCTTCATCCCCCAGCTTGTATTGATACTGGGAGTTGCCCCGACCCAGATGCAGGACCTTGCACTTGGCCTTGTTGAACCTCACGAGGTACACATGGGCCCACTTCTTGAGCTTGTCCAGGTCCCTCTGGATGGCATCCTGTCCCTCGGGTGTGTCGACCACACCACTCAGCTTGGTGTCATCTGTAAATTTATTGAGGGTGCACTCAATCCTGCTAAGTCACTGATGAAGATATTAAACAGTACTGATCCCAGTACGGACCCCTAAGGGACACCACCCGTCACCGGTCTCCATCTGGACATTGGGCAGTTGTCCACTACCCTCTGGATGTGACCATCCAACCAATTCCTCATTCACCGAGCAGTCTACCCATCAAATCTGTATCTCTCCAATGTGGAGAGAAGGATGTTGTGGTGGTCCGTGCCAAAGGCCTTACACAAGTCCAGATAGATGACATCTATAGCTCTTCCCTTGTCCACTGATGTAGTCACTCCATCATAGAGGGCCAGTAGGTTGGTCAGGCAGGGCTTGCCCTTGGTGAAGCTATGCTGGCCATCTCAAATCACCTCCCTGTCCTCAGTGGGTCTTTTGTTTGGCTTACTTTTTTTTCCCTGCTGAGAAAGGAATAATTCCCATATTACACAGCATCATCCAGATTCAGCAGCTCCAGTCCAGACATCTTTTTACTGAAGTAGAGAAACAGCTGAACTACTTCTTATCAGGAGGAGATTATTCCTTAAGAACAGAGAGAACACTACAGGGGCTATCTGCTATCTCAAAAGGAGTTGCTGGTTGAGATAATGTGTTGCTGTTACCTCTTCTGTCCCAATGAGAAACAGGAATCTCTGGCCTAGGTGATATCCCTGAAGAAGAGGGAGCATCACTGCTACAACATAGTATTGGGGAAGATAGATGGATGGGGGCTGTTGAACGGATGGGCCAACGTTGGCTCCAGCCATTCCTTGAGAACCTAACTGCTGCTGCTTTTCTGGCAGATTGACTCTGATTTTATAGTTTTATCTAAAATGACACAGGAATAGATGGAGGAATTTTTTTTCAAGCACCTGGTGTAGATACGTAGGGTGGGTCTGTGCTATGCATCACTGTGTTCCCCAGGCTACAGGCTCAGTGGGAAACAAGATGAGCAAAACAGGTCAAAAGAGAGCTGTTTGGTTTGGCATGTGCCCAGTTTTGACTGCTGAACGATTAAGCCCTCATGATGCACCACAGAACTGCAGACATGACATTTATTTGGAAAAGTTGATAACACTTTTACAACAAGAGCATTTTGGTCAAAATGTTTGAGAATCCCTAATTCTCAACCAACTCCAATGCTTAGCTTTCTCATTGTGCCGAAAAGTTTCTGAGATGTGTCCTGAAGTGTAGTTGAAGATGGAGAATTTAAGATCAGATTGAGCTGTTTTGAATGACACTTTGTACTGAGAATTAATATGCTTAATATTTATCACCAGCTGCATGTGGCAAATAGCGAGGTTTAGGTTTTTTAATGCATTTCTTGAGATATATTTCAGCTTTTTAAATTATTTCCCCTGCTGATCATAATGATGGAATGAAAAAATTCTTGAATGTAGCTTACTATTTGGAAAGACTAAAAGGTAGGTACCTGCCTCCAAAGACACAAAATTAGACATTCCTTTCCTAAAATGTAAAGAAATGTGTGCAGTAACTTGCTTTCAGGGGAAGCCTGGCTTTTTACAACTTGGAGTAGGTTCAGTAATACGAGTCCTTTGCCTCCCTATCAGACCCATTACTTTTCTGTCCATTTGAGTATTTGTGGCAGTATCCCAGGAAAGTGCAATGAAGTGGGCTAATTCCTCTTACTGGATGATGGATTTATCTTTTTGTAGTCAGATATAAAAATGATTCCCTGGAGTGAGGGAGCGGCGGAGTGAACAGGACTGTGTTATTGAGGAAAGTGAAGCAGTATTCTCTGAGGCTGGGCTTTTTTGTTTATTGGAGAAATAGCCAAGCAACCATTTGCATCTGGCTGACAATTGCATCAATAGGCAAATCTATTTGATTTCATGTGTTGCATGTCAGGTATGCGAAATGAAACTCATCTTGGCATGTTCATTTTCTACTTTCATTCAGGGTAGATTCTCATGTTACTTTGTTGTTTAAAATCCGAAGAGGCCGCTTACTCCATGAAAGTCAGATCACTTTGAAGTGATTTCTGCTTTTTTTTTTCTAATGTAAAATTTTGGAGATGTAGGCCTAGTAATTTACTGATAACATTGTAGAAAATGATGCAAGTTTCATTTACTGTGCGTTTGGCTAACGCCTTGAACACTTGCCATACAATAGGTGGAAAGCAGTAGGTGCCTTTTGAATTCCTATATCATTTCATTGCACGGTTGAGCTGAAGAAGTGCTGCCTGTCTGTATCCACACGTCTATATCTTCCTGCTGCCATTGACCTTCTTCCCTCTTGAGCTTGATTATAAATTCACCTGAATGTATAGCAGTGGGATCTGGCTTGATCTGGGGCATGTAAATGTTGATGTGAGTTATGAGAGTCTGGAGACGAAGCTGGTGACAGCACAGGGCAGCTGCTGCCAACCAGAGCCCCTTACAACGCACTGTGGAGGCCTTGCATCCCCGCACTGGGAGCGCTGCATATTGCACTTAAGGGAAAAACCTGTGCTTTTGGCAATATGCGGAGTTGGCATGGTTTCCGTCCTCTCTTCCCACAGTGTTCAATTGCCCTTCAAGGCAAAGAATTAAAAAAGATTACCTTGGTTAAAGTATTGTGATCTGTGACTGCTGCTTGCACAGCATGCATCTGTTCTGAGAGGCAAGCCAATGGTATCTCCACTGCTTCTGCACTGCTGTGATCTCGATCTACTTCTTGCTCGTCCGTGTGATTTTTAGCGTACCTTTACTCTTTGTGGCACCTTTACTAAGTTGCAAGTGCTCAAAGCATTGCAAAAATGTGTAGAATTTGTAACAGAGAGCTCAATCAACACATTTTTGCCTAATTTCCCTACCACACAATTACATAATTTTAATTTATCCCTAATAAAATGCTTATCCTAATAAATTGTGGTCCCTATCCCTTTTAACTATAAATATGAGAAATTGGTAGAGTGCTGAGCAGAGCACAGCAAAGGCTGATGCTGTCAACAAGAGCTCAAGGGCTGCAGAGGTGTGGGTCACTGCCTCAGTGGAGGTACCTCTCCTGTTAATGTCTGAAATCTGATTTTTTTGTGTTCAGGGTGATTCCAACGTGTACCCAGAGATGAAGGGTGTTTTTTTCAGGTAGTTGGGGCATTTTACGTTTATCACTATCAAAGGTAGTACCATTTACTATTCACCTGAAAATCAATAGGGAGTTCATGGTATAAAGCATGGATCTTACAGAGAAATTGTGCTCAGGGGGGCAGGCACCATGCTCTGCACCGGCTGTGGTTTCCATGCTGTGATATTTTTGGGGCAGCAGGGAGTAGCTGAATGATCAGTGGGAACTACTTGTATTTGTTGTTGGCATGATGTGTTGTGGTATGCATTATGAATATCGAGCTGACCATCATATATATATATTTGTGGATGGCTGCTAACAAGTAAAAGGATGATTTAAGTATTTTAAATTTTATAGTTATGATGCTGAAGCCTTCACTGAGGATGACTGAAAGGACTAATTGCTGTTAGGACTTTTTTTTTTTTCAAGTTGCTGAATTTCTTTTACTTGTCGTGAAACCTCCCTGACTCTTTCATGTCTTTTCTTCGTTTTATGTGCAATCTATTGCAAGTGCCATAGGCTTGGGATGGCCTGAAGAACTTGCCATAGTTTGTCTGTTGTGCTGTCACTTTTCAGTCATTCCCCTAGCTGTACTCTGTGCCCGTGCGAGGTGTTGTGTTCGCATGCTTCCTGGTGTGTTTCCTGTGCAACCCCCCAGTCCACAGACAGTATTTTCTTCATGTTTTGGCCAATTTATGTAGACTGAATATTTCAAAATTGCTCTGATTCATGTTGCCTGAGTGACCTAAACTTTCTGAACCTTTTCTTTTATTTCCTGCAAATTGTGTGAGATCAGTGTTCATCCACAAATGAAACTCTCTTCATTTGAGGATACCAGATGACTGGAAAAGGAATATATATTCGTGGATTATGAAAAGGCACTTTATGGTTACTTCACAGAGCTTCCCATAGTTTTTTCTTCTTATTTTCCCCCCCCCTTATTATTTTTTAACTGATGTGCTTAACTGATTTTTGTAGGCTGCTTTTTATTATTCATTTTAAAGTCATGACATGGGTTTATAAAATATCTACTTAGATGGTTTTAAAAAGATCTCTAGCACTGTAAATCTTTAATAGAAACAATAACATCAAGTTGAACTAGGTGCAAAACTACTGATAAGTAGATGTTGAACTAAAGTGCCAAATGGTGGAAAAAGTTGTTAAAGTAGTGTAAGTACTAAAATAAGTTACTGAGATTCTAACTAGAAGATGAATCATTGACTATATTGATCACTTACGGAGTGAATTTCTCAGTGTTTAAACGAAATCTTGGGAGATTTTTTCATGATAGGAATGGTAGAGCAAACACTGAAGTAATTTGCCAGCTAAATGCCATTATGCACCAATGTCTTTTCTGTTTAGCCGTGGAACGGCATCTCTCAGAAGATCCCCTGTGACTGTTGGTGTGCAGGGTTGTAAGAGGCCACTTTACTTAGAAGCGATACCACTATGTTTGTCTTCAAATTCTTTACATGAGACGCGAGGTGTGTGGAGGAGGACCAGCGCTGTGCATCGCTCTCCCTGCTGCCAGTCCCAAGCAATCTGCTTCCAGCAGGCATGGGGCGAGTGCAGCCCCTGTGCTTAGATGAGCAGCTGGTTAGTTGGTACTCAGTGATGTAGGCTGGGAGGTAGGGATGAGAGACCTGCAGATAAATGCTCTGATGCTGCTCACCGGCTCCTGTTCAAGTGAGGGCTGCCACATTGTTTGTGTGAGACTGCCTTGAGTCCTGTGAAGAACAGGATCCCTGAGTTCCAGTGACAACACTAATTAATAATTTAAATCCTTCTTCTCTCTTGGAACTCTTTGATCTTCTATTTTTCAGCCCTAATAAATGTCGGCATTGTGAAGTATCTTTAATCCACTGGCTTCTTCTAAAACACAGTAACTTTTGTTCACATTGGAAGTTAAAAGATGGTGGGAGTCAAGAAGAGAAATCGAGGGGCTGTGTTAGGCCCTTGAGTGTTTGCACCATAGGGCTTTAACAGGACTGTAAGTGATTTTTGTAAACTACAAATGTAAGTCCTTTTTAGTAAGAGAAATATGATATAAACCGTGTTTACACTGAACTGTCTTTCATGATGATGATTAAAAGAAGCGTTTCCCTCTATGTGGAATTAGTTACTCGTTGGCAGAATAATCAGAGGTGACTAAACCTGCAGTGAATTTGCCTCTGTCAGGTTTCTTCAAAGGAAAATTCTGGCAGAGCCTGGTTTCATTAGGGCTCCGTGGTCTGTTTGGGGTTTTAGATGCCTGTTTGTGACGTTAATATCACTACAGAGTAGATCTAATTAGATATTCTCAGGGTTTCATCATCAAACTTTGAGCTTTTCATGTAGATAAATATTTAACAATTGAGAGTTACTTTTCTTCATAAGAATTAGTTTCTTGAAATCTGCATCACAAATGAGAGCATTGTCCCAATACCTTCTACTGATTTTTCTTTGCAGAAGTGTTCCCAAGCTGAGTACTTGCTCGAGTTATGAACTCAGCCTCAACTCTGGCCAGTGGTTAAACTCTGTATTAAATAAACGGATTGAAATCAGAGTGGCAGATTTTATGTTAATTGACTCTTTTAAATGTGTTATGTTTAGAACATTTATTGTGTCTAAATGTAACTGAAGAACTTGAGAAAATAGTGTTATTATACTCTTTTGTTCTCTGTGTGGCATCCTCAGCACTATCCCCAGTGAAGCCAATTAAGTCATCAATTGCTTTATATTCATCAGTATTTTATGTTCTTAATGATGCATTAAAGCATGAAATAATTTCTAATATTTTCTACTTCCTCATAAATGGTCATTTTTATGAAAGCATTTATTTTGGTAATGCTGATATGTGCTGTTTTAGAAAAGGCAGAATTACACATATTAGCTTTTTTTGTAATATCTGGCTCATCTGTATTTTTTATAATATACATACTTTTACTATATGCCACATAAACCAATTCGGACTCATTTTTCTTTTGCCTACATTGCATATAAAATCAGAAATGTATTAGAAGAGATGATGTAACATTAAAATGCTGAATTTCTGTAAATTGGAAAACTGTCCATCAGCTGCTGGTGATTTGCCTAAAGTAGCTTTGTGTGGTAATTAGAGAGGCTTCAGGATTTCTGTCCTTTCCCTGAAGATTTTTGGGTGAGAGAGAAAGAGAGAACAAGTTAGTTTAGGAAGGAGGACAGCTTGTAAGTTAGAAAATAGGAGTTTTATAATCACTATTGTCCTTAATAGAAACTAATGAGGCAACTGACAGGCTGGGCATAAGATGCTAAGATAAGTGAAATCCCTGACCTGGTTAAGTGTATCGTTTTGAGAAGCTGTGAAATTGTTTACTTTGGACAGTGAACAAGAGAGGTGATTTAGTGAATCCTAGATGTTAAAAGGGGCAGCAGCATTGCCTTTTCACTGTCTGAAAGGTTGTCTGCCTGTCAGTTTTTCTATATGTATTTGATAACAGTGAAAATACTGAGCATGCTTTGAAAGCTGTGGAAAACAAATGTGAAGTAATATCGGGGAGGAATTCTGCTAACCTTATCTGATCACTACTGAAGACTGCAAAGACAAGTTCTGATAGGTGGTAGAGGTAATTTTCTCTGGGTCTGTCTTGTTCAGTGTTGTTTTTAAGGAAATTGCCACATTATTTTGGCATGTCATCACAAGATTCAGGGAATAATTTCCTAACGTAGCTGGCTTGATCCCGTGGCTCGTTGCTTCTCAAGAATTGGTCCCAGTTCTTCTTTGCATATATTTTCGAATAGTTTTTGCTTTTAAAATGTGAAAGTGTGCCTTTATTATTTTTTAAAATGTGATTTACTTCTTTTGGAAGGGCCAGTCTTCTCCAATTTAAGCTCCCTAAGCAGTCTCACTGCAGGGTCTAGCAGGAATAAGAGCAAATACAAGATGGTGACAGGAGCGTGCGGCGGGGATTTAGCAGAAGCAAGGCTGTACCCTAAGGTAGCCCTTAACTCATCTCCGCAGCGTCATCTAACTACATCCTGAGATTGCATCAGTGGGAGAATAGTTAGAGGATGTGAGTATACACACCTGTCTCTTTTAACTGATGATACTTCATCATTTCTCACATCTCCAGTTTTATACACTCATTTTTATAGAAAATGAGCTAAAAAAAAAGGTTTAAATGACTGGGTAGTAAACGAGAATAAGGAGGCTGTTTTATTCTGGAAGTTATAGATTGATATATTGGAGATAAATAATACTAAAGGGGAGAATGAAATTGCAGAGGAACACTACTTGAGATTAGTTAGGCCATTTCGATAGTGCTAAGAGTTGCCATGATGTCTATCGAGATGATGGTAGGTACCAATGACAAAGTGGCAGTGACAACTAAATAGTACAGCTCACCTACTGTGTTTAATTGTGAATTCCTTGGAATGAGTTCCATACTATTGCTGTTTGTGTTATTTATTACTCTTAATGAATTAATGTAATGTAGACCTTTGGATTAAAAAGAACATAATCTGTACAATGCTATGTGCTATTTGCCTGTCTCTCTGGCAAGAGACTCCACATCCCTGTTTCCTTAGGACCTCCTTGGTCTGCTTCTTTCTATTGTCTTCTGCGTTGCCTTCTCTGAACGCACTATCTGTCCTGCTCTTGATCTGCAAAGTGATGTTGCTTTTCTTCTTTAAATTCCTCCTGCACGGTTATTTCATCTGTTCTAAAATAACCGTTAGCCAGGTGTCTTATTTATATGTATGTGATAGGTACAGTGGTGTATTGATGGAGGAATTGAAAACTACACATGTATATGAAATGCACGTCTGTCATCAGTCTTTCTACTGCTTTTATTATGGTTTATTCTCCTGTCTGTATATGACACATCAAGTTACTTGGGGCAAGGCTTATCTTTTTCTGATGCCAGAAGTCCTGTTAAAATCTAAACAAAAATATATGTAAGGCAATTATAAGGAGAAGTCCAGATAATCCAGTAGGGTTAAGCTGGTAATTATCTTTCAACAGTGACTGTTGGCATGAGACTTGAACTGATGCCAGTCTGAAGTATTACAAGTGGTTAGAAGGTGATGAGTAAACCCTCTTTTGATAACCAGGGTTTCTTAAGTTGCTCAGAGTCATTACACAATGCTGTGCATAGGGCTAATGAGATTCTGGCAGTTATAAAAGAAGAATAATCAGAAGACACAAGACAGTAGCCATCCTGTCACTGCAGTCATCTAACTGCAAAAATTAAAAGCCTGAGGGAGAAGATGAGTTCAGACTTGGTAGGTGTCCATATCGTCTTGCTTAGGAAAATGAATACATCTTCTAGGGCTCAGTACAACAGGGATTTACCTCCATGACTACTGCAGTGTGAAAGCTCCAATGCTTCGTTGGGCTTTGTGGCTGTAAAGGCTAATTTTGCTTTTACAGAAAGAAATTGCAATAAAAATTAAAAATATTTTTTTTGCCAACTGTATCATGCTGGGGAGTCTGTTAAAGTTTCAGAGCATGAGTTAATTCATGAGGAGGGTAACTGATACGAGTTTTTATCTTTCATTCAGTTTTTGTGAGATTTACTTTGGATGAACTGAACTAACTGGATTTTTTTGCAAGGCCTTGAATGTGGTTCATGTGTGGTGAAATTTTGAATGCTAGAAGTGAAACCAACCAAATAGATTTTAAACTTGAATGACCTGTTGTGAAGTTTTGTCCCTTGGAGCACAAAAAAATTTTAGTCTTGTAAATGGCAGTCATTATAATCTAAAACCAGCCTGGGCCATATAGTTGAGAAGGTACCTTGTGAAAAATCCCACCCTAATGGGAAATGGCCAGCATCACCTAAAAAATATTTCCCATCTCAAACTTCCAGAGCTTTTTGAGAGTGATAGTTATGGGTGCGATGCAGTGGGAAGGAGGCAATCAGTATAAATATGGATATACTGCAAATGGGGTGGTTGATGAAAATCACATTCCCTTTTCTTTGAACAACTGGATCAAATAAAGGACAGATACTTCAAAACTGTGTTTTACAATGTGATGCTTCTTAACAAAGCTTCAGTTTAGCGCTGTGATAGAAAGGAAACAGACTGACTCACAGAAAACTGAGATCATTTCTTGGATTGCATCTTAGTGTGAAAATATAAAGTTGACATTATGGAAGCTATGAAGTATTTCTTACAGTGCTATAAATGAATCACTGGCATTGACAGGAAGAAATTGAATAAGTACATGATGGGAAACAAGTTCTATTATGAGAAATACTGTTTCTGCTTTAATTTTGTTTCTTATTTCTCCTTCCCCTCCCCTCTTTCCCTTTCAGGGTAAATGGAAAGCTGGTGGCACTGAAGGTGATTAGATTACAAGAAGAGGAAGGAACCCCATTTACTGCTATCAGGGAAGGTATGCACTCACATTTAATGATTTTACATGGGGTTTTTTTTGTCATTACATTGCATTTCTTATTTCTGTGCCGTGCTATAGCAAATAGCTTGAGAATTCAAATTATATGGTTATGTTCTCAGTAGGAAGAAACTTTGGGGCTTCAAAAACAAAGCCTTTGGTGTGGGAGTTCTTGTTAAAGAATGCAGCTCTGCCTCTGCTTTGGCTCCTGTTAGATTTACTATACAAATGAGTACTTAAGAGCATGTTTTAAGGTGGGTGTGAGAAGTCACTCTGGAAGATGGGGGAACTGTGTAAGTTGCGCTTCTTGCCTGCAGGCAGAACCTAAGGTGAAGGTCGCTGTAATTTTTCACATATCCGCAACATGAAGCTGTGCTGGTTTTGTCTGGGGTAAAGTTAATTTTCTTCATAGTAGCTAGTATGAAGACTGTTGTGGTTTAACCCCAGCCGGCAAGTGAGCCCCACACAGCCGCTCACTCACTCTCCCCGGTGGGATGGGGGAGAGAATCAGAAGAGTAAAAATAAGAAAACTCGTGGGTTGAGATAAAGACAGTTTAGTAGGTAAAGCAAAAGCTGCACGCACAAGCAAAGCAAAACAAGGAATTCATTCACCACTTCCCATCGGCAGGCAGGTGTTCAGCCATCTCCAGGAGGGCTGGGCTCCATTACATGTAACGGTTACTTGGGAAGACAAACGCCATCTCTCTGAACATCCCCCCTTCCTTCTTCTTCCCCAGCTTTGTATGCTGAGCATGACATCATATGGTATGGGATATCCCTTTGGTCAGTTGAGATCAGCCCTCCCAGCTTCTTATGCACCCCCAGCCTACTCGCTGGTGGGGGGGTGTGAGATGCAGAAGAGGCCTTGACGCTGTGTAAGCACTGCTCAGCAATATCTACAACGTCGCTGTGTTACCAACACTGTTTTCATCACAAATCCAAAACATAGCCCCATACTAGCTACTGTGAAGAAAATTAACCCTACCCCAGCCAAAACCAGCACAGAAGTGAAGAGAAGCATTTCTTGATGAAGGCACTTGGAAGATCAGGGAGCAAAAATACAAGCATCTTAGCTGTGTGTAGTTTGGGACTAACTTTTGTTTGTTTTTCCTTCTCCATGGACTCTAACTTCTGTGGCTTGGGAATGACTCTTATCTAGCAGACACAGAGCTGCCTGTTACGCTTTCTGCTCTGCTCCTTTATCCTTCCTTGTCAGCCTCTTGTGGTCCCTAGTGACGGCTGCTTTATCTCAGCCTGCCTGTGTTGAGCTCCTTTGCAGAAACTGCTGGATGTGCCTTCTCTGTGTGGGCCTCCTCTGCTAGAAGGTACTAAAAATCAGCCTTGGTAGAGGAGTAATAAACAATTTGCCATCACACCACTGATTCCGACTCAGCTGAAGTTGGTAGTGAACTGAAGAGACGAGACTGTTGCGGCTTTTGAGGGACCTTTTAAAATTGTGCAGACTGTCTCAGCACAGTTTCTGAGGTGGGATGAACCAGGGAGGTCCCAAAGCATCAGCCCTCCCAGGCCCTCAGCATGACCCTGCGTGGAAGGCACAGGGCTTCGTGGCCATCGTAGCTGCAGTCCCAGCAGCTGCAGCTCCCTTGTCCCTTGCTCATGCCTGTGTTCCTGCAGACCTCCTTATGCCAGATGTCTGTCTGTACAATGAGCCCATTTTGGGGTGGACTGGGCAAAAAACATACATTTCATGTGATTGACACCCTGAAGTTAGAAACCTTTCAAGTACTGTGGATTTCCATCCCAAGTTTGCGCATTTTAAGGGAAAACCGTGGATGGCAAATTTATGAAAGAATTTCAGCAGTTCTTCTTACTGTTTTGTTTGAGTAATAATTATTGAATGATCTGTCACATTTAGTCATAATGATATGTATTTTATCTGTGAGCTGTCTGTGCCCGCAGCTGTGCTGCGATAACGAGGTGTGCAGAGGGTTACGAGCACAGCTTTCAATATTTGTAATGCCGAGTTCAAGGTGTAACAGCCTGTGTTTCAAATACATTTATTGTTCCCCAGGTTTTTAGTTGATATGGTACTGACTTAACAAAAAAAATAGTAGATACAGCTTTCTTGCGCCTTTTCAGTGACACTTAAAAGTTTTTTTTAATGTGAGCTTGGTCTAGATGAAAGTTTATAGCATTATAATTGTCAAATACAGTATAATGTGTTTTCCTTCACAAATACTTTGCTATGTGAGCTCATTATAAATGAGGATTTGTTAGAAGAAAGAACAGAGATTTTTCCACTTGATGTTTTCTTAAATTATAAAGGCACACTTGCATGAAAATACTTTTTACACCATCACTGGAGAAGTTTTCCTTTCTGACTGCAGCACTGTGGTTGAAGCCAGTTAAAATTCTGGTACTTTAATATTAGTAGAACAAAGCTCTTGTCTAGAAAAGCTCTTAAAGTTATTAATTAATACATATTTTCTTAAGTATGTGATGTCTCACTGATTTTGATAGATACGTCCTTTGTATTTCTAAGTGCTTATCTAGACTGGGACTAGATCCAAAGAATATTAGGCTAATGAAAGGGGGTTTTCTCTACTTTTGTAGACTCTTGGTTAGGTTGGGTCAGACTCAGGTTGTAGGTTGTTTGTTTGTGGGGTTTTTTTGGTAAATGTAATCCTGTCCTCTGGGTAGTGGAACTTCATTCAGATCTGTGGGAGCTATCAGTAGAAATACAGCCCTGTATGTTTTACATCATGTAGAAGTTTACATGATGTGTAAGATGGGAAGGGGAAAAATCTGTATCTAGTTTGGCTTTGGCTTTTCTGCTGTTTGTTTTGATTTTGTCAGAAACAAGTATTAGGGCCAGAAAAGTGAGGAAGGCTGTATTACAAATACAGCTTTCAGAAGGTAATCTCATTGCTTTTGTGCCAGACCCTTACTATTTGACGGTAGCGCTACAGCTGTGGACTGCACTAGCAGAACTTGAGAAAGCTGTTGCTTTCCTTTTAGCAGCATCTGATGTGGTCTTGGACATTCTGGGTTCTGTAATGCTGATCTTGGCTACATGGGTGGAAAAAAAAATGTTTATATAAGCTCTTGAAGTTATCTCATAAGTTTGAGATCAAAAAACAGTAAGAATGGGACACGGTGTTGAGCAGATTTTTCTTGATCTCCATTGGCTGATGGAGGGCTCCAGCCCTATAATTTAGACTGGGACAATTAGAACAAGGACAAATACCACCAAAGATGACATCAACTTCTAATTTCAGTTATCTGAGTAGTAGTGTTGCCCTAATCAAAAAATGCATGTATGGCATCATGAGCCAGAGGTCTGTTGGAGGGCATTTCTTTCCAAAGGCTTTCATAATGGAGAAACCAGGCAGGTTTTGACCCTGACTTATTCCTTATTTTCTTATTTTCCATCAATGCAAGGCAAATTCAGGCAGATGTCTAATTATTTGTAAATCAGAACTACTGTAAGTAAATTGTTTAACATTTCTCATGGCTCCTTCAGTAAAGCAGTGAGAGAAAATAGCCTTCCTGTGCTGTGCTCCTAATAGGGATGCTGTGTGATGTTAATTAGGGGGAAGTTACAGGCTGATATTTTAAGCAGTGGTCATGCTGAGGGAATTTTGTAGCTCTCTGTGTACAGGGAAGCATATTGTTACTGTTGTGACAACAGCAGAATGAAGCTCAAAGAAAAACAAAGCTACAAGGAAAAAAGATTAAGAGAAGTAGGAAGATGTAGGATATAAATATGGAATATGTGACGGCAGAAAAAAGTGCTAACTTGGTTGAGACAAAAAATAGAAGAAAAAGTAAAAAAACCTGCCTAAACAGTAAAACAGCGTTAAGAAAAATTATTGTTAATGTTAGTGACAGCATGAAGCTTAGCTGAAAGTTCGATTAAAGTTTCTGTTTATAAAGTAATTCTGCTTCTACAGCAGATGTAGGTTTGTATCTTCTACCGTTTATCAAAGTTGCATAGGTTTGAATGAAAGTAGTTAAATGTGGCTTATTTATCAGTGCTGCTGAGCTCTCTATTGAATTTCTAGTATGAAATTTAGAAGTAGCCTGTGCTAATTGTTCTTTCAACTTGGTGTGAGTCAGTTGCACCAACTTATTAATGCTTTTATTTAGTGACATGTGTTTTACAGGATATTTCACTCTCAATTTAGCTCGCTTAGTCTGGGGTAATCTAATTTTTTTTTTAAGTGCCGGGGGAGAGCAAAAGGAGAACTGATTGGATATGTATACGTCAGTGAGTTGAACTTATGTGTTCTTTCTGATCACATGTATGGGAGTGGTGCAGGCCACTGTGTTACTGTTCGATACTAAATGTGCCTGCCGCTGTGATATCTGAGACAGTATGGAGTCTGGAAGTAATTTACATGCTATTTTCTCATTTAAACTAAATTTGGTAGAATACAGATTAGCAAATGATTTTTTATTTTTCTGTGTTGGTGTAGTCATGGTTTATTCTTTTACTTGTATTATCAGCTGTTCAGAGATGTTTCAGCATCAGACTTGAAGTGTTATTAAATCCACTGCAGCCAGCAGAAAAGTTCACTAACCTTAAATTGTGTCACAGATATTTCATTCCCCTAATTTCCTGTAATATCATACTTTCATCTAGGCTAAATACTGAACTGTGTGATAGATTCTAATTCTGGAAACAGCTTGATTTACTATTCCGTAGTTATCTTGTTTGATTTCTGAGTAATAATATTGCTTGTATCTAGCAGGACAGAGATTCTGCTTTTTGGGTATGGTAGACAAACATCCCTTGGTTTTATTGCTGCCTTGCTTGTGAGGTTAAGTTGCTGACTGTCTTCCTTTCTTGGGCAGTAAAATTATTTCTTCCCTATCCTAACTGTGCAAACTGTCTTATATTTGGTTTTAATTTTCCACCTTTGAAAATATTGCTGCTCCTTTGCTCTGCTTAATTTGATGTGCTATTAGTAATAAAATTCTATTCTAGTGCTTTGGTATATGGTAATGTTTCATTTCCTGTAGGCCTAGATGATGTGTCAAGGCATCATCCAAACCGGGTATGTTTGGTAGGTATTTTTGTACTTTCCATTTAAATGCCATGATTAGGCAACTTTTAGTTTATTCCTCTCTTTTAATTAATTTTTGTGTTTACATCTTGTAATTAATAAGTATCAGTACCTCTTTGTGTTTTACATGTAGAAGTGTTCAGGTCAGAGACTTTCTCTATGTCTTCGGTTTGACAGATGCCTAGATAATTATTTTCCATCTACTCCAGTGTTGAAAGCTGTTAGCTTAATGCTGAATATGGATAGCAATGTGGAAAAATAGCACATAAATGCTTTGGAAACAGCCAACTGTATTGTATTATAAAATTACAAAGAACACAGGATTTGCTTAATGAATTTCTTTAAGTTAAACTTTTAAAGAGCAGTTCAGCATGTGTACTGGATAGATTTGTTTTGTGACTTTTGGGAGACAACTTAATGCATTTGAGTGCCAGTATAGAGCAGGGAAGAGAGATGCTTAATTCTTGGCCACAAAACATCTTTAGAAGTCTTCAAAGTTTCAGGCCTCTTCCATCCATATCTCACTGTGTGGTAGGAGGGAAGAAGAGAAACAAACAATGAAAACCTTAAAGGGTCTCTAAGAAAGAAGTGCGAGTCTGCCTTTATGCCTGAGACTGGACAGACTTTCTGAGGTTGGGAGATTTCTGAGGCCTCCCCTTCTGAAGCTGTTGGGCTGGAGAGGATAAATCTTCACAAAACTTTTGTCCATGGAAAACTGAAGCAGGGTAACTGCAAAGAAGAAAGTACAGGGAAGATCAGCGTTTTGCCAAGAGAGAGCTCTTACCAAAGTGAAATGTGTGATTTATTGCACGGTGTTTCTAATGGGTGCACAATGGAAAATACTGCTTTGTAGTAACAATACTGCAAGTGATGTAAAGCAGCTGTGCTGCTGTATTATCCAAGAGAAATAGCACAGTCTGTATCCAGACCATCTAAGGAAGGGCTACAGAAAATTGTATTTTTACTCAGTAGATATAATTCATGTGAGCTCATATTGAATTATTACCTGCACGCACTTCCCAGCTCAGTGATTTTTGACTGATATATAGCGTAATGATCTTTACAACTTCAACTCAACAAATGACCTCATGGCACTAGTTAGATGACTCACCGTGATAAGCCTCCTGTTGATTGTTTTGGAGTAGGTCTGGAAGGTTGTATGCTGTAGGTCAAGGGCACAGTGAAACAATGTCTGCCAGGTTTTTTAAGAGTCGTTGTTGGTCATTCTCCTGGCAGAAGGTAAACAGGAAAATTGCAATGGGAATCCCGTCTTCATCTGCCAGTAGAGTAAATTATTCTCTTTTTTTTCAGAAGCTAAACCATCCTCTTACAAAAAATAAACCTATTCTTCCTTTTATGCAGGGTTTTTAAATTTTTTTTTTTTTAATTAAGGAAGCTTGACAGCTGCTTTCTTTTGAGTGGTGGAAGTTTGGAGGACTTTCACATTTCCTTCACAAAGTCCAGTCAAGAAACTTAAATTTCCATGACTGAAATGCCTAAAAGCTTCACATGTGTCTGGCTCAACAAGCCTCAGGGAACTTCAAGTGATTACATTTAAGATTATGGAGATGTAACTATTCTGAGCATGCATGTCACGTGAGTTACTATAGGGGTTTTGTGTCTTTATGTTTTTAGGGTCTGAGGATAAGTTCACTCTCCCCGGAAGCCACATTGCTTTGGAACATTTGAAGGACAGTAGCTTGGCTGTAGCTTGGGGAACTTGTTCATTGCCTACAGAGGTGGCAGAGCTGGTGTCTACTGCAGGCTAATAGCTACAGTTCAATTAACTGTAAAGTCCCTGCAAAGCCAATGCAGCTTGTAGTCATAACAGCTTTTTTTTTCAGTGCTGTTAAAAATAAAACACACAAGCCAAGAATCTCTGGGACACTTTGTAATTGGATATTTAAGGTCAAGAAGTATTCAAAAGTAAAGGAACTCCAGCAATGTTAATTTCTCTGACTGGTCTCTTTCTGCTATGGGCATCCTGTACCCTTACCTGAACTGCATCCTTCCTCAAGATAAAAGGGGAATACAAGATTTCCAAATTAAGATAGGTTTGGCTTCAAAAACCACAGTACATTTGGAAAAGGGTGTTCCTGGAACATTTCTTATGTTACTTATTAGTAAATAAAATGTCATGTTGTAGAGAAGTGTGTATTCATTCTTAATGAACATTAATAGTAGAAAAATTACCTTTAATTTCTGGAGGGTTTATGACTGAACATTTTCTTGATAGCTCAGATTTTCAGCAGTGTTTTATTTGTGCTTTCTCCTATGTGTGTGTTTCTGTATATCTGAGAGAAGCATGTTAGCTCCTTGGCGATGTGGAGCTTCGAGGCAGCAGAAGCTTTTATCTTTATTCTGCTTTCCCTCCTGCTCTTCTCCTTAGCCCTGACTGACTGCTGACTTTTTTTTTTACTGACAATATTCATTTGCCTTTCTTTCAAAGCAGTTGGACTGACTGGCTGAAACAGGTGGACTGAATTTCTGGTCATCTCAGATGAAGGTGGGAGAGCTGATAGTTTCCCAGTCTTGGATAGAGTGCACATGGTTACTGTGATGTTATTGTATCTTGTTTTTCACTGTGTCCAAATTGCACTGTGCTCCTTCCTCACTTCTTCTTGGTGGACCAAACAAAGGCTTCTGTTCATGTAGGGTGCTCAGAAATGGTAGAGATTAATAAAGTCTGTCCTGCTTGTTTCTTTGTTCCTTGCTATGGGCTGAGCATAGTCTTTCTTCCCCCCCAGCCACACTTTTTTCTTTTTACCCTCTAACAAATCAGTGGTTCGCACATTTATAAAACCTTCAGGAGAATTGGCATTACATAAATGCACCATAAACGTTGGTGTTTCCCTTTGAGAATCATGATATATATTTTAAAGTCTATAATGAACTCCCATCATGTGGGATAAGTGTCATGCTCTTCTGAAAAGTACAAATGAAAATTCTGAATTATTCAGCTTCACAGAACTAAATCTCTTCCACAGAATATTCTGTCCCCTCTGTCCTTCTCCCATTCCCCCTCCAATATTTCATCTGTAGCCTGCTGAGACGGAACACGGCTGTATCAGTTGAATCTTCATTCAGTACTTTCGATGTGCAAGCTATGACCTTCTTCTGGCTTTTGTTCTTGAGCACAGTTCAAGCAAGAAAAGAATGAGGTGACACATGGAAGATTTTTAATATTTTTTTCTTTTTTTTTTTTTAATATCATCATTTCACCATCAGGAATCATTTCCTCATCCTTGTTACCAGTTAGCTTAATGGTAGACCTTTCAGACTCTGCCCTTTCACTGAAGAAGTTGTCTGTGCATCTTAGGTATTCACGTGGAGGGTATCGAGTAAGGGAACTTGTGCTAGTTCCAGCACTAGAAGGTTACAAATCCGTTAGTTCAGGGACACCACTGAACCCTTCTCAGTAAGGCATTTGCCTACAGTTTCTTCTGACCAGAGTTTCAGGGCTCTCTGACTTGGCTTTTGGCCCTGCTGGGGTCTTCTGCTCTGAGCATTTTTTTCTGTTCAAAACACATTTCTTCTCTTCCCTGTTTAATACAGGACTTGGAAGTTGTGTTACAGAGTTGTTTGGTCTGCCGCTCTCGCTGTTCCTCATAGTATGACAGGAAGGGTAGTTAAAAAGATGGCGATTACAGAACATGGAGGATAAAATGAGGGTGTCAATCCTTTCTTCATATATAATACATAACTATAAGTCATACAGAACCCTTATGCAGCCCTCGTGACTTTCTTGTTTGAGTGGAAGTTGGTGAGGGTCAATCTTCTTATGCTGCATGCAAATTTATCCTCCTCTTATAGCACATGCTACCACCATAAAACATAGAGCTAAGTCAATCCTGCTGCAGGTAGCATCAGTTTTTATCTTGTGACCATGTCCCAGCTGGAGTGGATTGAATTGGTGATACAGATACTAGCTGGTTGTTAATATGAATGGAGATGCTAGCAAGTGATGGCATCTCAGCTTGAATTGCGTAGAGACCCTAAGGCACCCTTCCAAGTGCCCATACCATCCATGGCCACCTGATGAAATAGAATTTGATATTATCTGGTGTTGAGGTAAAGAAATGTCTCCTGGACCTAGCCAGATCTTCAAACTGTTTTTTCTTTGTTATATCTCCCTTTTGTGAAAGGAGTAATCTTAGCAACAGTGTACCATTTAGTCTTGTGATTAAAGTGGGGACTTTAAATCTGCACAAAGACATTTGTCTTTGTCAAGACCTCGGAGTGCTTTGTGTGTATTTTTCCACCATGTGTTCTGTATTTTCAAAGTACCAAGGCAAGGTGGCAACTCAGTGTTTGAACCAGTTCAGTTAGTTTGAGTTTTCTCCTTAGTCTTTTGTGCACGTTTAACTACACAGTAGGTGACTGTTGTATCTCAGCAGAACTGGTTTCAGCATTGGGTAAATGCAAAATAAGGATGTGAGAAGGTTGTGTGGTTTCCTGGTGTTAGATCTCTCCCCCGTTGAAGGAAATACATCAGTACACATATGGAAAGAAGCGTGTGGGCACGTATGTATTTTGTGCGTGCATGTGTCTCTTGTATGTCTTAAAGACTTGGCATAGAAAGCCGATTAACCCTGTCCCGAAACAAGCAAATCCTTTGTGAAGAGTTGTGTATTGGCTCTGATCAACCCTGATGACTAATGTGAGTTGGATGTGTAACCACATCCAGATGAAGATAAAATGCTTCTCATGAAAGGTATGCATTTTCATCAGAAGTTGAGTCTGAGACACGTGACCATCTTCTTGCTACTGACTACAGTCATCATTCATAAACACATCAGCAGAACAGTTTTTTGTGGTTTTAACACAGAAAGTTCACGAGTGAATTATCATAATTCTCCTGATGTGTGCAATTCATTTAGAAATACGGTATGAAACAGTCCTGGTTCATCAGGCATGAGCAGAACAATGAAGACATGCGCGCGCGGCTACTGGATCCGCAACAGTGCCTTTGTTTTCAATGCTTTTATATCCATCCTCAGCACAATAACTACTTTTTTCCTTTGAAAAAAAACCAACTAGTTGATTGCAAATTTGTAACTTCTTTATAAACAGGTCCTAAAATTAAGCACCAATAGTCTCTTTCCAGACATAGGATACCATTCTGTCTTAATGTCTACATAAATCACTCTTATATGAGAAAGAGTCGTATTTGCAAATGATGGGGCCGTGCCTTCAGAAGAGGCTTGCTAGTTGAGAAGACGGGCAGCCTGAAAGAGGATAAGGCCACGGCAGTATTTTGTTCTGCTGCCGATAACTCCCATTTTTTGTGGTAATGATTCAATTCTTCCTTGTTATCTATCCAGGGAAGTAAAAAATCCCAGTACGGTAAAATGCTATGTTTATATCACTGCACTTTGCTTAAGATTTTAAACATGAACTGTTTCTAAACTTCAAAATACTTGGGAAGTGTTTTCAGTAGCCTGCATCTTTATACTGACGTGAAATATGACAGCAGCCACTGTAGTCAATAAGCACACACTAATACCTTCCTCACAGGAAGAAAAACATCAGTTATAATCAAAAAGCGAAAAAAGCGTTAGCAAATACATCTTATAATGAAATCATATATGTGAGGGAAAAAAGACGTTTCGTTTCCTCCCTTGTTTTTGTTTTGCTTTTCTTCACAGCCTGCTTTTTTCTTTGGTCTAGCTGCTGCTGGATGCTGTAGGCACAGTTGTCTGGGTCAGGCCATTCCTTCGGGAGAAAGCAGTGCTCCTTTTACTCTCTTGTATTTTTCCATAGGCTGAAGATTATGTTGGAAACATTGAAGTTCAATTTTTCAGTTTTTACTGAGAGAGGTGGGAGATTTATCATTCAGGAATCACATGGAGCTGAAATACATGCTTTGTAATGGGATCTCTTCTTGCAGGATGGGTGGAGTTAACTGCTTTCAGGCTTTATAATCAATATGAAGAGAGTAGCATTTCAAAATTAGAAATTGACCTTTACTGTCTTCCCCAAAGCAATGAAAATGAATATCCACATTATTTTACTTTTGAATGTTCCTCCCGAGTAAGCAATATAAAAAAAGAAGCTGATAATGTATCGCATTTTTCTGCTGAGATGAAGGGGATCTGGATGGTTCACAGACTGGTAATAGGATACCGTGACCTTACATCTCTGACCCATTTATTAAAATACAAGCCATGCCAGTGGAGTCTAACAGTCATCACTATGGGATATACCGCTGTAGAATCTGTAACTGTATTCTGAATTTTGAAGGTCTGGGCCACTTGTCACAAACTTCCACAGCTTCTCGTCTGGCAGCAGATTTAGCTGCAGCTAAGTGAAAAGTGAACTAACAACGAAATGAATGGAGGAAGCCCTGTAAATAAGTATGTATTAGCTGTGCTAAACTTGGTGATTTATGTCTGTTCTGATCTGATATAGCTTGTTTGTCCTCCTTGTTTTGTGAAGCTTGATTCAGAGTTCGATTAGTCAATGCAAAAGTGGTACCGACTAGTTTTCTTTGACTGTTACTTTGGGATGTTAGGAAGGGGTTAATGCAAATAAGAATGCTGTGGATTTTGCCTTAAGAAAGTGCTCAAAGCTTGCACTGTAAACGAGAGTTAATTTTAAGCATTTGATGGTTTGTTCTGGTTCTCCTGTGGAAGCTTCCGAACACCGTTTTTGTGAGTATGGGTAACTTAAGCTGAGAGTTGGTTATGTGAATTACATCTTGGTTGTACAGCTCAGGTAATTATATAGCAAATATCTTCAGGTTTTAGTTAGTCTTAATTATCACCTGGTTTTCTCTGAGCAGAAGCAATCAAGAAAGTAAAAAAAGGTGGCAGAAATCTTGGTGTACTACCGTGCTAGCTTTGCAGACAGGGTGATTGCAGTGCCAGTGTGGCTGGCTTCCAGCTGAAAGCATCCTCATTTCCCTCCTGTACCCTAAAACGTTAGAGGACAAAGTAACCCAAGTTATTCTGATAGGTTAAATATGACTGACTGGAAAAAAAGATCAAAACTGTACTTGCAAAGTAAAAAGAAAAGCTGTTAAGTCAATATATGTCGAAGTTCTAGTTTGGAAGCGATCAAAATTGACCTACTTTTATGTGGTCCAAATATTGTCAAAATTTTATAACTGGAAAAAAATGTAGTCTACTCTGCTTTTTACAAATTTCACCCTCAAATGGCAGGATAACACACACACACACACGCTCACTTCCTTTCCCCCTATTTCTTTGAAATCCAGGGCGCATGCTTGCTCTTTTGTGTGCTGTGAGGGCTCAGAAAATGTGTTTAATGCTGACAGGAACACTTTCATACATACATTCACTGGATTGTGTGAGGGTTTTATTAAGAAAACTAGAAAACAAAAACCCTAAATGTTTAGCACATTAAACTCAGGACAAGATAAACTTTTGCATTTGCTGTTTCCATTGCTTTTCACAGCGTAGGTGTGCCTCCATTGCTGCTGTTAGGAAACTTTTAGTTCCCGAATGGGCGTCTAACTCAAAGCAAAGCCCAGCGGGTCGCAGGCCCACTGACAAAATATTATAAAGAACTTTCACACTTTCCCAGGTTACTTTATCTCTGTGCATTTGTGGTCCTAAAAGATATTTTTCAATTTGCAATTACGTGTTTCTCAGGAAGTCTTGATTATAAAGCTGACATGGTTGAATTACTGGCTTTGCATCAAGATTTCGAACAGAATTAACATTTGAATCACTTGAGGCCCTATTCACAAAGCAGAGGACGATTTGCATAATCAAAAATGCATTATTTTGCATGCCAGTGGAGAAGCAAAGGGTTGTAGCTGTGGTTCACGGACAGAATTCAAGTGATTGGTATTGATGTGTGTCTGTATGCGGCTGTCTCTCAGCCTTGCTTGCACAAAGAAGTACAAATCTATACAAAAGCAGAAGAAAACATTTTGGAGCTATGTGTAGTCTTCATTCAAAGCCTGACTAAACAGGTTTTGCCTAAGTTGTCAGTGTATGGATTAGATGGACTTCCCATTCTACCAAATGTGGATGAGGGTTGCAGGCACTTTTACGGCTGGGTTGTTGTAAGAGGATGGATGTCTTTCTAAAAATATGTTCAGTAAAAATTTATGAGCTTGAAAATTGCTCCTTCTATTGAGGAGGTCAGACTAAATAACCTGTAAGAGTATTTATCTGTGGATAGTGGGTTCAAGACCTTCTTAACACCTTTCTGTCAGATTTCTGCCAGTAGTCCAAGAGGCTTATGAATTATGTCATGTTCAAAGAATTTGTTTTTTTGCATGTAAATTAATTCCTGATCAGAGCTCAAGAGCATGAAGCAACTTCTAACCTCTCTAAGGCAATATGAAACCTCTGGTCCTTAAAAATACCGTTAGGTATGAGGAGATTTTACTCCTTTCTTTTTTTCTGGAAAGAACTTCTGTTATGCTATTGCTATTAAATCAAATTCTTTAGTGAAGTTTAGATGACGAAAGTTTTAGTTCAATGAAGAAATTTGGGTTATTGTCATTGCAACTTCAGATTATTTGACCTTAAAAAGGAGTATGATGTGTTCCAGCCTTTTAATTGCCAGCACGTATCAACTAATTGAATAAAAAATATCATCAAGGCATGATATGAAATTTTTAAACAAATTTTGTGACGTTTTCAAGTCTTAATTGACCTGCTTTTAGGTGGATTGAACGTTTTTTTGAGTAAGGGACTTGGAGCTTTTGTTATCAGTGCTATTTAGTTCTAATTAATTTATTAAATACTAATTTTAAATAAAAAATAAAAGAAAGTGAGGTTGAAATTACATGAAAATCATCGTGGATAATAGATTATTATCACAATCACAGTATGAACTTTTAATCTGGTGTTTGTTTACTTTAAATTATGCCTCTGGAATATAAGTATTTCTCAGATGCATCTATGTCTGGATATCAGAATAGAGATTGCATTAATCTCTATTCTTAGAATTTTAGGTTTCAAAATACTTCAGAGTCTAAGCACACCATTAAGAGGAGTATGTCCCTTTCTGTATATTGCTTTAGAGCTGTTTTACTCTGGTTCATACAGTCAGGTTCTTTGCAGAGTGTGCTGTTTTTATGGTTGACTGAAGTGCATAAATTTAAAGTAGTTCAGTTTCTCATTCATTTGTTTTAATTACAGAGGCCATTAACCTTGTCAAATCATTGACAGAATTATAAATCTACATCTTTGAGAATTATGTAAACAAGTTTATTAAAGTTCCTCGAGTGAAATGAAAGCCATACTGTACAAAAAGACAAGGTTTTATTAACAGCGATTGTTAAAGCCCGAGAAACTGCTGGAAAAACACCTGCAGATAGTCGCACAGTCCTTCACGACAGTGACGCCACCACAGTTCCGCTGGTGTGCAGCACTTACTGTGTAGTTAAGGTTAAAGATTCCTTCAAAATACAGATACCCGACTGTAGTTTCTTCTCCAATAAATAGTTGTTCTTAATATTTCACATGTAGTTTATCGCGGTCACGCACAGCTTTGGGAGAGGAGTGTGTTTTAGTGCCTCAGGCCAGGTTTGTCTATCCATGGCGATGTTGTCTGTTTCGAATGTTACCAGGTTGTCATACTCAAGCATCCTAACCAGCTGGGGAGAGGCATTTTGATGGGCCTGTCGAAGGCTGTGATCTGTCATCACTGGGATGCTGAGCGCTAATTAGAAATAAATTATTAGTGTTCCTGTGCCTGTTTCATGGGCTGATCTTTCCTTTTTCTGTTCGGGAACATTTCTGTTCTGCTTTTGCAGGGCTTGGTGCTGTTTGAAATACTGAGCTGAGGTGTGAATTCAGGGAGGTTGTTTAGCCCAGCGAGTGTTAGCACTTTGGCTGCCACTATTTTAATATGCATATCTGAACTGGAATGTGCTCTTAGACTTTTGGATGTAATCAGTTCTTGATTTTTAGCCAAAGCTTTCTGGCATGAGTTCGAACAGTATTCCTCATTGAGTAAGTTCCTTCAGAGGCGCAGTTTACTGTTGCGAAGCATCTGATGTAGCATACACACTGACTAGCCATGCTGATGGAGGAAAGAAATTTATTAACATCTGTGGGTACTTGCTTCTGTCCTAATTCCTGTGACCTTTTCCAGGTCAGACTGTGTTCCCTTGGCAGAGAAACTCATCCCACAAAATTTGGTGGCTTTGCTGAAGGCATTCGTTGATTCACTTGTGATGAGGTGATTGTGTTTGACCTTTTGCAGTATCTCAAAATACTGTTGGAGATGAACTTGCTTCAAGAGTTGCTTGGAAAAGGCTTATTTAGAGAAACATGTGTTCTGGAGACTTTTGAAGGTTCAGAAACTGCTTCAAAGCAGAAACGGTTTTGTTATAGTCCTGAACCTTGGCATGCCACTGTTGTTTACACTGGAAACATTCAACTTCTGCGCAGTTGCACAGCACTGAGGAATCTCGTGTCTGTGTTGGACAGATATTTTTGGGTTCAGTTGGCAAGATGATAGAGTCTTATCTTTGACCATGTGATTCTGATCCATTCATAAGGAGATAATATCCAGTAGCTCTGTGATGTTCAGGTCCCATATTGGCAATGTACTGATACGCTGAGTGATCTAGTCCAATCTGTGCTTGATCAAATCACATCAACAGCTGAAGTCTGATTTTCTCCTCACTTGATTTTTGTAAATGCAAAGGAGCTCGTCAGTTAGAGTTACTGAATTCTGCCACACAACCCAGTAGTATTTTATTTGCTTTAGTTTCTAACTAAAAATGGAAGTTATAGAGAAAACAATTATCTATGCATGTTTTAGTTCTCCATCTAGATCCTGCTTCTTGCTAAGGTGGCCTAGTTGTTTTCTGTTCCATTTCTCCTCAGGGACAAAAATCTCCATGTCTTATGTTTTTGGTTAACAAGTCACTTTTGTGTTCAGCCATAATAATAAACAAGACAAATTTAAAGAGACCCACTAAAGAATTGTCTTTATCTCAGGGGTCATATACAATGGGAGACGATGAACCGAGATCTAAGCTCTGGTTTTTGGCTTGCTGGCTTGTCCTAAGCTTGTGAATGGCATTCAAGTCCCCTCATGAAACTGGCTTTTCACATGGAAAATTTCATCGCAGAAGTGTCAGACCCCATCCCCCCACACCCTTTGTGTTTAGTTGTGGGTTGGTTGGTTTTTTTTTTGTTTTTTTGTTTGTTTGGTTTTGTTTGTTTTGTTTTTTGGTTTTTGTTTTTTTTTTCTGATATTGACAGAGTTGAAAACTCTGCATGCATTATCCACTTCTTTTTGTCCCTTTTTCCCTCCTGTTTTCTATCTACTGTCCTTGCTCCTGTTCCTGCTGTGCTCTGGTGGCCTTGGAGGTGACTGCCTCACTGAAACGCTGGGCACTGTCCATGCCCAGGCAGTGGTAGAGAGGAGAACTAGCAGAAATGTGATGTTGAAGGTGGCGGTTAAGAACAGACATTGGTGTGAGGATGTTGGGAAGAGGATTACCATTATAACAGTGGGTCTGGAAGAACGCAAATTACAGAGACTGTTCAAAGCAGCACAAGGTATAGAAAGCAGTAACAAGAAGGTCAGAAGGGCTGGTGGCTTTGGCCTCAGCCAGGAGTCTTTGGAATGGAGATGGGGAGTCTACCTGGACAGGGCTAGCATTTCCCAGCCTTTTTGTCAGTGAGGTTGAAGAGTGAGAGGGGAGCAGAAATGAAGCAAGGGACTTTGATATACATTCAGCCAAGAACAGGTTTGGGGTTGTGATTTTGGGGGAACTGTCAGAAGAGTTTTGCTGCTGACACTGTCGCATCTATAACTTAAGTCTGTAGACTTCTTGACTTAAACAACTTCTGTTTCTGCCAAATATCTGGATGTTTAAGCGCACTCAGGGAGGATGCATTCTCTGGGAGATTGTAGCTGTTAAAGTGCAGCTTTAAAGTACAGTTTTCCACTGACTAGATGTAAACTTTGACAAATTGGACAGACTTTCAAATGGGAAAAAGCATGTCCTTGACCAGAAGTGTAACTTTTGAAGGCCGCCTTTCAGTGCATGAGATCTGAGAACTGTTTGAAGAAAAGGTCACCAACATTAAAGAGCATAGTTGTTCTCTAGTCCTCTCTTGGAAAAGACTGACCTGTTTTGGCTGGAACAAACACTGCAACACTAACTGCAAAAAATGAGGACACTTGTTCAAAGTTTGGCAAGGCAATTTTGGCATCTTACAGGAACTGGTACTTTAAGAGGCAGTGCTATCAATTTTGCTACTGTCATTGTTAATTACTATGATTCTATAAAAAGAATTTTATCTGGAAAATCAATCAGTGAATTATTATAATTGATACATGACACAACAGGATGGAAGAACTGAGTATACTTTCAAGGGGCTGGGAAGTGATGTTTTGTATCTGTATGTAGTAGACAGACAAGCTGTTGGCTGTTGAGTTGGCCTTTAAAAAAAAAAATCTTACTGCCTGTGGTGTTAATGGGTTATGCTGGCAGATCACTTTAATGTATTTTCTCATGTTTCTTGGGTGTGTTTTAATTGTGTTGTTGCTCAGAATGCCTTCCAATATGGATTTAGAATCCATAGTTTGCTTGGTATCCTGCATCTACACAGGTAATTGTGAATCTGTACTTGAAAATTATGGGGATGTTTTTAGCAGAAGTAGGAGGATAGAAATGACTAGCTTACCTCAGTTAGGTCTCATCTAAGCATCACTTAACTTTCGCATCACCCTGTCACTGTCAGCTGTGGCTGTCAACTCTGTGAAACTGAGACATTCCTTCAGCCCATCTTTTATATTCTAGCACCTCTCCTGCTTTCTCTGAGGGCAGCTGCTTTTGAAAGAAACATACAGGGCTTACCATCTTTTGCTTAAAGGAAAATTTGTGTCCTTTAGAATGCAAATTTCAAAGTTGAACAGTGTCCACAAGGTTTAAATAAGCACGTGCTGCTCTAGACGATGACGTGGTAATACAGATCTTAACCATCATTTAAAGGTAAATTTGTAAAGTTTGCAGTCATCCTGATTTAGATTCATTTGTGTTGAAGGTGAATAAAGCAAAAATCCTGTGGATCTGTTTTATGGTTTTCTGCTTCCTCCCGATTACTTGCACCTTAAATAGAATTAGCATTGTTGAGGAGTGCTGTAAGAGTAAGTGACATTTAAATGACAGAGTGAGAACCAAGACAATACTCAGAGACCGCAAAGGCAGAAGGAGAACAGCATATCTGTTCTTTGTGAGCTGATAGGGCCTTTAGATGTGAAAAGAACGCTTAAACCGTATTTTCAGGTGTGACTGCAAAGTGGATGACCAGCAGTGTTGGCACCAACATGCTTTGCTGTCAGTGGTACAGCATCACGAGCATTTTCTGATACAATCTCTTTCACCTGATTTAGTCTGGAAAAAGATTTAACCTTCACTTGAATTATCACTGGGTTTTGCTGCTGTAGTGTCTGCCAGCTTACTTCATCCCTTTATTGCTTTTTTTTCCCCATGCTGGAAATTAGTTTACAAGTTACTTGAGGGAATCTTGCCATTTTGTAGTTTGCATGCTTAGCATATTTTTGGATGAGAAAGAAAAATTTAATCCAAATTTTAAAACAGGCATCAAAGAGATCTAGCCAGAATTAAGGTTATTTCCTGTCCTTAAAATTTTTTTTAAATGTTCTAGATGTTATTCATATTCTAATTATACTTAAAATCTAGTCATTCACTATTTTGAGTTGCTTTTTAGTGTAAGTTATGCTATGACTGGATTTCATTCACTTTATTATGAAATCCTAGTTCTTTTCCCATACCCACTCCACGTCATTCTCTTTTCAGTTACAGAACAGTATGCCTTATTTTCACTGTGATTGATTTTGTTTACTAAAAATATGCTTATTTTTTTTAAAATGGGTATTTGCTAGCTTTCTACTGAAGCTGACTTTCTTTAACCTCTAAATCATTCCACAAGAGACAAAGCGATGCCATGTTTGTTCCAGCGTTATTTTCCAGCTGTGGGCGAAGAGGCATGTTGAGCCTCATCCACCCAGAAGAAGAAAATTGACATGATCCTTTAAAGGCTCCTGTCTCACTCCCTCTTTGAAAAATAACAAGACATATGCCACAAGCCTTTTTTTTTCCCCTGCCACCTAAAGTGTATGCTGACAAATCTGTCTGCTTTTCATGCAGGGTTTTTGCTGGAGGAGATGGCCCACTGAGAAATATAGCAAAAGGAATTTTTTTTAAAAAACAGCTTTGCTGTAGAATTTCTCATTTGTAAGTAGTGGTTGAAGTATGCTGGTAGGCAACTGAGTTTCATGTTAATACAATTAAATTATTTCCTAGGATGCCTTTCTGTCTTCTACGTACAAAAAAATCATTTGTTGCAGGTACATACAGGTAAATGATTTCTTGTCACACTGACGCACTGGGAAAAGTGAGTAAAGAAACTCGCACTGACTTCAGCAGGGCACGAGTTCCAGTACTGGTACTCAGTTATTTAGTCGCTCATTTAGACACTGTAATACTAATATTGCACGTATATCATTTACAGCATAGGGTCATTATTAAGGTTGCAAATTCAATCATTCAGAAGTTGTCAGAATCAAGTTTACCTGTGAAAACTTAATTTTGTCCCTCTACTTGTACTGTTCATCCCTTAATTACACAACAGCGCCATGTTCACTCCTACTGTGTGATCTCTGCTTATGTTGGATGATGCACGATTAATTTAATTCTGTGTTCTTGATGGGTGGCTCTAGCTGGATGCACCTACTGTGCATTATTAGAACACAGATGGCTTTGAGATTTTCTGGAACACTCATCACTGTACTCTGACTACTTAAATATTTGTTCATCTTCTCAGCACCCCGCTTGCTGAGAGTCCTTTTAAATTATGATTTTGAGATGACTTTCAAAGTGCTTGCATAGCATTGGGTAATATCAGTGTACAGTGTCGCTTGGGGTTCTGTAATAATTGTGTACAGCCTGTGGTTCTGATAAGCGTGAATGAAGATCAGAAGTTGCAGTGTCCAGAAAATGAAGAGCATGGTGATGATACCAGCTTGAGTGACTTAATGTGATGCTCAGGCAATGGTAGAGGTATGGGTAAAGATCTGATTGATTATCTTCTGACTTGATCCTGGTGGACTTTTCAGCTTCTCTGAAGGATGGGCAAGGTTACTAAAGCTGGACAAAAAAGCTGGATCAAGTTCATACCTGCACCTGTATAAAAATAAAATTTAAGCAACCACTTCTTCCATCTGTGGAAAAAAATAAAAATGAAAGAGCCGGGAACAGTTAATGAGTTGCACAAGCGCACAAGTTGGTCACTGCACGATAAGTTAGGCTGCGAACTTACAGGTTGTTAAAGTGTGAGATAAATACAAGACAGATAAGAAGCAGCCATGCACTGAAAGCTTGTACCCAGGCTTATCTCATGTAGTGACTTCAGGAATGTGTATCTTAGAGAAGCTGAATAAAGTGTTGCAGAAGCCCCTGTAATTGTAGTTCGTCTTTGCTTTGAGCACTTGGCATAGCATTCTTTATTCGGATTTTTGTTTGTGTAATTTTCTAAGTGTGTGAAAAAGCAAGGGGAAATCCATATTCTATTTTCTGGTGTTGCATCTGCACTCCAGTGTTTCATCATGCTTGCAAACTCTCATCTGGACGTGTCCTGCTTGAACTGAAATGCTGGCTGGTAGCTGTCATAGGTTGCTTCTGTCTGTAGGCTGAAATCGGAGGAGAATGAGGAAAACTGCCAGGCATTTTCACTGACTCCTGCTGAAAGCAGTGGGTTGGTAATCTGTGGGAATCTTGGGTTCTGTTATGAGCGTCAGTGGAGAATATGTGCTAATGTCTGTGGGCTCTTGTCGGCTTCCCCCTAAATGTGAGTGCATACCCACCCCATGCTCTGCGTCCTGTCCCTTTCCTGTCTTGTCTGTGCACTCTCACTTACCACTTTGCCGCCTGTGAAGGCTGTTTGGTTGTCCTCTGGCTTTTCTTTCTCCTTACCCAGCTGTCCTAGCTTCCACTGTGAATCATGGCTCCTCGTGTCGTCTCCCCTTATCTGCATTCCTCCTTCGTTTCACACTGCTGATACTCACTCTGACCCAAAGAGGTGATTTCAAAAGCTTAGAACTTGACCAAATTTAGAGGATTTTCGTAGAGATGGCGAAACGTGTCTGGAAGTTTTCAGTTTAAACAGTTGTTCCCGTCTCCCAAAAACCAGGCTGTAATAACAACTGTAACCTACTGAGTAACTTTCCCCTTGAAAACAAAAACCCTCTAAACCCCATGTTTTGGAGTAGAGACTCAAAATCTGGAAATACAGAGACCTTTAAAATAGGAATGTTTCGACTGAAAACTTCCAGAGAACTCATCCTGATGTAGATAGATATTTATATGAAAACTGTGTCTGAAATTCAGCAAGATAACAAGACTAATAACAGCGAGCGACAGTTTTATTAGTAGATTGTGCTACTAGTCCCAGTCATGCTATGCGTGCATAAAGAAGTAATAGAAAGACTCCTGCTTTTCCATGCTGCCTGCGTGGTAGCGTTGTTTTCTGTACGTGCAGACATATTTTTGGTTTACACAGTTTCCTCCTCTTGAATACTGAAATGGATAGTGAAGGCAAGATATGACTGGCTGCTACAAGATAAGAGTAGCATATTACAGTCTTTTTCCATCAGAGTCTGGCTTTAGTAGGATGATGTCTCATTATTTTTAACCTCCATCTGTAGTTGTGTAGAGCATTGGAAAAAATACACAAATTTATCTCTAGAACATGAGAGAGACATTTATTTCGTATGGCAGCAGTCTTCTGTATAGTTGTTAGAATAATATATTGGAGTGCTTTTTGGAGCTTATTTGATCAGTCCTTCCAATGCTTTATTCCAGATGAGCAGGCAAAGAGATTTCAGCAGGTTTGTGACTTCTCTTTTGCTTAGGGGACTCCAGCTGTAGCGAGAAGCACTTCTGAAGGTGTCAATGTGTTGCTACACACACTCTTTTTCTGTATTTTGTATTTAATAGCATACTACACTTCCAAGTAGGAGCAGCAAGTAGAAATTCCACAAATAGAAAAAGTACTTGGTTGAAAGTTTGACCCACTCCTGTGTCAGCCTGAATTTCAGCCTGAGGAGGTAGATACATCTTACGTGATCCATGTAGTCACTGTAGCAAAGGAGACTACAATTGAAGGGCTAGCAAAACCTTTCTTGCAAGGATGTGAGGCACTGTGCGCTTCCTTAATGCCAGACTGTCTTTTTTTTTTTTTTTTTTTTTTTTTTT
>Ga0065711_1000999_pt1 | contig 64233 bp, 33 predicted proteins | sample Hoacrofraction12_FD_59098 | JGI IMG/M metagenome (GOLD analysis project Ga0065711, IMG submission 59098) | Hoatzin crop microbial communities from Cojedes, Venezuela - Epithelial fraction 12 v2 (version 2) | ecosystem: Host-associated > Birds > Digestive system > Esophagus > Crop | place... | reverse complement strand
CCCCCCCAAACAAGAGATTTATGGACCACTGATAGCTAACAAGTACTGAGAAGGAAAACGCTGAAGGCCCCTCTCACAACCAGAGGTGAAGGGGTGGTAGAGGGTATTATTTGCACAGAATTCAGCTTGGGTTTTCAAACCAGTATTTATAGGTTTAGAAAGAGCCAAGAACAAAAACTTTAAAATAGTTATTAGGGGTTTTATGGAAACTGGATGAATGGATGATTTCAATGGGAAGCCAAATAAATATAAAAAAGATAATTTAAGCCTGGCAGGATACCTTAGGATCTTGAAATAATAAAGCTAAAAACAAAAGAAAATAAAGCTTTTGAAAAGTGACACAAAGCCTCCGGAGTCCAGAACAAGCCCTCCTTTCTTAACCGTAGAGATGCTGTGCTTGAAACAAGGGACAATATTTACCGTAATGCCCTCTTATTAATTATTATTATTAACACAAACTATGCTGTCCTATGCATTGCACACTAACCACAGCAACACAGTCAGATAAACCATCCACTAAGCACAAAGATGGCATTTGAGAGAGAAGTTGAAATCATCCAAAAATAACACCAAGTTCTATCCACCAAGTGGCTTCTCCCACTTTGCTTTATCTAGTAAGCCATGCAGATGCAGTTCAATCCTTAGATGGTCACAACGGTGCCTGTATTAACCACAGCAAGATCCCCGCAGTGGTGACCCTGTGTGATTTGGAGCTGTGTCTGCAGAGCTTCTGTAGCTGGACACGTCTCAAAACCAACCTACAATCCGTGGGGGAAACAGAAAGCTCCTCGCTCTCATCCCTTTTCTAGAAAAATCAGATACCTATTCAAAGAAGCGACTGTGGTTTTTTTTGTACCTGAACACCTTCAGTTTAAATGATGCCATGGTCTTTTTGCAAACACAGCTGTTGGGAATGAGCAGAGCGCCAGACTTGGAGCTGATGACCCTTATGATACAAAGAGATTTCATGCCAGCAAAAGTGCACCTCTAGTCGAGTTTCAAAAGCCTCTTACAAAAACAGTAGCAGATGTAAGATGAGTTTTATTAATTTAATTAACCTAATCATTGAGATATCCTCAGTCTACTATGCACTGATAAATAGGGGAAACTGAGGCAGAGAACAGTGAAGAAATCAGCCAAACAGTGGGAACAGCAGGAATCAACCCAGAATCTGACTCATGTGCTTGTGCTCATTTGGCTCATGCTCCTTTCACGTAAGCCAAATCCTGGTTCTGGTCTCATTGAAGCCAATGGTAAAACTTCCATATATGTGAACAGAGCAAAGATTTGAGACTTCAGTCTGTCATCTGCACTTTATAGGTTTGTGCCTTTATAGATGGGGCAGATATTTCATTCTGCTCTGTGGTTCAGCCAGCTGGACAGTGCTATGTATATTTAGGGCACAATGAGAAAAATAAATAACAATTAAAAAGAAAAAAATCCCTTTCTTCCATATGGAAGATTTTAGTACTTTTAATAGCAAAATTACTCTTCTTCACTTATGGCACTGCCACAGAACAATCAGTTGCTTGTAACCATCAGCAGCAACAGAGGCTGAACTCGTTCTCCCAGAGGTCTGCTACAGCAGCCTGGCAGCTCCCCATGGCCATGGGACACAACGCCTGGTGCCCATCTGTGCCACCCACAAGAGACACTGCTGTGCTCGGTCATTTCTTCCGTCACCTTCAGGCTGATGGACATGCTGCTGGATCCCGCCAGCTCACAGCAGCTCAGCAGGGCTCGGGTCAGGAGGCAGAGAGAGTTTTTCAGCAGTAAGATGGCCATGACGGCAGGCAGGTTAAAGACCTGGTCACCTCACCCTCTCACGTGATGCTGACACAGAACTCTAATCCTGACCCTTTGGCAGGGCGCTGGTTGATTACCAGTCTGCACCCTGGGTTCCCGGTGTGCATCTTGGCTGCCTGTTCCACCACCTGCTCCGAGTCAATCCAGATGTCACGTGCCAGCACTACACAACATCCGAGGCAATGGTGTGTGAGCGACACCTCACCAGAGCCGGGAGCATGGCCTCTCTGCAGGGAAGCTTGCAGCTACTCACTGTCTTCCCTGCCCTCTGACATCTGAGGATTGCTCCCAGAGAACGAGACTGCAGCTTTGGCCATCTCCCTTCAGGGAGCAGAGAAATGAGGAACTCGGACTCCAGCTCTATTCCCTGAGACCCAGCCTTACTCGGGCTCTTGTCAGCCATGAGATTCTGTAAGGCTTTTTTAAATGATCAGCAAGTGACTGCCATTGCTATTATCATTGAAAACAAAGCAGTAAGAAAGTTTTAAAGCTCGTACAAGCAAAACATGAAAGAACTGAAGATCTGGTCCCATCTATATATCGACTGCAATGGAAGAAAGAAGAACTGCGTATTTGATAAAACTTGCCTCTCCTCCAGTCCCCTCACTGCATCAGTGCAGACACACTGATGTTGCAGTCAGGGGTTAGCTGCAGAAGGCTCTACCTTCCCAATGAATGTTCAGCTATTTTATTCCTGAATGTACATCAGTGAGCACCACCATTGCTTGGCCATGGCACTTCGAGAATAAAGAGTTTATTGTGAGCAAACCCCGATAGGAGCAAAAAGCAATGCCCGCTGTAATAAATCTGCTTTGTGATGGTCATTTCTGAAACTCCTTTTTAGGGTAGAAACTTCCTGTATCTTGTCCCTCCTCAGAGATGGTTTGTGTCTCCTTTCTTTTGAAAAAACTCGTTTGAAAATTCTCCTTAGTCAGTTTTGGGAGGATGAGCAAGGCACGAGTCGTCAACCAGCGATAAAGAAGCAATTTTTGCAAATTTGGGAGAAAACTATCACAAATGATACATTGTAAGAAAACTGTCTTAACTGATACTTTTAAATTAACTAGTTATAAACCGTCAGATAACACTGAATCCACATCAGTCAGCACCTACATCAGTTGAACTAGTTCAAAAGAATTAATTCAAAAGAATTAGCTGTATCTGCTCTACTCTCAAGTACCTTCCCAAAGAAGCCACAGAGAGAACTGCTGAACTAGACATATTCCTCCTGAATAAAGCATGCAGAGGAGGGCTGGCAGGATGCTGCCAGGGAAGATCAGGTTTTGAATACTTTATTTGAAATCAACACTAAGAAAGTCTAAGGGGAATTCTCTCCCTGACATGGGAGGGAGGGGAAGTATGGTTTTGTCCTGTATCATCATTTTAATTTCTGCATACTTAATTTGCACCATCCTAAACTCTAATCAGCTACAATTATAATGAGCAGCCTTCAACTTAACCACTCTGGAGGCACCCTTCTTGAAATAAATTCAATGATCACAACAGCACACAGAGCCAAAACCATCACATTTTACTCTGTCGAGTAGTCCTGCACCTGCTAGACAAAAAGAAGCGATGCCTATGCTACTTGCTTGGACAGTCCATTTTGGACAACTTCTGGAAACACAAAAGTGAGGGCCAATTCAGTAAAACTGCTTGTCCCAACCAATCTGAAAAGAAGGGGGACACAGAGACAAGACTGGTTTGTCTATAACCAGTACCAATAGAACTGAGAGGGAATGGATCCCTACTGCAGACAAGACTCAGTCACCAATAGGTCAGATTAATGATCCGGTTGTTCACACTCTCTCCTGCGCTCATAGGTGAGGCTCCAGTAAGCATATTGCCTAGGTTTGCTCCAAAAATTAAGATACTTACACATACAACTCTCCCCATTACCTCTCTGCTCCTATATACAGGACATCTGAAGCAACCACAAGCAATTTCGCTTGGGTTAAACTGATCTGATCACCACACGAAGCAGAACAGAAGGTGCATGTTTTATTCACCCCTCCACAGCTATTGTGAGCCTGCAGGTCAGCAGGCTGGAGGCAGCACAAAGCAAGGGGAGGGACTTGCCGCCTTAAAGCTTCTTCCACAAAAAGTGCCATTTCATCCCACCAGTTCTCAGATTCTCAGAGTGGGGACCTGTAGGTGGGAATACCCTTCCTCTGCCCCAGGGTAGGTGGTTTCAGTCATGGAACAGTTCAGACTCAAACAAAACTGGGTGCATATGTGCAAACACGCTCACAAAACACTAACCTCCAAATACTCCCAAACCCAAATGACATCAAGATTTTCTTTAATTATTGTATTTTTAAACCCTTGATTTTCTTGTGGTGGGGGCCTCAGAACCGTTGGAGACCTTGGGGGGTGGAGAAGTGCCAAAGACAATTGTGGCCTGGGAATATTTGCCAGCTGGACTACGAGATTTATATTTGGTTCTCAATTCTTTTTTTCTGTTCCCCTTGCAGATCCTGCTTTCTGGCTCGCTGGGATCTGCAAATGCCCAGCCTTATGAACTGCAGACCCGGACTGCACTGGGGTGTCAGTCCCTGAAACCAAGAGGGCTAATGTAACAGTGAGCAGCAATTTGATCTATCAGGAAGCCTGCTTTTTCACAAACTGCACTCATTAGCCACAATTCCTACTGAACTTTGAAGGCCCAGTTTTGCTCCTGTTTACACTCATTCAGCTTAAACAGCTATTGCCGATTTAGATGAGGAATATGGTTTGGAATCTGGGATTCATTTCCTATTCTAATGAAAGAAAAAAAGAAAAACACACTTTGAATCCAGCTATCTTGCAGGCTGAAATTCTGTTCTGCATTTTTTCCTTTCAATGCCACAGCCTCCTCTGCTCTTTCTGCCTACTTCCAATTTTCAGATGAACTGCTGAGATGCTGAAATTTAAACTACATGAATACACGTCACATAAAACAATCACATAGACTGTGTTGGTTCAATATCTTCCTACCTATCCTTCCTACTTCAAAGCAAAATCCTCTGGTTGCCTGACACAGTGAAGAGTATCTAGCAAGTGCAACCCCAGTTCTGCCCAGAATTGGGTAAGTGCTGCAGGAGCCAGTCCCCAAGGCTGCTGCGCACCGTGAAGATGCGCAAGAGTGTCTTGAACTCAAGCCCCAGCTGAAGCGCCAGCACAGAGCACCAAGAACCATCCTTTGAAAACAGCTGAGAATATAGGTTGTGATGTGAAAGGTGCTGATCTTCTCCACCTGGAAAAGAGGCAGCAATATCTACCAGCTGCATACAGAAGGGGGAGTTGAGAGTATTTTGGATCACACAGGCCCCCACCATGGAGAAGGGCAGAGAATAAAACCCTTTTATGTAGCAATCATGAGGCACTCTCAGCAGCAGAGGTCCGAGAGGAATGGCTAAAGCAGGAGCAGGACATTACAGACGATAATAGTACTTACACAGAGGTTCAGGAGAAACTGAGGCTGGAGGAGATGAGCTCCCAAATGGAATCTCATTAACATGAGCTACCTTGCAAGGGACTGAAAGGAAACACACAGCCCTCGCGCTCTCAGAACAAGACATGAGATAGCCTAGGAGAACAGTCTGAAAATTCCCACATCCTGAAACTCTTGCAACAGGCTCTCTGCGGCCACTTTGCAATCAGTTATCTGCCATGGCCTTTCTTAACTCTTTCATTGTTCCCTCATGAGTCAGCTCCTGCAGTACCCGAAGGAAAATAGATCCACTGTTCAGATAGGACAAACCTTGTCCTACACACTGCTTTTATCTTGATTAATAAGAGCTGGCCAGATAGCTGAAAACCAGATGGGTTTTCACAATCCTCTTAGAGAGCAGGAGGGTAAATAGTTACTGGAAGGCAAAGCCTAGATGAGCATCACATAGCACAGTATATGTGTATTTCTCACACCTCCCATTGTCCCCACTGACTTTTCAGAGCTTGAACTATTAACAGGACACTACGCAAAACACTTCGAACCCATGGTCTTCTTTGGAGACTTTGTCTTATTCTTCATCCAAATTAATGTGTTCTTCTGTAGGCCTTACTGACAATGCCCCAGTTTCACAATGCTTCAGTCACTCCTTTCAGAAAGAAGGAAAAAATCATCTGGATATGCCACAAACATCAAACGAGGAATAGCTTGCATGAACAAAAGCAGAAGCACACTACATATGTGCTTGTCCAAATTATTTGGCAAACAACAAGTACACTAGGAAAGAACAGATAGATGAGGAAAAACCAGAGAAGTTATCTCCTCACAAACATTATTCTTAATAAATAACTTGACTCACTCTGCTAAGAATAGTTTGACTGGAACTTGGTGCTTAAACCATTTAAAACTTTTATTTTTGATTTGCTCTTCATGCACAGATTTTCTCCGAATTTAATTTGATTTACTGGATAAGGGGACCAGAATTATACCCTAGCATTGCATTATTAAGCAGCAAATTTCCCATTTGCTCACTGTTCAGCTTGTGTGCCTCCTCTTTGTTTTCAGCTTCTACACTGGTATGTAACATATTTCTGTCCACACTGAAATCCTAAACTGCAACTCAAGAGTAAGATACAAAATACCCTACATGGATAATCAGGACATAGACAACCAGAGCAGAAGTTGCTTGCTAACTTCCCACCACTCAATACAAGAACTAAATTCAAAAGGAGGCCCTTCTTTCCCCTCCTCCCATCTCATTTTTCCTTTTCCTCTGCTCTGTACAGCTTCAATGTACACCTGTGGGTCACGTATCTGTGAATGATACCAGTACAGGATTAAATACCCTAGCAAGCATCAGAGGGTTTGCACTGAATGCCTCTGTACAGCAAAGCACCTAATGGCATGGCTAGGCTTAAGCACAGGAGGAGGATTTGGACATGCCGCCTCACCAGGAGCCAGTACACCATATGCACTGTTGCTGCTTAGAAAGCAGGCTTCTCTACCATCTTCTCTTTTTCTCTTCTCTTCTCTTCTCCCCCAAGATCTGTTGTCAGAAGAAGGGAGTTCAGAGCTTCTTTCTCTCTACCAGCGAGTCGGTTTCACTGTTACATTAATGGGAATCGCAGGTGCACTTCAGCCCAAATGTTAATTTCTTCAAACAGCAGAGAAAAGGCTACATGCACTTGGGGAGGAAGAATATATATCCGTTTGTGCAGTCTTAGCTTTCAAGGGGAAATGTGCAGTGGAGAAAGAAGGAATGATAGAGGAAATTAAATTAAAATGCAGGAAAAAGAATATTAGTAACAGAAGGGAACTTTTACCTGTGGTGCTGGCCAAAATGCTTTCAAGATGCTCAGTGAGAATACACGGGTGTACAGGAAGCCCAGCAGACTAACCAAATACAATGCTGAGTTGGAGGGTTCTTGGGAAATTGTCCTGTTTCTACAATTTAAAAGAACTTAGCAGCTCAGTTCAGCTCTGATCTTGGTGGCTTTCCTGTCTCTTGTTTCTCTGGGTTGGCAGGAACTCATCACAGAGCCTGGCAGGACAGCCCTTCAGGCATTCCTGCACTATCTCTGGGCTCTCCTGCCAAATGGTCTGGGCCATGTTCAAAGGCACCGCGAGTGAAGAAGGGAACCAGGGCAGCACTCTGAATGACACGGCATGAGTGTGTTCTGGTAAGATTTTCCTAGGTACTGTGTGACAAAGAGCATAGGAGGTTGTTTCCAAGCTGTTTGCTTAGACCTACAGAACTGACCTCCCTGAGCCCAAACAGACCTTCACCAGTTTCACAGAGCGCAGTCACTCTGTGCTGGCTGTCGTCTCGAGAGTAGGCTGGCTGAGGACTGCATGTCCGTTTTCATTCTCATCTTCTCATGCTTCTTGCCCCATCCCGGCTGACTTCCTGCTTTGGTCAAGGCAATGGTATTTATCACAGCACCATAGAGAACACAAGATGGAGAGACCAACCTGGCAAATGTCTTTTGGCACTGACAGAGCTATTAATCATCAATGATTTAAACCACAGGGAACTCAAGCATGCTTCCACTCCTCCTGCCCCCATGATGACGCTCTTCTACACCCTCTCAGAGTCTTACCTTTACCTTGACTCTGGCCCAATCCCTGTTCCTCAAGCTCTTCACCACAGGGTCAGTATTCTCACCCATCCTGCACTGCTCTGTTCTCCACTCTGCCCACTCAGTCTCTCAAGAAGACTGATTAGGTCACACAGAAGGAGCCAATCACTGTCGTCCCAGCTGACTCTTCACCCTAGTGTACCTGGCCAGCATCAGTTCTTGCTCTGCCCTGGATTCCTTTTGAGATCTGTCTTCCTTTGCTAACTTTTCCCGTCCTACCGATACCCCATCCGAAACACTACCAGCCTTCACTGAAATAATTTCCAGAGCCTTTCTACCATGCACTGCAGCTCCATTTCCAGATATCTTACCATTACCTTTTACAGTGGCATTAAAACATCTCTATCTCCACAGGTCACCTGCCTAACACACCTGGATTGTACTTACCTTGGCAGAGTACAGCCACCCTAACAACACCAATGTTGGAACATCCAAGGCTGCACTGCTGATGTTTCAGTTCATTTAAAAAATGAGAATTTGCTAAAAACCCAAACACGCATAAATGATTGTATAAAAAATTATTTTCCCACTCCTTTTTCACTCCTTCCCATAAGTTCACTGGGGTGGCAAGGTTTCTGATATGGACATCAGACCTTTGAATAAAACTCAGCAGGTTTCACACCACTCATTTCTCTTAGGTCAGCACAGTGCTGCATGACATTAACAGCTTCCAGCCATACTACTGACAAGAGGAAAAAAATTCCTGCTGTTAGCAATGATGTCCCAAGGCAGTGTGCTTGCAAAGCATACTGAGTGCTAACAGCCTTCCTTGACTTCATTGATTTTCCCAAATCATTGTCAGAATTTCTGGTAACAGGTTCATTAGCTGCACAACAAAGAGATGATGAACATATCCACCAAGAAGAAAGCACAAGGAAGTGCAGAGAACTCACAGGACATGAGAATGGTAAATGACAGATCAGCTTGGGGCACAGGCAGTGCTGCACAGCGTTGCTCTCCCCTCTGCACTGTTACAAACTGGGATGCAATCAGGCTCACTCTGATCTGACGTGACTGACTGGACCCCTGTCTGATCACAGACACTGCCCACTTCTGGGCTCTGCACACAGAATCTGTTCTTGAAGCTCTCACAGTTTTATCCCTCAGCTCTGCATAGTTCAGCTCACCACTTGCTGTTGACTTTCACCCAGACAAACTCAGTTACTTTCATTGTCCGCACTCCTCTCTGATGATCAGTACTATCTTTACCACCATCCATTCATATCAGGGATTAAAATGCTCCAGCATGTTGAGGACACGTCCATGTGGGGCTAACACAGTCCCACAGTAGATGCCCCTGAATCTGGAGTAACACATCAGTGCTCTATTCCACTCAGCAAGTTAGGACTGCTGAAAGACACGGAGCAGCAGCCCACCACTGCGCCAGGCCAATGCGGCAGAGCTCCAGGCCCCACGGGACACTATGTTGTGTGATACAGCTGCAACAGTTTGTTCAGAGCTAGCTGAGGTCTCTCTAACTCAGCACTACTCCACATGATACACTCCAGCCCATCCAGGTGCTTGGTAGTGTCCTCCAACGCTGGGGGTGCTTTAATAAGGATGCTTTATGGGAATGATCTATTTTGTCCCATATTTCCCAGATAGCTACGTTCTCTCTCTCTTTTTCTTTCTCTTTCTGTATAATCACCATGAAATGGATGTAAAGGTAACTGAAAACTTGCCAGCATTCACATTATCTGCAGTCACTATTTTACCATTTTTGTAAACTCCATGTCATTCCCTCCCTCCCTAAGTGGCTATACTAGCAGAAATGTCTCTTCATCAAGATACTTGACTATAATGCAAAACAGTAAAAGCAGATGTTCATAGAAATTATCTTATATTCTCAAATAAAGATAGGAAACTTTGACTACAGTTTACTGTCAATAAAAAAAAAACAAACAACAAAAATTGTACTGTAACAATTGTTCATATCACTGTATTGTAACCTCTTTAAGACCTAGATTGTCTAAAACTTGGAACTTGTATGGCAGCAACCTCATCTAACCATGTTTTAATTCTTGCATATTTCTCATTTTACTCCCTGTGTCTACATCCTACTGGGCTGTGAAGTTTCAAAAGTGTTCTTTTTCCATTTCTTTTACAGGATTTTAGAAAACACAAATCACAACAAACTCCATTGTTCTTCTCAAAATCCAGAAGAGACGGGAGTACATCTAGAGTAAGAGGCCCTAGGTTCATGGGATTCAGCAGTAGCTAGACCCTCTATGCTACTCTCTTCCCATGGTTGCGTTTAATGCTTTTCTTAAACTACACCTGTATGCCAAACTGGACAGATTCACATCCTCACGACTGGAGAGAAGCACAGTTTTAACACTTTTGTGCAATCTTCTCTGGCTTGCTTTTGTTATTTGTAGCATCACCAAGGAAACCAAACGTGAGGCTAGTGATCTTAATTCAACATGTGCCTTCTCCAGATGTGATCTCAGCTAACTTCTGCATTGCTTAACTCCAGCCCATTCTTTCCTATGCAAATACCCACAAAATCAGGTTGAACTGGAAGGTAAGCGATGATAGCAGTGACTGAGTAGATTTTTATGTCCAGTACATGAAGAGCTACAGTGACCTCTAATGGCAGGCTGCCAAGCCTTTGGAACTACAGTACCTGTGATGCTAAGCAAAGTACACTGTATACTTGCAATGAAGATAACAAATGACACCAACGACTTGCTGGAAGGTCTCACAGCATTTTACAACAGTGGGATGTAATTACCACTGGACACAGAGGCAGAGGGATGTGATGTGGCTCACTTAAGATCATGCATCTGATCTGCAACAGCCACCAAGGATATAGTTCAGGGCTGCTAAGTCCCAATCCAGTGTTTTCTTCAGCTGAACCTGACAATAAAATATGCTGGACTAGATACAAATACTGCCAGTTCTGGCTTAAATCTAGGTTCTGCTCTACCCTTCCACGGAAGCTGGCACTCTCTTTTAAAAGCATTCACCTTCCTTTCTGAACAAAATGATGACTGTGTGCCAGTGCTTGGTGTTGGTTAGTGTCTGTGGCCAGGCAGAGTTTTTGTTACAGAAAATCAGGGAAAACCCCCCAAACTCAACCTTTACCTTTTATCTGAATTCCTCCAGGCCTGCTCCTTAGCATATGAGCCAGCATGAGTATGGGATGAATTTTTCATGGCAATATCAATAGAGTACAATTAGCAGTTTTCTGATCTTGACGATTTATGCACTTATCCTCACAGTTCAGCTGTTTGTCAGGTATATGTGACCTTAACAAATTTAGAGGTGGAAAACCAAGGCAATGATTCACACTCAAGGCCAAGCTCAATGATCACCTGCACAGATACAAGTTCACTCACACTCTGGATGCAGTTTGATATTCAACCGATTCACATAAACAGAGAAACACACGGCACGCAGGGCAAAAGCTTGGCTTATGTTCAGGCTGGCCCTCCACTGCATCTGGCTCCAGCCATGTGGTGCAGCAAATGTGAACTTCTGCTCAAAATACATTTCAGACAGACAAAGAGACCAGAGGTACAGGTAAGCTACCATGTACCACCTGATTATGGCAAGCCCTCTCTGTGAAGGCTCTCACCTCTGAGTGAATGCAAAGTAGTAAGACTTCGCTTAGCATGCAATAAAGGAAGTTTCACTAAGGCAGCACAGAATCATAGAATCATTAAGGTTGGAAAAGACCTCTAAGATCATCAAGTCCAACTGTCAACCCAATACCACCACACCTGATAAACCATGCCCCAAAGTGCCATGTCTACACATTTTTTGAACACCTCCAGTGATGGTGATTCCATTGCTTCTCTGGGCAGCCTGTACCAATGCCTGACCACTCTTTCAGTAAAGAAATTTTTCCTAATATCCAACCTAATCCTCCCCTGATGCAGCTGAAGCCATTGCCTCTCGTCCTATTGCTAGTTACTTGGGAGAAGAGACCAACACCCGACCCACTACAATCTCCTTTCAATTAGCTGTAGAGAGCGATAAGGTCTCCCTCAGCCTCCTCCAGACTAAACAATCCCAGCTCCCTCAGCCTCTCTTTATAAGACTTGCTCTCCAGACCCTTCACCATCTTCATTGCTCTTCTCCGGACATGCTCCAGCACCTCAATGTCCTTCTTGTAGTGAGGGGTCCAAACCTGAACACAGTACTCGAGGTGCGGCCTCACCAGTGCCAAGTACAGGAACACGATCACTTCCCTACTCCTGCTGGACACACTACTCCTGATACAAGCCAGGATCCCGTTGGCCTTCTTGGCCACCTGGGCACACTGCTGGCTCATGTTCAGCTGACTCTTCAACCAGAACCCCAAGGTCTTTTTCCACTGGGCAGCTTTCCAGCCACTCTTCCCCAAGCCTGTAGCATTGCATGGACCCAGCACTTCGCCTTGTCAAATCTCATACAACTGACCTCTGCCCATCGATCCAGCCTGTCCAGATCCCTCTGCAGAGCCTTCCTATCCTTGAGCAGATCGACACTCCTGCCCAGTTTGGTGTCATCTGCAAACTTACTGAGGGAGCACTCAATCCCCTCATCCAGATCACTGATAAAGGTGTTAAACAAGACTGGCCCCAAAACTGAGTCTTGGGCAGCACGACCTTATATGAAGAGAGAGCCGAGCACCTGCATCGAGACAATGACCATGACTCAGATGACGTGTGGTAATCTGTTGAGTCACAGCAATGCAAGCAATTTTCCCATAGTCACAAAAGAAGCCCAGAGCACAACAGAGTCCAGAACTTAAATTTCCCGGAACCTTAACTACTACACCTGCATTCTCTTCCTGCACTTGGCAATGAAAAATAACATTCAGGTGTATCCTTCTGTCAGAAAACCGGTATTTCTCTAATTGCACCAACATGACAGTTTTAAAAGTTTGCTTCATTTAAACAGCTCCTGAAAGGATTGAATCCATACTATTGTAGATTAATAGAAGATTTGCAATAATAAAGCTTGAAAAGAATGCTTTTTAGAAATTAACATCTTGACAAAAATAAGTTTTCAGCTGTGCATAGCTAATTCCATGGTTGTTCACTGCAGGATTTCTTGGACTTCAGAAGTAAACATATTGCAGGCCATGGTGTACAGGACTCAATGAGACCTCAATCTGGCAATTCCTACACAAGACAAAACTTCCCTGTCACAGGATTTTGCATTCTATCAAAGTACTTGTGCAATCTCTTGAAGGTATATATAGAAGAGCTCCACACAACTGCGAATCATTATTTCACCTTGCAGCATAAAGCTGCTCTGCACAGGTAAGTAACGAATGGGAAGAAAGCAAGCCTGAGCTTTCTGGTGACATTTGGGTTCATAATGCTTATTCTGTAGCATATGCAAGTTTAAGCAGAGCTCAGACTCACGATCTCCTATGTCAAGCACTAAGAGAACCGTGATTTATATCATCCAGAAGTCAGACGCTTTCATCACAACACAATGTTACGCGAGGCCATGAATTGTCTGGTGCCAGCATTTAGAGCATCCTCTAAATGGTATGCTACACCTCATCATTTACGTATATTCTTTACTGTTTGCAGGAAGTGAGCACCTAAGGGCTCCCAGTGAAATCCAGCCCTACTGCACAGACTGTGCCTGCTCTTCCTATGAGTCAATTCCCTGGTCAAAGGTGCATTTTAGACAACATTATCTGAATCCGAAAGTTTCCACAGATCTTGCAGAAAGTATAACAGTGATGGCAGCAATCCCAGCTGTTGCCAGTTCCAGCATCCATCCATACTGCTCTCCAGTCTGTTCTAGCCCAGAAAATAGGTCCAGAGTGCAGTCTGGTTTGAGTCAGTCCTCAGCCTTCGCTAGGAAGGGGCAGCAATACTGACAACATAACATTCTGCAGGCAATATCAGAACTTGCTTCAGTCAAAGACTCAGTCTTACTTTGACCATATGCAAAGCTGGCGGGTATTGTAGCAAATGGTCACCCTGAGCAGTAGGTAGTGAGTGGCTGGCAGGACAGAGGGGAATTAGTGTAAGTTTCTATAGACTATGTCTCTGTCTATATAGTTTTCTATATAGACAGAGGTCTATATAAATTATGCCTAGGTACGGCATAATTTAACCTCCAGGAAGATCTGCCACACAGTTTCAGGTAGTGCACCCTGCATTGCCGAGAAAGGACCCGTGACAGTAAAAGCACAGGAACACTAGCTTCACAGAAAGGATAAGCATCTTTAGTTCAATGGCAACACAAGGGACGGGGGAACTTGGATAGGAGCCTATTCCACTTTGTGCTGCACTCCCAGAGCAGCTACTGCACGTAATCATGTGGCCACACAGCGAAAGACAACGCTCAGAGGAGTGTACCTCTGGGTTTCAAGCATGCTCTAACTGCGGAGATCCTACATGAAGCAACACCTGCCCAGCTGACATCTACCTTTTCAGGTATTGTGTCCAAAAAACCCAGGTCCAAATTATGCGACACAGCCTGGAAAAACGAAGAACCTCTAGCTATTAAAGGTGGAAGCTGATTTCCCTCTGTTTCTCTTGTTACAGAGCACAACCTGATTTCTCGCACATCTTGTTCTTGGTCAGGCTGACACTTGCATCACTTGGCAGGTACCTGCAGCCAAAGAGGCGCATCAAATTTGTATTCTTCCATGGTTATCAATAGACACATAACCATTTTCACAACAGTGAGGTTGACTAAATGCGCTTAATAGCTTCTGGTTTACGTGTGAGTTGACGGCACCCTGACACTTTCAGGCGGTATTACATACCACATAGAATTGGGCCAATAGCCAGGGCACAGATCTGGCATGTGGAAAATAATAAACAAAGTATCTCCTTGTTACCACAGCAACTTGAAAAACACAGTGAAAACAGTGCCTATCCCTGCAGAATTACTGAGGATGAACAGACATACACACTTGAAATATTGAAACAACTACTATAATGATGCTTCTGCACTGCAGAATAAATCCTACTTCATGCAGACATGCACGTCAGAAAGCCAGATGTTGTCTATTGATACTGAAACTTCCTATAATCCCCTAAAATCTGTTGGATAACGTACAGGGAACTGATTGTACCAAAGCTTAAAGGAACAAGAACAGCACTGACAGTTACACAACTAAACGTGGGGAAATACCGAATGTATTTCGCAACTTATTCTTAATTAAGGTTTTGCACTTTTTTTAACAGGCATATGTATTTACTACCATGGATAGTGTGGTAGAGACCTCATCCTACCGTCTTAGTGGGCTTAATTCAAAGCTCATTAAAGTCCAGAGGAAGCACTCCACTAACTTTGGTGAGCTTTGGCTCAAGGTTTCAGGCAAGACCACAGTTCAGCTAAGGTAGTTAATGAACCACTTCTAGCTGAAGTCAGAGAAGGATAAAAGACAGTAGTTTGATAACTTCTTCGGCTGCACCCTTTGCGATTCAGACTTAAGGGACACCACTCTTGGTGGAAGACCAGAGTCTTGCAGCCTCTGCATTCAGATGTGATATTATTCAGACTTGCATGGCATCTAGCAGGTTTTCTGGTGTTGATATCTGTCTTATAGTAGAAATTATTCAGAAGTAATTTGTTTATGTATAAAATTATTTTTCCCCCAAATAAATATGCTTTTTATGCCTATTGAAATTTTATGCTAAAACAAGCATTCCTGGCTAGTCTTGTGGACCTCCCTCTGATACCTACCACGGCAAACCAAGCATTTAGACTCTTAGTTAAGAATGCTTTTTATTTTTCCCTTTGGTCTTGCAGTACCAGCCCTAATCCCTGGAATTTATCAACAATAAGAAAAGGCTTTTTAACAAGGAGTCACATTCTTCAGTTTAAAAATAAAATAAGGATAATTACTTATAGAGAAAACCTCTTAAAACTAGAGACACACTTTATTAATATTGACACAGTATCAGATTAGATTTTCCTGCATTACAGAGGTACTAGAAGAAAATATCTGAAGACTACGAACACAAACAGGCTACATACAGCTCCATATTATTATGTATGAAACAAAAAGCTCCTAATTTCTTGGTGTGAAGATTTTATTATCCACCCTCCAAACATATTATCCGTCCTTATTCACATTACTAGAGTTTGCATCAAGATAGATACGGCTTTGCAATGTGATGCCAAGAGAGAAAAGTAGTTGAGTGTCTTGAGATAGAAACTCTGATACAGAACATCTGAAATCAATATGCACTCCAGCAAGTTCATCACAATAACTGCAAAGCAGAAACTATAAACTAACTCTTGGAGATTAAAAAATGTAATCATAGCAAAAATACAACAAGAACAAGAATGCCTATGGTCAGAATCAAAGTGACAATAGGTAGTGCATGACCCTCTTGGGTCTTGCTGAGTTACAGCCTTCTTGTGTTGTCTCCACCCAGTGATGAGGCCAACTTTAATTATTTTCTGGATCAATCAGATACTACAGCAATAATTAATTTAGTCTACCAAAAATTCTCCGCTGAGATTACCTGATGTTTATGTCACAGTCAGGGTAGGGGCACATTCAATTAGAAAGAGAGCAGAGCTGAATTGTTATCCAAAACTTGAACCAAAGCTTTGGGAGTCCGTGGACTGTTCATCAATATTTTCTTCCCCAATGGCTAAAATCGCTGTTTGCATTTCACTGACTTCAGATATTGTTGTTATTAAAGGTAGGTATTACCCAAAATCCAGGATATGAATAATTATCAAGCTGTGAGGAAGTTTGTAGCTGTACGGAGTTCTTAAAACTGTGGCTATTCCCAGTGTTTGAAAGGGGGAGCCAAAAACAAGCATAAAAAACCTAATGACGGTAAATAACATGTGATGGGTTCAGTTTACAAGAAAAAAAACAGTATTTTAAGGCAATCCATTTATGAACTGTTTCATGATAATGGTAAGAGAACCTGAGGTCATGGCATCACTGCACTTATCACTATTTGTCTTGGTTTCACAGAATCCAAGATTAAACAAGGGCCAGGAGGAATCCTAGGAGGTCAACCCCATCCAGACAAACACCACCAGTGCTGCAGATCCAGACCCTTCTTGATTAACCCATAGCTGGACTTTGCTGCCTTTCTGTAAGAAATCTTTCCTGGGAATTGGAATTAAACATAAGACAGCTATTTGCATGTACTTGTTGATATTTCACACTGGTGAATCCACTCCAACTTCCCCAGGTCCTTCCCAGAGGCTAACAAAAGAGGATGGAGATCCCTGCCTTATGGGAAGCGGACCACTGAGAGATCAAGCGAGATGGCCAAAAGCAAATACACAGTCTGCAGCAGAGCCAGAAAAAGAGTAATTGAAAGTAAGTGTTGTCAGATGCATACTGAAAAACTGCAGTTGTGTTTCCCACTACAGAGCTTCTGATCATAAACCAGTGATATAAGAGGAACGTAAATGCCACTTGCTGTTAACAAGGTCTGTTCCCATCATAAACATGCATTTATCTAATCACCCTCACTCTCAGAACTGGATTTTTCCACTGTAAGTCACTTACGTGTCACAACAATTACCTGAATTGATGCCAAAGAAAGTGCTGCTTGTGATTGCCTTGAATAACTCAAAGCTCCGCCTTTTTTTAAAAAAGAACAAAAACAAAAAATAAAAAAACCAACAAATTCACTTTACATGGTAGCTTTGGCCTTAGACTTAGCAGTTCGGTAAGAAAATACACTCAAAAGTTTCTTCTAAGACGCAAAATGAAAATCCTTGATAATTTAAATATAATGATTCTTTAAGCAAAATAGCTGAAAAAAACCCCACCAAAACTTCTTTTGTTTTTCTGACAGATGAAAACTGTGGTCACAGTCCCACATGTCAGGGGAGTAACTCTGAGACAGGTCTTGTTTTCTACAGAAATGCCTGGGCTGGGTACACAACATCCTTTTTCTGCCTCTGTGGGAAGAAAGCCAGGACACAGTTCCACTCTGGACTTCCATCAAGACTCCAATTTCTTCCCACTGATGTTGAAGAAAGTTCTGGTCCTCCAAGACATTGACCCTGCTGCATGCAAGGATCTCAGGAGCACAGGATGACCCCCATCTCAGATCACCAGAGCTTCTTCACCAGGAGGGAACTGTAAAGCTCACTGTCATGAGTTAACGTGAGAGTGTAACAGCACAAGAAACACTCAACATTTCAGTCTTCCTTACAGCAAAAGAAAATAAAGCAGATTGAGAACAAGGAGGGAGTACTGTGAGCAACAGAAAGAGTTCAAGTTGGCACAACAGGCAGAAGGAGCATCTTCATGTGATGGAGAATAACGGAGTTTTTCCCAAACCAGCGATAAGTGAGGAGCCAGACTTCACCAAGCCACAGTCTCAAAGTGAAGTCTCTGAACCCTTTGTTCAGAAAGAGGATGGCTGACTTTAGGCTGCACATCACAGGGATAAGACCAGGTAACTGGTCATGGACCAACTCAAGTTAGCACTAACTCCAGCTCCTGAGATCCACCATGCAGCTCAGAAACCTGCAACCTGAAGAAAGGGACTCAGTGAACACAGTAAAGGGAATCAGAGCCAAGAACTGAATCCCACGGAGCTGTAGCCAAATGGAGTCAGAGGAAATCGTACAGCACTTTACATCCACGGATCTCACCACGTTTTGCAAACATCCATCATCTCTCCGTGCTGCTGGGCTATTCACTTGCAGGTACGCATTCCCTACGAAACGCAGGGATACAGAGCCTGCTGTGGGTGGCCCAGAACGAACCACTGGCAGAGCCCAGGAGACACAACAGCCGCTCAGCTCTGTGCTGCCCAGACACATGGACACATTTCACCTTTCATGACAATATCACGAGGTGGAACGCAGCTTACTGTCAGCCTGGAGAAGAAGCGAGAAAGGTTTCCAGTGCCTCTACTGTCTTGAGCCAAGCGAATGCAAAGTGTTGGTAGATGCAACCTGTGCTACGCAGCAGGCAGGTGTAGTTAACAGCAAAAAACATCCCCCCACATGGAGACAGGCCTCAGTGTGCTCCTTCCTGAGAAAACACCAAGAACTGCCCTCAAACATTTCAGGAACAGTTAACAGAGTTTTCAATTCGTTTATTTTCATATTTTTTTCCTGGCTTATCTTCTTATAGACTGTAAACTTGTGAGGCAAGAAACAAATTAAGTCCAACTAAGGAATTCTGTTTATTGAGGGGGGCCAGAAATCCAAACCAATGAATAAGATAGTCCCAAAAAACACCTTTTTTATATTCTAGACAAAATGATACTATGAACTGAGCAATAACCAGTCAGTAATTTAGAATGCAATACATCAGAGAGACATGGTAATGGTCACGTAACCAGGTACTGAAACAACAGAAAAAGAGAGCTGTAGTGATTCAGCTAAAAAATCCTCCTAATATGTGGAAAGCTGAAAATGTGCAGGTTAGGGGAAAACGCCCCCAGCCATACCTTTGGTGCCACATTAAATGGCAACAGAATTGTCATTTTTCCTTCTCCTGATGCTGTCATTGAAAAGGCTTGTGGATTGCAGGGGAACAGACTAGTCAAATTTTAGAAACAAGATTGGATTGAGGCAAATAAACCACAGCAATGGCAAAGAGTCAGTGAGGCTTAAAGAAAAAAGCAGAAAAAGTTTATTTTAGTAACGCAGGTTAGGAATGTTAATGTATCTCCAAACTAATATATATAATGATTTTTCATGTTGACAGCATCTGTTTAAAGATGACTTCATGGCTGTTAGCCAAAGGTTTGGAGAAGTGTTATTTGGCCCTGTAAGTCACTATTATGGAAACAAACCACACTCTTCTGGGTTATTTGGTGTCCATGACAGCACAGATATGATTTTTGCAAGGCTGGCTCTGTCTTTCTAATGAAATATACTGTCTCCAATGCAAAGTTGATACCTGCTAGTGCCAGCCTTCCTTCATTTTGGTCAAATCCCTCTCAGAGATGATGTTGGCAAGCAGCACAGTCTTGTCCTGCTGCTCTCCCCTTAAAGCATTTCTTTCTTCTGCCTTTCACCTATGAGCAACGGGGGAAACCTAAACCTTTCAACTGCTTTAATCTTGCTGGTCTGGTGAAGTGCTCTATCACTCCCAAGCATTAGCAGATCTAATAAGCAAAGCGCTGCCAACCCTCCCATGTGATAGTAACCCTTGCCACATAAACATTTTCCAAGACTGATTTTTCCATTAGGTTCTTGATCCCTTCAGCATGAATTGTTCTGACTTCTATGAAATGAAATCCGAAGCACACTGCCACTGAAGGAAGAAAGACTTGCATGCAACACAAAGTATTATTGTTGCAAAGTGGTGGTGTCCGTACGTGTGTGTACGTTTATGCACGCACGTGCACCATCTCCCTCTGTCAGATGGCAGCAGGAGCATCCAGAAAGGAGATCTGCATCAAAGATCCCAAAGTAGCAAAGACAAATATCCAAGCTATCTAGACATCTTCTGCAGCTGAAGAACCTGTATTTTACTCTTGCTATCCCTTTGAAGTTTTAGGTGTTACATCTGCAGGCACAGACGAGCGGAAGCAAAGGTAACTTTTGGAGCCTCGGTAGCAGCTTTGGGAGGAAGATCATGAAGGACCGTCCCGGCTGTCTGCAGGGTGTGACAGGGTGGTGATCTGGGAATTCTAACGTGCATTTCTGCTATTGGGATATAGTGGGGAAGGTGCTGCAACCACAGCTGAGAGCACAAGGGCAAATAATTACTTTGTGTTAGTACCTCCTGGTAAGGAGAGCAGGAGTTGCCAGATCTGATCAGTACAATGGCTAATTTCAACCCCAACCATCAGGCTGGGTCAGGGGCCTCCATCATAGATAGCGCATCACTAACCAGCCCAGAGATACGTCCTTCCATTAGTCAGATGAAAGCCTGAAAAACAAGGTTTAGTCCCCTTCTGCTCTTCATTTTCTCTTTGTGGTTAGCCTTGAAAAACTAATAAACATTTAGCATGTCTACCACATAATTCTATGCTTGCCTGCATGTATAGTAGCTGTAGGGAGCAGACATTATCACTCACAAGAGCAGACTTTAAATCAAAGAGACAGTCCTTTGCCTGCACTAAAGAAATAATTTTTCTCCCCACTGACAGTTTTCAACCCCTAATAAATTAAAAATCAATCATATAAATCTGAAAACAGAGCAGAAAAATATATGTTTGCTATAATATATGTCTGCTTATATATGCAGATTCAATACAGGGTGAAAATCTTCCCACAATTAATTAATTCTAGACGTTTTCCCCTTTTTAAGAATGCCCCAAATCCTCCTGCAGTGAGTCCAGCCACACAGTGGAAGGACCCTGGAATTTCACCAGCCTATTTCTGATCACTTCACACATATTGATATCGATACCCTCTTAAATTATTAAGACGCTGCTATTTTTAAGTAGCCTATAGGTCTAACGCCAGCCTAACAGCCTGCCATTCAAATGATCTATGCTTAAACCCATTACCAGCCAAAAGCCCTGGACACGGTTTCCCTTGGCTTAATATCCCTTCTCATTTACAGAACTTCTCTTCCTCCATCACTCACGAGCCTAAATAATACACGACAGTTCACATTAAGCTGCCTTTGTGCGACAGTCCTGAGACGGTTTGTCAAAGAGCTGCAACTGCCTTTGTGCAGCAGGTTCTTAATGAGCTTTAGGAAGGGCTTTATAACCTCTCAGAATCAATCTGAGCCCTTATAAACGCTCCTTGGTGACCTGCTTTTCAGGTCACAAGCACAAAGCTTGTGCTTTTTCACTAGGAAGATACAGGGCTGTGTTGGTTCTCTAAGCAGTTGTCACCGAGAAGAGGGCGTACAAACACTGTCCCAGGCTGAGCCGGCAGCTCTGCTTCCCAAAGGCAGCACCAGGCAAACCGCAGAGCACGGCACAGAGGGCTCTGCAGGATCCAGCAGCCTGAACACGGACAGACGCAGCACACGAGCTCACGAAGCGATCTCACTCGGCCAAGATGTTGCCGTTATCTCCAGTTTCCAGTGAAGCTGTGCTGCGTACGCACGGGCTGCAGAATATCCCAAGGTTCTGCCATGTGCTGCGCAGGCAGAGGGGCTGGCAAAGGAGGCGGGTAATGGGATACAGAACAACTTGTTCAAGAGTCCTAATTTGTGTCCATTGCATCTCACTGGAGGCCTTTGGTGAAATTAGTGCTTTGCTGACGTCAATGGCAAAACTCCCACTGTTGTTAGCCTGGGCCAGGATTCCCCCACAAGTGTTTCTGGCGCGAGAGAAAGACTTAATACCCGCACAGGTGGGTCTCCCCTCTGACCCGCAGCAGAGAGTTCACTGTCATACCCAGCAGTTTGCTAACTGCTGTACGCGTGACACGCCGAGGTGTGAGGCTAAACTACGCCATGGTGTGTCGGAGGGGACAGACTCTCCTGCAGTGCATACACACAAAAAAATTGTGCTGTTGCTGCTGTTGGGGGGATGGCATTCTCTAGAGCTGGCTAGGGCAGAAATCTGAACAAAGTCCAGAGTCAGATGAAAGAAAAAAATCACACCAAAAGCAGCTTGGTTGAATAAACATTGAATGAGCATCAGAATTTCACTGAGCATGTAGGAAGGCTTTTATTTAAAACAAAAAAACAAACAAACAAAAACACCAAAAGAAGCATACTCTGTGTTTTATGCACTTGGAAGAACTAGCATCCAAACATTTCCCCAATAAACGAGCTGCCCCCCCCCCCCTCTGTGGAGCAATGCTGACCCTCTAAAGCCCCTAAGCACACATGTGCCTTCATCTGCTTTTGGGTACTTCTGCCAACCTCAAGGGTGCCAGACTAACGAACCTGCATGGCCCTATGGTGCGCAGTGCCGCACTGCTGGTTTTCTTTGCTCTCGTGGAAGGGAGAGGGGCCCAGTGGAAAATTGGTTGATTCCTAGCCAGATAAGAAGTACTGAACCTAAATACCCATGCTTTAATATCTTAGGTCTTGGCTTACTTAAAAAGCACTAACAAAAAAAATCCCAAATTATTAGACCAAGTTCCTCCTGTTTCTGTAGTGATCAGCACATGGATGCCGCATGGAAACTGGGGCACAGAGCTAAGAGTTTCTACCACCACCCAAAGCAAAAGTAGAAACGTTTCAGCGGAGGTGCACCAGGGTTTATTTGCCCGGGCACAGCACCGTCGCAGTGTGGCCGTACTTCTTTCAGACTTGGGCTGTATCTCCGCACACTGCTGGGTACCTGCTGGTCTGGGTGGCTGAAGACACTGATCTGGGTGCTTCTGTTCTGCGAGCCACGGTAGAGTGCAGACATCTTCCTTTTGAAAGCGAGACCGACAAACCAAAACCACTCAAGCAATTTTGAAAACAAACCTGTTGTGCTTTAGTTTCCCCCACTGTAATGTTACCACCATTCATCATTTGTCCACTGCTCTGTGTTTCAAAATCTAAGGTATCGATCAAAAAAGCAACATGAATGTTAACACCCATTCGCAATACTTAAGAAGGCCTATAGTAAGGCGCTGTAACAACCTGAAGATAATTACAGCAACAGAAGAAAATGGTTGCAAACAGTGTTGCATGTTCATCAGCTAAGCATGCAACAAAGCATCTTGCACCCACCCAGTGCTCATACCCCTTCATTCACTGGAGGTGGATGGAGACAAAGTCTTAATTACCTTGTTAGATTAGGTCTGCAGGTGCCCAGCTTGCCAAGAAAGCATTATGCTTTGTGTTACTGAAACTGATAGAAGTGACACACGTTACAACAGACTATTGCCACGCAGAGAAACGGCCAAGTAACTCACAGCTGGAAGTACTCTTCCATTCTGGAGCAGCCTGTCTAGCAAGCAAGCAAGCAAGTAAGGCTAGATATTTAACCAGTCCCCAGCTGGATGTATTTGCAAGGTAAATCATCTAAAATAATGAAGCTTGTTATAGACAAAATAACAGCACATGTATTAAGTTATTGCCTGACTTTTTGTGCAGGATTTAACACTGACTATGTATAAAGGCTGCATCTGAAATCAGTCCCCAGAACAAACTTGTGTTTACACTGTATGCAATTCCTCAGTGCCTGGAATTTTGCTTTAGCAATTATACAGATGCAAAATGAGGACAAGTCAAAAACATAACTGGGAAGGGCTGTAAAACTCTCATAAATTTTGAACCACATTTTACATAAGTGTAAAAATAACACATATTAAATGCAGGGCAAAATGAGCTCCAAAGTACGTTTTTGCTACACAAGAGAGTTAGAGAACAGCAATTCAAAAACATGAGTACCAATCACACTGTACACAATTTAAACCTACGTTCATCCTAGGCAGCTCTCAGTGGACAGCTGAGCACTGAAAGCCTCACAGGATTCTCTCTCCACCCCTTTCACACACACATACTCTACCGTGGAACTGCACGGCAAGTCTCACCTCCTGGATCTCCACTTTCAGAGTTATAATCTGAGATCGCTTTAGAAAAATATACAGAGGAATTAAATTCTAGACTTAGTGGGCTGCTCCAGGAATATTTCTTTCCTGACAGCTTCCTGAGAAGTAATTGAAAACGCAGGATAACTGTGTCTTGTATTGTCACGCCAGGATGCGCCAGATTTAAGTATTACTGCATATGGCCCCATCGGCTGGGGGGTGGCCAGTCCCGGGGGTCTCGGTTTTGATTCTGATGGGCAAATGCACCTGAACTTGTTTGCTAGCAGCAAAGTTCTACAGCCTCTCTGGGATTACACGGCTCCTGCACTCCTGAGTCCCAAATGACATCAGCTGGAAATATGTGAACCTCAGTGCTCTGCTGCCAGTGAAGAGTAAGCACCAGCAGGATCACAAGAGCAGCGATCGGCAGGGGCTGGGCAGAGCAAGGGGGTCTCCCCTCTTCCAGCAGGCAGTTCTCCATCTAAACACGTCTCTCACTCCACTGCAGCTCTGCCACTCTCAGAGAGCCCTGGTGATGTGTTAAAAAGTAGTCAAAAGTAATTCGAAAGAATAAGTGAAAATTAACGCAATAAGCATGCTTGATAGATAGCACACCTAGATGAGAACAGCATGAAACAGGGCCTGTATCAGTTAGACTTCCAGCTTCCAAATACATTTCTTCTGCCCTACTGGATTAAACAATTACATTTTGTAGCACTCCAGCAAGAAGGCTTCAGTTTTCCAAAATGGTTACCATGTACACTAGCACTCACATGTGGTATTTCAGTCATTTCTGTTGATACTTAATGATCCAGCATCACACAGACTGCTTCCAGGAAACACGTGTTTCTGTCTCTCCAACTGTCCACAAATTAAAATGGGGTCCCAGAACAAAAGAAACCTGATCTGTGAGGAAATTCAGATCCGGATTTGGATTCAAGTCCAAACATCACATCTGGTTTAAAAAAAAAAAAATAATAAAATAAAATAATCACGCACACATTACACAGAAATCTGCACTCCCCTGGGGTTCCGCACCAGTGGCTAAAATCTGTTTTACCTTTACCCAATAGCCTTCCTGGATAACACATTTTCTATTCATTTCTTTCTTTACCCACAAGGTTTTCAAAGAAAATGGGATGTGTGTTACTGGGGGAAACAGGAAAAAGCCATGGCAGAGTTTATACACTATAGAAAGGAGTCCCCCCCATCCCCGTGCTGCTGCAGGGGCCCAAGGCTGCGCCCTCAGAGCTCTCGAAGCGGGTTCCTCTCCCAGGACTGCCACGCGTGGTCGTTCCTCCTAAGGCCACCTAGGATAGAAATGTCGTCCTCTTGCTTGAAACCCACTCGCTCCCGGAACAACCCCGGGACGACGGCGGCTGCCGAGGCTACAAAACCCACCCGCTCCCGGGAACAACCCCGGGACGGCTGTGGCTGTCAGGCCCATGAAACCCACCCGCTCCCGGGAACAACCCCGGGACGGCGGCGGCTGCCGGCCGAGGCGGTGCCGCGAGATGGGGCTCTCGGCGCACGGAGGCTGCGGGGCCAGCGCGGGTGACGCGGCAGAGCAGCGCCGAGGCTCCCCAGTCCCATAGACAGGCAGGCTCCGACCCACAGACAGGCAGGCTGCCAGCACCTTCCAGACCGCCAAGGGTGCTGCTTTCCACACGCCAGCCGCGTGGTCTCGCTGCTCAGGGATCAGGAGTCTGGGGTCAGCGCTGCAGCTGGTAAACACCAGTTCTCCTGCTGAAGCTGTGACAAGGAAGGCAAGATTCACCTGGGGAGGAGAGGGAAATGGGAACTGGCTTCTGATGCGGAGAACTTCCAGCTGAGCCCCTGGCAGGAGACTGGATGCCGAGCAGCTGCCCGCAGGCAGAGGTGCCCGAGGTGCGTGCCTTAGGCGTAAAGCAGGGGATGAATCTTGCCTGGGTGTGTTTTGAAACAAAAGAGGCCATCTCACTTTAGAAACAGAGGAGCACGTTCACCAGCAGCGAACCCTGGAGACAGAACCTCTGGTCTGGAGAGACATGGGACTCGAGACCTGCTGGGCAAAGGGGAACTGCAGGCCCTCCCTGGCCGGGGCTCTGCGCTGATGCATGCCGGGTAAAGCAGTCTTATCTAAAAGCTGCTTTTTGCATAAAGGAGGGAGCAGGATATATGTAATGCTCTTTTCTGTTTTAAGAGGACTTAGAATAGATGGGAGGATACAGGAAGAGGAAAAATAAAATGCTGTTAAGTCCAGATGGCTAGAAATGCCCTTTCTTTGAGTGTCCCTAGGGCCTTGTGTACAGGGCAACACCACAGCTGTCCTGCAGAGAAGAAATACGAGCAAAATGTACATTAAATAGCTCCACAGGAGAGTCAAGACCAGAGGAGGTGTCTGCCATCTCCTGAACAGTCTCCTGTGGCAGAGGCAGGGCCATGAGCAGCCCCCTTGTAAAGCAGCCACTTCGGATCCCTCCAGTCTGCTACGGGTAGCACCCATGCCCTGAAACCTGCTTCCTTTTGGGTGCACCACTGACTCTTCTATTGACGACTGCTCACGTTCAAGGTGTCTGCAGAGGAAGGAAGAGCTGAGCTCAGACGATCTGCTACCTGACCAAGCTGTGGTGCACCCAGCCCAGCACGTGCCCCAGCTCCGCTGTAGCAAGCGTGGCTCTTCCAGACAGCCCTCAGCCCCAGTGTTTGCAAGCACACCACACAGGCAGGTGGTTTACCGACCACGTGGACATCCAAACAGCCCAGACATCCAGGGCTGCTCACAGAATGTGCAGTCCCACCTGGATTTGGATCCTACGCATGGGTGATATCACGTGAGGGGGTCTGGTCTACGTGGAACAGCTCCTCATTGACAGTGATGCACAGGCGAGGCATCAGAAGGCATCCGCCTACACGCTGTCATTCTGCACTGCTAAGCAGACCAGAGAAGCTATCCTTAGCGATTTCAGAGTTGCCTACAGATCTATGCATCCACCTTTAGAGAGCCATTGAGGGTGGGGTTGGAGTAAAAGGAGATAGAGAAAGAGCCCTGCAAGAAACAGGAGCGTAAAGGAAGCAGCTTCAGCAGGGGAGAGACAGTATTTTCTCTCACATCAAGGCTGAGCCAGCGGGTGCCTCCCAGGGGGAGAGGAGAGGACTGCTCAGGGTGCTCCTTCTCCCTTGGCAGCGTAGCAAGTGTGTCTGCTAATGAATAGGACCCTTAAAAAAGGCAAGGAATGTTTTTCCTCCCTGCACATATTCAGAGAAGCAGAGTAGTTTTTTTGTTGTTTTTTTCTTCTCCCTCCTGTTCGGAATTCTTTCATTTGTGATTTCTAATCATCATTCTGCTCTTCTTTCCCCTCTTTTCTTCACTCCCCATTCGCGAGCCACCCCCCGGGCCTGGCACCGCTCCAGACCCAATGAACTCCTGGAAGGTTTTCTTCCCTCCTTTCCCCACCACCTTCTCCTCCCTATTCAAACTGAACTTGTGGATAAAATAAACGCTGGCACTAGGTCATTGTCCTTCCCCTCCCCATCAGAGGATTCTGAGAGAGGATTAAACTAATCTCATACATTGACTCGTTCCCGGGTGCTGGCCTGGACTCCTGCCATGCAACGAGACGGCACGAAGTGCAATGTCCCAGCAACATGTTTCTGTAGTAACTTCCTATGCAAAGGCTGCGAAAGGACCCGATACAGGAGCAGGTGGTTCTATATTGTGCAATGCCAACACAGCCACCACATTTAATACATTACCTTGATTTAAAAGAAAAAAAAAAAAAAAAAAGAAAAAAAGAAGAAAAAAGAGCCTAGAAGCCTCAAGGGAATGGACAGTTCCCCCAAGCCAATCATTTAAGTGCTTCTGGAATGGCTCATTTGTTAATTAATACTTCAGCAGAGTGTATCAGAAGTTGTGCCGTGATGGGAGGGAGGCTGCAGGGAGCGGGACTGCCTGGGGTTTCCTGGACTCTCCTCCCATCTCCGATGTTCACAGACGATCAGCACCCGCAGCGACCTCCTGGGAGCCGGGAGTGCCTGCCTGCAGGGAGCCTTGCGTCAGCAGCTTCCGAGTGCTCCACAGAGACAGACAACCATCACCACTGCTGCTTGGCAGGCGGGGAAACTGAGGCACTGAAAGAGACAGTGACTGCCATCAGCCCACATCAAGAACCAAATGGGTCACTTCAGTGCCTTCGTTGCTGAAAATACCAGCTCACTGCTGACACCTCTGAAAAGATGCTGCTAAGGCTCATCTGCTTGGATAGCTCGGATGAAATAAGGGTGCTGAGCTGCGTGCACAACTCCATCATCCTTCACTGGCTTGCACAAAGCTACTCCTGCCCAAGGATGTCAAAACATGTGGCAAAGTGCTGAAACATGCCTTTGAGTCCTACAAGACAACATGACTTGACTCTGATGTAGCACGTTTTTTAAGTGTTGGTCGTTTTTAATTGATAAAATAAACTCAACCTCAAGACTTCCAAAGAAGCAGCTAAGAATTCAAGACAGAAATGCACAGATGATTGAGCATGATAGTTTGCCGTTGATGGGGAGTATACGTAACATATTTCTGGTATGCAGTGACATTCATTCAAGGCTTGGAACACCAAGGTGTATGGACATACATGAGCTATCATCAAATAGCTACAGTGGACATGGGAAGACCATAATCCATAGGGGCACAGACTGACAGCAAGCTGCAGAGCTCTGGCAGGCAGGCTGTGCTGTGGCTGTGCTGCTGCAAAGCTAGCTAGCCTAAAGCTCATCTGCACAGCCAAGTCATCCTGGTGGCTCCGAGTCAGGAACTGTGGCTATTCCTCGTTCTGCCACAGATTACCTCTCTATCCTTCACCAAGACATTTAACCTCTCTGTGCCACAGCTTCTCATTTCTAGGTGAAGCTAATACAGCCAAGTATATCTTCATCTCCCATTCACCACCACCCTTTGAGAGAAAGCTGGCAGAAGGGGAAAAGGTTGCTGGGAAGAAATAACTGTAGAAAAATAGAAGAGGCAAGAGATGACCAGAGGCCAAAACCCTTCCTGACCCATCTCAGACAGCAAGTGCTGAGGGAAGAAGTTCTCATTCCTGCTGCAGTCTCTCAGTTGATAACTGAACAGCTCTGAAACAATGTACAGACAGAAAACAATTCTAGTCACAAAATACCAGGCACAAATGTCTAGGTGGTTTGTCAGTGAGCAATTAAATCCTGTGCTGAATAAAAATGTTAAAAATGCATCATATTATGCCTTTAAATAGCCTCTTGTTGGAGAGATTGGTCTCAGTGCCAACCTGCGCTTGGGTAAACTCTGGTTTTTGCCGCTGCTGGGATTCTCTGAATGTCCATCGGGCAGTTGCATCACACACTGAATAGTTTGGAATTACCTCATGCCTTAAGGCAAAGGCAGAAGAAAATGAACTAGCTGTCTGTTTTCTCTGTCTACTTATTTATTTACTTTGTTGAGGGGCTTTTTATTTGCTTTTGTATGGGGGCTATTTTTTTGTCCTTTTTCCTCCTGAGCTAAGGGTAACTTGAGTGCACAGTAACAAGAAAAGGTGGTTAGGAAAGTACTTTGGGAAGTGTAATTGGGGATGTGGAAGGCAGGGGAAAGAAGGAAAAACGTGAGTCAAAGGATTAAATCCAAATTCCAGTCTGGAACTTTTTAAACGAAGACAGAATACTGACTAGTTGAGCAAATTAAGCTTTTTCAAGGGGGTCTGGGGAAGCGATTGGTTTCTATCCAGGCAGAAAATGTCATTCTTCCCCATCAGTACCAGTGAAAATAAGAAGAGAGAGACAAAACACCCCCAATCCTGCTCTGAGAAATCTGAAAGGATGGGAGGGTAGACAAGGACAAACAAGCAATTAAAAGCAAATTGCTTCGCCCTCCTCCCCAATCTTTTCTTTCTTCCCAAATGAAAGTGGAAAAAATTGATTAGTGGGGCAAAGAGAGTAAGGACCAAAGAACTGCCTCACATGTGGCGCCATGTGAAAGGGCAGCTCGGCCTCACCAGGGCATGGGCAAAACCACGCTGCAGCGATGGAGCCAAAGGCATGCAGGAACGGGCCAAAACCGCACTTCTCAACCTGTTTTTGTTGAGCCTTTTTCCCGCCTCTGAACCTTACTTTGATAGTTAAGGTTTCTCTGCCTAAATCAACCGCGTGAAGTCACTGAAAACTTACAATATTTTCATACACGTTGTTACCATCTCATCAAGCCACCAGGCCAGCATTTTATTCTTCCTCCTCTAACATCTTGCTCGCTGGGGTTTCCCAGAGGGCAGCTGCTGTCCCAGCAGAGCTAGCACACACTGACCAGCACCTACTCAGATCACCTGATGGAAGTCATTGCCTGCATTGCAGGTCTGCAAAGGGAAAACTTGCCCTCATCTCTGTCATTGCAATAGGTAGTTAGGTATCCTACTCAAACCTGGTTTAATCAGTGGATCAATTAATATTAGGCTGGCAAAGTGGCTAAAAGAAATGCTCAGCATTTGTCTTCTGCTGCCCTCCTAGGGCACAGAGCTGTGGACAGTAGCTTTCTTAACTGTTGCTGTAGGATTCACACAAGGAATTCCCTTAGAGCCTAAAGCATAGCAGCCACACAGGAGAAGGGGCGTAATTCATGGGTCGCTAAGAACAAACATTATTTTTTGCACTAATACAGTACTTATGTAGTTTAGGAAGTAAAAACTTTGCATCAAATCCAAATTTTCTTGTACGTTCAGTGGTCTGCAGCTTCAAAGCATTCATTCAGCTCCAGACAGAAATGTCTGAAGCCACACCCAAATCATCTGAGAATTCAATATTCACTAAAACTAGAATATAAGGTTATGAGAAAAACAGGTTAATAGAAAGAAGTTTTATATAAAAACATAATAACGTTTGTTGCATTGGATCAGAGTGAATACCTACCTAAGCAAGCACCGCAGCCTTAACAGTGACTACAGCAGCTGCTAGACAGAGCACACAGATATACAGTACTTCTCCCTTAAATTCTCCAACTATCTTCAGCCCAGGAACTTTCCAAGTCAGAGGGGCATCTTCTATGGTTAGTAACACTGGCTGGATTTCTCTGTCTTGAACTCCTCCAGTCTTCCTCTGAACACATGTAAAAGTTTAGCCTCTACGACATCTTTTAACGAGGAGACCTTCAGCCTCCAATATGCACGGTCTTTCAGGTGCTATTTACGATACCAGGTATGTAATCATTTGTCGGTTTGCACGGCAAGCAAAATTCTCAGCTCATCTCTGTTGTAAACAGTCCTTAACAGTCTACATGTGGGGAACTCGGAACCATATCTCCTGCATATCCAAGCTGCCTCATACAATAAACTGTGGCAACGCATATTAGGCAGCTCAGCTAAGCAAAACACAATACTGGAGCTCATAGAGCGTATTTTGCTGGAGGAGCTGGAAACTGTCTCCAGACACCCACTAATTCCACCTTCCACTAAAACATACACCTGTGCAGAGCATGGACGATGATATACATACAACCAAGACAACTGTGAAACTTTTAGCATAACTCTGAGAAATCACATCAAACCCAGCAGACTTCCTGAGAACCTTGAAGTCAACACGTTTATAAGTGTTTGCTAGAGGTCGGCACATTTCCAAGGAAACCTGAGAGAATGTATCATTGATTTGAAATACGACCACTCAGAATATTGACGAAAGTGAGACATTTAAGACATTTTGTCAAGCTTCACTTCAATATTTCAAACTCATGTGTGAATCCAAAAAACAAAGTGACAAATTCGTTGTGAGAAACATATGGGTAGTGCAAAGGGAAAAGCCAGACGATTTTCTATGAAGCGTGAAGGATGTTTCCAGCATCTCTCCTGTTTGACACACATAACCAGAAAAAGCTTTCTATACTAATTTAAATTGAGCCAGCAGACCTACGGCCAGCAGCAGGGCCCCATCCTTCTGATCCTTGTTTCACCACGCTCTCTCTACACACTCTGGCGCTGGGAGATTTATCTTGGGAAATTCCTCAGATGTAAGACGTTACTGACACCAAATGTTTAGAGGAGTTCTTGCATGTAGTAAAACAAAAATGTATTTTTATATTAGACAAAACAAACAGTTACAAAGACCTAACTGCCTGCGTACCACCTGCGTACCAGAGAACAGGCTGAGCACTCATTACCCCCAGCTGAAGCTTCCCTTGAGGATGTTTAAGTCCGTATTATATTTTTTTGCATTTTTCTTAACTAAAGCTTTTGTTATTGATCTTTGCTGGAGGTAATGCATTAATCCACCTGAGATAATTACATAAATCAGTAACATACAGGGTAAGTGATGTCATTATTTACAAGTGGTTTCAGGATCCATTTGCAACTGCCATGCAGACATTCGTGGGCAGGTTTGAGGAGAGGCAGGGCAGTCAGTCTGCACTTGGCTTTCATTTTGCTCTGTGAACCTTCTGCTCAGAAGGGCCAGTTTCAGTAAGCCAGAAGTCCTGGGTAACCCAGAACAACGATGCCTCGCTCGTATGTCCCAGGCTTTGACTGGTACTACGGCAACAGCTAAACCCGGCTGGGACGCTTTCATTATACTCTCAGTGCTTGAAAACAAACAAATTTGTACAACGCACACAAACAGCCTTTTCTAATCTCTTTTAATGGCACTCTGAAGACCAGACCATCAATTGTCCACTGTGTTCTCAACAATTTGCTAATGATAATTAAAGATACCCAAAGTTTGCCAACTATTTCAGCACCCAATTTAGCCAAGAAGATAAGGGTTCATGAGGAAAGCAAATGAAATGAACTTGATTGAAGAAGGTGTTACCCAAGAAGGAGCCCATAAGGGTGTAAAGATAGCAAAGAGAGTAAAATGTTCTCTAAACTGCACAACAGATACACAGAGAGATGATGCCAAAACCCTGGAACGAGATTACAAAAGCGGGTGAGAGGATTCTTTTTTCCTTTCTCTATAGGATTCCATCCCAAGGAAGTTGCTTAGACAACGGCAACCCCCTACCATGCAATTTGTGTACAAGGAAAAACAAACCCGTGCTGTAGTAAAATTGGAAGATCAAAACCTGTTTTTTTCCTCCACCAGCCGAGAGAAATGAAATACTCCTTGAGTGTCCATCTCTGCTGGAAAGAACCACATTTCCTCCACAGAGTGTGAGATATCAGGCATGCTGCTAGCACCTGGGAAACAGAGAGGAAGAGAAAAGGAAGAGGCGGCAACTGTAACTGGAAGCACAACTTCTGCTGCTCTGAAGTTCTGCTGAATTAGAGTCCTTTACCAAGCCTTCATTCCAGAGAATCATGCAAGGTTATTCAGGTGACCACTAAAGCTATGATTTTGCATAGTTATTTTTAATAAATTCTACTACGGCAATGTGAAAAAGTCAACAGACACCAATCTATGGTGCATTTTCCCTATGTCAACACATCTAGCAGGTAACCGAATGCACGCCTGTCCCATTGTGAGACTGAACTCATTGTCTCACAGCAAACACATCTTTCCTTTCTTAAGGTCACCATCCCTTGCAGAAGTTCCTCTGCCATGATCCAGCGTGCTAACATGCCTGTTTCCAGAAGTTTCACAGAGCTTCATCAAATTAATACTTTCTGTGAGCTCCATAAATGCAAAAATGTAGCTGTGACCTCTTGGTACTCTTCAGTATTAGGCTTCTTGTATTTCTATTGTCTTGTTGCATGTGTTGTGGGGTTTTTTTAAACCTGTTTATTATCTGAGTGTGCCTGAGGTTGTTTAGAGCAGCATACCAACATCCCTAACAGAAAATGAATACTATGAAGAACTACCTTTGTACCAAAGGTGAGGAAGTCTTCATTGGGAAGCATAGTCTTGCTTTATACTTTAAGGACCTTTACCTGTCCATCTGTTTGTTTTCTGAGCACATCACATTCAACTTCTGCTTATTTCAGTAAATCCCAACGACTTCAGCACCACCCACTTGGCAGGTTTATGTCCCCCTTCTGTGAACAAAATAGTAATTGGTCTTTCAGCAGATTACCCTTCACATCATTCACAACTAGGAACTCAGGGAAAACACTGCATTGATTCACTCCCATTTTTCACCCACAGAATAGTCAATATCAGCCAAACAAACAGCTGCATCTAAAAATTTCCCAAGCCTGTAACAAAATAACATGCAAGCAGAAAAGTTTCTCCATACAGCAAGAATCAATAAAACAAAACTGTTCTTACAAGTTACAAAATCCCTCGTATATAAGTAGGTGCATTTGTTGCTTACATTATGTTTCACTTGTGCTCAGAACCTCAAGAGTGATTGCTTAGAAAGGAATGAGAAGGCCAAATAAACTCACACCTGAGTGTGCCTCTATACGCACTGTCAGGGACAAAGCTGAAAGTTGAACCAAACACACCAGTCGGTTGCGATTCAGCACAAAAAAGGTAGGAAGGGGGAAAAATGATCCTTGAGAAGGAAAAAACAAAACCAACCCCAAACCACAACATACAAAAAAAAAAAATCTCAAAACTTTCCTGGCTGTCAGACAGCCAGGTGGGTGCCTGCAGCTGGCTCTCTGGGGGACCTGGAAGAGGCAGGGAATGCCTACCAGTGACTAGGACTGAGGGTAAAGTCAGATCCAAAGCCTGTTTGAGTTAGCTGGCATCTTCAGCTCTTCCACTGGTATGGATGGAGCTATAGACCAATTTGGCAGCCACACGTCTCCGAACTCTTTTTCCACAGGTGAAAACACCACATCTTTAGAGAAACAGTACAAAAGTGTATTCCAGTCTTTGAGATAGCAGCTGCTAAAATCATATACTGACTGCGTGTTTGTAACCCCAAGCTTCTATAGATACGTTTACCTAAATTACATTATTTTACATCATCATCACTTCTTCATTCTAAAGAAAAAGTCTAGTAAATCCAGAATATTTAAGGATTTTCTTTAATGCTTCACCTCAGAGCCAATCAGATAATCGGCATCTGACTTGTGTTGAGAAAAAAGGGCCAATACTAACTGCCATGCTGGCAGAATAAAGTAATCAAATGTGATGTGCAGGTAGAATTGCACACACAAAAACTTGAATTGTATTCCTTAATTCTTAAATCACACTTTTTTCCTTCCAAATTATTGGGACTATAAACCAATAATCAGAGACCCTTTAAAGAAGTTAATTTTAAATCTGGCCAGATTAATGCTCAACTAGCTCCTAGTACTTGAATGACTTCTATAAAATACATTCCTACTAAATTTCAGACAATAACTATATTTTCTAAAAAAATCACATTTTTGTGGAAAGCTCTAACCAAATAGCAGAAATAGAAAGCAACAGTCAAATGTAAAGGGACGTCTACTGCATTTTCAATGTAGTTCCAATTTTAGTATCATTTATTTTAAAAATCTTTTAAATTTGTTGTGCAAATTTTCAGATCAGCAACACTTGCCTAAGCTGTTTTACACTTCTAAACTTCATCTCACCTACTAACAACCCAAGAAGTGTTTCATGTAAACATTCACAGGTTTGAAGATGCGCAATATCACATTCACAGGGTTTGATGCGAGCATCTGGGGGCCGAATCGTCCTATTTTTCGCTTTGATGCTGGCAAACGCATCCAAAGTGGGAGCCAAATCTCCATCAACACACCAAGCATGTCACACTCATCTCATTCTTTCTGACCAAGTGGAAATAACTCCAGAAAGCAGGGGAACTCAGTCCACAGCACTCGTCGCACACAATGCGTTTGACTTGAAGCAAACCTCAGGCTCGGCAGTGACAAATCAGGACATAAGGTGGCATTCTTTCCCTTCCTTAACTGTCTGCAGGGCCGGAGTCCAGATCTGCCTGTCAACAGCGCCACAACTTTGCTACAAACAAGCTGTTTGGTATTCCAGAAACAAAAAAAAACAACAAAAAAAACAACAAAAAAAAAGGAGAAAATCATGTCTGTACCCAGATGCATTCAGAATACTACACAAAGCCAAACCCTGACTCCTCTCCAACTTTAAACTTTCCCTTAATACTGGTGTCTATACAGTGGTCTGACTGAAAGCATCACTATCAGGCTTATGCGCATTAACTGTGGAGGACTTCTAAAATAACATTTTGGAAATCTGGACTTCATTTGTATCCTTGGCTCAGCGTTCAGCTGTGACTGCCCACCGCAAGAACTCCCATCAGATTTACACAGATGCTTGGGAAAACAAATGAGAAAACTGTTGCAACGGATACAGAAAGTTGGTTTTCATGCTCATCAACTTGCAGTTCACACAGATGATTTGACACTTCTCTTTATTTAAGATAGCACATATCTGTACATTTCACGTACAGACTCAAAACTACAAAACAGGAAACCAACTTTTCTCTCGTCTTGCCCAACATTGGTTGTGTATTTGGATGAGAACCACCTTTTTTGTCTAAAGACTTGTAGTGTGACTTTTCTTAGTTCAAACCTAGAAACTAGAGGAATAAGCCTAGAAGAGATATAAGATGGCAAAAGGCAGTTCTGGTGCTGACTGCTGGGTTTGCAAAGAACGCACCATCCCAAGATCTGGCAACAGACACCTACTTACACGAAAATATCCCAGCATCCTGCAGAGCTCAGTGTTGAATCATAGAATGCTTTGGGTTGGAAGAGACCTTTAGAGGTCATCTAGCCCAACCCTCCTGCAGTGAGCAGCGATGTCTTCAACTAGACCAGGTTGTCCAGAGCCCCATCCAAACTGGCCTTGGTCCAATGCTTCTCAGCATTTTTATCACTAGCCTGGTAATAAACATAAAAGCTCTGATAATAAAATATACAGATCTCTCCCAGTAATAAACATTAGAAAGTGGTCTAAACCCCTCTGGGAGCTGGGCCCGTTCAAACAGAATTCATTTTACGACCTGCATATGCAAAATCGAGGGAGAGTACAATACTCTGGATAGCAATGTGTTTAGAAGGAACTGGAGAACACAGTGGGCAAGAAACTCAACATAAATTCTTCCTACACTGTTGGGAAAAAAGGGTAAAAAAGTTAATGTTAAGGATGTGTGAAAAGAAGGAGAGTGCTCTGCATAAAAAAAAAAAAGGGGGGGGGCTGTGGTTTGGGGAGATACTGGTGGATTAAGTATAAAAATAATACCAGCTGATTAAAGACACGGGACTGCGACCTGGCAGAGGTGGAGAGAGATCAGTCCACCAAAAAAGATGACTGTGATGAGACCAACAGCTGATTGTGAGCACATTTCCAGTTCCAGGTAAATACAGGATCTTTCATTCAGCAGTTGAAAGCTACTGCTCACGATGGAAAGAAGGTGAAAACTTATAAATAATAAATAATAACAACACTGTAACTGTGTCTCACACAGTGACTCCCTCCCCTAGTAACTCAAAATCAGGGCAGGTGCCTTTTGGGAGAGGATGTTTTAATCACATACAAAACCTCAGTGTAGAGAGAACTGACTGACCTACGTGGTGTCAGAGGCAAGGTGTTCCCTTTTGGCTTTAAAGCTTGGTAAACACGTGATTCTACAAAACACAAAATTCATTGCAATATCCCCAATTATCCAGACACATTCACTCATTTCGCCTGATAAAATACTCACATTTATTTTTTTTTATTATGTATTTGGCATGAAACTCACAAATGCAAGATCCATCTCTGCGCAGATACAGGTTTAAAGAAGAAAAGCTTTTCAGGTGTAACACAGTGTTCTCATCTGCAGTTCTTGTGCCACTTGAAGACTGAGCCATGGGGTCCAGAAATAAGCCAAAGTGAGAAGCCCCTAGTGAAAAGCCATCAGAAATTCAAGACAGCTCTGAAAAGGGTTTGTTTGTGTTTGGTTACTGTGGTGGTGGCAGCTGGGGTAAGCTCTAATTGCATCTGACCCATTTGACCACTTCACTGAAAAGGGGCTCATCACAGTCCAAAGCAAAGCACAAAGGCAAATTTAAATAAGCACCCATCTTTGGTTCCATTAATCATGAGCTCTTCACTATTTTTGGATCCCACTCTCCTCTTCCCCCACCTTGTTGCAACTCTGAAGGGCCTCTTATCAGGTCCATTCATCCAGGACCACCATCTCCATGAAAGCACCCTGTGTGGCACTGGCTCACTGTCACACACGGCTCTATTTCATTCCATTCCATCACCCAGAGACCCCTGACATGATTATTAATCATGGCCTCACTGACAGGGCGCTGAACTGTCTGCAGATGAAACTTCACATGCCCGTCCAGGGCTCCCCAGTTCGGACACGGAATTTGTTTCATCTTTGTGCAATCAAGAAATGGAGCACATTAGGGGAGTGAATTAACCCCAACTTCAGGTTCATAAAGGTGTCCCTGCTCTGTTTAATTAAATCTGTCTTAAAACCTCCTAATCCCAAACTAAAGACTTAATAATGTTCAGGAACCTCTTTTTCCTTATAATATATTGCTATAATCTGCTGACAGCTTAATATTGAAATAAACATGCTGCTCCTCTACCTGACCTGGCCAGCACAAAGACAAAAACCCACATGACTAAGACCAGCTTCTCCTAGAATGGCAAGCACACAGTGCACCAAGGATGTTGTATGCCATTAGTCTAAAGACCTTTTAATTTAATGCCACCAAGTAAGTGTCAAAGATTGCTGAAAACATAAAAAACAGCAAATAAAAATCAGGAGTGGAAGCAAAAACAGAGTGTGAAGGTTTGATTCTTTCTCTGAACATGCAGAGACCTATCCTTTTAGACTGAAGATGGCAAACCCTCACCCGTGGGTTTTGGGTATTACACATTCCTTTGAGAGAGTCCTGAGGCACCAAATGTCACCCCAGGCCTGTGCTTCATAGTGGCCAGAGAGAAGCTCTGCTCAGGCTCTTTAAATTTGGTGAGCAAACAGATTTTGTAATTCCTTATTTAAAAAAGTGAAGAATATTTGTTTCAGAGTATTATTAGCAAAATTCAGACCTAGATCAGAGCTTCCATCCCTCCATTAAAACACAGATGGCTGGATTTGGGATTTTGGTACCAGACCTGTGGTACCCTGGAATATTGATCTCAGCATCTGTGTGGTCCCAAGAGGTACCAACCACCACCAGAACTTTAGAAGGCAGCTTGTGGAAAGCAGAGTGACTCTACAGAAGATCTTTAAGGAGGCAACCATAGCAAGAGAAAAGCAGTGTGATCCAGCATTGGAGAAGACAGACAGGAGGAATAAGACACAGATGTACAGAGGCAGAGAAGCAGGCTGTAAGGACTGCCAGCCCATACTCAACGTGATTCATGGGAGGTAGATCAGTTCCTATTGCTCTTCTTCCCATATCCATGCTTACATCCAGGCTCAAGCAAGGAAGGTTACACCTTTCAGCACTCCTCCCTTCCCAAGATCTCCTGCTATGCCGCAGAGAGAGAAGACAGGGAGAGACGTAGAAGACTCAGACACAGCAAATGCTGCATCGTAAGAGAACATACAGCAGATGGAAACGCTTTCTACTCTTTCTTTCCCTAAGAGGATTATTTCAGCAGGGCCTGGCTGGCGTCCGCACCAGAGCTAAGACCCAGTGACCACGCCAGCCAGCCTTACCCTCCTGTCAAAGGGTTTCATTAAGACTTGGGTTCCCTGTTGCTCTCATGGCGACTTGCACGTGCTCACTAAATATCCTGCATCCACTCCCAAGGTATTTGCTGATACAGAAATCTCTTCCTCCCCCCTTGCCTCCCTTTCAAGGACCTGAGGCCACAGCACAAGTCACCATCCTGCTGAGAAATTTTCATTACACAAGGATAGGACAGAGCACTCAAGCTGAACGTGTATTATCAGAGAGGCAAAGACCTTATAACTGTACATCATGTCCACTCCTCTGACCATGCCATCACCCAGCTATGAGTGCATGTAAGCCACACAGAGCACAGCAAAGAGCAAGGAGCCCCTTCTCCTCATGCACTCCTCTCGTGGAGCAACCAGATGAATCGCTGCTCTCGACCAGCTCTGGGTGCTACTGCACCAGCTGCAAGAGCCACACCAGGGGTTTGCACCTTGGGCCTGCTGTCTGGGTTTCCTTCCTTGCTGAAGGGGCATTTCAAATGTTAGATCTCCATAAAAATCCCCACATCCCAAAGACTAAAGACAGACAATTGTGTTCCCTCTTTCCCAACCTATCTTGCCCTCACACCTGCCACTGCCCTGCTTCCTCAGACAGCCGGAGCAACCGTGCAGACCCAAGGGGGTCAGATCCATTTGGCTCAAGACAGGGAAGTCAAAGGACAGTCCCACCCATTTTAAATAACACCACAATATTTAATCTAGTTTTCAGATGAAAGCAAGGCATTTTCATCATTAAGCTCAGAGGTAGAAAAATCAGGATCCTTCTCTTTGCTTGCACAAGTCAATCCATCCAGTTCCGGAGAAGGACATCCTGTGGTCACACAGCGGGATGTTCCCAGATATTTAACTCCCCAGCACCTCAGGAATGTGGGACAGCTCTACCCATCTCTATTCAGGTAGGACTAAGCATCGATACTTCCAGCAGAATCATTCAGTGAATCTACCTGGGAACCAGGTCATTCTTTTAATCTCATTTCTCTGTTACCAGCTTGCATGAAACCAGGAGAAAGACTTGTCTCTGACTGTACAGGTAACTTAAAGGCACTTCCATTACAAAATGTAGCACATAAAAATGCATATACTCTTTCAGAACAATTGGCACTTCTCAAAAATCACTTATAAATCCTCTTCGATTAAAACTGAAGACAGAATCCATGCTTTTATGTTACTATCTGATGTGAAACTCCAGCATTTTTTTTCCTGGTATTTCTCACACATGATGGTTGCCTCTTCTACAGATGTTCATTAAGAGAGCTCAAAAGTAATCCTCAGTTGTGATATTTGAAAATATTTTTTTTTTCCTAAAAAGAAACACTAGAAATCTTTTGAAACAAAACCCTCAGTCATTTGGAAAATACAAATTATCTGTACTTTAGTCCCTTCCTTTTCTTTTACTCTAACCCAGTTTGCATTCTGTCATTAGAGAGGCCATACTTCCCTGCTCTTTATTTTAAGGACTTCTTCCCCACCCCCCACGACTGAAAAATTTGGAGAACTCAAAAATGTTAGCACAACTGTTAATTTTTGGGAAGGACGAGGAAAAGTAGTAACCTGCAAAGGGCTGATCAGGTCCAGTAAGATAGCTTTGAATTTTTATGGTGCATTACACATGAGAAAGTCAAAGAGACTGTGAAAATATTTATAATTCCTATTTAGAAGTCAGAGAATATTGAAAAAAAAAAAATCTATTGCAACTTTTAAAAGTTTAAATTGTATTGTATTTTTCACTTGATTCTTCCTAAAGCTTTAAATTTCTTATTTGTCAAAACATTCAAAGAATAAACCACTCCAGAAGCACTTAGAAAGGTATACACTTGTAAACCCAGCATTCCTGGAACTGTCACAGCAGTTACGCCAATTATATCATTGTACACCAGCAGGCTAATTTAAGGTCTCTTTGTTTTCATAACCATTTAGTTCTTTAAAAAAGAAACACAAAGACTATATCAGCTAATGTTTGCAAGCTAGGATGCACAGCAAATCTTAGCTCTTGGCTTACATTAAGGATCTGTCTTTTAGCAAAAACAAATATCCAAGCAATAGCTATAAATATGATTATTTGCATAAAAATACTTATCACTTTACCCATATGCGAGCACACATACTGCAGCAGATAAACATGTTGCAAACTGCAGAAATAAACAGTAATTCACAAGTGACTGGATGCAGCAAACCTGTAATCTAAGTCTTAAATACAAGAGAGCCTCAGCGACAGACGGGTATTCTGTGACTAGTGATTGCCTGAGGTGGCTTAAGGCATGTTGCACTTGTGTCTCAGAGTGCACCACGTTTCTGAGAGCACAGACTAACACTACCATCTCTTGTGGATGCCCTCGCCCACCCCAGACACCCAAGCAGACTCAGTCAGGACTCAGTCCTGGTGTGCACTCAGTCTGACCAGGATCCCTAGGCACCACAGGGGCAGAGCACACCACCAACACTTGCTAATACTGGCCCTGAGCACTTCTGAGACTCAGCCAATGATTCCTGAGGATGCTGGCTGCCCATCTCTAAAACACAGACAGTAAATAATATTTAGAAAGGGCACCATAAAGTCTTTAAAGAGTTCAGTTTTCTGATAAAATCTCAAGATGCAACACTAGCAACATAACACAGACTTTCTTCTAGCCATCTCCTTATTTATGTAACAGCATCTTAACCTCCTGAAAATTTCTGGTTTTCTGGCCTCACACCCACCCCTCCCCATATATATATATATATCTTGTAAACTCACTGTGAAAGCCACCTTGAAACATGGCCTGCCAGTCTAATAACAGTTAAGGCGATGTAGCTTTCAAGCACCAGGGCCCAGGCCAGAAGAGAAAGCAACCAAAGACAACACAAGAGTCGCTACTGACTAAAGCCTTGGGGGAATTTTTTAAGAATATAAGGCTATATATGGTTATATGTGTGCAATATACGCATAATACCTATGTCTAATTCCACTGTATTATAAACAAGTACACATGCCATACGGGAAAGTCACTGATGTGAACCCACATCGTGCACAGCACCATATTCTGCTTTATGTGCGCAAATCGCAGTGTAAAGGCAGATGGAGGGGCCAGTTGTGTTAAACCCAGGTGATTATGTCACCAGGTTTGGGGTTTTGTTTGACATTTTCTTTACCAGCAAACTGTCCATTAAGTTTTTGAGAGCAGAAAGCAAAAGGAGAGGAATTTGTGAAGTCGGTAGTCCATATGGCTGGTAGTGAGTTAATCTGCGTATAAGCAGCAGGTAGCATGAGCCAGGCTGTCTGTTGGGGTTGTTAGTAACCTAGGGGCAGATCATGGAACAGCAGGGAAGAGGATAAACTCGGCCTACAAATACAGTCAGGAATGTGGCAGGAAATTATTTTTGAAAACATACTCTGAAGCATAATAGCAACAATCAGACAGTCAGACCGTGTGTATGAAATCTATCTGGACTCAGGGCACACAACGGGAGTGAACACAAGTGTCTGATAAAGCAGACTGGGTCTATACATGTGTGTCCATGTATATATATATAAAACATACACTGTTCAAACAAAAAGTACATACGCATCAGAGTATATCCAGACAAACATTGCCTTGCCCCACAGTTCTAAGTGAAACAAGAATAATTTATTTGCTTATGCTTCATGCAAACCATCTGCCAAATAGCTTTATACAATTATTAATTATGTCAACACTAAAGAACAAAAGGCAGAGCAGCAGAAACAGAGAGATTCAGACAAGAGAAATTTTTTAAAAGGGAAAAAATAATGAGGAAATGAGCCACAGGTCACAAGAACAGCACAGGAGAAAGCCTTTGCACCCCCAGTACAGACTGTGACACTGGGCAGGGAGCAATACGCGACAGATAGCCAAGAACCAGCTGGCACAGAGGGACACAACCCAAGACAACCTGGACCAGATTTGTAGGGTAGACCAAAATAAGAAGCAAATGTAACTACATTTTCTAATTTAATTTTGAAAATGTCACTCAGAATTTTGGTGTTTTGAGTTTGTTCTTACAATTCAAAACAAAGATAAGACAGCAAACAACTGCCTAGGCTGGAACATTTTATTTTAGTCATCCTTTCTTAGTCATCACTGGCAAAACCCCAGATAACATTAACCCTCCAGCTATCACCGTCTTTAGGATGAGAAGTGGCAAACATTGGACAAATTAAGCAAAACGGCACCACAGAGATGGATAATCAGTCCTTCTTTTGAGGAGAAGGGGTGAAAGTTAATCAATTCATCTTTGTGCATATGTAGATACAATGGTACCAAGGGACCATTTAGCACCACCACCTGTCGTCTTCTATGTCCAGTAGAGGACACCCAGAAAAGAACGCAAGAGTGAGATACTTCAGCCATGTACTTTCCTGGTCACAAGGAACTTGCGGTTCAGGAACTTCTAGAAGCGTTGCCTTTGTATTTTGTACTAGCAATTAGTGCATTTGTAGGACGTCTATTTTAGCCTCAGCAAAGACCAGCCCTCTTTACCGACCATAACAAATTGCAAGACAGTTCAACACAGAGAGAGATACCTTCCCATCACAAGTGACAGCTATTCTTCCCCAAACTTAAGCACCAGAACAAATCAAACATGATAGATGTCGTTTGTATTACACATTAGTGCACTACAGGAAAGCCACAGCCTCTAGTAACGTGTGCTTTATAAAAACCTCCAGCACAGACTGCAGAGTTAATAAACAGAAAGGAAGCAATAAGGAATTATTTTCATCCAACGATTCTGATCTTCTGTGCAGCCACTTGGAAATACAGATATTTTTCCTGCAAGTGGCAAAGTTTTGAAACTTGGGTGCAAAAGAACGCTGCTCTTTTAAATAGGAAAAGTAGCGTCACCTCATCCACGAGGTACCTTACCCCCGGAAACAGATGCTTCTGTCTCAGGTGAGCACTAGAATGCTGTTCAGGTCCAAACACAAAGTCATGCAGCAGGGAAGTATTTACAGAAATAATATTCCTTGTGATTAAAGCCTGGCCATAAATTGCAGGATGACAACAAAAAGGGACAGAGAAGAGCTTCCCTCAAGAATACAGATGGGCTTGGAAGGGGCATGAGGCATAAGCCAGACCTAAAGGGAAAAACAGGTCAACGTAAGCGTGAAATAAACTCAAAAGAGGTTCTCCCATGAGAGACCTGCAGTTAGGAATTAACTGTATTTGACTTCCAGCAACTAGGAGGAAGAAAAAGACTGGTTAGGCAGAAGGAGTGTATGCTACTCTCTGGATGATCTCTGTACCTGGCTACGAAGTTTCAGAGGTGCTTTTCCCAGCACAGAAAGTCCCTGTGAGGCATTTCACTGCATCTCAGCCATCTCTCCTCTTTTAAGAGGGGAAGTTCTTCCTAGTGGGAAAGAATCTTATCACAGGTATCCTAGTGAAATGCAACAGGAGAAACCAGTCTTTAGTGGATGAAGGGAGTAGATTGGAGGTCTGCGTACCTTAAACCCTAGCAACTATAGGGCGTTGGCATGTCCTTCACTGCCACAGGTCTGTCCCCACTGCCAGTCTTGTCCCAAAGATCAGCTACACTAGTGATGCAAGTCTCACGAGCGGAGTACTCGAGTAGCTATTAACACAGCTACACGCTGTCTGGGCTGGAGGTGAAAATAAATCTTTTTCCTCATCCTTAACTGTCAGACTCTTCCTTGGTCACACAGATAATGTCCCCCCCAAAAAGACTACGTGATAAGTCCAATCTGAATTTTAAGCTTCATGTGGGATTCAAAGTTAATAAACTTCTGTGAACAGTCTTTCCCTTCAAAGGGTTCTCATTAGTCCTCAAGTTCTGCTTTTCTCCCCTTCTTCAGGTTCAGATGTCCTATATAGATCTATTCCTTCACATTGCCTCTGCAGCTAGTTACCTTACTTTGTTAATTTGTACAGTCTCTCTCCAGCTCTGTCCTAGACCTGCACAGTGATCTTATTGATGCTAGCTCTCATAGCTCACAAATACTGCCATATTGGCCCTAAATTAAACGCAAGATTTCTTACAATACTTTAGCTCACGTATGAGAAAATTCCTTCCCTCCTCCTGCATTTGCTCCTCTCCCTTAATTCTCCATTCCTGCAACAGGTCAAACACTTCTCTGCACTGAGACCCACTTGTTTCAGGTGAGTAAGGAGGAGAAAAAGGAGACGCAGCTTTTCAGAGGGCAGGTTGCAGCTCTGTGTGCCAGTCCTGGTATCACTCAGGCATGCACAGGCTGTGTGGAGGCAAAGTTTGACTTTGTAGGTAAATGATTTTTGTCAGGTATCTCAGCCAACCAGCTGGCACTGCCCAAGCTGCCCAAAGGGAGATAAGGCTGAGATCCTGGACACTTCCATACTGACTGCACAGCTCCCACCTCTGACAGGAGGAGAGTGCTTTGCACTGCTCAATTCTTTAAAGAACAAATGGAAAACCATCAAGTTAATGGGGAGGTTTTGTGTGTGCTAATTATAGCACACAAAACCCCATTGTCTATGTCCAAGGCTGGGTCACACTGTTGTTACAAAGCTTTTGTAACTCTACTAATGCCTTTAATATAAGCTCCTATTAATTGTATATTCAACTTAATTCCTAAGCTCAGCGCTACCGGATCGCACTAGCCAGGCGGCTGACTGTAATTACAGTGTGCTTATAGTGTGCTTAACCCGCATTTATAAAGCACGTTAATTCTCATGATTCTGTTTTAATTTGGTGAAGGATTGACAGCCTTTTGATTTTGCTCCACAGATCAGACCTAGCATGAGTGGCAGCCAGGTAAATACATGGTGCTATCCAGCAAATGCGGCTTGCTTTTGCTCTGGAAGGAGGCAACGTGGTGCTTCATCCTCCCTTGGGTACCTGGAGCTACACCATCCCTCCAGCTTCCTGCAAGCTGTCTTTTTTCTTGCACATACTGGTTCATTAGAAACCTTTATCTCCAGAACAGCCACCCTGTTAGAAGGCAAAAAGAGGAGCCCAGGGCAAACAGGAGTTCCTATGATTGCCATGGCTGCCAAGGGATCTGCAGCCTTCAAAACACAGTTTCCCTGTCCATGGAGTCCCACAGTTCCAGGCCACGGCGCAGTATTTCAGCAATTCTAGAAACTAGACGAAGCATTTCCTCAACCGTTTCAGAAAAGTTTTGGATTGTATCTATAGATGTTCATAGATCAAGGGAAACACCACTTTGCCTATTTGCTTTTCTACCTCTACTGGAAAACTCAGAGAGGCACTGATAAAATCCAGCACATTGCATGAATCTGGAGAGAAGCCAATACCTCATTTACTCAGTTGGCTGTCAGCCTGTACGAATTGCCATTTTTGAATGACTTAAGAGCACCGAGGCATACAGATCTTCCTGGTGCTCTTGCCATGAGTTATAACAGCATCAGGGTGCACATTGCTTATGTGCTATAGAGCACAAGCTGCAGGTGGGCCACAGAGGACTGAAAAGCATTGAAGCTTTAGGATGACATTATGGCTTGGCTGTATCCAGCACCATCTCCACTTCCCTGACACCCCAACTAGCAGGTAGCTCCTGCCTACCATGTTCTCCTGGCTAGCAAATTAACTTGGCAGCAGGTCCTGATTTACCTTCCCCTACTTCCCCTGGTTGCTCAGGAAACAATAAATAGCAACTAGAGAAAGTCCTGTGGGGAGACACTAGAAAGATGAGTGATCTGGATATGATGTAAGAGGAAGAAAATAATCTCACGCTGAAGATGACGCAAGGAAGGTATCAAATATGGAAAAGATTGATGAAAGGGGAAAGCAATTTTATGTCCAAGGAGCGCAGGACATGAAGCAATGGACTTAAATTGCTACATGAATGGTTTAAGTTAAACATCAAGAAAAATCTCCACAGGCTGGCAAGGGATCTTCTTTAAAAAAAAAACAAAAAAAACCAACTGGTTAGGCAAACACGTCAGGCACAGCTTCGTTAAAAAGCAGCTCATTTTACGGCATGCAGATAGGCCTAATGACTTCCCAGGATTTCTTACAGCCATCTTTTGTATGATTCTTCAACCTTTATATTAGCTTTTTTTTGTGTGTATGGCTGTTTCTCCGTTATTACCCTTTCCTTTGGCAAAATGGTTTTAAATGTTAACACATGCTCTCACTATACAACTTAACACCAATACCCAATCTTCTTTCTCTCTCATTCATGTTTTCTCTGAAAAAAATGTAAATAAAAAACCCTCTATTTATTCATGTAACTGATAAATATTTTCAACCAATATGTTCTTTTAAATAAAATTAATTTATGCACAAAATGCCAACTTCCAAAAAACTTTTTTTTTTAAGTTAGGTTCTCAGTGAAAGCCTTGTCATGTTAGAAGACCGTTTTCAGCAAAATGGACTTAATCTTTGACTTATCTTCTGACAACAAAAACGTAACTTCTTTACTTGAAGCAATAATTGCAATGTTCCTTTTATTATTCCTTTTTACCATTTCCTGCATTAAACTCTTCATTAACCTATCACTCTGATTACTTTTAAAAGATGGTTATGTATTTTTCAGAAAACAAAGGCAACCAAAATATATGGACTAAAAATGTTTATATTGTATACACTAGACCATTGCCTCTGCATATGAGCACACATTTAAACACGTGCACCAGCAATAATATCTCAATTTTACCGATTCAGAACCTGCTTAATCTTCATTTAACAAAATCCAAACAAGGAAGCCCTCTGTCCCCAAATGCTGCTCTGCCTTAATCCCAACAGGCGGGCTCTGGGCTTCTCTATAGATGTGATTATTGCTGTCCAATTCTTCGCCTTTCTCTCAGGGCCAGTCTCCTTATGCAGGATGACTCATTAGCCTCCATCCCCGGCAGGGAGCTGACATCCAATTAACTGGCTGACAATCCTCCAGTGGCTCCCACTACTCCTTTAAGGCTCTGTTTACAAACACAGGCTGTCGCGCCCATAAGGGAGGGGAAGTTGAAAGTCCCCCTGCCAGGCCAGTTTGTTCAAAATCTTCAGAGCCCTTTAAACAATACCTTTGTTGGGTAAAGATGGGACATATTGCTTGCAGCAGGATGCAAGGCATCCTAATGGCTACATCTGCGTTTGGCGGGAAAGGGAACAGCAATTGGTATCGAAACAGGAGCGTCATGACACAGATCGGGGTTTCAGCCGGGAAGCCAAAGGAAATCAGCATATGGGGAAATATCGTTGAATTCTGTATGGGAGCGCACCTAAAGAGTTTGTCCATAGTGATGTAAAGCATTCTCAGAAAAAGAAATAGGCTTTTGAGTATAAAATTACAGGTGTAGCAAAGTTTGTGCACCATCTGCACCAGGAGATAGCATTTTATTAACTCCCACAGTAAAGAAGCTCAAAGTCCCCCACACGCCCGAGCAGGAACACGGTGTTACTTGCAGAGAACACAGGAACACAGGTTTTCACTTTGAAGAGACTCACTGCAGAGTGTCTCTGCCTTTGATCTGTCAGTGCTGGTTTTATTTGCATTAGGAGTTCTGGTTAGATTTTTTTCCTTTTGACCAACTCCAGAGAAAATAAGGTGTCCAGAAAACTAATCACTGCTACTCGATTTCCATTTGGCACTAGCTAAACCAAATAACTGTTCCTTCTCAGATAAAGGTCTGCCCTGGAGCAACTTCAAACTAAAGTCAGAAAAGGTCCTCCTAACTTGGCAGCTGGGACATCTCCCTGGCAGCAAGTTTGAAACTGGACTTCAAATTCACACATTCCTGAGTATTTACAGGATTTTTGGATCGTGATCTAAATCCTAATCATCACCCCCAGCTCCCTTTCCGAGTGAGGTACTGTACTGGGCTTGTGTGGCAAGGTTTTGGTACTGGGGGGGCTACAGGGGAAGCTTCTAGCAGCTTCTCATAGAAGCCACCCCTGTAGACCCTCACTACCAAAACCTTGCCACGCAAAACCAGTACAGGTACAAAACGACTGACTGATCCAGACGCTTTCAAACCTGAGCCCAGTTCCTTTGAATTTTCATGGACATGGTCTCATCTTTTGAAATAACCTGCACTTGCTCCAAACCAAAGCAGTGACTGGTTTTTGCAGTGGGGAATGTTGACACTACCTTGAGAAGGTTTCCACTGTCCCTTGCTGCTTTGTTGGGTAAAGAACAGAGTGGAGATGGATCCTGAGAGAATCAAGCAAGCACCAAATCCTGGTTCTTTTTGCCTCCAAAGTTGCTTTGCACCATGCACACAGGTTAGTGAGGTTTTATGCTGGGCTTAAGTGCTGCTTCCTTCAGAGCTCTCCCTCACACTATTAGAGTGACACAAATGAGAATTTATTGAGAATTTAAGCCTGAGCAGTTAATCTTGGTTCTTTGTCTAATATATATATCACAACAGAGATACTGACACAGGGATTTCAATAAGAAATAACTATTCCCATTTGGTTACAATAGCGGGCAAAGCTTTCAGCCAGAGAAGGCAAACGCAGAGCAAGGTTTTGGTCAGAAATCCACTGTAAGAGCAGCTTTAGTAGCCCGAGAGTTCATCCCTTCACCTCCTCCAGATGATTGCTAACTATAGATTAACACCTCAGTATCCTGAATCTGTAGTACAAATTACATCAGTGCTTCCACCCTGAAGCAGTGCAGTCAGCCAGGTGAGCTCAAACCACCTTCAGCAGCAGTGCNNNGTCNCATTCTAGNNNCCTTTCACATTCTAGTCCCCAAATGAGCTGCAGCATCCTCTCACAGGAGATAAGAAACAGCAGAATGACAGGTACTTATTGAGACCCAAAAGTCATTTCTGCTCTCACCATCTAACCACAGCTTAAAGTACAGCCTCTGCTAAGAAAAGCTATTGCTGTATCTGGGTGAATTATATTCCAAACTGTCATGTACAGATTGACTGTACCCACTAATTAACTGTTCTATCTCATTACATTATAGGAGTGGCAATGATAATTGCCATGTGCATCATGGTATGACAGTGGAGCCAAGAGCCAGCCAGCACAGCCGTGCACGACAGAGTGTGGGCCATGTCCCTGTCCCAGGCCCTGGGCTGTGCTCCAGCTGCAGCCTGGTCACAGGAAAATTAAGGGTCCTTTTCCAATTTCATTCACGTTGCCCAGGAAAGTTATGAAAACCTCCAGGAATGGCAATTCCACAGCCTCTCTAGCTTATGTTTGGTTTGTTTTTTTTCCCTCCCCTCATATGTAGATGGAATACAACTTGTCCCAGCTTTCGACCGCTCCTTGTCCTTTCACTGTGCATATCTGAGAACAGTTGGCCTGTCTTCTCTGTACTCCCCCAGGGCAGTGGAAGACTGCCATCAGACTCCCTTAGCCCTCTTCCCCAAGCTGAGCAAACCCAGCTCCCACACAATGGTGTGCTCCAGCCTCTTGACCAGCTTAGTGGCCCTCTTGCTAAATTCTGCAATTTATCAACATCTTTCCTGCACTCTGAAGACCAAAACTAGATGCAGTACTTCAAACGCAGCTTCACCACTGCCTCGTAGAAGTCACTAACCATCTTCCTCAACCTGCTGACTGTGGCCTTGCAATTCCATCCCAGCATACAGATAGCCTTCTCTGCCCACTTTTCCTTTGTCTAGATAGTCATATAATAACCTGTTTGTTGGCCATGTCAAATCATTCAAGTCCTAGAGTTTATTCTGCTGCCTATTATTAAAATTGCTATCTTTCTATGCTCAACATTTCCAGTTAATCAAACTATAAGGACCCTAAATTTGCTTTAGAAGTCTGGACAGCAATAAGCCCACTCTTCCTGGAGACCATGTATGCCCAGGAAAAGAAAATAGCCTCTAACTACACTGTTTTGAATCCTGTGGCACAGCCCAAATCACTTGTGAAAGACCAACAGATGGACAGAAAAGGACACTCTCCTCCCCCCCTTAGCTGGTATCAATTCCCATTAAATACTCTCCTGTGTCCAGACTATGCATGCTGACCACTCAATGCAGACAGAACTGCAATCCACATTGATGAACTTCCTAACAAATTCTGTGCGTCTCTGTCCTTGTTTCTCTACCAGTCACACTTTCACTCTGAATTTTCCTCTAATTAATTCCATATTAAGCACTGAGAATCTGCAGGGTCCTCTCAGACATCCCTTGTCCCTTTCTGTATAGGCCCTCCGGGTCCCCAGTGGTAAGCCCACTGGTAAAAAGCTGACATCTGTGCGGCAGCTCACAGGCTGCAATTTCAGGTATAGCATGTGTTGCACCTTGAACTGCCGTCTCATTTCAGACCTCACCATTGAGACCAATTAAGTACAGAGCATGCAAGGAGCTGACCGAGTGTCGCGTGCTGGCTATAACCACAAGGACTTAGAGGCCACAAATCTGTTATTACCAAGCTGTTCCCGACAGCAGCATGCTGCCTCCTAACAAAAAGAATAGATTAGGATCAATCAAGTTCCCCTCTGGCTTGTCAGTGGGACTTTGGACCACACCTTCTACCCAAAACTTTCCTCTTCTCCTGCTTCCAAACACCTAGCCAGCTCCAGGCTAACAAGGTAGCTGCTGAGTCAAGCAGGAGCTGAACCATATGTTCATAATTAGTTAACTTCTTGCTTTGTCGCTAGAGGCACTATCAATAAATCAGCGACAGCCCGTAGTGGCCTTAGGAGATGCAACGAGCTACCCCCAGCCAGCACGGAGCCCTCCCCTCCACACGGGCGACTGGAGCACGGGCCGTATTTCATTCCAGCTGCAGCATTGTGCGGTGAATTAACTTTATCCTCAATTTAAAAAGCCAGCATGAAATCAAAAGAGACTTGAGAAAAAGAATAAAGGGAAAGAAAGAAAGAAGAGGAAAGGGTGGGAGGAGAGGGAAAAATCCTAGCAGGTCAACTCAGAAAAAGTCTGGTGAATGACAGTCTACAGGGATGGCCCTGCTTAACCCATTGCTGCAAGGCTCGTTGTTTGCAGCACATTAACTTTCAAAGCCATTCTGCCTCTTATTCCCCAGCACTGTGGTTGAAGGTTTCTTGTTACACACTAAAAGGGGACTCAGTGATATAATTCTTTTTTAAACGAGTCAAACATATTGTTAAGTACAAGCCTAGACAGTGGGTAAAGTGGAGCAAGAGCCAACAGCGGCAGGGTGAGACCGTCTGTCTGGAAACATCATCGAGGCGAGCGTGCTGCACACAGCACTGCCTTCAACTGCGTACCTGAGCAAACAGTGGCCTGACTAAGGTATATCCTGCAAACAACTCAATCTCCACCACAGTACATGGCGGTCATCTGTGCTCACTGCTCCACTCTGAACCTCGGGAGATGCGGTTATTGAAAAAAAACAAAACAAAAAAACAACCCCCCCACCAAAACTAAAAAGCCATTTGGGATTGTTTTTGTCTTTTTTTTTTTTCCCCCAGTGTGTGGTGCGTTGCTTTGTTTTGAAACATTAATAAAAAGAGCAAGTTAGAATAGGTTCAGTGATGGTACAGACCCAGGTCTGTCACACTAAAAAAGTTCTCATGTTTTCAGTTTGTTCATACCAGACTGAGATCAGATACTCCACCCAATTTGGGAAAGTCCATGGCAATAGTCACGCTGCGTGGTGGTAAGCCAGTCTCCCTAGAGGCAATGGAGAGTGCTGAAGACTTCTAGAAAGTGATCCACAACACTCTAATCTGGAGCCTGCCTATCGTAAGGACCTAGGTAGCACCTCTACAGACTACAGAGTTATGCCCGCAACCTGAATATCACTCACTACTAAATACTCAAATGCTTCTAGGTAACTACTAGCACAGTCATTCTGCCTGCCTGGAGGTTTAATGGAAATAAAGTCTGTGCTTGCGGTGCTCCCATTGGCAACCCTCCTTTGATTAGAGATGTACTTGAAGAGCTTGTTGCTGTAAGATGAAGACGGAGCCTTGTGAAAATGCAGCCATGAAAAGATTCCTTTCCCCTGTTTCTGCTCTTTTCGCACCAGCCCCTCATCTCGGAGAGCCCTGGCCCTCCCACAGTCTTCCAGGACTGCTTCGCTGCTATGCTTATCCCACCTGCTTTCTTGCTGCCTCCTGGCCCCTCTAAGTCTCCTGTGCAGGAGAAACTGGCTGCTCTGCCTACTCTCCATCACCGAGGGAGGCACTTTGCCGCCTCCTCCTCCTCCTCTACAACAGAGCTGCTCAGATTTGTCAGTCCACTTCTCTACTGTGTATGTACACACATGAATCCTATGAAATCAAAACATCCCTGAGGGGCAACTGAGGCTCAGGCAAACCCCAGAGAAGACTGTGTGCAGGACAGGATGACATATCCAGCCTGTAGTTCTGAAAAGTTTTCGAAGCTGCTGACTAATCCTGGAAAGCCTCAACTCCACAACCACTTCTTCCCCCCGCTTTTTCTTTCTTTCTAAAGAAAGTCCCTGGAAGTTCCCCAGGTGCCTCTGCACCAGAAACACCTCCCCACTCCACAGCCAAGCGCTTCTCCCTATGCAGATCCACTGTCTCTCAGGTAAACTCAGAGCAAACCTGACACACCCACCAGCTGGACCGGTCTCCTCACTGACGTGTAACTCTGGTGTCTTCTTCCCTTTGATTACATGTGGGGAGCACTGACTGAATCCCCAGTCCTACTCCTAACACCTTACTTTGAAAGACTGCCACAGGACTGCCTCTGGTCTGCTGAAAAGGCAGATGAGAAATGGTTACAGCACTGCTACCTCCTGATCTTCCTGATTTATTCCGCTATAGAAGCTGCCTGGTTGGTTAGCTAGGCTCATCCCTTCTACACCGATGGATTTGGGAGTGCTGCTAGCCACAAAGCCACAGGCTTGCCTCAAGTCTCTTACAGAGGATGCGGAGAAAGGAATTCAACACTTTACAGTAAAACGAAAGCAAGAATAACTTCATAATCCAGTGGTTAGGACACAACCCCCCTCCCCCCCCCAAAAAAAAACAAACCACAAAAACCAAAAAACCCTTGTGTCCTGCTTCCAGCACTGTTTTAGATTTTACAGTAAATATTTACTGGCTAAAGCCCATGAACTGCTACTAGTGCAGGAATGAGAGGCCAGTCCCTCTCTCCCAGACAGGTGCTTTAACTGATAGGTTGGAGCCCTGGTCTTGTTTTAGTATTCGTTCTTCACTAGGAGGCTCTTCTACTTCATTTTGATGCATTAAAAAAGCCAAAACACACCCCAAACCTATGGATGTGTCCTATATAATTTTAGCAGAACACTTCTAAATTTTAGGTCATCTGTCTATTAACTGAAATTTCTGGTTCAGCCCAGGTAAGGGGAAACCAATTATTTTAGATTTTTTTCCCCCTCACTGCTTCCCATTGCAACCTCATCAACACCGATTCTCTCTCTAACACAACCTCTTCTGCCACTGACACACCTGAATTCAAAACAAACAGAACAACATGATTCTGAAGGAAGTTGAGTTTTAAAAACTCTGACATAATTTTAAAAAGTCAGACTTCTAAAAAACACAAAAAGATGAAGAGACACCATTTATTTCAACAGAGTTCCTTGATCTTGTTGTTTCACATTATAGTAGTTTTGTCATGGGCCTCTAACCCCTTTAGGGGAAGAAAGGAAAAAAAAAAACAAAAACAAAACCAAAACAAACCACCAAAACCCCAAACAAAACCAACAGCCAAGAAGGATATTAAACCTGATTATCACAAGCAAACTCCCATGCTCAAGAAACTGCATTCAGCTTACACACATGCACATTTCAAATGCAAACATACTGCTTTCCAGTCTTGTGGCACAATATCTGGTTGCTTGTCAGTGATAAACACAACCTTATTCTTCCTCAGAGCAAAATGAAATTCATCTAGCCCGCAGAGTTTGGAAAGCATGTGGAGATACAGAAGCAAGTATCTCATGAGCACCTGACCACCGACCAGCTCCCTTCAGGACGGGACGGCTTGGCGTCTCCATCCTGCTCAATGCGAACAACAGCTCAGCAGGTGCATCAGTGGTAACACGGCCAGACCACTAGATTAACGCAGCAGTTCTACATGGGCAATATTAACCCACACTCGCAAAGAGTGAGCAATCACTAACTGCAGACCCTAAGAAAACAATGTTTAAATGGAAGCCGAGATCCTGATATAAAACTGCAAAAATCAAACTCTATCACCAGTCCTTTATTTTTTCACTGGCATTTATAAACGAACTGTTAGATGAAGGCTTTAATACTAACTGCTAGTAGCTTAGGAAGACTGTTCAGTAAAAGGCAGAAACACACTTTCATTAATTTTTTTTTCCCAGAACGTGACTGAGAGGAAGCTTCTAAACCTTTAATCATTATCAAAATATGCACTTCGGAACCTAATTTTAGAAAAAAAGTCTGCAAAATCTGAGTATACAGCTCTGTGCTACCTCCATGCTATGTTGTTTTTTCTATAGCAGAGATATTCCAGAATATTAAAGAGTTGTCTTAAGGCTCAAGTTTCTGGCTATATTTACACAATTACCTAAGAATGTCACCTTAAAAGGTCTCATAGATGCTAAAAAACCCCCAACCCTTTAAATTGGAACTTTGGTAAATCTAGCAATAAGAAGCAAAAAATAATTATTCTATAGTTTGTCTCAAGACTCAGTGAGCACGATTTATGCTATTTTTAACTCTTTACATGGACAATGCTGATTTTGGTATCAAAAAAAGCTTTTTTCATTTTGATAAATAAATAGGCTGACAATAACATTGCTCCAGTGTGGGCAAATACACAGATTTATGTCACTGGACAAAATTAACCCATTCTTTCGGATTTGGAAAATGCTGGTGAAAGAATATAAGCTGTGGGGAGAGGGAAAAAAAAAAAAAGAGAAAGAAAACTACAGACCTGGACTTATTAAGGGAATTAATCTGGTGAATAACTAAGCTCAGTGAAGAGGTGGAAGATAATCACTTGCTGCTCTCAGGATGTCCCAAAAACAAACTAGCCTTTCTACCAGCTTTAGTATTTGGAATACTAGAATTTTCTTACTTGGAGCCACCTGAGATGGAGGGTGAACACAGCCTAATGCCTCTATATTGCTCAGTTCCACCCCTCAAAACTTAAATCCCATTATAAGAACATGCGTGATTTACTCTGCTGAACCACCCTCCTGATGTGCACGGGTGGGACCTGAAGGAGGGACACTAGCAAGCCCTCTGGTGCCCACTTACTGCACCCTTCCATAAAACACACTGACATCCAGGAACACCTGAAAGCCAAAACATTTTCAGCAATAAGCTATCCCTCCAAATTCATGGTACCAAACCACATCTTTGAAATTATAATAAAGTCTATAATTAGTGTTACTCTTCAGAATAAAAACGCCAACAATTACAGAGGGCTATTCCTCAGTAAGAGCATCTAACGTAGTATCTTCCTCATCACACATTTGGGGTAAACAGAGGTAAAAGTGAATTATTCAAGGTCACTTTGCAGGCCAGCAGCCAACCCAGAAACGAGCACTGCAGAGCCTTTCAGTTTCCCAGTGAAGTATTTTGTCCGCGTGGCCACGGCTCCTTTCTGCCCCGAAGCACCAGCTGTGCCCAGACTCTTCCTTGGAGACTTGTATCTCCTGGGCGCTGGAGATGACAGGTCTAAGCCCTACCACTGAACACAAACTCCCTTGAAATATGCGGAATCACAAAAGAACATCAGGTGAACCTGCTGCTTTTCAAACAGTACAGCTTTCTGCCTTCTAAGAGGGAAGTCAGTGAACGCTGACCCGAACAAACAAGGGCCCCAGCATGCACGTCAGGAGGCTGCTGAGCTTCAGTGCCAGCCATGGATGACAGACCAGTCACTGGGGGTTCTGTGGATGGCAAGAGGTCTCATTTCTGTCTGAACAGGAAGAGAGAAAAGAAAGATGGAACAGAATCCACAGTAGCTTCTGGGCAGCTCAACAGCTGCCATTAAGTCTCTGTTCCTTCCAGTCACATCAGGAGACTAGGACACAAGAACCTTGGGTCAAGAGAAAAAGTCTCCTCTCTGAAGCCTGCTCTGTTGCACTGTACTAATCTCTTCCACCTTTCCCTGCTGTACTACTACAGTTTCTAATGGAAGTGTAAAATTACAGTAAGGCATCAACGAATCCTGCTCTCTCATAAAGGGGCAGTTAAACCCCAATGATTTCTCTTGTTTCTTATTCACTCTGAGGCCTTTTTACACTGCTTTGGCACAGTACAAGGCTGCAAAGTGGATGCAAACCTCCCCTCTCCCTCCCCCTTTCACCTCCAGGATAGCATAAAGTATAACTGGACAAAAAAAAAAATATCCTGTTCACAGTTATCGTTGCACATCATTGCTGCAAGGGAACCCACGCTCCCATTGAAGTGTGTAAACTTTTGCTTGAAATTAAATTTCAGCAAAAATTCAGGGGAGAAAACAGCTCTGATGTGCTTTGAATGGAATTCTTCTTTTAAAAGGCTTTGGGATTTGGAAGACATTTACTCTTTTAATCCATTATATCAAAATCATTGACAAAATCACAATGAAACATTTTGTTCCTTCCTAAAAACAAAAACCAAAGAGGGGAAAAAAAAAAAACCTCTCACAGAGAATTAAAAAGCATTCAGGTTTCATTCCAACGAGCTGGGCGTCAGGACCTCAGCATTCTTCAAGAAAAGAGATTATTGTCTCCAGCCAGTGCTGGTGTAAGCCTGTAAAATCCTCTGCCAATCTTTTAGATGAATTACCAGCCAACTAATTCCTTTTCATCACCAGTTCATCGAACACTACCTGCATGGACTAGGAGCTGGAAATTTTATGTATACAGACAGAGCCAGTTTAGTAGAATACCTCCCTAGTGACTTACTGTTTTAACTCAGCCTTTGAATAGTGTGCACAAAAACCCTGACATCTTTCTCAGCTCGTGACAACAACATCCTTCACCTTCTGACCCCCGACACATTTCCACACATCCTAGGATCTTTCTTTCATTATTGATTAGGGAAGGCAATGCCATACAGCTCTGCAGTGAAGAGATGCCCTCACATATATTTACTCAGATCGGAGATCTCTGCCAAACTTCCCAACTGCCAGCCAAGAATGGAAAGTGCCCAGCTCTACACCCAAGGAGAGATGGAGGGGAGCCAGACTGCCAGCTCCTGAGCACCAGCCAAGAGGAAAAGCACTATTAAATAGGTGAAGCCCGGTACATAGGTACTGGCAGCACGCTGCACACTGGAGGAGCTCACAGGCCAGGTTATGAAGCAGGCAGATGCATACATCAGTGGCTGATTAGGCACGGGGCCCCATTCAGCTCTGCATCTGGTCCCATGAAAATTCATCCTAATTTGGATGAAACCCGTGAGCTAGCTGGCAGGTCTCCCTGCAAAATACTTTGACTTCAATAGAAAACACCATGGAGAAAAACACGGCTTTTCAGCACACCACTCTCTCTCATACTCAGCAATTTCCCCCAAAACACGATGGCCAACACTCGTAACATAGTCAAGAGAAACTGTTTCTATCACCTGCCATTTAAACATGGGACTACCTCAGTGCACTTGTTTACACCACTGAATCACTCTTCCGAGATGAAAAGGTTACTTAGCTGCAGAATGGCAGCTCAGTTCAGTGGTAATCTCTGGATGGAGGACCATCAACACAGAAGTAGCGTGCTGCTGATGCCAGACCAAGGATAAGCTTCGGTTCTAAAACCACATCAAAGTTTATGTTGAAACTTCCATCCAATTAGCCCCCAAAACTCACAAAAATTTCTCTGTTCACAATTAATATTGCTCTTGTGGAACCCAGTAGTCACAGCCAAGAACAAAGGGACTTATTTGGCCAGGGGCTACGAGAGTACATTTTTGATTACACAAACGTAAAATCTAAGCAAACACACACCACTCCCGATTGATAGATGAGGAACTGAAACACAAAGACGCAGAGACTGACTTGGGTCTATACCATAAATGGGTGGCAAACATGAGGTCTGGAACCTCAGAACGAGTGCTGCTATAATACTGTATAACATCAGACCCAGGAGCAGAACATATTTCTTTTCCATACACCAATCAGATTGACAACAGTAACAGATTCCCACCTGTATTTTTCAGGAGAACCCATCACCTTATCAAAAGCCAGACCTGAGATCTGCATCTCTTTAGGACCTCATTTTTTATGATACAATTCCAGCTGCTCAGAAGGAGAGGGCAAGTCACATACAATATATAGGGACTGGGATGTGCTCTGAGATAACGTGCCTATAGGATGCTAAACCAGTGCAATTAGTGCCCTCTTCAGACAGATGATCAATATACCCAGCAGAATTAAGTAAAATATTCAAAAGAAAACTCCAGGATGATAAAAAGTGTTATTCTATTTATTTTAATACCACAATGCTCTCACTTTCAATGACATTCTGTAGTCGTAAATTCTATAAACATACTGCATGCTCCATAAAACCAGCACTTTTTCCATTTGTCTTTCCATTTCAGGAGATAATTCCTCATTCCTGTACCTGGAGGTGTAATGAACTGCAATCTAGAGGGCTGCAAAAAAATAAATGGTCACCCACACTGATGAAAGATGAGGTCTATCCGCTAGAGGCGTGTTAAGTCCTTCTCAGATGATCAGGAAAATAGAAAAACAACCACACAAAATCAGACAAAACCCGCACAGATTGTTGTATATAAGCACATCAAAATGGCAAGCACATAGGATGAAAAAGATAAAGCTAAAGTCCAAATATGCCACAAAAGCCACAGATCTCCACATGTAAGTTTAGATCTGAAATGAGAGTAACATTTTGAACAGCCAAGGAGTAAGAAACAGTACCAGTGTCACAAGAGAGCACCCTGGAGGGCTGGCATTGAAGTTTTATGAACCCGCTGCCTAATTAAAGCAGTGGATAGGACAAAATGACTCAGAAGGCCCTTCTAGTCCTAGGTCTTCATGAGCAGTTATCTGTGCTTTATCCCTCTTCGAAGCAGAGATCTTCTGTCCCTTGTGACAGAAGAGAACCAAGATTAGCTGTTAACAGAACAGAGGTGATGACAGATGGGTGAGCACTTGTGTGCACAACACATGGCACGCATGTTATTCAAACATACTCCTTACATATTTCATCTGCAAGGATATTCTACACATAAAAGAGTCACTGCCTATGCATAAAAACTTCCTTCTAGATAAACCCAAAGCATGGCTGCAAAGCTATGTAACTTCATTTTCACAAGAAAAAAAGATGTGATTGTAACGTGATTTTCCGGTTCAGAATTAATCATGTCTAATAAAGAATATGCCTTCAAAATCTTAATGTCTGCATAGGCAGATAATGAGTTCTTTGCACAGTTGCTACCCAAAGGATAAATGTGGAAGATTACCGCAAACCTGGAGAAATATAACTTCTCGGCACCTTAAGACACTTTCTAGAAGTCTGCAAACACTTTCAAAGCAATTCAAGATTAATTGAATGTGACAGATATTCATTTGGATCGTCACTATTTAATTTGAGCCTACATACTACCACACACATACAAACCCATCAGATAATATCCATTACTCAGATTCAGTTTGTAGATCACTATAAAATGTTATCCTTTTCCATACTACTGCTAAAATACAACTTATTTCCTTGAAAAAAACAACCCTTTTCTGAACACTGACAATTAAGCCCTAGTAATATCAAACTCCCTCCTAGGGATCTATCAGGGATAAACCTCACTCGGTGCATACCAGAAAATACAGAAACAAAATCACATATACCTCAACACACTGCATGCCCTCATTTCAAACCAGAAGAAAGTGCTGAAGCCACTATGAGAACCGTGCCCGGGTAGGATAGCCTCTATCCACTGACTCACCACTCTTGCTGGGAGAAACTGCAGGTAAACCCAGAAAGGTCTATTACTCTTTTTTCATCCTCAAGTCACCTTTTTAATTTGTTTGTTCCTAAGTAATTGTAAAACTCCACAGTACTAGAAAGTATCAGCACAGGAGAGCTAGAGCCCAACAGCACTGAAGACTCAGTTTGACCAACTGCATTTTACAGCAAATGAAGTCCACAGGTGTATTTACTGCCACCTGACAATGATTCAAAACTAGTAACTGGTGTGAGAGAGTGATGGAAAAGGTAAACATTACGCTAAAATGTACCAGGAAGAGATAAAAGAGATAAAGATTTGACAATGCTTTTCTTTAAAACATGGGTACATTACACAGCAGACTGAGTAATTTTGGTCATCTGAAATACAGGTTAACGTCAGCTGGAATATTGTCTGAGATGGATTCCCTGTGGCTTTTATGTTAGGGGAAGACTGTAAAAGAACCTGCCTCATCTGACCTAAAAAGCAAAGGAAAAGACAATATGTGACAGCGCTCTGCAAAGACATCAAGGCTAAACACTACAGAGGGAGAAGTGTCTACACTAAAGCAAGAGTTTGGCATGAGGACAAAAGGGATTATACCTGCTATGAATACATTCAGACTGGAAACTAGAAAGTGTCCAGCCATCAGAGCTCAGAGTATGGTGTAGCCTCACAGTGGGAATAACGTAAGGAGTATAACCTAATTAGTTTTAAGAGGGAGACTGAAAAGTTTAAGAATGTCTCAACAGCAGGGGACTGGATTTGGGAAGTGCCTTTTAGTCCTGCATTGAAGGAGGAAGACTGACTAGAGAACAACCAGAACCTGTACCTGCATAAATTTCCATCCAGATGCATTCTTGCAAAGTAGCCTCATCAAGTTTAACTAATCACACCTTTAGTTCACAAACATCATCAGAGATTCATCCGAGTGCTAAATACCTATGTGTACCTAACCACAGGTTAATATCTTGAGTTACTGAGTGAGCCTCTATTCCACCACGGATACAGCAGCCATTCCTAAGAGGGATAAGAAGCACCGCAGCAGCAATACAGCAGAACAAGTAAAGAAGATTTGGGGTGGGTCTGGACACTTGTGCAGGTATTAGCATGAAAAGTAACACACACTGAAGTAAGTCTGGCATAAAAGTCGAATTAAACTATTTGTAAACATTATTATTTTTTCTCTGATCACCATCTGAGAGCCAGTTCACAATGGTCCAAATGCAATTTTAGGGCCATTTCTACACAAAAACGAATTAAACCAGGAAAGTCCAACTTGTTTATTGTTTGTTTATTTTTTTTAATCTGAAGAATTATCTTCATCACTGTCCTTTAAACCAGAAAAATCACTGAAGTTACAGAAGAAATTACAGGCACAAAGAATCCATGGCAATTAGCGCACTGCAATATTTGTTAGTGTGTTCTCAAAGCTTCAGAAAAGAGATGCCATGACATCCAACGTGAAAGTCTATCTCCACTGAAGCAATGCTGCAGTCTTGATAAACATTTCATGCCTGAACTTTATTTCCAATTAAAGAAGTGCATCATTGACTAAAAGAAGCAGAAAGAGATCTCGAGAGGGGCTGCCTCAGATGAACAGGAAAAGAATTAGCATATGATTGTTACTTGGATTTGTTTTACAGTATACATTGATGTGTAGCTGCTACCATGACTTGAAGCTCTTCTGTCATCATGTGTCACACACGTGCACTATTTTGCAAAATTGGCTCTTTCTCTCTTACACCAACAGCGTTTGTCTTTGACAGAAAGTCAGCCAGAAGTTCTCTCCCCACACCTATGAGGCTCTGATTTGGTGCTTTCACCCATGTACCATCTTTCACTCCCCAGCACAGAAACCATCGTACCATGAGTTGACGTGAATTCCTTCAGCTCAGAAAGCAAAGCAAAGCACTGTCAAAACCCAAACCAACTTGATACCAGCTGTACAGAAGCAACAATGGAGTGACCACGGGCTTCCTTCATACCTGCTTTTCACTCCAGGAGTGTGCCCGTACTCCTCCCACCACTTCTCAGAGGCAAACAGCATGCCTGAGCATACAAAGCTCTGCCAAGAGGAAGCAGAGGCAGAGCCACCAGCGCTGTGCCAGGCGAAGGGCCCTGTCTAGGAGCCGCCGCAAGCCAGCAACGCTTCTCCCCACACCCTCATCCACGCGAAGTGGGAAAGAATCTTCGCCCACTCATTGTTCCTCCCTAGACGTGCTCTCAGGCACTCAACTCTCCTCTCCCTGCGGCTGCCCTCAGTCCCCTGAGGAGTGAGCTGTGAGGGGGCCCAGGGGCAGCACTGGGGACCCCTCCGCTCCCCCCATCAGGCCTCCCCACTGCAGGCCCTTCCGCACCTGCCTCCACCCCACCCAGGGCCAGGCCGGCACCTCCCCAGGCTGCCTGGAGAAGCCAAGAGAGCGGCCATGAGCCCGGAAAAGAAAGCGCAGGGCGGCCTCGACCCAAGCAGCAATCAAGGATGAAGGCACCCCACCCCCCCAGACGCAACCACCATTTCCCCCCGACGGCGGGGGCGGTCGCGGGGTGATGACGTCACAGGGGCCGCTCACCTCCCCCAATGGCCGGGCCCGGCGCTCCCGCGCCTCGCAGGCAGCCCCAAGATGGCCGCCGCCTCGCGTCGCGGCAGGCCGAGGCTGCTGCTTCCGGAGGGGCAGCCGGGGCTGGGCGGGCTCCCTGGGGCTCCTGCACCTCCCTCGGGGTCACTCCGGGCCCTGAGGGCTCCTCCAGCCCGCGCTGGGGTTACCTGCCTCACCGCCCGACCCTGCGGCGGCTGCCCGCCCGGCCCAGAGCCTCTGCTGCCAGGCGCCGG